>Ga0335078_10002592_pt1 | contig 27265 bp, 21 predicted proteins | sample Lox_Sample_32_FD_206711 | JGI IMG/M metagenome (GOLD analysis project Ga0335078, IMG submission 206711) | Soil microbial communities from Loxahatchee National Wildlife Refuge, Florida, United States - Lox_Sample_3.2 | ecosystem: Environmental > Terrestrial > Soil > Wetlands | place: USA... | reverse complement strand
CCTCCTGGAGGTGGCCCACGGTGATGCCGAGGACCTGCCGGCCGGGGCGGGTGGCGCCGGCCAGGCTCTGGCCGGCCAGCCGGTAGCGCAGCGTCATCATGTCCTGGACGGCGCAGTGCCGGTCGAACACCACCTGCCCGTGGACGACGGACCCGCCGCAGTACCACGGCGGGGGCACGGTCGCCGCCGGGTCGGGCCGGGACGGCCAGGTCCACACGTCCTGGCTGGTGGCGGAGAGGTCCGGCGCCGGTCCCTGCCGGGACGCGGTCAGCACGAACCTGATCCGGGCCGGGTGCGGGCTCAACTGCGCCTGCGCAAAGAGGTCGCCCAGGAAGCTCGGCGGCGCCTTGCCGCCGGCGATCCTGGTCCCGTCCTGGTAGATCGCGTAGCTGCCGGTGCTTCCGCCCGGCGGCCCGCTGAGGACGCTGAACCCGGCGCCGGTGTGACCGAAGGTGTTGTCGCTGAACGGGGTGATATCGACGAGCAGCTTGCTGCCCGCACGGGAGGCCGAGGGCAGGACCGGCTGGACGGCGGCGGTTCCGGGCAGGCTGACGTTGGGCCCCGGGTGCAGCGGGCAGGCGTTCCACGACTCGGCCAGGTGCTGCCTGGCGTGCAGCAGCCGCCAGCCGTCGGTCTGCCCGCCCGGGGCGTTCCCGAGGAAGTAGCTGGTCTGCCAGAACGTGGGCGTGGCGGCGGACAGGTACAGGGTCTGCCGGCCGGGCAGCGGCAGCGGGGTGGACGCCCCGGCGAACCCGGACGTCTGGAGTTGCTGCGCGGTGGCGCCGGTGCTGAGCCAGCCGCCGGTGGCCGGCGCGTCCTGGTAGAAGCGCTCGGCGACGGTGGCGAGGCCGCCGGGGCGGGCCACGAAGTGCTGCGGCGCGACGGTCCCCGGGGGAGCGGGGAAGTCGAGCCCGTAGGCGTACGGGGTGCCCGGGCCGGGCGGTGAGACGAGTTGCGTGGAGGTCACCGAGTACAGGAAGCCCGCCGTCGGCGGGCGGGTGACCGGGCTGACCCACAGCGGGCTGAACCCGAAGAAGAAGCTGGTGACCGAGCCGCCGGTGGTGCTGCCACGCACCAGCGTGAAGCTCGTCGCCCCGGTGTCGACCGCGGGGCGGGGGGTCACGAAGGCCTGCTCGCTGGTCGCGGCCCCGGCACTGAGCGTCCTGGTGGTGTCACCGTGGACGGTGAACTGGGGCAGGATGTCCATCCGGGTGGCGCCGCCCGGGCCGAAGAACAGCGCGAACGACCAGTAGGTCCCGGACGGGACGCTGAACCTGGCGCTGCCGTGGTAGAAGGCGCTGGTGCTCTCGATGGGGTCGCCGAACTTCGCCAGGTCGGTGACGTTGTACACGTCCACCTCGTCGCCGGTGTCGGGCTGGCCGGCCAGGTTGATGCCGCGCATGGTCAGCGTGTGCACCGGGGAGGCGGGCGCGGCGGGCGCGGCGGGCGGAACGCCGGCCAGGCCGATGGACGTGCCGCCCGCGAACAGGCCGTCCTGGCCGTAGCTGTCGGAGGCGTGATCGGCGAGCATCTGCCGGGCCAGGGCGGCGCCGAACACCCGGGCGGAGGACGCGGTGAGGTAGCCCCGTGCGGCGCCGGTGCCACGGCTGGTGACGGTGATCCCGGGCAGGGCGTGCGGCGCGCCCTGGTAGCGCACGGTGACCGGAAGCCGGCCGTCCCGTTCGGCGCGGCTGAGCGCGCTCAGCTCGAACAGGCTCGGGTCCAGCCCACGGCCCAGGAACGGCATCGCCGCCGCGGGCAGCAGGAACGTGTTCGTGCCCGCGCGCAGTGCCAGCACCGCGCCGGCCAGGCCGTGCGCACCCGGCGCGCGCCGGATGCCGGCCCCCAGCCCGCCGGCCGTGGCCCGCGGGCTGACCAGGGCGCGATCGCCGTTGAGCAGCAGGAGGCCGGCCGCGCCCGGGGCACCGGACGCGGCGGGGGCGCCGGGCCGGGCCGCGGCGCGTGCCGGGGCGGGGGCGGCGGTGTGTGCCGGGGCGAAGGCCGCGGTGAGCCCGGTCAGCGTGGCGGCCAGCGTGGCCGCCAGTGCCACGCGCCGGGTGGATGCTCGGGGCAACGGAATCTCCTTCGCGCTCGGGCGGTGCGGGACCGCGTGTCTCATGATGCCGCCGCCCCGCCCCGCCGGGGGGCGAAGCGCGGGACGCGCCGCGGACGGCCAATTCGCTGGCCCATCCGCTGGTTGCCTGTGAGAATCCCCCCAGCCGCGGGTGGCGGTGCGGATCCCCGGGAGGTGCGGTGGACGGGACCAGAGGGCAGATACCGGGATCCGGCGGCGTCAGCATCGGCGTGCTGACCGCCGGGACCGGCCCGGACCTGCTGCTGATCCACGGGGGGGCGGGCCAGCTCGAAAGCTGGCAGCCGATGTGGGACATGCTGGCCAGGCGCTGGCGGGTGACGGCGATGGACCGGCGGGGGAGGGCGACCAGCGGCGACGCGGAGCCCTACGCGATCAGCAGCGAGTTCGGCGACGTGGCCGCCGTCGCGGCGCGGCTCGCGGAACGGGCCGGCGGCCCGGTGGACGTCTTCGGCCACAGCTACGGCGCGACCTGCGCACTGGGTGCCGCATCGCTCGGGGCGCCGCTGCGCCGGCTGGTGCTGTACGAGCCGCCCGGCCCCGCCGCGGCGCCGCCGGAGTGGGCCGAGCGGATGGCGGCCTTCGTCGACCGCGGGCAGGTCGGCCGCGCCATGGTCAGCTTCCTCAGCGAGCGGATCGGCCTGACCGACGCGCGGATCGACGAGCTCAAGCGGGCGCCGCGCGCCTACGACGTGCTGCCCATCGTGCGCACGCTGCCCCGCGAGGCCCGGGCGCTCGCCGGGGTGGACCTGCCCGGCCTCGCCGGCGGTGTCACCTGCCCGGTGCTGTTGCTGCTCGGCACCGACAGCCCCGCGTGGGCCCACGACCTCACCGCCGCCCTCGCCGCCGCGCTGCCCCGGGCCGAGGTGGCGGCCCTGGCCGGCCAGGGACACGATGCGGTGGACACCGCCCCGGACCTCGTCGCCGCCGAACTCGGGCGCTTCCTGACCGGCGGCCCGCCCGCCGGGTAAGGCGGAAGCCGGGCCGGCCACCGGTCAGGCCTGCCGGGCCGCGGGCGGGCTCTGGCCCTGGCCGCCGGCGAAGGCCTGCTTGTCCGCGGCCCACGCGGCGATCTGGGCGCGTGACTTGAACCCCAGCTTGGCCAGGATGTTGGCGACGTGCCTGGCCGCGGTGGCCGGGCTGATGAACAGTTCCTCCGCGATGGCCTTGTTGCTGTGGCCGCTCGCGATCAGCGTCACGACCTGCCATTCCCGGGGGGTCAGCGTGCCGGGCGGCGCCGCCGCCACGCGGTCGGGCCCCAGCGCGGTCAGCGCCACCGTGTCGCGGCTGCCCATGTCGTGCTCCTCCGGCCCGGTGTCCAGGGCCAGCCCGACCGCCTCGTCACTGGTCAGCGCCAGTCCCTGGGCCCACAGCCGGGCCACCGCGCTCTCGCCGAGGTGGCGCGCGGAGGCCAGGTAGCGTTCCGTGCGCGCGCCGGACAGCGCCGGCAGGCCGGCCACGTCCCGCAGCGCCGTCGCCGCCGCGGCCAGCCGCACCGCCAGTTCCGGGCGGTCCTCGTGCACCGCCAGCGCCGCGAATGCCTCCAGCCCGCGGGCGACACCGATGCGCGCGCCGGTGGAATGGCTCAGCCGCAGGCTCTCCGCGAGGTGCTGCCGGGCCAGCGCGATGGCGCCGACGTCCATGGCGACCCGGCCGAGGCCGGCCAGGCAGCGGGCGATCTCCGGGCGGGCGTCGATCTCGCGCAGGATGACCAGCGCCTCCAGATACTGGCGCCGGGCATCGCCGGGGTCGCTGCGCAGCCGGGCCAGGTCGCCGAGGCCGAGCAGCGCCCGCGCGGTGCCCCACTGCTGGTCGATCCGGCGCATCACCACGATCGAGTCCCTGGCCAGTTGCTGTGCCTCGCGCAGGTTCCCCTGCACCCCGGCGATCGCCGCCTCGATGCCCAGGGCGTACCCCTCGTTCCACCCGTCGCCGGCCGCCCGGGCGATGGACAGCGCCTCGCCCGCCCGCTCCGCCGCCTCCCCGGTCCGCCCGGTGTGCAGGGCGATCTCGGACCGGAGGTTGAGCCCGGACGCGGTCCAGAAGTCGTCGCCGGCCTCCCGGCACAGCGCCAGCCCCTCCTCGGCCAGGGACGCGGCGGCGGCCGGGTCGCTGGACAGGGTGAGCTGCGCGCGGCCCACCAGCGCCGCGCCCCGGACCTGCGGGGACACCACCGGCACGTCCAGGGCCAGGAACGAGTCCAGCCACTCGCCCCCCTCGGCGAAGGTGCCCCGCACCAGCCAGCACGGCCGGACCGCGGTGCAGATCCGCAGCCCGGTCTCCGCGTCGGTGTCCGCCAGGCAGCCGCTCAGCACCTGCCACACGTTGCCGATCTCCACGTCGTACCTGCGGAACACGTCCACCCGGGCCGACCAGGGCGCCGGGATCTGGGCCAGCCCGATCGCCAGGTTCCGCTCGGCCACGGCGAGCGTGTAGTCGCGGAGCCGCAGCTGGAAGGTCTTGGCCTCGCCGGCCTCCGCCAGGCGCGCCGCGGCGTACTCCCGGATCGAGTCGAGCAGCCGGTAGCGGGTCTGGCCGAGCACCTCCGACTCGACCACCACCAGGGACTTGTCCACCAGCGCCGCGGTCAGGTCGAGGATCTCCGTGGCGGGGATGTCCGCGTCGGAGCACACCTGCTCGGCCATCTCCAGGGACCAGCCGGCGAACACCGAGAACCGCCGCAGCAGCACCTGCTCGGTGGGGCTGAGCAGCTCATGGCTCCAGTCGATGGTGGCGCGCAGCGTGCGGTGCCGTGGCGGTGCCGCCCGGTGCCCCATGGTGAGCAGGCCGAACCGGTCGGCCAGCCGCTCGGCTATCTGCTCCACCGACAGCGCGCGCACCCGGGCAGCGGCCAGCTCGATCGCCAGCGGCATGCCGTCGAGCGCCCGGCACAGCGCGGCGACCGCGGCGGCGTTGGCCGGGCTGATGGTGAACCCGGGCAGGGAGGCGGCGGCCCGGTCGGCGAACAGCCGGATCGCCTCGTAGCGGTGCACGTCCTCGGCCCCGGCCAGCACGTCGGCGGGCGCGACCGACAGCGGTGCCACCTGCCATACCGTCTCGGCGGCCAGCCGCAGCGGCTCCCGGCTGGTGGCGATCAGGCTCAGCCCCGGCGAGCTGGCCAGCAGCCGCTGGCACACCCGGGCACACGCGTCGATCAGGTGCTCGCAGTTGTCGAGCACCAGGACCAGGCGGCGTGCGGCCACCGCGTCGGCGATCGTCTCCAGCAGCGGGCGGCCGGGCTCCTCGCTGACGCCCAGCGCCGTCGCCACCCGCGAGACCACCAGGTCCGGCTGCCACAGGTCACCGAGTTCGACGAAGCAGCCCCCGTCCGGGAACGCGCCCGTCACCAGGGCAAGGATCCTCAGGGCCAGCCGGGTCTTCCCGATGCCGCCCGGCCCGCACAGCGTGAGCGCACGCGTCACGCCCACCAGCTCGCACAGTTCCGTGAGCTCGCGCTCGCGGCCCACGAAGCTGTTCTGCTCGGAGGGCAACTGGGTCTGGATCTCGCCTACCTCATTACCGTGTCCCCCGGTGTGCGGCCGGCCACCATCCTGAGCGGCTGCTCCGGCGCCGGCCAGGGGGATTATGTACGGAGTGCAGCCATCCAGACCAGAATAACCATGGCGTTGTACACAGGGTGTGTACTCGCTGTTCTCGCTGCCACGGCGGGCCGCCCGGCTAAATACATAGCCGGCTACACAGTTCTGTCGATGCGGCCCCCGGGCGCCGCCGCCTAATCTCCTGACATCAGCTGGGCAAGGGCCTGCCGCGAGAGCGGCCGGCCGCCCGGTGACTCCGGTCGCCGGGGCCCACCACGCTGGGGGGCGGGACGGCTTGGGACAGCACGCTCGATCCGCCTGGTGGTGGGCCCCGGCGACCGGCATGCGCCGGCGCCGCACGGCCGGCGTGGCGCCGGCGGCCGGTCCCGGTCCGCGGGCTCTGTGCGGCCGGCCGCCCGGCGCGGGGCGGCCCGGATTGGCCGGCCGCGGCGACTAGCCGTACTGTAGGGGCTCGTCCGTTGGCGCGATCGGGACAGCTCGTTCGTTAACGGGTGGACGGTTGCGCCCGCCCCGTCCCGGCTGACGTTGCGGCCCAGCCGTCGCAGTCGCCATCTCCGGTAGTTCACCGGGAGGTTAGTTGCCTGCCCCGAAGGGAGCTTCGTGCCGGAACGCCGGCTTCTGGGATCGGTGGAGCCGCCGGTGACCGGAGCCGGGCATTCCCGCCTGCGGCCGTATCGCATCCTGGCAGTTTTGCTGCTGGGGACGGCGCTCCTCGCCGCCTGCACCTCGCACAACCGGGCGGAGACCGTCCCCGGCGGCGCGCTGGGCAGCTACGTGGTGCCGCCGGGCATCCACAAGATCAAGCACGTGATCATCATCATGCAGGAGAACAGGTCCTTCGACAGCTACTTCGGGACCTACCCCGGCGCGGACGGCATCCCGATGCGAGACGGGGTGCCCACGGTCTGCGTGCCTGACCCGGCGGGGGGGTGCGACCGCCCCTTCCACGACGCCGCCGACATCAACGGCGGCGGGCCGCACGGCGAGGACAACGCGATCGCCGACATCGCGGGCGGCCGGATGGACGGCTTCATCCGGCAGCGGGACGCGGCGAAGTCGACCTGCCGCCTCCCCGACGACCCGGCCTGCAGCGGCGGCGGCGTGCCGGACGTGATGGGCTACCACACCGCCGCGGAGATACCGAACTACTGGACCTACGCCAGGAACTACGTGCTGCAGGAGCACATGTTCGAGCCGGTGAAGTCGTGGTCGCTGCCCGATCACCTGTTCATGGTCTCCGCCTGGTCGGCGAGGTGTAAGAACCGCTCGCCGATGAGCTGTGTCAACGACATCGTCGGCCCCTACGGGGTCAACACGTTCGACAAGGCGGTGCACCAGGAGCTCACCACCGGCCAGACGTCGATCGACCTGGCCTGGACCGACATCACCTGGCTGCTGTACGCCCACCACGTGAGCTGGCGGTACTACGTGCAGACGGGCAGCCAGCCGGACTGTGACGACGACGACGCGGAGACCTGTGCCACGGTCAAGCAGAGCGCCTCGACCCCGGGGATCTGGAACCCGCTGCCGCTGTTCGGCGACGTGCAGGCCGACCACCAGCTGCACAACATCCAGCCGCTCCGCTCCTACCTGGCCGACGCCGCCGCCGGCACCCTCCCCGCGGTGAGCTGGATCGTCCCGTCCGGCCCGGACAGCGAGCACCCGCCCGCCAGCGTGCACCGGGGCCAGGCCTACGTCACCGCGCTGATCAACGCCGCGATGAAGGGCCCCGACTGGGACTCCACGGCGATCTTCCTGTCCTGGGACGACTGGGGCGGCTTCTACGACAACGTGATCCCGCCGGCGGTCGACATCAACGGCTACGGGCTCCGCGTGCCGGGCATCGTCATCTCCCCGTACGCGAGGAAGGGCTTCATCGACCACCAGACGCTCAGCAGCGACGCCTACCTGAAGTTCATCGAGGACGACTTCCTCGACGGCGCCCGGCTCAACCCCAGGACCGACAAGCGCCCCGACCGGCGGCCCGACGTCCGCGAGGACCTGCCGGTCCTGGGGAACCTCGAGGCCGACTTCAACTTCAGCCAGCCCCCGCGCCCGCCGCTGCTGCTGCCCACCAACCCGCCGACGGACTCACCGTCGATACCCCCGTACTTCATCGGCAAGCCGGCCTGCTGGGGCTGCACCGTCCCGCCCCCGGCCGGCCTGCCGCGCAAGAAGCACCATCATCACCACCACCAGCCCGCCCTGCGCCCGAAGGTCCGGTCGAGGTCACACCGGCGGTAGCGGCCGGCCATGACCGGCGGCTCCCCGGCGCACCTGCCGCCGGGGCGGGCTGGCGACACGGGTCAGCCCCGGTACAGCTCGGCGACGCGGAAGGCGAGGTCCAGGGACTGGCTCCGGTTGAGCCGCGGATCACAGGCGGTCTCGTACCGGCTGGTGAGGTCGGCCTCGGTGATGCCGTGGCTGCCGCCGACGCACTCGGTCACGTCGTCGCCGGTGAACTCGATGTGGATGCCGCCGGGGTGGGTCCCGAGCGAACGGTGCACCGCGAAGAAGCCGGTGACCTCGGCGAGGACGTCCTCCACCCGCCGCGTCTTGCGCCCGTCCGGCGTCTCGATCGTGTTCCCGTGCATGGGGTCGCAGACCCAGGCCACCTGTGCGCCGCTCGCGGCGACCTTCGCCACCACCGGCGGCAGCGCGGACCGGATCGCCGCCGCGCCCATCCTGGTGATGAACGTGAGCCGCCCCGGCTCGTTGTCCGGGTTGAGGCGGCCGACGAGGGCGAGGGCCTCCTGCGGCGTCGTGCCGGGCCCCAGCTTGACGCCGACCGGGTTGCGGAGCTGGCGGGCGAACTCCACGTGCGCGCCGTCCGGTGCCCTGGTGCGCTCGCCGATCCAGAGGAAGTGGGCGGAGGTGTCGTAGGGCAGGCCGGTGCGTGAGTCGGTGCGGGTGAGCGCCCGCTCGTACTCCAGCAGCAGCGCCTCATGACTGGAGTAGAACTCCACCGTCCGGAACTCGGCCGGGTCGGTGCCGCTGGCATGCATGAACGTCAGCGCCCTGTCGATCTCGGCGGCCAGCAGCTCATACCGCCGGCCCGCCGGGCTGCTGGCGACGAAGTCGGTGTTCCAGGCGTGCACCTGGCGCAGGTCGGCGTAGCCGCCCTGGGTGAACGCCCGGCACAGGTTCAGTGTCGCCGCGGAGTAGTGGCAGGCCCGGAGCATCCGCTGCGGGTCGGGTTCCCTGGCCTGCGCGGTGAACTCCAGCCCGTTGACCGCGTCGCCCCGGTAGGCGGGCAGCTCCACCCCGTCGCGGACCTCGGCGGCCGACGACCGCGGCTTGGCGAACTGGCCCGCCAGGCGGCCGATCTTGACCACCGGGACGCTGGCCGCGTAGGTCAGGATCACCGCCATCTGGAGCAGGGTGCGCAGCTTGGCGCTGATCGCGTCCGCGGTCGAGCCGGCGAACGTCTCCGCGCAGTCGCCGCCCTGGAGCACGAACGCATCGCCACGTGCCACGCTGGCCAGGCGGCTGGTGAGCGTGTCGCACTCGCCGGCGAACACCAGCGGCGGGATCCGGGCCAGCTCGCGGGTGACCGCGGCGGTGGCCGCCGGGTCGGGCCAGTCCGGCTGCTGTGCCGCTGGCCGGTCCCGCCATGCGTCGAGGGTGCCCGTGTCCACGCCGCTACCTGGCCTTCCTGGCCAGCCGGACCGGATCCAGGGGCGGGGCGGGCAGTGGCGCGCCGCGGTAACCGGTCACCCGCCCGAACCGCGCCCCGGCGGCCCAGTCGCGCGCCGCCGCGGCGATGTCGTCCGGCGTGCGCCCGACGAAGTTCCACCACATCAGCAGGGTCTCGCCCAGCGGCTCGCCGCCGAGCAGGAACAGCCGCGCGCCGGCGCGGGCGTCCAGCCGCACCGATTCGCGGCCGGGCGGCAGGTAGAGCAGGCTGCCGGGGGCCAGGCCGGTCCCGTCCGCGGCAGCCGTCCCGGACGCCGAGAAGATCACGTGCTCGTGGCCGGGTGCCAGCGGCACGGCGCCGTGGGCGTCCGCGGGCGCGCTGAGCTCGGCGCCGACCACCGCGGTGAACACCCGGGCGGGGGAGGTGACGCCCGCCAGCGAGCCCGCGAAGACGACCGCGTCGAGCCCGCCGAGGCGCACCGCCGGCAGGTCCGCGTGGTGTGCGAAGTCCGGCGCCGCCTGCCGGTGCGCATCGGGCAGGGCCAGCCAGAGCTGCACCCCGTGCAGGCTCGGGTCGTGGTCCTCGGGGGACTCCTCGGAGTGGGCGATGCCGCGCCCGGCGGTCATCAGGTTGAGCTGGCCGGGCCGGATGAGCTGCTCGCTGCCCAGGCTGTCCCGGTGCAGCACGGTGCCCTCGATGAGCCAGGTGACCGTCTGCAGCCCGATGTGCGGGTGCGGCGGGACCTGCATCCCGGCCACGCCGTCCACCGACGCCGGGCCGTAGTGGTCCACGAAGCACCACGCGCCGACGCTGCGCCGCTGCCGCAGCGGCAGCAGCCGCCGCACGTCGAGGTCCCCGACCCTGGCCATGCGGGCGGCGGTGAGTTCGGCGTCCGGACTGCTGCCCGCCGCCCGCGCGGGCGCCGGGACGTCCAGGTCTGACTCGACGGTGCTCACGTTGCCTCCCGGTGCCCGCGCGGGCAAAGGGTGCCGCTCCGGTGCTGCTCTCGTAGGCTTTGCTGGCCGGGCGCGGGCGCTGGCGTCCTTAACGATCCCCGGAACCGACCCTAGCCCAGCGAGGGCTCACGACCGCGAGTGGAGGAGGCCCGCGTGGCGACAGCACGCGAGATCCAGGACGAGCTGAAGGCGTCGGGCCGCCGTCTGCGCGCGGCCATTCCCGAGGTGTACACCGGGTACGCCGCGCTGCACCGGGCGGCCATGGGCGACGGCGCGCTGCCGGCCGGGACGAAGGAACTGATCGCCCTGGCGATCGCCGCCACCAAGGAGTGCGACGGCTGCGTCGCGGCGCACGCCCGCTCCGCCGCGCGGCAGGGCGTGACCGCCCAGCAGGTCGCCGAGGCCATGGGCGTGGTGATCCTGATGAACGGCGGCCCGGGCACGGTCTGGGGCCCGCGCGCCCACGCCGCCTTCGAGGAGTTCGCCGCCCGGCCCTAGCCGCGATGAGGCCCGCCCATCTGCACGATCACGGGCCGTCGCCGGTCCACCGGCGCCGCCGCCATGATCCGGGACGATATGCGGTAAATAGCGCTGCGGATCGTCCCGGATCATGGAATCCGGGACGGCCATCCCGGCGGGCCACGGGCAGCCCGGCCGGCGCGGCCCGGGCCGGCCCGGCCGGACGGCGCGGCGGCGAGGGCGGCGCGCCCGCGCCCTCGGCGATCACCCGGATATTGGCAGGCGTTGTCCTTTGCTCATAGCTGCGGCCGAGCGTCAACGACGCCCTCTTTCCCGAGGAGTACGTCGCGCGGCGCCTGTCATTTCAGCGCCTCGGGGGAGCCCGCCGCCCGCCGGGAGCTAACGCTAAGGTGCACCTCAGGCCGCCATCTGCGAGCGGCAGGAAATGACGGGGGAAACAAATGCCAGACGACTCTTCTCACTATGCCGTAAGCCGCGGTGACTTCCTGTTCTCGGCCGGGGCGTTGGCAGTGGGCACGGCGCTGATGCGGAACAGGCCACGCCGGGCGCAGGCGGACAGCGCCGGGGGTGTGCTGGGTTGTATCACGGTGTCACCCAGCGGCATCGCCAACGGGCAGTCAACGACCGCGAACAACGGCGCCCAGTTCGGCCCGGACACCCCGGGCACCACCACGCAAGGCTTCCAGGAAGCCGTCAGCTACGCCATCGCCCTGGCTACGGGCATGACCACCACGGGTGCCCCGCCGAGGCTGTACCTCGACGCTGGCACCTTTGACCTGTCCCAGACCATCACGGTGCCCGTCCCGGCGAACGTGCCGACGAACGGGGTGGGGTTCGAGATCGAAGGCTCCGGCCACCTCACCACCCGGCTCCGGTTCTCCGCCGGGCAGGGGATCATGTTCGGCCAGTACGGCTTCCAGGACGTCGTGATCCGCAACCTGTGCATCGAGAACGTCAACGGCGGCACGACGACGTCGCTGATCGCGATGACCGGAAGCGGGACCGCGCTTCCGGACCTGCGCAGCGAGATGATGTTCGAGCATGTCTGGTTCGAATGCTCGCTGACCCTCGCCGGCGGCCTCCCCTCGAACGGGTGCATCTATTTCGCGCCGTTCAACGGGCAGACCGGCGGGTTCGACCTTTACTTCACCAACTGTGTGATGGCGGGGAGTTTCAGCATCACCAGCCCGTTCAACGCGAGCATGGCCAACTGCCTCGTCGCGTCGGGCCGCGGCGTCACGTTCACCACCACGACGCAGATCACGGCGTTCACCAACTGCCAGGTGTACGGCCAGGTCGTGCTGTCCGGCGCCAACCGGCTCCTCAAGGTCAGCAGCTCGTACTGGAACCAGATCCCCGCCGAAGGGGCCGTGACGTGCGCGGCCACCACCGGGACGACGCGGGTCACGGTCCAGAACTCGTCGCTGAACTTCGGCAGCACCGGCGCCGTCGTCACCCAGCCCGCAGGCGTGGTCGAACTGCACTACCACGGCAACGACACCTACGTCTCCGGCGGCACGTACACTCTCGTCGCCGGCGGGTGCTACCTGTCGCACACGTCGACCTGCGGCGGGAACTACCCGGACGGGTTCTACGCCGGCCCCGGCGCCGGCGTCCAGGGCATGGCCCTGCCCGCGAACCCGCCCGTGTCAGGGACCACGTACCAGAACGCCTACGGCATCGCCATCGGCGTCGCCGTCCCGGTCACCTACAACCCCACAGCTTCGCAGGCAGCCACCTGCACGCTGTACACCGGGCCACAGGACGGGTTCGCCGGCCCCGTCTCCGCGGACGCCCACCCCGCTGGCAGCACGCCGGGGGTCACGTCAACGCTGCGGTTCCGGGTTCCGGCCGGCTGGCATTACAAGATCGTCACCACGAACGCCAGCATCGGCACTGCGACGGTGCTGCCCGAGCAGTGAACCAGTGGCAGGCATGGGGAAGGGCCCGCGCCGTCCCGGCGGGGGCGGCGCGGGCCGTTCGCTGTTCTGGTCGCTACTGGCCGCCGGGCACGGCGGGATCAGCCTTGAGGACCTGCGCGGGCAGGACGTGCCGCCGGCCGTCAGCCGACGAGGGTCTTGACCGAGGCGATCAGGTCGGTCAGGGCGGACTTGGCATCGGCGAAGAGCATGCTGGTCTTCGGGTCGAAGTACAGCTCGTTGTCGATGCCCGCGTAGCCGTGGCCCATCGACCGCTTGATCACGATGATGCTCTTGGCCTGGTCCACGTCGAGGATCGGCATGCCCGAGATCGCGGTCCCGGCCCGGCGCGCGGCCGGGTTGGTGACGTCGTTCGCGCCGATCACCAGGGCCACGTCGGCGCGCGGGAACTCGGGGTTGATCTCCTCCATCTCCTTGAGCTGGGGGTAGGGCACGTTCGCCTCGGCCAGCAGCACGTTCATGTGGCCGGGCATGCGGCCCGCGACCGGGTGGATGGCGTAGCTGACCTCGATGCCGCGCTCCTCCAGCAGCGCGGCGAGCTCGGCGACCTGGTGCTGGGCCTGGGCGGCGGCCAGGCCGTAGCCGGGCACGATGATGACCTTCTGCGCGTAGGCGAGCTGGATCGCTGCGTCGTCGGCCTGCACCGACCGCACGTCCCCGCCGGGCCCGACCGCCACCGGGGCGTTGTCGCCGGTGCCGAAGCCGCCGATCATGATGTTGCTCAGCGAGCGGTTCATCGCGTCGGCCATGAGCTTGGTGAGGATGCTTCCGGACGCTCCCACCAGCGCGCCGGCGATGATCAGCGCCCAGTTCCCGATGACGAACCCGGCCATCGCGACCGCGGTGCCGGTGAACGCGTTCAGCAGCGAGATGACCACCGGCATGTCGGCGCCGCCGATCGGCATCACCATGGTCACGCCGAACGTCAGCGCGGCCAGGATGATGATGATCAGGAAGGGCACGCTGGGCGTGGTCAGCATGAAGATGCCACCGCCCACGGCGATCGCCGCCGCGGCGATGTTGACGACGCGCGAGCCGGGGAAGGTGACCGGCGCCGCGTTGATCAGGCCCTGCAGCTTGCCCGCCGCGATGATCGACCCGGAGAAGGTGACGGCGCCGATGAGCACGTCCAGCACGGTCGTGATCGTGGTCGCCTCCGGCACCCCCGCCGCGGCGCCGGCCAGCCGGACGTAGTCGTCGATCGCGACCAGCGCCGCGGCGCCGCCGCCGACCGCGTTGAACAGGCTGACCAGCTGGGGCATGGCGGTCATCTGCACGGTGCGGGCCGAGTACAGGCCGGCCCCCGCGCCGACCCCGGCACCGGCGAGCATCACGATCCAGCCGGTGACACTGACCGTGCCCGCGTGGATGACCAGGGCGAAGGTGGTGGCGATGGCCAGTGCCATGCCCGCGGTGGACACCTGGTTGCCGCGCCGCGCCGAGGCAGGCGAGTTCATCAGGTGCAGGCCGAGCACGAAGCAGACCGCGGCCGCGACGTACAGCAGCTGGGTGATCCAGTCGAAGGTGTTCATGCCTGCCCGCCGCTGCCATGGCCGTCCGCGCTGCCCGCCACCGCCGCCGGCGCGCTCGGCGCTGCCACCGGCGCGCGGGTACGGCGGAACATCTTGAGCATCCGCCCGGTGACCACGTAGCCGCCGACCACGTTCATGGCGGCGAACGCCGAGGCGACGAAGGCGAGGATGTAGCCGAGCGCGTTGTTCGCGGTCACCGCGATGAGCATGGCGCCCGCCAGCACGATGCCGTGGATCGAGTTCGCGGCGGACATCAGCGGCGTGTGCAGGGTCGCGGGCACCTTGCTGATGACCTCGAAGCCGACGAGGAGCGCAAGCACGAAGATGGTGATGTCGGTGAGAAGCTCCGTGGTCACGGCGCGGTACCTCCGGTGGGATCCTCGGCGAGCAGGGCCGCGGTGGCCGCCTGGACCACGGCCCCGTCGTGCGTGATGACGACTCCGGCCTGGATTTCGTCGGAGAGGTCGATGGCGAGCCGGCCGTCGGCCACCATGTGCAGCAGGAGCGAGCTGACGTTGCGCGCGAACGCGGCCGAGGCCGCGGCCGGCACCGTGGCCGCCAGGTTCCCGGCACCGATCAGCGTCACGCCGTTCTCGGTCACGGTCTCGGCGTCGGGCACCGATCCCGAGACGTTGCCGCCGAGCGGGCCGGCGCCCATGTCCACGATCACCGAGCCTGCCGCCATCGCCTTGATGGCCTCGCCGGTGACCAGCAGCGGCGGCCTGCGCCCCGGCACCTGGGCCGTGGTGATCACCACGTCGTGCCGGGCGATGTGACCGGCCAGCTCGGCCTGCTGGGCCTGCCGCTCGTCCTCGGTCAGTGCCCGGGCGTACCCGCCCTCGCCGGCCGCCGGGCCCACCGACGTCAGCTCGATGAAGGTGGCGCCCAGCGACTCGACCTCGGTCCTGGTCTGCGGCCGCACGTCGTAGGCGGAGACCACCGCGCCGAGCCGCTTGGCCGTGCCGATGGCCTGCAGGCCCGCCACGCCGGTGCCGAGCACCAGCACCTTGGCCGGCCGCGCGGTCCCCGCCGCGGTGATGAGCAGCGGAAAGAACCGGCCGAACGCGGCGGCCCCGACGAGCGCCGCCTTGTAGCCTGCCACGTTCGCCTGGGAGGTCAGCGCGTCCATGCCCTGTGCCCGGGGCAGCGTGCGGGGGAGCCCGTCCAGGCTGATCGCGGTGACGCCCCTGGCGGCCAGGCTGGCGGCGAAGGCCGGGTCGACCAGCGGGTTCAGCATCGCGAGGAGGGCCTGGCCCGGCCGCAGCGCGCCGGTGACGCGGTCGGCCGGGCGGCTGATCGCCACCACGACGTCGGCATCGGCCAGCAGCTCCTCGGCGGACACGATGCTGGCGCCGGCCTCGGCGTAGGCGCTGTCGGCGAACCAGGCGCCCTCCCCGGCGCCCGACTGCACCAGCACGTCAAGGCCGGCCGCGCGCAGCTTCCCGGCCATCTCCGGGACGAGCGCGACCCGGCGCTCGCCGGGCGTGGTCTCCTTCAGTACCCCAACCTTCATGGGCATGACCTCATGGTTTCGCGGGAGGACGAGCCGGGTGGACCGGGCTGGGCCGCGACGGGACGGGCGGCGCGGGCCAGCCCCTCATGCGGTGGGCGTCCGGACATGATGGCACAGCTCCCAGTATCACTGCCATCGAGCCATGACCCGGTAGGGACCAACGGTCCGCGCCTGGTCCCAGGCCAGCCCTGGTCCCAGGCCAGCCCTGGTTCCGGGCCGGCCCGGCGGATCCAGGCTAGCCACGACCGGGGCTGCTGCGGAGGGAGACGGTGATCTTGTCGCTGGCGGCTACCACGGCCGTGGCGTGCAGCCGTCCCGGTGAGCGGGTCAGCCGCTCGATGGGGCCGGACACCGACGCCGCGGCGATCACCTTGCCGCCCTGCCCGCGCACCGGGGCCGACACCGACGCGACCCCCGGCTCGCGCTCGGCCACGCTGGCCGCCCAGCCGCGCCGCCGCACCTGGGCCAGCGCGGTCGCGGTGAACCGGGCGCCGCGCAGCCCCCGGTGCATCCGCTCGGGTTCCTCCCAGGCCAGCAGGATCTGCGCGGCTGACCCCGCCGTCATCGGCAGCACCGCCCCCACCGGGACCGTGTCCCGCAGGCCACTGGCCCGTTCCGCCGCGGCGACGCAGATCCGCGCGTCACCCTGCCGCCGGTACAGCTGCGCGCTTTCCCCGGTGATGTCCCGCAGTTGGGCGAGCACCGGCTGGGCCACCGCGAGCAGCCGGTCCTCCCCGGCGGCCGCGGCCAGCTCGGTGATCCTCGGCCCGAGCACGAACCGGCCCTGGCTGTCCCGGGTGAGCAGGCGGTGCCGCTCCAGGGCGACGGCGATCCGGTGCGCCGTGGGCCGGGCCAGGCCCGTGGCGGCGACCAGCTGGGCCAGCGAGGCGGGGCCGGCTTCGAGGGCGTTCAGGACGGCAACCGTCTTGTCCAGTACGCCGACTCCGCTAGCTCCGGCCCCACCACGCCGCCCACTGCTAGAGTTGTCCATGGTCCGATACTGCCGTCTCGAATTGCGAGACGCAAGTCGGCCCGCCGCAGCCGGAGAGGGGAACGCGATGGGGCGTACGCTCGCACAGAAGATCTGGGACTCCCATGTGGTCAGGAGCGCTCCGGGCGAGCCGGACCTGCTCTACATCGACCTCCACCTGGTGCACGAGGTGACCAGCCCGCAGGCGTTCGACGGGCTGCGGCTCGCCGGCCGCACGGTCCGCAGGCCGGACCTGACGGTCGCGACCGAGGACCACAACGTCCCCACCACCGGGGTGACCGGGCCCGGCCTGCCGCTGCGCGGGCCGGGCAGCCCGGTGACCGACCCGGTGTCCCAGGTGCAGGTCGAGGCGCTGCGCAAGAACTGCGCGGAGTTCGGCATCAGGCTGCACCCCATGGGCGACGCGGGCCAGGGGATCGTGCACGTGATCGGCCCGCAGCAGGGCCTGACCCTGCCGGGCATGACGATCGTCTGCGGCGACTCGCACACCAGCACGCACGGCGCGTTCGGCGCGCTGGCGTTCGGCATCGGCACCAGCGAGGTCGAGCACGTGCTGGCCACCCAGACGCTGCCGCAGGTGCGGCCGGCCGACATGGCGGTCACCATCACCGGCCGCCTCCCCTACGGCGTGACCGCGAAGGACCTGATCCTGGCCGTGATCGCGCGGATCGGCACCGGTGGCGGGGCCGGCCACGTGATCGAGTACCGGGGGGAGGCCATCCGGAGCCTGTCCATGGAGGGGCGGATGACGGTGTGCAACATGTCCATCGAGGCCGGGGCCCGGGCCGGCCTGGTCGCCCCCGACGACACCACGCTGGCCTACCTGGAGGGCCGGCCGCGGGCACCGCGCGGGGCGGCCTGGGAGGAGGCCGCCGGCTACTGGCGCTCGCTGCCGACCGACCCCGACGCCGTCTTCGACCGCGAGGTGACCCTCGACGGTTCCGCGCTCACCCCGTTCGTGACCTGGGGCACCAACCCCGGGCAGGCGGCGTCGCTGAGCACGGCGGTGCCCGACCCGGCCGGGCTGGCCGACGAGGCGGCGCGCACCTCGGCGGAGCGTGCGCTCGCCTACATGGGGCTCACCCCGGGCACCCCGCTCACCAGCATCGGCGTGGACACCGTCTTCGTCGGCTCGTGCACGAACGGGCGCCTGGAGGACCTGCGCGCCGCCGCCGAGGTGCTGCGCGGGCGCTCGGTCGCCGCTGGCGTCCGGATGCTGGTCGTGCCGGGGTCGATGGAGGTCAAGGCCGCGGCGGAGCGCGAGGGACTGGCCGGGGTGTTCACCGCCGCGGGCGCGGAGTGGCGGTCCGCCGGATGCTCCATGTGCCTGGGCATGAACCCGGACAAGCTGGCGCCAGGCCAGCGCAGCGCGTCCACGTCCAACCGCAACTTCGAGGGCCGCCAGGGCAAGGGCGCGCGCACCCACCTGGTCTCGCCGCAGGTCGCCGCCGCGACGGCGGTGACCGGCAGGCTGACCGCCCCGGCCGACCTGTGACCGCGTGACAAGGAGAGAGCCGTGCAGCCATTCACCACGCACACCGGCCGGGCTGTGTCCCTGCGCCGCGCCAATGTGGACACCGACCAGATCATCCCGGCCGAATACCTGAAGCGGGTCACCCGGTCCGGTTTCGCCGACGGCCTCTTCGCGGCCTGGCGCGCGGATCCCGGGTTCGTGCTCAACCAGCCGTCCGCGGCCGGCGCCACAATTCTGGTGGCGGGTCCTGATTTCGGTATCGGGTCGTCCCGCGAGCACGCCGTGTGGGCGCTGCTCGATTACGGTTTCAGGGTGGTGATTTCCCCCCGTTTCGGAGATATCTTCCGGAATAACTCGGTCCAGGCGGGCCTGCTTCCCGTCCGGCTCCCGGAGCAGACGGTAACCGCCCTGGCCGGCCTGATCGAGGCGGACCCGCAGACCCTGGTGACCGTGGATCTGGCCGGACGGGAGGTCCGGGCGGAGGGCGCGACCGCAGAGCGGCCGCCGTTCGCCGCCCCGATCGACATCGACGACTACACGCGGTGGCGGCTGATGGAAGGTCTTGACGACATTTCGCTGACCTTGCGCCAGGCGGAGGAAATAGCCCGTTACGAGGCGACACGTCCTGAATGGCTACCCGTCGCTGGATAGGTGGCAAATTACCGCCGGACCGGATCGCCGTAGGTGCCGACACGCCGGGGTTTTACGCGCGGGTGGTTGTCTCCCGGCTCTGGATCGCCTAATTTCTGGCTGGTCAGAGGTCGCGAATTCATGGCACCTGCCGCGCGACCTCCCGTGGGGGAACCGCAGGAGTGATTCCATGAACAAGCACGACCTGATTGACGCGATCTCCGGCCAGCTGGGTAGCAAAAAGACCGCGACCGAGGCGGTCAATGCGCTCCTCGATACGATCCAGTCGACCGTGGCCAGGGGGGACAAGGTCGCGATCACCGGCTTCGGGGTGTTCGAGAAGGCTGTGCGGCCCGCCCGCACCGCCCGTAACCCTGCCACCGGGGCCACCATCCGCGTCCCCAAGTCGTCTGTGCCCAAGTTCCGGGCCGGCGCCGACTTCAAGGCGGTCGTCAACGGGGAGAAGAAGATCCCCGCCAGGAGGCCGTAGCGGCAGTCCGCGCACCGTGCAGCGAGCGCCGCCCGCCGGATCCGGCGGGCGGCGCTTCACCGTCCCGGGGGCGGCGGCGCTTCACCGTCCCGGGGGCGGCGGCGCTTCCGGGGGCAGGGGGAAGGTGGCCAGCGTGAGGGCGGCGATGGCACCGGCGGCGGAACGGCGGATGGCGACCCGCTGCCCGCGGCGCAGCAGGCGCAGCCCGGAGGCCGCGAACACCTCGGGCCCGAACTCGCAGACGGTCCCGTCATCGAGGAAGACGCTCCCGTCACCACGGACGGCGTCGAACTCCCGGACGGTGGCCTGCATGGCGGGATCGTAAAGCACCCTGCGCCCGGCCGGGGGCGGCGCGGCCTAGTGCGCCCCGCGGCGGCGGCGCAGCGCTGTGGCGATCATGCGGTCCAGCAGCTCAGCCATCGGCAGGCCCGTGGCCGCCCACATCTTCGGGAAATAGGAGGTTCCGGTCATCCCCGGGATCGTGTTGATCTCGTTGAGCAGGACCGTCCCGTCGCGGCTGTAGAAGAAGTCCACCCGGGCGAAGCCCTGGCAGGACACCGCGTCGAAGGCCACGGCCGCCATCCGGCGGATCTCCTCGATGACGGCGGCGGGCACCGGTGCCGGGATGATCATGCTGCCGCTCGGGTCCAGGTACTTCGCCTCGAAGTCGTAGAACTCCTCGCCGCCCTCGATCACCAGCTGGCCCGGCAGGCTGGTGTCCGGCGGGGCGCCGTCCACCCCCTCCAGGACCGAGCACTCGATCTCCGCGCCCTCGACCGCCGTCTCCACGATCACCTTCGTGTCGTAGCGGCGCGCGGCCTCGATCGCCTCGATCAGGGCCGCCTGGTCGGGTGCCTTGGACGTGCCGATGCTCGACCCGCCGCGGGCCGGCTTCACGAACACGGGATAGCCGAGCTCGGCGACCGCATCGAGAACGCGCTTGCGCTCGGCCATGACCGCCGCCGCGCGGGGCGCGGGCTGCCAGTCCCGGTCCCGGACCACCACGTACGGGCAGATCGGCAGGCCGGCGGCGGTGAAGACCAGTTTCATGTACTCCTTATCCATGCTGACCGCGCTGGCCAGAACGCCCGCTCCCACGTACGGCACCCCGGCCATCTCCAGCAGACCCTGGATCGTCCCGTCCTCACCGAACGGGCCGTGCAGGATCGGCAGCACCACGTCCACGCCGGACAGCACCCGCGGCACCGACGCGACCGGCGTGGCCCCGGGCACCAGCTCCCCGGGCGGATCGTGGCCGGCCTCCGGCCCCGCCACCGCGGCCACCGACGGCAGGGTCCGCCCGGAGATGGCCAGCCGCTCCGGTTCGTCCCTGGCGAGCACCCACCGCCCGTCCGGCAGGATCCCCACCGGCACCACGTCGTAACGGTCGCGGTCCAGGATGGCCAGCACGCTGCCCGCGCCCATGCAGGAAACCGGGTGCTCGGGACCTTCGCCGCCGAACACGACCGCGACCCTGATCTTGCGTTCCTCGTTCAGTGTCCCTCCTCCTCACGCCCGTCGGCGTCAGACACCGTAGCGCTCCGGCTTGGCCGACCGCGAGGCAAGCAGCAGCGCGGCCTGCCCGATCTCGATCTGGCCGCCCGTCACCCCGGCCACCACCTCGGTGATCGGCATCTCGACGCCGTTGCCGCGGGCCAGTTGCAGCACCGGCCCGGCCGACTTCACCCCCTCGGTCACCTGGGACGAGCTGGCCGCGGCGTCGGCGAGCGCCATGCCACGGCCCAGGTTCTCGCCGTAGGTGCGGTTGCGGGACAGCGGCGAACTGCAGGTGGCGACCAGGTCGCCCAGGCCCGCGAGACCGGCGAACGTGTGCTGGTCCGCGCCGAGCGCCGCGCCGAGCCGGGCGATCTCGGCGAGCCCCCGGGTGATCAGCATCGCCTTGGTGTTGTCCCCGAGGCCCATGCCGACCGCGATGCCGACCGCGATCGCGATCACGTTCTTGACCGCCCCGCCGAGCTCGCAGCCGGTGACGTCCGGGTTGGTGTAGGGCCGGAAGTAGGGGGTGTGGCAGGCCTGCTGCAGCGCCTTGGCCAGGGTGTCGTCGGCGGAGGCCACCACGGTCGCGGCGTGCTGGCGCAGCGCGATCTCGCGGGCGAGGTTCGGCCCGGAGATGATCGCGATCCGGTCCGCGCCCGCGCCGGTGACCTCCGTGATGACCTGGCTCATCCGCCGGTGCGTGCCGTGCTCGATGCCCTTCATCAGGCTGACGAGCGCGGCCTGGCCGGGCAGCAGCGGCACCCAGGCGGTGAGGTTCTCCCGCAGCGTCTGGGCGGGGACGGCGAGCACGACCAGGTCCGCTCCGGCCAGCGCCTCGGCGGCGTCGGCGGTGGCGTGCAGGCCGGGGGCGAGCGCGATGCCGGGGAGGTACCCGGGGTTCTCGTGCCGGGCGTTGATCTCCCGGGTGAGCTCGGCGTGCCGGCCCCAGAGCACGGCCGGGGTTCCCGCGTCGCACAGCACCTGCGCGAACGTCGTCCCCCACATGCCCGCGCCCATGACGGCTGCCTTCACGCCGGCGTCGCCTTCCTTGGCTCGTCGCCTTCCGGGGCGTCCGGCGCCCCCGCCCCGGCCGGCCCGGCGGCATCGTCCGGCATCGTCTGCCTGGCCTCCTGCCGGGAGGCGCGGCGCGCGGCGGCCAGGTCATAGGGCACCGCCGGTGGCGTGTCGCCACGCAGCCGGGCCAGCAGGCCGGTGATGTCGGCCATGACCGCGGCCGTGGCGGCACGCAGCACGTCCCGGCTCAGCGGCTGGCCCTCGTAGGCCGACAGGTCCACCCGCGGGCCGGCCAGCATCCGCACCATGTGCCGCGGCATCAGGTGCGGCCTCTTGGTGCCGTAGCGAAGGATCTCCTGCGTTCCCCAGGTGGCGAGGGGGATCACCGGGACACCGGCGGTCAGCGCCAGCCGGGCCACGCCGGTCTTTGCCACCATGGGCCACAGGGCAGGGTCCCGGGTGGCGGTCCCCTCCGGGTAGAAGATCAGGCATTCTCCCCGGGCGAGCCCGCGCTCGGCGTCGTTGAGGACCAGTGCGGCGTCCGTGGTGCCCCGGTTGACCGGGAACTGGCCGCAGGCGCGCAGGAATGGCCCGATCCCCTTGACGTTGAAGGCTGAGGACTTGATGAGGAAGGCGGGGTAACGGCCCGCCTCGTGGATGAACAGGGCCATCGCGGCCCAGTCGGCGTAGGAGAGGTGGTTGGCCGCCACGATGACACCGCCGGAGCGGGGGATGTGCTCATGACCGTGCCAGTCACGTTTCATGATCGATTTGATCGGCAGTGGGAGGACCACCTTGGTGAAGCCGCGGACGCCCGGAGAGTAGCCCTGATTCTCGCGATCCCTCATCTGCGCCGCCTCTCGATGCGTCGTCTGGCCAGTCTCCCGGTTCCCGCGCGGGCATGTCGAGGCAGGATCGCCGTATGACCGCCGTCCCCGCCGACTCGCCGCTCACCTGGTCACTGGTGGTTCCCGTCAAGGTACTTGCCCACGCCAAATCCCGCCTTGCCGTCCTGGCCGGGCCGCACCGGGCGGCGCTGGCGCTGGCGATGGCCGCGGACACGGTCGCCGCGGCCCTTGCCTGCCCGGTGGTGGCCCGGGTCATCGCGGTGACCGACGACGCCCGGGCGGCGCGGGTGCTCGCGGGCCTGGGTGCCCTGGTGACCGGGGACGAGCCGGATGAGGGGCTCAACCCGGCGCTGCGGCACGGGGCGGCCCTGGCGGCGTCCCGCTGGCCCGGCTCGGGAACCGGGGCGCTGGCGGCCGATCTCCCCGCGCTGCGCCCGGCCGAGCTGAGCCTGGCGCTGCGGGCGGCGGCGCGGTGGGAGCACGCGTTCGTTCCCGATGCCTCCGGCGCCGGGACCACGCTGTACGCGGCGCGGCCGGGCGCGGAGTTCCGGCCGCGGTTCGGGCCCCGGTCGGCGGAGCAGCACCGCGCCGCCGGCGCGGCCGAGCTGCTGCTGCCCGGCCTGGCCAGCCTGCGGCGGGACGTGGACCAGCCGACGGACCTGCGCGCCGCCGCCGGCCTGGGCGTGGGCCCGCGCACCGCCGCGGTGGCGGCCCGGCTCGCTGAACCGCGCCTTTCATGATCCGTTCGGTTCGTGGCCCGCGGGAGGGCCAGGAACCGAACGGATCACGAGTTCCCGCCGCCGGCGCCGGGCACTTCCGCGCGGCTGCCGGCGGCCACGTCCACGCAGACCAGGCCCCAGGGCCGGTCCCGCACCCGGGTCATGACCAGCGTGGCCCGCCGCGACCCGGACAGCTTGAGCTGGCGGTGCAGGCCGGCCACGTCGCCCGCCAGCCCCCGGCGCCGGATGTCCAGCGCCCCGACGTCGAGGGCGCGCAGCCGGGCCGGGAGCGTGCGCTGGTGCCACGGGGCGGAGTCGATCACCCGTAGCGTGCGGGCGAACGGGGTGCGCACCTCGGTGGCCGTGGACAGGAACGCGATCTTCTCGTCGATCTGCCACGCGCCGGCCAGCCGGGCCAGGTCCGCCACCACCCCGGCCCTGGTGACGGCGGGACTGGGGTCGAGGAGGAAGGCGCCGGGCTCGGCCACCGGCACGGGCCCGCCCCGGCCGGGGGTGAGCGTGTGGCCGCCGGGCAGCACGGTCGCCCGGGTCGCGGCCGTGGCCAGCGCGGGGGACCAGGCGACCGCCTCCTTCAGGTCGCGCCCGACGGCGATGAACTCCAGCTCCCAGCCCGGGGGGATCGCGTCGCGGGGCAGCCCGGGCGCGGCCTTGATCCCCACCCGCGCGACGGCGCGGGCCAGGCCCAGGCACCACTCCAGGGGCGGCTCGCTGTCCCCGGCCCGCAGCCGCCGGCTCCCGGCGCGCCTGGCCGGGTCGATGAACGCCGCGTCCACGGCGCCCAGGCCGGCGCCGCCCAGGCCGGTGCCGGCCTGGGCGACGTCGCGCACGTCGGCGGCGACCGCGGTGACGTCGGCCGCCACGCCGTACACGGCGGCGTTCGCCCGCGCCATCCGCAGGTGCAGCTCGTCGCGGTCGACGGCCAGCACGCCGCGTCCGGTGGCGAGGGCCAGCAGGTCCCCGCCGATGCCACAGCACAGGTCCGCCACCAGGCCGGCGTCCTGGAAGCGTGCGTTACGATGCCGCGCGATCACCTCGGCCGTCGCCTGCTCCAGTCCGGGGCGGGTGAAGAACATGTCCATCGCCCGGCTGAACTTCGCCCGGGCACGCAGCCGCAGTTCGTGCTGGGCCAGCGCATCCACCACGAGGTCCACGGGGTACCTGGCCCGCAGGTCCGTGCCGAGCCGCAGGTCCGTACCGGGCCGGGGCGCCGTGCGTGCCCCTGGCGCCGTGCGAGCCCGTCGCCCGGTGCGTGCCCGTGGCTGCGTGGCGGGCCGCGCCGCCGGGACCGGGTCCTCCGCCTCGCGCAGTTCGCGCAGCAGTTCCTGTCCCTCGGGCTCGAGCAGCGCCGCGAACCGCGCCACCGCGCTCCCGGGATCAGTCATGGCAGCCCTGGCCGGTCATACGCTCCAGTGTCGCGGCTCCGGCCCCCCGCGTGCCGCCGGCCCGGCCGTATCGGGGGCGTCCCCGGCCCGCCCGCGTCCCCTGGCCCGCTGTCCCGCCCCGGGCCGGCCGGGCCCCGCCGGCGGCATCCAGCCGGCCCCGGCTGTCCCGCCCCGGGCCGGCCGGTTCGGGTAATACATAAAAGCCAAAGGTGCTAAGATGCCCCCTTCTGGCGTTATCCGTACAAATTTGACATACGGGCATATTTCTGGTATTTGTATACCCCGAATTAACCCATATGGAGGCCCAGATTGCGGCGAATCAATTCGGCGGTAGTGGCCGTAGCGATTGCCGGAGCCACGGTGACCGGGGTGGCTGCGGCTGCGGCGGGCGCGGCCAAGCAACCGGCCAACCCCATTAAGCATGTCGTTGTGATTATGGAGGAAAACCACACCTTCGATAATTACTTCGGCGATTTCCCTGGCGTTAATGGCGTCACCGAGCCGCCCGCCTCCAACCCCGCGCCGCACGATATCGACCACAGCGGGCAGCGGACCCTGTTCGCGATCGACGGCGGCAAGATGGACGGGTTCGACCCGCTCGGCATGGTCCAGTACCAGCCGAGCGACATCCCCGTCTACTGGGCGTACGCCAAGCATTTCGGGCTGGGCGAGAACTTCTTCACCGACGCGGCCTCGAGCAGCACCCCCAACCACATCGCGATGATCGCGGCGCAGACCGGCGGCGAAGACCAGACGATCCACGTGCACGGCTGCCTCTCGCCAGCCAACGACGTGGTCCTCGACCGCGACGCCGGCGGCGACGAGTCCTACGGCCAGCCGTGCTACAGCATCCCCTCCATTCCCCAGGAAATGACGGCGGCGGGCCTGACCTGGAAGTACTACGGCACCGCGCCGGTGTGGGACGCGCCGCAGTACATCCAGAAGCTCAAGAACACTCCCGGGGTGGCATCCACCCAGATCATTACCGACGCGAAGAACAACGCCCTGCCCAACGTCAGCTTCGTCACCCCGGGCGAGGACTCCCAGTCCGACCACCCGCCGCAGCCGACCCAGCCCGCGCAGAACTTCGTGTCCTCGATCGTGAACGCGATCATGCACAGTTCGGAGTGGAACTCCACGGCGATCTTCGTCACCTGGGACGACTTCGGTGGCTGGTATGACCACGTGCCCCCGCCGCAGGTCGATGGCATCGGCTTGGGCCCCCGGGTGCCACTGCTGGTCATCTCCCCCTGGGCCAAGCCCGGCTACATCGGCGGCCAGCAGGGCGAATTCGCCTCGTTCGACAAGTTCATTGAGGAGACCTTCAGCCTGCCCAGCCTGGGCCAGCGGGACAGCCTGCCGGCTACCTCGGACCTGATGGACTTCTTCAATTTCTCCCAGACACCCACCCCCAAGCTGATCGAGCCGAAGCTGTCCTACTCCAGCGTCCTGTCGGTGCCCAACGTGGGCAGCGCGGCCGTCGGCGGCGCGCACGCGTCCACGGTGACCCCGGCCTCGGGCGGGCCCGACACGACCTTCTCGTTCGATGTCATGTACAAGAACTCGGTGACCCCGACGACCCACAACGTCGTCGTCGACGGCAGCAACACCATCCCCATGTCGTTCAAGAAGACCGTCGGCAAGTTCGACGAGTACGAGGCGACCACCAGCCTGGCGCCCGGCCCGCACACGTACGCGTTCCACTTCGCGGCCGGCGGCAATTCGTGGCAGTTGCCGCTGAACAGCACCCCCTTTACCGGCCCGCAGGTGATGCCGTTCGACGTCACCGGGATCAAGGTGTCGCCGGGCACCGGCGCGCAGCAGCTTGGCCAGCCGGTCACTTTCAGTTGCATCTACAAGTCACCTGCTGGCAAGACACCGGTAACCGCGCAGGTGGACATCGACAACAACATCCACGCGCTGAACGCGGTGAAGGGGACCGCCAAGACCGGAATCCACTACCAGTACACGACCTCGCACCTGACCCAGGGAACGCGCTACTTCCAGTTGCAGTTCGACGACGGCACCGGGCTGCACACGATGCAGGAATACAGCGTGGACATCACGCCCATCTACCTGCAGAATTCGTCGGTCAGCCCGAAGTCCGGCACGTCTTCCACCAACTTCACCTTCACCACGGTGTACACCGGGCCGGACCCGGCGACCGAGGTGGACGTGGTGGTGGACGGGACCTCGCACCCGATGACCCTGCAGTCAGGGAACCCCTCGACCGGGGCGACGTACACGGCGACGCTCACCCTGCCGTCGGGCAGCCACAACTACGCGTTCTACGCGACCGACGGGACCAACGGCTGGAGCGATCCGGTGACCCCCGGGGTCTACTCCGGGCTCACGGTCTCCGCGAAGGGCGGGCCGCTGATCCGGTCGAAGATCACCGCACCCCGCCCGGACGACGCGCCCTACGCCTACGACCCGGGGTGAGCCAGCCCGGCTCCCGGGGGGCGGCCCGGGGCCGCTATATGTGCACG
>Ga0335078_10002591_pt1 | contig 27266 bp, 30 predicted proteins | sample Lox_Sample_32_FD_206711 | JGI IMG/M metagenome (GOLD analysis project Ga0335078, IMG submission 206711) | Soil microbial communities from Loxahatchee National Wildlife Refuge, Florida, United States - Lox_Sample_3.2 | ecosystem: Environmental > Terrestrial > Soil > Wetlands | place: USA... | reverse complement strand
ACATCACCGGCGTTTCCATCCGAATGGTGCCCGGTAGCCCAGCCTTGAAGTTGCGCAAACCGCGATCGATCACAAACCCCGGCAGATCGCTCTGGCACCCCAACACATTCCACGAAACCGATCCGCCATGCTCACCGGCTACCGACGTGAACGTCCCCCATTCATGCACTGTGAGCCCCTTGTCCGGACGCAGTTCCGCGGCGCCGGTGATCGCGACCGCGGCCAGCGTGACAACCAGCGCGCGTTTCATTTTCCGCCTCCCTGTGGCATCGCCTTCAACGCCGCGTCAATCTCCTCATTCGTCGCCGCTCGCGGAAAGAACTTCGACGACTCCCGAATGAATCCCCGCGGCCCGATGGGCACAATCGCGCCCGCGTTCTCGCCCGCGCACGCACCTTTGAGATTCACCACCCACGCGCCTTCCGCCGGCCAATTCTGATACACAGCGTAAACGCCCGGCTTCGACATTGCGCCAATTTTGAGCGCCACTGATCGCCTCTCGCCCTTCACCAATCCCTCTGCGGTACCGCCGATCTGAGCCTTGGCGGGCTCCGCGCAACCCTCGGTGCGAAACGCGAATGCCGCTGACTTGGCGACAAAATCCTGAGCCGCTACCGGACTCCCGATACTGAACGTGAACCCCGGATGCGCCAGCAGCACTGCGGCGCACGCGAGGAAACTGAATCGGTTCATTCGTCCTCCTATCGCCAGCGTTAGACGCGCTGCTCCGGGTTTTCTTCCCGGACTCACCAAGTCCACGCCAATTCGTCCTTAAAACGTGTCAGGGTCTCGCGATCGAGCCGTAATACCAGGTCGCGCGAAATCCCGGGCGGGACCGGCGTTAGCGCCGCTATCCGATCGAAGACTTGCCCACGCCGGTTCGAATCCACCCGCGACAACACATGCCAAAGCGTCAACGTATCCCTCACCCGCGCTGGTCGCAGTACGGCGTCAAAATCGCCGCGATCCGCCGCTCGCTTCAGAGCCTCCGGCGCATCGTCAAAATAAGGAATCCCCGGCCCGGCATGCGCCCGCGTTCGGCAGCTCGCCCCGGCCGGCACCAGCGATTCGAGGCCATTCCACTGAAACGACACCCATCCCCTGGTAACGCGGAGCACTCCGGTCCCATCCTCGTCGGTGCTCAGTGAGTATTCGCAGCCCAGATCCACCGCGGTCCCCGAGGCCGTGTCGACGAAAAACAACTTCGGCGGTGCGGTTATCGACGCCCGAATCTCCCCATGCGCCAACGCGAACCGATGCTCGCTGGCACGATCCCTCACAACGCGCACGCGCGTATTCGGCTCAACCTCAACCGTCCCGATCGCGCCGACCGTCACCACCACGCGCGACCGCGCGTCTGTCTCGATCCACTCGCGCCCGTGCCGCCAAGCCAGCCAACCGACTGCGCCGATCAGAAACACCACGCCAACCGAGGCCCACGCCCAGGGCAAATGCGTCCGACGGACAACGCGATCCGGCCGCATTAGGCTGAGTTCAATCGCCCGCCAAATTGCATCCGGCGCTTCGACGACAGGGAGATACTCGGTCATCAAGTCGCGCGACTGGCGTTCGACGAGCTGGGTTTCGAGATCCGCTGCGACCTTCCGCACTCTGTACTGGTGAAACATCGCTAGATTCTTCCCGTCATTAGTTCTTTGAGCCGTTCAGCCAGCATCTTATGCCCGCGGCTCAACCTTGATGCCACGGTGCCCATTGAACAATGCAGCGCCTTCGCCATCTCCTCATAGGAAAGATCCTCGAAATACCGCAGCAGCACCGCGATTCGAAATTTCGCGGGGAGGCCAGCGACCGCTGCGCGGACCGAACTCGCCATCTGCGATCTCGCGTAGTCCTCTTCATGCGATCCCGTGGCCGCGACCGCCTCTAAGCGCGTGCGATCCGCGCTGGCCGCATCCCCTCGACGCGCCCGCGCGATGTCCAGGCAGACATTCACCACCATCCGGTACAACCAGGTCGAGAATTCCGCCTCGCCGCGAAATTGCCGGATCGAGGTGATCAGCTTCAGAAAAACCTGCTGGGTAACATCGCTCGCCGCGCCGGCATCGCCGTGAAAAAAATAAAACGCAATCGAATACACGCGGTCTTTATACGCGTCGTAGAGCGCGCGAAAGGCGTCCCGATCACCCGCGCGACACGCCTCAAGGAGTTCCGCGCTGAGCCTCGGCCCGCCGAGATTGACGCCACTCGGATCGACCAACGCCTTTTGAGACGGTGCATCCACGGGATTTCTTCCATTTTCTGCCTTTGGGCTGGGCCGCGGCTCCGTCTATGAAGGCTAAGATGTAAAATAATTCCCCATGGACACGGCGAACAGATTGCGCGGGAGAATCCCACATTTTCTGCTCTTAGCGGCTCTGACCTCGTCAGCGCTTATCGCGCAAGATGCGAAGACGCCGGTCGAACCGCAGAAGGACGACCACGGCATCACTGATCCCCACACCAAATTGATCTGGATGCCATGGGACAACGGCAAGAGTGTGACTTGGCTTGAAGCCAAGAGCTATTGCGGGAGCTTGGAATTCGATGGTCACAAGGACTGGCGATTGCCGGCCATCGAGGAAATCGAAGGGATCTACGACGCCAAGGCTTCCAATCTGACAACGATTCCGGCTCAGATCTCAACGGATTGGCTTTGGAGCGCAACCAAAACCAATATGCACGGTGGGAACTGGGGCACTTCGGCCTGGCTGTTTAGTTTCGTCAGCGGACGGCGGATAGAACACGGGGTCCTCACATTTCGTGCTTTTCACGCATTGTGCGTTCGCGATCCTAAAGACTGATTTGGGTCGCGGGGCCACGCATCGAGCCCGCGGGTCGCGGCATAATCGACGCATGAGCATTTTGAAACTATGCTTGACGTTGCTTCTGTTGACGGCCGGAGCCGCCGCGCAACCGTCCTGGGAGCAGAAGGCGTCGTCGGATATCACTGATGCGCTGAAGAAGACCGGAGCGCCCAGCGTATCGGTGGTCATCATCGAAGACGGGAAGACTGCGTTCGCGCACGCATTTGGCAAGGCGGATCTTGCAAGCGGGCGCAACGCGGAACCGGGCACGCGTTACGCGGTCGGGTCCATCAGCAAACAGTTCACGGTCGCGACTTTGTTACTGCTGCAGGAACAAGGCAAGCTGACGCTGGACGACAAAGTCGCGAAGTTTTTTCCTGACCTGACGCAAGCGAGCCAGATCAGCATTCGCCAGTTGCTGTCGCACACGGCGGGTTACGAAGACTTCGCGCCGCAGGATTACCTGATACCGGAGTGGACGCATGCGACAACCCCCGCCGCGCTCCTGAACACGTGGGCCAAGAAGCCGCTCAACTTCGATCCGGGCACGCGGTGGCAATACAGCAACACGGGCTACGTGCTGGCCGGGTCGATCGTGGAGAAAGTTTCCGGCAAGCCGCTGGTGGAATTTTTGCGCGAGACAATTCTCAATCCGCTCGGCATGTCGTCGGCGGGCGACTGTAACGATCGCGTGCCGTCGGATGCGACTGCCTACACGCGGTTCGCCCTGGGTCCTCCGCGTCCCGTGGCGCGTGAAGCCCGCGGCTGGTACGACGGAGCGGGTGAGCTGTGCATGACTGCGCCGGATCTTGCTAAGTGGGACATCGCGTTCTTACAGCGCAAGTTGCTTTCGCCTGCTTCGTACGAGCAATTCACTCACGAGGTGCGTCTCGCCAACGGCGATCTGACGCATTACGCGCTCGGCATAACGGTTCGAGATTTTCGTGGCATTCCCATGCTCTCCCACGGCGGCGAAGTATCCGGCTTTCTCGCGCTCGATGAAAAATTCCCCACGCGCAATGGCGCAATCATCGTGCTTTCCAACCAGGACGGGATCAACCTCAACGGGCCACTCGCCGACGAGCTCGCGCAGCTGGTGTTTCTGCCGAGCCAGCCGCCGGAATCGCCCGCGGACACGGCGCGCGTGCGGGCTGTGCTGGAAGCCCTCACGCAGGGCAAAATCAAGCCAGAGCAGTTCACCGAAAACGCGCGCAGCTACTTCACGCCGGAAGCGCTGCGGGACATCCGAACGTCGCTCGCAGGACTGGGCGCTCTTAAATCGGTCAGCCGCACCAACGAGACCCTGCGCGGCGGCATGACGTTCCGTAGTTATCGCGCGGAGTTCGCAAAGAAGACCGTCACATTGAGCGTGTATGTTACGGCGGATGGCAAGTTTGAGCAGTTCATGGTGCTCGAGTCGCTCTGATGCTGGGCTACGGCTGATCCAGGATCAGGATTTCCACCCGTCTGTTTTCGGCGCGGCCGTCCGGCGTGTCATTGGAAGTTTTCGGGCTGAAAGATCCATAGCTCGATACGGTGAGTCGCGACTCGGCGATTCCGTAATCTTTGGTGAGCGCGCTCAACAGGCTCAGGCCGCGCGCCGAAGATAGCTCCCAGTTGTTCTTGAAGCGGCGGGTATGGATGGGCATCGAGTCGGCGTGGCCGGCCAGCTCGATCTTGTTGTCGAGATCGCGCACGGCGTTGACGATTTCAGAAATGATCGGCCGGGCGGACGCGTTGATGCGATCGTCGGCGGAGGCGAACAGGACCGCTTGGGGCAAGCTGATCACCAGTCCGCGCGCTTCTTGTTTGGCGTCCAGTCCGCGCGCCTTCAATATCTGCTCGGCACGGTGGAGCGCTTCGTGCGACGGACTCGGCGCTTGAGGCGGTGGTGCGTTCGGTGCCTGCGGAGTGGCCTGGACAGATGGCAGGGGTGGCGGAGTTGGTGCCGAAGCGGCCAATGCCACAGGCTTAACAGAAACGGAGGCTTGAACTTTCGCTTGGGATTGCCCGACACTTTGCGCCGCGACGGCGATGAACAAGATCAGCAATAGCGTCAGCACATCGGTGTAGCTGATCAGCCAGCGCTGCCCATCGCGCGAAGCCGCCTGATAATGTGGCCTACGAACCATTTGCTTTCGAGGTCCCGCCCGGCTCACGCACGAAAGATGCCAGACGCATGCGAATCACGGCGGGGTGAACTGAGTCGGCAATCGCGAGGACTCCTTCCAGGATCAGTTCCTGCGTTTCGAAATTCTCGGCAACGCGCGCGCGGATGCGGTGCGCGGCGGGAAGCAGAACCAAGTTCGCCAGGGCCAAGCCGTAAATGGTGGAAACGAACGCGGTGCCGATGCCGTGTCCAACGGTTTGGAGATTGGAAAAGTTGCGGAGCACGTCGATCAAGCCGACCACGGTGCCGAGGATCCCGATGGTAGGCGCGAACCCGCCGGCCACTTCGAGCGCCTTGGCGTCCGCATCGCCTTGCCGCTCGGCCATTCGCAGTTCGGTTTCGAGAATGGAGCGCAGCTCGGCGCGGTCGGTGAGATCGGTTGCGAGTTGGAGTCCTTTTCGCAGGAATGGATTGGAAACTTTCGGGATCATCGGTTCCAGCGCGACGATACCGCGCCGGCGCGCACGTGAATACTGGACGATTTCGTCCACCAGCGCGGCCGAGTCCATGTCCGATGCGGACAGCAGTTCCTTCACGCGGCGCGCCGAATAGAGCAGGGAGGCCCTGGGTGTTGTGATCAGCGTGACTCCGAGCGTTCCTCCCAAAACGATCACGGCTCCGGTGGGCTGGAAGAAATAGGCCAATGACACGCCCGTGGACGCGATGCCGATCAGGATGGCCGCGCAGGCGATCAGAAGCCCGGCGAGAAAAAGACCGTCGAGGCGCGGGCGCTGCTGCTCGGTCGCCTGTGTGCTGGGCTCGGTAGTGCGGGTGCGGGATGGATCGAGTGCCGCCTGAGAAGTCGCCAGAAGAAGAGTCTCCGCGTGCGCCCTTGCAGGTGACCCGCCATCCGCGATCGCGTTGATCTCGCGTCCCGGCAGCACGCGAGCCCGTCGAAAATGCGACGGAGCTTCAGCAGATTTTTGACAGATGGATCGGGCTATCGCCCGGCCTTGCTCATGAGCATGCGGCGAATCGCAGCGAAGATACGCTCTACTGCGGGGCGCCGATACGCCCAACGCTCGTCGGGCTCAGGCGGATTCACCACCATCGTGGCGTTGGCTTCGAAAAAGAGCAAATCGCCGGTGGGGCTGAGGCCGAAATCGATGCCTGCATAGTCGAGGCCAAGGACGCGCTGGATCTGCTCGAGCGCCGCGAGCGCACGCGGGCCGACCGCCGAAGGCAGGTCCTCGAGGAACTCGGCATCCTCTGCGCGGTGTTCGGCGCTGTCGGCCATTTCGGCCGTGAAGTAGTGAATTTTCCATTGGCTCGAGATGGCCAGGTGCAGAGGATACAATTTGCCATCGATCATCATCACCCGGTATTTGCGAACCTTGCCGTCGACGCCGCGCGAATCGAGATATTGGATCGCGGTTAGTTCCTGGCCCGGCAGGTTCGCGACGGCATCCGGCAGCACGGCGGCGCCTTCAATCAGCAGGAAATGACGTCCGGTATGAAAACCCGGCGTGCGAATGAGCAGCGGAAACGTCAAGCTATGGCGCGCCAGGACGATCTCTGCATCCGGCGACAGAAAAACTTCGCGCGGCAGATTGACCATGACCGGCGCGATCACACCGGGGATGTACGAGAGACGCCGTGCATTATCGGCGCGGCACGTCGCGATCACGGCAGACGGCGCATTCAACAAAGGCGCGCTGCTCGATGCCGCCAGGGTTTTCGCCGCCGCCAGGGCTTCGCTCGAAAGATCCGCGTCGCCAATCGCGTTGAAAATCACTTCATGGCGCGGCAGCGTAAGGTTTGGGTCAAAGAATTCGGCGACCACTACCGTCGTCTCGAACACGCGATCGTCCAGGAAATTGCGCGTTGGAATATTGCCGCCCAACGCGGATACCAACTGCAACACAGATACCGGCGGCCCTTCGCCGCGATAGGGCAACGTCACGACCGCGCGCTGCTCGAAGCCCTTGCGGCGATGCCAGGCGGCGCGCTCCGGGTTGCCCAGCTCGGACAGCACGTAGGACAAACCTTGATGCGCTTCAGGGAAATCAGGTTCGCGGCGCAGCGCGATTTCGTAATGCTCGCGAGCTTTTTCGAAATCGCGATTGTCATACTCCGCGTTCGCCAAATTCACGTGGCTCATCGGATCGTCCGGATGGCGCGCGGCGGCTTCGGAAAATGCTGTTCGCGCGGCGGTGCGATATCCGGTAGCATGCAACAACGTTCCCAATTCGTTCAGAGCCAGGCGATGCGACGGCACGCGCGCGAGCACTTCCAGATAAGCGTTGCGAGCGTCCAGCGTGCGCCCCAGTTCGGCGAGCAGCCCGGCGCGCTCCACTCGCGGGTCTATGGCGTCAGGATCGGCCGCAATGCGAGCGTCCATCTGAGCCAGTGCCGCTTGGCGGGCCAGGCGTGGCGGCCAACTCGGGGAATCGGGAGGCTCTAGCGCGCTAGATCGTGCAGCGCGCTCGGAAAGCATCCGGCCGAGTTCTACGGTTTTTGCCAGCAGGGCGTCCAGGTCGCGCTCCCCGGTGCGATGGTTCACGATCGCGGCGCGAATTGCCAGCTTGCCGCTAATCACGGTAGTGGATGGCGCCGCCACGCCCGATTCTTGAAGCTCGATTGCGATGCGCGCGTTCACACGATGCGCCTCTTCGGCGCGATAGCGGAAACACACGATGTTCAATTCCACCGGCGCGACCAGTTCGAGCTCACGTGTGTCGATGATCTTTCCCTCGAGATAACGCGCCAGCTCGCAGGTGCGCGCGATGGAATTTCCGATCGCCTCCGCGCCGTAAACCTGGAATGTGAACCAGGTCTTGAGCGCGCGAAATCCGCGCGAGAGGTCCGGTCCGAAATCGCACGGCCAGGGAGCGCCGGCCGCGAGACCTTGCCCTTCGCGCCGCAGGTAGGGCGCTGACATGGCGAAGGTCTGACGATGCAAAACGCTATCGCGCACCAATACAAACCCGGCATCGTAGGGAACTTGTCCCCATTTGTGAAAATCGAATGCCAGCGAATCCGCTCGCTGGATTCCCTGTAGCCGCGGCGCAAGGGCGGGAGCGAGCATTGCAAGCGCTCCGCAAGCGCCGTCCACGTGAAACCAGAGACGTTCCGAGCGCGCGATATCGGCGAGCGCATCCAGATCGTCGATGGCGCCTGTGTCCACCGTGCCGGCGGTTCCGATCAGAAGAAACGGCGTGAACCCAGCAGCGCGGTCGGCGGCGACCGCATCGCGCAAAGCATCCAGGTTGATCCGATGACGCGAGTCTACCGCGATTCTGCGGAGCGCGTTGCTTCCGATGCCCGCGATGTCGATCGCCCGCGCGATCGAGGCGTGCACGGCGTCGGAGGCATACGCCGTGAGCCGCTTGTTTCCTTCAGCCACGCCGGCGCATCTAGTTTCGAACCCCAGTTCGGTATCGCGCGCAACAAGAACACCGATGAGATTCGCAGCGGACGCACCGGTAACGAAAAGGCCGCTCGCGCTATCCGGGAATCCGAACAGCCTCCGCATCCAGCCAACCACCTCGCGCTCCACTTCCACGGCGGAGTGATCGCGGCCGCCTAAATTCGCGTTTAAACCAGCCGCCAGCATTTCCGCCAGCAGGCCCACGGGCGTCCCCGCGCCATGGACCCAGGCCATGAAGCCGGGATGTGCATTGCCGGCAGCGAAAGGCAGGATGTCTCGCAGAAATCGATCGTGAACTGTCGCCAACTCCGACGCACCAGTGGGGAGGTCGCCGCGAAAGCTATCGCGCACCGATTGCGGCATCGGCTGCCATACCGGCCGATCCCGGATGTGCTGAAGGTAATCCAAAATGTCGTCGAGCATGCGATGAGCCTGGCCGCGAAACTCGGGCCAATCCCGCGGATCGAGCGAAGCGTCTTGGAATACAGGGGGTGGCGCGCTCATGAACACGATGATATATCGCAGCCCTCAAGAAAAAGCCGCGAGCCGCCGATTGACGCATTGTGCATGCCTCAGCCACGCCCTTATCAGTACGAGAACGAGCGCTATCGGCCCTAGGCTATCTGCCGCCGTTTTCGCCGATCCTGAACCGGCTCATTGCAAGCCTGGCACACCAAGATGTTTCGTTTGCCGCCATTTCCGGGCTCATCGAGAAGGACACGGTCTTGGCAGGGAATCTCTTAAAGCTAGTGAACTCGGCTTTGTACGGCCGCGTCTGCACTATCACTTCGGTCCGTCACGCGGTCTCGCTCCTGGGGGTTAATAAACTGCGGAACGCCACACTCGGGATGTCGGTGGCGCGTATGTGGAATCAGGTGAAGGCGCCGCCTGGCTGGTCGATGGCCAGCTTTAACCTGCATTCGGCGGGAACCGCAATTCTCTCGGACCTGCTGGTTCAAAAGCTGCCCGTGGATGATGCGGAAGGCGCCTTCGCGGCAGGATTATTCCACGATCTCGGCTGGCTGCTGGTGGCCTTGAGCTCTCCCGACGAATTCAAAATAGCTGCCAATCCCGCGGGTGGATCGGCGGTCGACGAATCGGAGATCTTCGGTGTGTCGCACGCGGAACTTTCCGCGCAGGCGTTGGCGGTCTGGAATCTTCCAGAACCTATTCAGAATGCGGTTCGCTATCATGTCCGTCCTGAAGAGGATCCTGGAGCCGGTTCGGATCGGATTCCGCTCAGCCGAATCGTCAGCGTAGCCGATCAGTGCGTTCGCGGGATGGGGTGCCCCATCACCCCGATTGAAAACGATGGCGAGATTCCGGCGGATCCGGCCGACCAGGTCAGCCGAGCCTTGGAGCAAGTACTGCCCGAGTTCGAGGCGGAATTCTCGAACGTCAAGCACTTCTTCTAAACCCGCGATCTTCTGAAACGCCTGGACGTTCGCAAAGTCACGCCCTAGGGCTGAAATGCAAATTCGTCGACTAAACAGGTTGCCACGCCGTTCACAAAGAGAATGCACTGCGACTCGAGAAGCTGTTCCACGTCCCGGCCGTGTTCCTGGCTATTCCTCGCGATTTCGTCATGGATCGCGCAAATCGTGCACAGTAGCGCTTGCCGATCGTCAGCGGATAGCAGCTTGAGGACGGGAACGATTTCACCGCTCGGGTGTCCGGCCATTACGGTCTCGAATAGCCCGTCAAACGTGATCGGATCGCTCAACACTTCCCATCATCGTCAGATCGTGCAAAGGTCTGCAGAGCAGAAAGCAAATCTTCATAGAATCCGAGACTTGCAGTCGTGGTCCAGGAACTGCTCCGCGACCGTCGTGCTGCGATTCCGAATAGACTGTTACGCTAACTGAGGATGATCGCGCCGCCCGCTTCCATCAAACGGCTAGAGCCATTTCCAAGTTTTGCAATTGAGCTGCTCAAGCGGATCGGTTCGCCCAGCGCGAAAACGCCTCTGGTCCTGCCCAACCTACCCACGGACAAGCCGCAATTTATGGAAGATCTTTTGCGAGTGGCGGGGGAATCGGCGCGCGCGGCTGGAACTCCGGTCCCCGACATGGAATCTCTGATGGACCCGGCCGAAGCTCCGCGAATCGCGGAGATCGTCATCACACTGGTGGTGCGCGACTACTTGCGCCGTGCGTTTCTCGAGTCGGAGGATTATCGCTATTGGCGCTACACGCTGGCGTGCGCGGTGTGTTCCGAGCAAGTCGCATTGCCCTTGCGCGAGAACACGCTGCTGGCCTACGCGGCGGGCCTGCTCCACGATATCGGTCGACTGGTTCTGATCGCCGCCTTTCCAACCCAGTATTCCAATCTGCTGACGCTGACCGACCGGAAATTCGCGGCTGGCGAGACCTTCGACATACTGGAATATGAGCGGTTGCTATTCGGCATGAACCACTTCGACATCGGCAATTGGGTGGCTCGCACCTGGCAACTGCCTCTCTGGCTGCGCTCCATCGTTGGAAAGTTCGACGAAAAAGCGTCGGGCCAGCACGCTGCGCTCGTCGGCACCATCCGCGCCGGAACCCGTCTGGCGCATTCGCTCGGATTCGGGTATCTGGAGGCCGCCCCACGTACTGACGTGCGACAGATTTTGAACGCCTTCCCGGACGCGGACAAGCATTGGAAGATTCTGGACAGCTGGGAGTACGCCGAAGAGTTTCTCCGCGGAAAAGTTCGCGCGCGCTTGCAATGGTACGCGACCGGCGAGCAGGTTTCCAGGGAGCGAGTTTCGGGCTGAAAACCTGCCGCGCATTTAGCCGCTCCCCGCATTTGTGGGGACGCGCCCCCCACTTTGCAGCTCCTACAGCGTCACGGCTTGACTGCCGATCACATAAGCAAATTCGCAGCATTGTTCTAAGTAGGAGTTTCTAGGAATGTTTCCGATCATCGGCGTCTTGGTGGTTTTGGGCTGCATTGCCGGCGGTTATCTGATGGAGAAGGGAAACCTTCGCGTCTTGATGCAGCCGGCCGAGCTTCTGATCATTCTAGGCGCGGCCATCGGCACGGTTCTGATCGGAAACCCGCCCTATCTGTTGAAAGGCATCATCTCCGGCATTGTCGGCGTACTCAAGGGCAGCCCGTTCACATCTGCGCTGTATCTCGATACGTTGAAGTTCTTGAGCGACTTCTTCAGCACGTCGCGCAAGAATGGATTAACCGCGCTCGAAACCGATCTGGACGATCCAGACAAGAGCGCCTTGTTCAAACGCCACCCGAACTTCGCCGCCAACAAAGAGGCGCTGCATTTCTTTTGCGATACGATGCGCACTCTGCTGGCAGGGGGAGTGGAAGTCCACGATCTCGATCATGTCATGGAAACGGATCTAGAAGTACTGCACAAGCAGGCCAAGCTGCCGGCGGGTGCGCTGTCCACCATGGCCGACAGTCTTCCCGGACTCGGGATCGTTGCGGCGGTATTGGGAGTTGTAATTACGATGGGCTCGCTGGGCGGGCCGCCGGAAGAAATCGGGCACAAAGTGGCGGCCGCGCTGGTCGGAACTTTTCTAGGAATTCTTCTGTGCTACGGGTTCTTGGGTCCGCTGGCGGCTAACATCAAGAAACAGACCGAGGCCGAAGGCGAATATTTTCTCTGCTTGCGCATGGGCATGCTGGCGTACATGAAAGGCGTCTCACCACTGCTGGCGCTCGAGGCGGCGCGGCGCGCCATCCCTCACCACGTTCGTCCATCGTTCCAGGAAATGGATAAGGCCTGCCGCAAGACCGGTGGTGCGGCAACCGAGGCGGCAGCGTGAGCGCGAAGGCTCACCCTAAGATCATCATCGTCAGGAAGGTGGTCGGCGGGCATGATGATGAGCACGGCGGCGCGTGGAAGGTCGCCTATGCCGATTTCGTGACCGCGATGATGGCGCTCTTTATCGTTCTTTGGCTGTTGAGCGCCAGCGAAAAAGTTCAGAAGGCCGTCGGCGGATATTTCCAAGATCCCACAGGTAAGGGCCGGCAAACTGGAACCACCACAGCGTCGGTGGCCGAAGCGCTCACACTGAATCAAAGCCAGCTACAGCAGTTGAAAGAGAAGCTGGACCAAGCCATGAAGCAGTTGCCGACATTCAAAAACCTGCAGAACCAGGTTCACATGACGATCACCGCCGAAGGCCTGCGAATCGATCTGCTAGAGACACAGCGCGGACTGTTCTTCGAGGCCGGAAATCAAACGCCAACCGCCGCGGGAAAAGAGTTGCTGGATGTGTTGGCGCACGAACTCGTGAAGTTGCCAAACAAGATCGCGATCGAAGGCCACACCGATTCCACTCCTTACGGCCGGAGCGACTACTCGAATTGGGAGTTGTCCGCGGACCGCGCGAACTCAGCGCGGCGAATCCTGATCGAGTCGGGGCTCCAGGACGGTCGCATCAGCCAGGTGCGCGGGTTCGCCGATCAGAGGCTGCTCTTCAAGAATCAGCCGAACAATCCGTCGAATCGCCGGATCTCGATCATCGTGCGCAACGCCGGTCTGGACGAACAGGAAGAGTCTACCGCGGAGACAAGCACCCAGCCCAAAGCCAAGACTGAAGCGAAAGCAGCTTCTGGGGAGCCGAAGCCCGCCGAGAAGTAATCGCCAGGCGTCTTATTGCGCCTGCCGTGCCGCGGCTGTCGTGTCGTCGCGCCTACCAGCCGGATCCAAAATGTTCAACACACGGACCGACATTGCCTGGCCACTCACCTGCGTTTCGACTACCGCGATCGGAGTTTCCCCGGCGCGGAGCGTCAGCGGTGCGCGCGCCGATTGCAAAGTTCTGAGCACGGCCCCGGTTTTCAGCTCGAGAATGTCGCGGATGCTGATATCCAGGCTTCCGAACTCGACCTCCATGGGAAATATCAGGTCTTCGAAACGATTCAGTACTTCGCTGGAGTCCACGGGAATCGCACATGCATGTGGCTCGCCAACGCACGCGCGACGATTTTGCAGACTGCTGGCATGTGAGCGATGTCGAGAACTCGCCGGTCTCTGTCTGGACTCCGTCATCGACTGCGGCTCTCAGGCAGATGCAAGTGCGATCCCCCCATTTGCGCGTAGTGCCCAATATCAAGTCCGCAAAGTGAGTGGCCGATGTTCCTACTTAACGGAGCGTTAATTGATGGACAATCTCTCTGCTTTTAGAGTTGTGCTCTGGATTGCCGACCAGGCGCCTTCCGGCAATGTTTTTGCCAATCAGGAAGATTCCGGCCCAGTACAGCTCATCTTAGCCACGAAGTTCTCGGCGACACTCGACGCCATACGGACCCGGTCCGTGGACGCCATTCTTCTTCATCTTCCATTCGCCGATTGCAACGCCGAAGAACTTCTGAACGCGATTCGGGATCAGCGCCCGGAGATCCCGGTCGTACTCTATGAGCCGAGGGTGGTGCGCAGGAGCGAAGCCGAGATTCAGCGCTGGGGAGTTGCCCGTTATATCGCCAGCGCCGTTCCTCCGTACTATCTTGCGCAATCGGTCCTGGATGCCATGAGCAGCGAGAACGAGAAAGCGGACGATGTGGCGGTGACTGGGGCGCGCGAGCGCGGCGTCATGGTTGGTTCCAGTCCGGCGATGCGACAGGTAGCGGAAGTGATCAAGCTGATCGGGCCGCGCCGTTGCACGGTCCTGATCACGGGAGACACGGGCAGCGGTAAGGAAGTTGCGGCGCGCGCGATCCACGCCGCGAGCACTCGTGCGAACCGGCGCATGGTCGCGGTGAACTGCGCCGCGTTGCCGGACAATCTGCTCGAGACAGAGCTGTTCGGCCACACGAAAGGCGCTTTCACCGGGGCTGTGAATGCCCGGATTGGTCTATTCGAGCAGGCCAATCGCAGCACGATTTTCCTGGACGAGATCGGCGAACTTCCTATGCCTCTGCAAGCGAAACTGCTGAGGGTGCTCCAGGAGCGCGAAATCCAGCGGATCGGTAGTTCGAAGACAGTGCCGGTCGACGTCAGGGTAATTGCCGCTTCGAATGTGAATCTGCTGGAAGCAGTCGCGCAGCGGCGCTTCCGCGAAGACTTGTACTATCGCCTGAACGTGGTCGGTCTGCAAATCCCGGCGCTGCGCGAGCGCACCTGCGACATTCCCGAGTTGGCCGACTATTTTCTCGCCCGCATCGCTCAGCTCGAAGGCGGCGAAGCCAAGACGCTGGCGCCCGAGACGGTGGCCGCGCTGGTCCGCTACAGTTGGCCGGGAAATGTCCGGCAGCTCGAGCATGTCCTGGAATCCGCGGTGGCGCTGAGCGGCGCCCGAACAATCCTGTATCCCGGCGATTTCGATCTTCCCGCACGGCCGCAGTACTCCGGCATCTCAGTGTTGGATGTGCCGGAAAACGGTCTGAATTTCGAGGAACTGATCGCCGACATCGAGCGGCGCTTGCTGGAGCGGGCGCTCGCGCGATGCGGCGGCAACAAGTCGCGCGCGGCCGACCTTCTTCAGATGAAGCGCACCACGTTGATCTCCAAGTTCAAGGCGCTCGAAGTTTGCGCATAAATCCCTCATGGCTTCGGCTCCAGTAGTCGCGTCTCCTCAGGCAGGCCAGCCGAAGGGCCTGGGCTTTACCAATTGGGGCGAGCTGGCGGTGCCGATCGCGGTCCTGATGATCGTGGTCGCCTTGATCACGCCGCTGCCCAGTTTCATACTGGATTTCCTCATCGTCATGGACCTGATGATGTCGGTCATCGTGATGATGGTAGCGATGTACATCGGGCGCCCGGTGGAATTCAGTGTGTTTCCCACCGTCCTGCTGCTATTGACTTTGTTCCGTCTGGCGCTCAACGTTTCTTCCGCCCGTCTGATTCTGCTGAACGGGAACACGGGAACCTCGGCTGCGGGACATGTCATCGAAGCCTTCGGGAGCTTCGTCGTTGGCGGGAACTACATTATTGGCGCGGTAATCTTCTGTGTCCTGATCGCGATTCAATACGTCGTCATCAACCACGGTTCGGTCCGCATCTCGGAAGTAACGGCGCGCTTCACATTGGATGCGCTGCCCGGCAAACAGATGTCCATCGACGCCGATCTGAACGGCGGCCTGATCGACGATACCGAAGCCAAACGCCGCCGTAAAGAACTGAGCTCTGAGGCGGAATTCTACGGCGCCATGGACGGCGCATCGAGATTCACACAGCGCGACGCCGTCGCAAGCATTATTATCACCGGCGTGAACATCATCGCCGGATTTCTAATCGGCGTGTTCCAGCACGACATGGATCTGAAGCACGCGCTGCAAACCTATACCGTGCTGACCATCGGCGACGGGTTGGTAACCGTGATACCCGCGCTGATGATTTCCATCTCCGGCGGCCTGGTAATTACGCGCGCCAGTTCGGATTCGAAACTCGGTGCACAGTTCGACAAGCAGGTATTCGGAAGATCCGAGCCGCTGATGCTGGCGAGCGGCGTGTTACTGGCGTTAGCGCTATTTCCGGGGCTGCCGGCGTTGCCGTTTCTGGCGCTGGGAGGAAGTCTCGGCGTAGTCGCGTGGCAGAAACAACGGCAAAAACAAAACGGGGCCGCGGTTGCCAAGGCCGCGGAAAAGCCCGCGAAAGAAAATATCGAAGGTCTGCTTCAGGTGGATCCGCTCTCCATCGAAGTGGGTCTGGGTTTGGTGAAGCTTGTGGACGGCGGACCGAAATCGCCGCTGCTGCAACGCATCACGGGAATTCGCAAGACGCTCGCGTCGCAGCTCGGTTACCAGATGCCCTCCATCAAGGTGAACGACAATCTGTCGCTCCGTTCGCGCGAATATACGATCTTGATCAAAGGCGTGGAAGTGGCGCGCTACGAAATGCCGAGCGGGCAGGAGCTGGCGATTCCGAATGCGGAAGTGCGCGGTGGAATCGAGGGAACACCCACGAAAGATCCGGCCTTCGGACTCGCGGCTTTGTGGATTCCCAGCGGGCAGGTCGTCGCGGCGCGGTCGCACGGTTACACGGTGGTAGATGAAGTCAGCGTGTTGGGAACGCATCTTTCTGAACTGGTGCGGCGCCACGCGCACGAATTGTTCACTCGGCAGGACGCGAAAAGTTACTGCGATCGCGTGGCACAGACCAATCCCAAGGTGGTGGAAGATTTGGTTCCGAAGCTGTTGCAGCTGGCGGTAGTCCAGCGTGTCCTTCAGAACCTGCTGCGAGAGCGCGTTCCGATTCGTGACGCAGTGACGATCCTGGAAGCGCTCAGCGAAGGCGCCCAGATGACAAAAAATCCGGTGTTGCTCACCGACTACGTTCGGCAGGCGATCCGCCGCACGGTGGTGAAACCGCACCTGAATCCGCAGCGCGAGATCACGGCGTATCTCACGGAGTCGGGCGTCGAGCAAGTGATTGAATCGGCCGTGGAGCACAGCGAAAACAACAGTGTCCTCGGTCTTGCGCCTCAGACCGCGCGCGATGTAGTTGCGCAATTTGCTCGCCGGCTGGAGCGGCAGGATTCGTCGGCGATTGTGATTACCTCGCCGAGCACCCGCTATTTCGTCAAGCAACTGCTGGAGACCGCGTTTCCCGACGTGGTGGTTCTGTCCCACAGCGAAGTGCCTCCCGAAGTGAAGGTCAAGTCACTGGGAGGAATCGGATGACCGGAGGACCGGATCGATGAGCTCGTTGGAACATGCCGTTCAGGCGCTGACCAACGCGTCGGTGCTCAGGGAGCGCTGGACTCTGGCGCAGCCTGGCAATCGCGGGATTGAAACATCGCTGGAGAGCCTCGAAGCGCGCCTGGATGATGTCGAGCGCGCCCTGCACGAGCGCGCGGCGCAATCTGAGGGCGGCGTCGATTCGTGGATCGATCAGGCCTATGGCGAACTGACCGCCGCGGGGTTGGGCGAGGTTCTCGCGCGCGCGATCGTCGAGAACGCGTCGTCAACCTGCCGATCGTTGCCGCGCCGCGCCAACATGCCGGCGTTTCGCAGAATTCTGGTGGCGTCGATCTTGAACGAGCTCGGGTTCGTTCCGCCGCTCCGGAACGTCGAAGGCGGTCCGGCTCCGACGATCGTGTTCACCGGCCCCCCGGGCGTGGGCAAGACCACAACTTTGACAAAAGTAGCGACACAGGAATTCGTCCGGCATCGCCACCCGGTTCGAATCATTTCAGTAGATCCGCACCACCCATCCTGTCACGAAAAAGTCCGAAAGCTGGCGGCCGGAATTGGCGCGAGTTTTGCCGCGGCCGGCACGGTCGCCGAGTTTCGCGACGCGCTCAAGGATTTCTCCGGCACCGGGCCGCTACTGATCGACACCCCCGGTTACGGCCCTTCTGAGCGCGAAGCGCTGCGCGAGCTAGCGGACTGTCTGGCTGATCTGCGGCCGCGCCAAACTCATCTGGTCCTGCCGGCCTGGATGAACAAGCAGGACCTCGCGCAAATTCATCACCAGTATGCGCCCTTCGCGCCGGACGCTCTGCTGTTCACACAACTGGATGAAACCGATTGGTACGGCGCGCTGATCGCTCTGGCGCTCGAAACACGCAAGCCGCTTTCGTACTTTGCGTGCGGGCAAAGTATCTCTGAGGATCTGGTGATCGCAAGTGCCGAGGAATTGTTCGGAGCGCTGTATCTGGGTCACCGGATTGAGCCGCTATCCGCGATCTGAGGAAGTGAAGGAGCATCGAGATGAACGAGATTACGCAAGAAACCGAACCGCAAGTCCAAACCGAGCCCCCCGCCGGTATGGCGAAGCCCCTCGAGCCTACGCTCGCGGCCAGTATTCTCAGCGCGGCGCCGCTGCTCATGGACGTGAAACTGCCGATGCGCGTGCGAATGGGGCGGTCCAAGCTGAGCCTGCGCGCCATCACGCAATTAGGTAGCGGATCGGTGGTCGAACTGGATTGCCCCGTGAATCATCCCGTCGAAGTGGTGGTGAACGATCGCGTGATCGCCGAGGGTGAGATTGTTATCGTGGGTGGAAATTACGGCGTGCGGATCACCCAGATCGCTGGGATTCCCCAGGCCGAGACGCAGCTCGACACACAACAGGAACTGCGCAAGTTGTCGGACAAACTGAAATGAGCGACGTCGTCTCCATCAGCAGTTTGAATCACGCCCTGACAGGTTCGCAGGTTCAACTGGATCATGCGCGCGCGACAGGCGAGGCTACGTCAGCCGATTCGTCGCGTTCCGGCCAAATCGACAGCGGGCAGGACGATTCGGTTGCGCTCTCAGGTGCCGCCGGACTGATCCATCAAGCGCAAAGCGCGGGTTCGGACGATCGTGCCGCGCGAGTGCAGCAGCTTAAACAGCAGATTGAAAGCGGCCAATATGCGATCGATCCTGCCTCAATCAGCAACGCGATCGTGAACGCCGGCATTGCAGGCGAGTAACGGCAAGCGCCACACCGGTTTCCCTCAGCCGATGGTCTCCTCGATCAAGAACCCTCTGCGAGCACCCGTACTCACGATTTGTCCCTCGAAGCCGCGCTTTCCGTTCAGTGTGGCGGCCACCCGCTTCCCGGCGGAATGGTCCAACTTGACGATTTGTCCGGCCTGAAGGTGAAGCAAATCACCCAGCCGGATTTCGGAAGAATCCAACCAGATTTCGAGATTCACCTGGGCGGACATCATCAACCCGAGTATTTTAGGTGCGCCCTCCGGACCCGATGTCGCTTCGGGCTGCGCCGTATTTCCCTCGGGCGAACTAGCGAACAAAGATGCGGGAGTCGCGAGGATTAATTTCCCCGTGCAATCCGCAGCCGAAATTTCAAGTTCCGTCGTGCAAACCAACTCGGTGGCGGGCAAGATGCACGAAGGAGTAGGTTCCACTTCCACGGTGAGTGCTTCCAGATGGGCGTGGATCACAGGTGCCCAGGCGCGGAAAGCCTCGGTGAGAATCAACCGGAATATCAGCGTCGCCACCTGCAGCTCGATTTCGGTCGGTTTGCGCCCCGGAGATGCAAATGCGCCCGCCTTCGCGCCCAATGCGATGCCGATCAACGGGAACAGCAGATCGTAATCCAAGCGGAGGACCAACTTGTGCTCCCGCGGACGCGTAAGCACAACAGCGAAGCTAGAGCGGTCATCGTCGTTGAGGAAATCGCCGAACGCGCACTGTTCCACGCTCTTGTAGCTGGCGTTGACGGGCGCGCGCAGGAAGGCCGACAGATTGAGGCCGAGGTCCCGGGCAAAGGCTTCGTTCGCCAGACGCACTTGGCCCGCGGCCGCGCCGTCCCGTCGATTGGCGTTCCCAAACTCCGCCTTTACCCAGCTTGTATCCATGATTGACGCTGTAAGGTTTCCATCGTCTCCTTGTCCAATAGTCTTTATCTTGGCTTTATCTAGAGCTACGATCGACGGACGCTCGACAACGGATCGTCGAAACCTCGACGGCGCCCCCTTGCAAATGTAAGTAGCGAACGGCTGCTCCCGATGGCTCCGCAATTGCTTTTGATCGCTTTCTTGGGAGAGCCTTACCTGCCGAACGGAACCGGTATCGCGACGAGAACACTATGAATATGATCGAGAGCGCGGCAAGCAAGATGACTGGGCCGCAGAAGGCCGCCGTTCTGCTGGTCGCGTTAGGTGAAAAGCTCGGCGGCGAAGTGCTCTCGCACCTCAACGAAGAAGAAGTGAAGGCGGTGACCAAGGCCATCGCCGGAATGAAGAGCGTCAACGCCAACGAAACCGAAGCGGTACTGGAAGAATTCTGCCGGGCTGTACTGGGAAGTTCTTCGCGGGGAGGCGTCGAGGTCGCCAAGAAGCTGCTAGTAACCGCGTTCGGCCCGGTAGCCGCGCAGCATATCGCGGATCAACTGCCGCGCAGCGGGAATCAAAGCAACGACTCACTGCAGCGGCTGGACCCGCAGCAACTCAGCCGATTCCTCGAAGCCGAGCATCCACAAACCATCGCGCTCATCCTCTCCCATCTTCCCGCCGACCGCGCGGCGTCTCTGCTCGCGAATCTGGAGCCCGAGGTTCGAGCGGAGGTGACCCTCAGGATCGCGCAATTGGATCGCGTTTCAGCCGATGTTGTGAGCCGGATCTACGGCGTGATTTCGGAAAAAGTAAAGTCGCTGGGTGAGATGAAAATGGAATCGCGGGGCGGCCCGCGTGCGGCCGCCGAAATACTGACGCGGATGGAATCGGGCACCAGCGAAGAAATTCTAGGCGTCATGAGCAACGACGAGCAATCGCTCGCCGATGTGATTCGAAACTTCATGTTCACCTTCGACGACATCGTGATGCTGGACATCAACGCGATGAAAGAAGTGGTGGCCAAGGTGGACCGCAAGCTGCTCACGGTGGCTCTGAAAGGAACCAGCGAACCGTTGATGCACCACTTTCTCCAGTGCATGTCGCAGCGCGGCGGCGAGATGCTGAAAGAGGATATGGAAGCCACTGGGCCCGTCAAGATCCGTGACGTGGAATCCGCGCAAAAGCAAGTGCTGGCGATCGTGCATCAGTTGGAAGCGGACGGCACCATCAGCTTGCGCGGCGGCGCGGGCGATCAATATGTCTGAGATCCTGGCGGACGGACGGTCCGCTGCGTCGCCCGTTCTGTGGCGCTTAGTGGCAATTCCCGATCCGGATGCTCTTGCGCGGGGCGCTGCGGAAGAAGAGCTGCAACGCCGCGTGGAACAGGCACGCAGCGAAGGACTCGAGGCCGGGTTGGCGGCGGGGCGCGCCGAGGCGCAGCGCCAGGTGCCCTCGACGCTCGAGAGTGTTTCCGAAGCCATCGCGGAGTTGGAGCTTATTCGCGACCGTCTTCGCCGGCAAGAGGAGCTCGATCTCATCCGGCTTGCGATCACGGTGGCCGAGCGTGTAGTTCATCGCGAGATAGTGCTGGACCCTGACGCGCCTGGGGCGCTGGTGAAGACCGCCTTCGCCAAGGTGCAGGCGCGGGAAGTGAGCCGGGTCAGAATGCATCCGGCGCTGGAGCCAGTGGTAACCAAGACGCTGGAACGCTGCGGCGCACGGGAAACCGTGTTGGTGCCGGATCCGAGCCTGAAGCCGGGCGAGCTTCTCTTTGAAACCTCGCAAGGCGTGCTGGACGCTTCCTTGAAGTCTCAGTTCGAAGAGATTGAACGGGCATTGTTGGCGTGCCTGGACGGTAATGGACCCAACCCCGCGCTGTGAAGCGCTACGAGTCCGAATCGCGATTCCAGCCGGCGATGTACGACTCCGCCGCGATGGTTTCGAGCTGCCGCTCTTCTTCATACTTCCAACGCTCGATCCTGCGCTCTTTCAATTGTTCGAGTAGACGCAGGCGCCGCTTCGCGTCAGCGTATTTCTTTTGCTGAGCAGCCAGGCTGTTTTCAATACGGGTCCGAGCTTCCTTCAGCTTCTCAACGTGTTGGCGGAGCCGCAGGTTGTAGGCCGCCATGGCGCGAAAGTCGGAGCCCTGCAGTCCTGGCAGTACGCCAATGGACGCCGCAAGGCCGGAACGCTCGCTCGTCACGCGATTCAACATGGCTTCGATCCGCGCTCGTTCTTGAATCAGGCGCTGGAGCTTCGCCTCCTCGCCCGTGAGCTCAATTGCCCGCCAGCGCAGAATCTTATCCAGGGCAAAACGGAATTGCGCCATATGCGAAGCCTGCTATCCGAGCGCGGCGGCCAGTTTTCCGAGCCGCTGGCGAGTTTCCAGGAATGGAGATAGGATGCGCGAGTCCTGTTTCAGGAAGTTGAGAATGTCGGGCCGGCAGCGAATGCTCGCGTCCAGCCGCGGATTCGTTCCGGATACGTAGGCGCCCAATTGAATCAGATCCTGAGAGTCGTGATACAGCGCGAGCGCCTCGCGCACCTTCTGGATTTGAGTGGTGTGTTCCGGGGCCGCGACGCGGGATGCGAGTCTGCTCAGCGACTGCCGGATGTCGATGGCCGGGTACTGACCCGAGGCCGCCAATTCGCGCGACAGAATAAAATGGCCGTCGAGGATGCCACGGACCGCGTCGCAAATCGGTTCGTTGAAATCATCGCCTTCCACGAGCACGGTGAAAAATCCGGTGATGGAACCGTTCTTGAAGTGTCCGGAGCGCTCGAAAATCTTGGGCAGCATCGCGAACACCGACGGTGTGTAGCCCTTTTGGCTGGGAGGCTCACCGGCGGCCAGTCCAATTTCTCGCTGCGCCATCGCAAGACGCGTCACGGAATCGACCACCAGTAGTACGTTCTTCCCCTGATCCCGGAAATATTCCGCAACCGCCAGCGCCACGAAGCAGGCGCGAATGCGCAGCGGCGCGGGTCGATCCGACGTGGCAACCACGACCACCGATCGCTTGCGGCCTTCCGGCCCCAGCTCATTTTCAAGAAACGACCGCACTTCGCGGTTGCGCTCTCCGACCAGCGCCACTACAGTAACGTCAGCGTCATTGTGCCGTGACATGGAGCCGAGCAGCGTGCTCTTCCCGACGCCGCTGCCGCCGAAAATTCCGATGCGCTGGCCTTTGCCGCACGGCAGCAACCCGTCGATGGCGCGAATGCCGGTAACCAGCGGTTCGCTGATATCCTCGCGGTCCAGCGGGCAGGGTGCCGCTGTGTATAAGGGATAGGTCTCGGATGCTTCGATCGGCGGCCCTCCGTCGATCGGACGGCCGAAGCCGTCCAACACGCGGCCCAGAAGATCTGGCGACACACGCAGCTCGGACTCGTTCTTTCTCGCGATCACGCGATCGCCGGGTTGAAGTCCGTCCATCTCTTCGAGCGGCATCGAGAGCACGCGTTCATTTCGAAATCCGACTACCTGCGCGCGGATAGACCGGCCCGCGGATGTGCGCACTTCGCAAAAATCACCGATGGATGCTACCGGACCGCGCGAGGCGATCAGCAGTCCGACCATTTCCGTCACTTCGCCCACCCAGGGCAGCAACTCAACCCGGGCAAGAGCGGGAGCGAGCTTTGGGATTACCGATGCTGTGCTCATTTAGTTAGGCAGTCTGTCCGTGAGCCCGCGCTCGATTTCAGTGAGGTCGATGCTTGCGCGCGCATCCGAGCCGGCCGAATCCGCCGAGGCATCCGTCTCGAACACGAGTTTTCCCGGTTTTATCTTCGAATCTGTCAGAACGTAGAGATTGGCCGGAATGCCGCCATTTTGCTCGAGACAGCGCCGCAGCGCCGGCTCGAGTCCCGGATGAACCCGTGCGACGCTGATCTCCTGAGCGCGAAGTTTGGAAAATCCAGCCCGCAACAAACCGGCAAGCACCGTGGAATCAAGCAGCACGTCGCGATGCATCACGCGCGACGCGATGGCCAGGGCAAGCCGCACCATGTCGTCGGTGGATTGCTCGCGGACCGTCTCGCGAATCCGCGCCACCTGTGCGATTGCGTCCGCGAGTTTCTGTATGCCCGGCAAAATCGCTTGCTCGGCTTCCTGGTGAGCAGCGGCAACGCCGCTCGCGAACCCCTCTCGGCGGGCCTGCTCCAAACGGTCCGCAGTTTCGAATTTTGCTTCCTCGCGCGGGGTTGCCGCCGATTCCTTCTTCACGCTGCGCCACAGCACCGGTGTCGCCGCGTTTTGTTCTCCCGTTAGGATCTCGATCGGCATACTGGCGCTCGCACTGCGACTACTTAGCTTCTTCGGCTAGCCAACCACGCACCACGCCGGCCCATGTCTCCGGATCTTTCCTGGTTTCTTGCAATTGATTCAGAAGAGATTCAGATTTTGAGGGCAGCAGAGCGGGTAGCTTTGGAGGAGCGGCGACGGCTTCCGGCGCCGAGGCGGGTACCATAGCGGCAGACGCGGCGGCTGGCAGTGCGGCTTGCACCGGGATCGGCTCTCCGCGTTTTTTCCGCCCGAACGCCAGAAACCCGACCAGCAGAATCGCGACCACGGCGGTGCCCGTTCCATACAGCATGGTCGGATTCTTCTTGAGCCCTTCCACCGACCACGGATTATCAGGCTTCTTGGACGTGGGCGTTGTTTCCGGCGCGAGATCGGCGGTCAGGTTGCCATCGAACGGCAGAGCCTCCACAGTGAGCTGGTCTCCTCGCGTAGCGTCCAGTCCTACTAAAGTGCCGACCAGCGTCTGAATGGCTTTCAATTTGTCCGGATCGGGTGGAGTGACCACCCGATGCATCTGCTTGCCTTGTCCTTCCCACTTCACGCCTTGATCTACCAGCACGGCAATAGATAGCTTCTTGACGCTGCCTTGCGGGATCTTGGTGTGCTTCACGACGCGGCTGGATTGAAACGTGATGCTTTCGGTGCGACGGTTGGAGTTGGTGGTGGTTCCCGTGGATCGCGCCACGGCCGGTTGCTTCGACGCGTCCGCGGCCGGCGCAGTCGAGCCAGGCGCTCCGTTCGCGGCGGTCTGGGGCGGCGTGGCAGGCTGAGCGCCGGTCGCGTTGGCTGGCTGAGGAATATTGGTCGGAGGCAGGTTCGACGCGGTTCCGGGCGCCATCGTGCCGGGCCGAGTAGTTCCATTCATGTCCTCAGTTTTTTGCGAGGACACCATTACGGACTTCGTCGGGTCGTAGGTCTCCTCGCTTTGTTCCCCACTGGTCATGTCCACTTCAGCCGAGACTCCCGTGCGAAACTTGTCAGCGCCCAACAAGGGCTCGAGAGTATTGTTGATCTTCGCCGCCAGATCGTGCTCCACTGCCTGACGGTATTCGAGCGCCGCCTCAGTGGTCTGGACGCCGTCCTCCATCGTGTTATGCTTCGGGCGGCTCAGCAGATTTCCATTCATGTCCACTACGGAAACCGTTTCGGGCGTGAGCCCCTCCACTGCGCTTGAAACCAAGTTCACAATAGCCAGGACATTCTGCGGCGAAAGGCGCATTCCCGGGCGCACCCCTACGACTACGCTGGCTTTGGCCGCCTCGCGCGATTCCGTGAAGACCGATTCCTTCGGCAGCGTCACGTGGACGCGCGCCTGGTCCACTTCGGCCAGACCCCGGATGGTGCGCTCCAATTCGCCTTCCACCGCGCGGCGGTAGTTGACGTGTTCGGCGAAATCGGTCATGCCGAAATTGGTCTTGTCGAAAATCTCGAATCCGATCCGTCCGCTCTTGGGCAACCCGAGTCCCGCCATCTCCAGCCGCAGCTCGGGAATGCGGCTCTCCGGAACCATAACCGCACCGCCACCCTCCGCGACGCGATATTCTACGCCGCTCTCACGGAGCTTCTGCACGATAGCGCTCGCATCCTCCGGCGAAAGTGAAGCGTACAACGGCCGCATGCTGCTCTCGTGCTGATAGCGCGTGAGCCAGAGGATGCCCGCGCCGACGCCAATCGCCAAAATCGCGATAGTAAGCATCTGGCGGAGAGTGAGTGCGGATAAGAGCTTTTTTACTTGATCCATGGGTTATGAAGACGGAGGTCTCGCCTTAGAGCTGCATCCTCATTACTTCTTGGTAGGCGGACACTACTTTATTCCTGACCTGCATGAAGAGTTCGAATTCGAGCGAGGCGCGCTGCGAGGCGAGGGCGACTGAGTGCAATTCCTCGTTGCCGCCGCTCAAGAAATTGTTGACCGCTTGCTGAGCCTGGTTCTGCGATTGCTCGACGCCGCCGACGATTCCCTGGAGAACGGATTGAAAGTCTCCCGGCTGCGCGGCACCGCCGATTTGCGGCGTCTGCGGCAGCGCGATGGGCTGAATGGGTGCAATGGAAGAAATTGGAGGCATTAGCGGAAGAGGTCGAGCGATTTCTGGATCATGTCCTTCGTGACCCCAATCGCCGCCACGTTGGCCTCATAGCCCCGCGACGCGCCGATCAAGTCCACCATGTCTTCGGCCGGATTGATTTTCGGAAACGCGACGTACCCATTCTTGTCCGCATCTGGATGTCCCGGCATGTAGCGTAGCTCCGGCGCTGTGTCGTCCACCATTACTTGCCCCACCGTGACGCCCGAAGCGCTAGTCCCCATTGCGGACCCCAGCTCGGAGGAGAACGAGTTGGTAGTGGGATCCTCTTCGAAGATTGCGTCTTTGCGGCGGTACGGGCCGCCTTCGGGCGTGCGGGTGGTTTCTGCGTTGGCCAGATTCTCGACCAGCAATTCCGCTCGTGTGCGCTGGGCTGTCATGCCCGAACCGCTGACTGCGAGAGACGAAAAGAGGCTCATGATGTCTTGGAATCCTCGATTGCGCTCTTGATCGACTGGATCTCACTACGCGCCATGCTGCTGGCCACCGAGAATCGCAGATCGTTCTCGGCAAGCAGCCGCGACTCTCGATCGATGTCGACATTGTTCCCGTCGTTCTTGGTCTTGAGTCCTGAGACTTCAATCGCGTTGGGACTCTGAGTGTCGCCCATCTGCTTGGCCAACTCGGATTGAAAATCAATGTCCTTGGTCTTGTAACCGGGAGTGTCCGCGTTGGCAATGTTGGAAGACACGAGCTTTTGGCGAGCGCTCAACAGATTCATGTAGCGCTCGACCCCTGCGCCCACACCTTCCAGCATGCCCGTCACGATTGCAATCCGCCTGCCGCGGGCCGGCGAACGGATTTGCAATTACTTGCCGGGTGCTGGTGTTTTGAAGATGCCGGTCGCCGTCGAAAGTTCGACGATCCGCTATAGCGAAACTTGAATCGTGGACCGGTTGTCAGGCGTGCGATCGGATGCGTAGCGTATGGCCTTGTCGAGGACGGCGAGCTGCTCGGCGAGCATCGCGCGTTGCACGATGGTCATCCCGCGCGCCCAGGTCAGGAGTTCGGTAGCCTGCCGGGGAAGCGACGAACCAGCGCGCGCCGAATCGGGCAAAGTGTGCCACGCCTCAGCCAGCGCCTCCCGATATTCGGTGGCAAACCGCTCGGCCATAGGATGATCGGCCGCGAGCACCGCCGCGCGCAAGTCCCGCGCGATTTTATCCAACGGTTCCGGCATTTTGGTTGTTGCTGGTGTCGGCTTGGAAGAGACCCTGCAACAACGTATTTTCGTTTTGCAGCGTAGTGATCAGCGCGTTGGCCGCCGCCATTTGAGCGTTCAAATTGCTTTGAAGCTGAGTGAGTTGGGCATTGTCGGTGCTGAGCTTGTTGTTGTCGTTCGTGGTCTGCGTTTG
>Ga0335078_10002590_pt1 | contig 27272 bp, 25 predicted proteins | sample Lox_Sample_32_FD_206711 | JGI IMG/M metagenome (GOLD analysis project Ga0335078, IMG submission 206711) | Soil microbial communities from Loxahatchee National Wildlife Refuge, Florida, United States - Lox_Sample_3.2 | ecosystem: Environmental > Terrestrial > Soil > Wetlands | place: USA... | reverse complement strand
ACGGCGACCGATCACCTGGCCGACGTCCTCGCCATGCGGCGGCTCGAGCGCTTTCACCGTGGCCATCTGGTCTGCTTGGCCTCGGTCACGGGGTCTCCCGTCATCAGCCGGGCGCCCCGGCTGTACGGTTCATGTTCCCGGTGCTGCCGCGGCCGAGGGAGAGGATCGGGACGTTGATGCCGAAGGCCCACCGCCACGAAAACGAGGTTGTCAGCCAGCCCCCGAGCAGCGGGCCGAGCGCCGCCGTGCCGCCGATCGTGGACCCCCATACAGCGAAGGCGATGGCCCGGTCACGGCCCCGGAACCCGGCGTTGAGCAGCGACAGCGAGGTGGGCAGCATCATCGCGCCGGCGATGCCCTGCAGCACCCGGCTGCCGATCAGCTCGGGCCCGGACCGGGCGAACGCGGCCAGCACGCTGGCCGCCGCGAACCCGGCCGCCCCGGTGACGAAAACCAGCCGTCGGCCGTAACGGTCGCCCAGCCGGCCCCACACCAGCAGCAGCGCCGCGAAGACCAGGGTGTAAACCTCTTGCACCCACTGCGCGTCGCTGGAGGTGATGCCCAGATCCTTGATGATCTGCGGCACCGCCACGTTGACGATCGCCGCGTCCACGATGATCATCGCCACGCCCAGGGCGATGAAGAACAATCCCGCCCACCGGCGCCGCGCTGCCGGTCCTGCGGCGGCCGTCGGATGCGCCTGGACAGTCACGAAGTCTCCCGATAACTGCTGAGTATGCTGAGCGTTCTTGAATCAGCATACTGAGCATTGTGCGGGCACCCCCGTGCAAGCCTCCTCTCGCCAATGGGCGGGGTCACCGGCGGATCACCGCGGGCGGGGTCCAGGAGCCGTCGGCGACTGCCGGGCCGGGGTAGTAGACCCGCAGGCCCAGCCGGAACCGGCCGGCCGGGGCCGGCAGCCAGTTCGCCTCCGGGGCACCGTCGGGCCGGGCGGCACCAGCAGGTGGTCAGTAGCACCGTTGCCGGTCCACCGGGGGCCGATGCGGGCGACGTTGTTGAAATGGGCGTCCATGACGGCCACCGAGAAATAACGGCGGTCGAGGTTGGCCGGGACGTGGATGACCAGCGGGCCGAGCCGGTCCAGCTCGACGTGCGCGGCGCCGTAGAGGGCGTCGTTGCTCGGCAGCACGGTCTGGGTGGCCGGGCTGGTCAGGTCCGGCAGGATCATCCACGAGCCCAGCGGCGGGACGCCGCCGCGGCCGGCCGCCCCAGCTGCGCGTCTGGCGCTGGACGGGCGCCCGCAGCCGGCGGCGGAGCAGGCCGTCCACGGCGGCGGCCGCGACGATGAGTGTCGCCAGGGCGGCCGAGAACGTGCGGTCGGGCAGCTTGCCGCCCACGATCGCGGCGACCGTGACAGCGGCTATCGCTGCCGCGGCACCGCAGCGGGCCCAGGCCAGGCGCGGGGCCGGGCGCTGCGCCGTCACGGCGAGGACGGCGAAGGCGGCCATCACCGCGGCGAGCGCAGCGCCTTCGAGCACAGCGCCGGTGACGGTTACCGTCCCGGCCGTGGACGGGGGCAGCGCGGTGACCGCGGCGGCCGCCACGGTGACGCCGAGCGCCAGGCCCAGTTGCGCGATGAGCCAGCTGCGCTGCGGGCCGGGCCGGACGGGGAAGCCGAGCGGCAGCACGCCGTCGACGTAAATCGACCACAGCGCAAAGCCGGCCGCGAAGGCGCCGATGACCACCGGGTATTCGACTCCGTACTTCGGGTCGGCGGCGAACGCCACCTTCAGGAACGACAGGCCCATCAGGACCAGGAACAGCTGGCCGTGCCGGTCCCCGGCGTGCCGTGGCTCGACCGGCCGGTTGCGTGCGAGCCGGGGCAGGTACCAGCCGAACACCACGGTCAGGAACACCAGCCCGGCGGCGCGCCTCCAGCCGCCCGGACCGGATCGCCTTGATGAAGTCCTCGAAGTCGCGCTCGTTCTGGTCGGCGTAGGCCAGCGAGAAGCCGGTGACCGCCTGGTCGAAGGTCTCGGTGCCGCCCAGGTAGGCGGCTATCGCGACCGGGTCCCCCGAGCGGGCGTGGGCCCGGGCCAGCGTCCACCCGCACATGCCCGCGTAAAACGCCAGCGCGGCCGGCCGCATCGACGCCACGTCGGTGGAGCCTTTCATGTCGCGCAGCTGGCGCCAGTAGAAGTAGCGGTTCTCCTCCGCCCCCTTGGTCCAGCCGAGGAAGATGTCGCTGACGGCCTGCATCAGCCGCTGTCCCTGCACGACCCGCTCGCCGGGCTGGGCGAAGCGGCTCTTGGGCAGGTGATCCTCGAGCACCGAAGCGGTGGCCTCCTTGACCTGCAGGAACAGTGGGTCATCGGCGTCGCGTCCGGCCAGCAGCACGACGTATGCCCGGGTGCCAACGCTGCCTACGCCGACGACCTTGCGGGCCATGTCCACGATCTCGAAGTGCTCCAGCAGGTGCCGCCGGTCCAGCTGCAAGGTGTCCCGGTAGGCGCGGAGCTGCCCGCGGATCACCTGGCCGATCTCGTCGGGGGAGATGCCGTAGGTGGCGGCCAGATCGCGGGCGGGGACGATGACCGGCGGCTGGCTGACGATCCGGTACCGGCCGCCGGCCAGCTCGCCCAGCTTGGACAGCGCCTGCAGGCTGTCGCGCGTGCGGGCCTTGCGGGCCAGCTTCTCCCCGCGCTCGGCGGTCTTCTCCGCCGTCTTGGCCTTCTTCTTCCCGTGCTTGCCCGTGGCCGTCCGCGCCATGTCCGCCACGGTGCCGCGGACCGCGGCCATCAGCTGGTCTTCGGGCAGCTGGGCATACCAGATGTCCAGCGTCCGCATGTCCGCGAACCCGGCCATCGCCTCCCGGTAGGCTCTCACCGACGCCAGGGTCGCCGCGCGGGTGTCCGCACCGGAATACCCGTTATCCCGGGCCGCGATCGTGAAGCTCGCCGCCATCCGCCGCACGTCATACTCGAACGGCCCCGGGAGGGTCTCGTCGAAGTCATTCAGGTCGAACACCAGCCGCCGCTCGGGCGACGCGTACGCACCGAAATTCAGCAGATGCGCATCCCCGCACAGCTGGACACCCAGCCCAGCCGCGGGCATGCCGGCGAGGTCGGCCGCCATGATCGCGGCGGCGCCCCGGTAGAAGGTGAACGGCGAGACCATCATCCGGCCATGCCGCACCGGCACCAGATCCCGCTCCCGGGTCAGATCCTGCGCCTTCAGCAAGGCAACCGGATCGGCACGGCCCGCGGCCGGGCGCCACCCTGCAGCACCCGATAGCGGTACCTCCCGCCTGGCCTGCTCGCCCCTGGCCCGCCGCTGCTCCAGACTCAGGCGAACGCTCTCCCTCGCGGCCATCCGGCCCACCTCCCTTCCCAGATCACGACGACCCCACCGCAGCACAGGCAGACTGACCGAGGCATGCGCCCTCGCTGACGCTGCTGTCCGGCTACAGCACAGGACGCCGCCTCGAAGCCTCCTCTCGCCGGGGCCGCCAGCTGCGACGGCGCCGGATCGTACCGGACATCCAGGCAGAACAGTACGAAGCGAGGGGGGCGAACCAGGAGCCGCAGGGGAGCAAACCGGGAGCAGGCCCGATGAAGGTCAGCGCTGGCCGGCAGCAGCACCGTCCCGGAATCGCATGGTCCCTGCACGCGGCGCAGAACGCCCCGACGGGGACTGCGGTTGCTCCCGGATTGCTCCTTCGCCGCACCTGGCCTGCTGGCCGGCGCCGCATAGCCTGCTGCTGGCCGCGGCCTGGGGAGCCGGAGGACCTGCAGATCTGAGGAGGTAACCGCCGATGCCGCATTACCAGAGCCCGAACCGGTTCCTGGCGAGTCCGCACTACTCGGTGACCGCATTTGACTCCCAGCAGAGCGACTTGTTCCCGTACCCGCTGAGGGGCGGCCGCTTCGAGGTCGACCTGACCTCGCTGCCTGCACCTGACCGCGTTCTGGCGGGATGACCTGCCGGCCGGGGCCACCTCACGCATCGCCGGCACCATCCCGGTGACCTGCGGGCTGCCCGGCGACGTGGCCTGGATCCAGTCCGAGCAGTCGGTGGCCACTCTGGACTGGGGCGCACTGGTGGTCAACAACGTGACCACCCAGGGCCAGACGGACCGGCTCATCGACGTGCTGGCCTCCGGGCCGCTCACCACACCCGCCTACGGCGCCGAACGGTTCGAATGGGACCCGGCGCGCCACGCCTGGACCAGCGCCTGGGCCAGGCCCGACCTGGCCTCGATATCCCAGGTGCCCGTCGTGTCGGCCGCCTCCAGGGCCGCTGACCTGCTCCCGGATCCGGCTCGGCCGCTTGGCGCCCTGTCGTCCCGGTGATCGCGAGGCGATCACGGAGGATCGCCGCTTGCATCCTGCTCCGCTGTCCCGGCCACGACCGGCCGATTCCGGAATCACCGATGCCTTGCGGTGGCGGCCCGGTGACCGGCTCGCGATAACTCTCACCCCCAGCACCGTCGTCCTCTGCCCAGCTCCCGACGGGCTCCTTCGCGTTCCTGACTGGTCGCTGGCTCTTCTGGCACCCGCCGATTGTGCCACCCTTGCGTCCCCGCATGATCACGCCTGTTGGTCTTGGCCGTGCTGAGCCTGACGGAAAGGCACCGAGGCCGGCGACGCAGCACGGCAGCCGGGCCGCATCACGCTGGGCGGCCGCCATGGCGGCCAGCTCCGCCCGCTCGGCCAGCGAGTACGGCGCCGGCGCCTTCGCGCCGGCCAACGGCGCCGGCCGCTGCCCGGGCGGGCCGTGGACGCCCACGGCAAGCCGGTATAGCGCCGACCGGCAGGTGCCCCTGGTCAAGGACGCCCGGCCCGCCAGCCCGGCCACACAGAACGCCTCGATCACGTCATAGTCCAGCAGGAACTCCCGCCCGGATGGGACTCCCCGGGCAGCAGCGCGGAAGACGCCGAGCGGCTACGCGCCTACTTCGCAGCCCACCGCCGCCTGCGCCAGCTCATCGCCGAACTTGAAGCCATCTCCATCGAGCTTGCCGAACCGCCCGCATCACCACGGGCGCGGCCGGGCCAACCGGGAGATCAGCCCACTTATTAACGCGGGATCAGCACCCCACAAGCCAGCCCAAACCGCTGGTCAGCGAGTTCTGTCGTCGGCCCACTTTTCCGAAAGCCCATGGCGGCCTCGATTCCGGGCCGACCATGCCGACATGGCATAGTCTGACGCCCGACGGCGCCCAATCGCCACTCGAGCCCGCGATGTGACGGACCCGAGGTGAGGACTCGGCTTTAGTCTGGTGAGCCCTTCCTGCGCGCCAGATGTTCTATGACTACTGTCCGGTAGGGGGCGGCGAGCCGGGCGAGGTCATCCGGATCGGCAGTCTGTACCACACCGCCGCCGGCTTCGATTGCCACCGCGACAGGATGGGCGTCGGCGAACAGCGCAGAGCTCGCGCGGGCCTCAGCAAGGATGGCCCCGATGAGGCGGGCCAGATTGCGATCGGTGTCACGAAGCAGCAGCCCCTCCCCGAATTCCCTGGCCAGGAGGGCTTCCAGGGACTGATTACGCCCGGCTCCCCGGTACAACTCGGCGAGGGTCCCCGTTGCGATCGTGACGTCACGACGCAGCCTGCGCGCCGCTTCCATAGCCTGCCGGACCTTGCGTTCCGCTGGATGCCTCGGATCAAGCAGCGCGTTAACCGCCTCGGCGTCGAGAACCAGCCGCATCAGCCGGCCCGCAGCCCGCCCGGTTCATCGGCCATACCGCCGAGCAGGCGCATGTACCGGGCGATCTCGGCCTCGTCCTCTGGCGTATCGAGCCTTCCCCGCTCCTCAGCCAGATGATCCAGCAGATCTGCCAGGGCCTGCCGGCGCTTGCGCCTGGTGAATTCTGCCCGCAGCACGGAGTTCACCTCGGCGGATAGCGTGGTCCCGCCCTCGGCTTCCAGCGCGGCGACCAGGTCCGCGTCGAGAGTAACCGAAACCTTCCGCTTGGCTGCGGTTGTCATACCAGTATCCTACCACTGTCGCCTCATCAGCGAACTCGCCCGCGATGCCCAAGTGCCTCACAAGACGGCTCCATCTCTCGTGCCGTCCATACGCGTGGGCGATCTCGCGACCACTGGGCAGCGAGCCATCAGGTTCCCGGTTCGCCAGCGCCTATTGCCACGCCTGCCGCTGGAAGCTCCATCGCGTAACGCTGTCGCCAGTGGCGATAGTCGAAGGCGACGAAGGCATCCGGCCAGCCGCGGGCAGAGAGGGGGCAAAAAATCGTGGCCAACGGCCAGCCCGGCAAGCCACTCGACCCACGCCACCGCCGTCCCCGCCCATTCCCGGACATCGGCCCGGCTGGCCTTGGCCTTGCGCCTCCGTACCGGCGCGGCCGCCCGGCCGGGTCATGCTGGGTCATGCTGCGGCCACTCATTGTGCACTAACCGTAACGACATCTGGGTCAGAGCCGATGGCTGTGCTACCCTCGTCATTATAAAAAGGTATCAGCCATCTTAAGGAAAGCGCCAGCCAGTAAACAAGTGACTGGCCCGGGGCGGAAGCAAATAAGATTGCCAGATAGCAGCCGACGCGCCAGCATACGCTGGGCAGCCGAATTGATAATGCACTCCAGAGCATGAATAATAGAAATGGCCCCATGCCGCTCCGTATTCATAATTTCTACGCCGGCCCGACCGCCCTGCCCGCCCCCGTGCTGCAACAGATCCAGCGTGAGCTGTGCAACTTCCAGGGCACCGGGATGAGCGTCATGGAAATCAGTCACCGGGCACCGGAGATCGAATTCCTGCTGGCGGACACGATAGAGCGGACCCGACGCCTCCTCGGGCTGACCGACGATTTCGCGGTCCTTTTGCTGCAGGGCGGTGGCTCCCTTCAGTTCGGCATGATTCCCATGAACCTCTCGGTGCCAGGCGACCCGGTTGATTATCTAGACACTGGCTACTGGGCCCAGAAATCAATCCGGGAAGCCCGGGTCATGGGCCGCGATGTCGCCGTCATCACATCGTCCGCCGATAAGGACTACACCTATGTCCCGCCCAGTGAATGCATCCGGCCGCGCCCGGAGGCCCGGTATCTTCATCTCGTCACCAACAACACGGTGGAGGGGACGCAATTTCACCAGCTCCCCAGGACGGGCGTGCCGCTGGTCGCGGACATGAGCTCAGACCTCATGTCCGACTCTTTTGATCCGGCCAGCTATGACATCGCGTATGCACACGCCCAGAAGAACATCGGGATCGCGGGTGTCACCCTGGTCATCTTGCGCCGGTCGCTGCTGAGCACGATACCCGTGAATGTGCCCGCGATCCTGGACTACCGGACGCATATCGAGCATAACTCGAATTATCACACCCCGCCCAGCTTCGCCATCTACGTCACCTGGCTGATGCTGGGCTGGCTAGAACAAGAGATCGGCGGCCTGGCGGCCATGGGAATGATAAACCGCCAGAAAGCCGGCCTGCTCTACGGCTACCTGGACAGCACGCACTTTTATCACTGCCCGGTTGAGCCCGCTTCACGTTCGCTGATGAATGTGGTTTTCACGCTGCCGTCACCGGACCTGCTGCAGGAGTTCCTGAAGCAAGCCAGCCGCGGGGGCATCGTCGGCCTGGCCGGGCATCGCCACGTCGGCGGATGCCGGGCCAGCCTTTTCAACGGGGTCACCCTGGAAGCCGTTGAGCATCTGGTCGGTTTCATGCAGTCTTTTGAGTACCAGCACCAGGCCACCCTATCACGTATAAACGCTTAGGGAGCGTTGCTATGGATAACTCTCATCAGGTACTTCCCTGGCCTCGCATCCGGGAGCTTGTCGTCGACGTCATGACCATGGGGCATCAGGTCCACATGGCACACGGGATGATCGAGCTTGACATCTCACGCCCATCGGCGCTGATCAGGGAATACAAATCACGGATTCCCGGCGGCCTCTCGTTCACCGCTTTCATGGTGTATTGCCTGGCCCGCGCCGTCGATCAGCACAAGATGATGCACGCCTACCGGAAAGGAAGGCGGAAGCTAATCATCTTCGACGATGTGGATGTCAACACGCTGCTCGAGAAGCGTAAGCCCGATGGATCGGTGATCCCGGTGTTCTATATCGTCCGCGGCGCGAACAGGAAGAGCCTGGCCCAGATAAATCATGAGATGCGGCAAGCCTCGCGCAGTGATCTTTATGACGATGCGGCGGTGCGCCGGCGCCGTCAGATCGTACGGCTGCCCCGGGCGCTGCGCCGGGCCATCTGGTGGTGGCTGCGCCGCGACCCGGCCCGCCGCAAGCAGCAGTGGGGCACCGTGGGCCTATCCAACGTCGGTTCGTCCATCAGCGCGCGCCCGTCGTGGGGCATCTCCATCTCGTTCTTGACCTGCGTGCTCATTCTCGGTGGGATGTTCGACAAGGTGTACTGGATCGATGGTGCCGCGCAGCCGCGCAAGACCCTGAGCGCGACGATCACCGTCGATCATGACGTGGTTGACGGTGCCCCCGGCGCGCGTTTCGCGGAAACGCTCGCCCAGCTGATCGAAGGTGCGCCAGGACTGGATGATGGCTTCCTGAGTGAGGCCCTGGCGCTGTCCGGAGCGGCTGTCAGCCATGAGCCAGCTCAGTAGCAAGCCGCTCCGGTTCGGCGTCAAAGCGCTGCGCGCCGACCTGCTGGGTACGCAGAAGCGGCTGGTCACGGAGCACCGGGGGTTCGTCCGGTACCAGGTATTGCGCCGGGTCTTCACCCTGCTCGCCGACGCGGACGCCACCCCGCAGTTGTTCATCGGCAAGCAGGCGAACTACCGGCGCAGCGTTCAGCACGACAATCTCGCGCTCGTCCTCGGTTACGGCTTGATCTGCAGCGACGGTGAGACGTGGCGCAGGCAGCGGAGACTTGCCCAGCCCGCCTTCGACCGGGCGCTGCTGGAACGAGTCGTGGAGATCACCGGCACGCTGATGACCGAGATGCTGGAACGCTGGCATGAGTCGAGTGAGCGGGGCGAAGCGGTCGAGGTCTTCAGCGATATGCAGCACCTCGCCATGCGGGTGATCGGCATGGCCCTGTTCAGCCACGACCTGGGAACCGCGCCAGTTGACTTCGCCGCCACCGTCCGCGTCGGGGTGGAAGTGGTGGGCCTGCGGAACATCAGTCCCGTCACGCTTCCCTTGTGGTTGCCCACCCGGCTGCACCGCAGGTTCGCTCGTCACCTGGGAGCGGTCAACCGTTTCGTCTATGACCGGATCGAGGAAAGGCTGGCCGGGAACAATGACTACGACGACATCCTGAGCAGCCTGATTCGCTCTTATGGTGACCAGGCGACGGCGATGAAGCGCGAGCTGCGCGACCAGGTCGTCACCCTATTCTTCGCCGGCTTCGAGACTACCGGGACCGCGCTGGCCTGGACGTGGCTGCTGCTGGATGAGAACCGGGCCGCGGAAACCCTGATGCACGAAGAGCTGGCCCGTGTGCTGGGTAGCCGCATGCCAACTTATGACGACCTCAAGTCGCTCACCTACACGCAGCAGATCGTCCAGGAATCATTGCGGATCTATCCCCCCGTCTACACCATGACACGCGATGCGGCGGCAGATGACCAGGTGGGGGAGCACCGTATCCGCCAGGGTGACAACCTGGTCATCCCGGTTCACGCCTTGCACCGGATGGCGGACTACTGGGGCGAACCGGACGCCTTCTGCCCGGAACGCTTCGCCGCGGACCGGCTGACCAAGGTGCAGCGGCAGGCCTATATCCCATTTTCTACCGGGCAGCGCAAGTGCATGGGCGCGAACTTTGCCACTACCGAGATGCTGACCGTACTCGCGGTAGCTGGCCAGCAGGCCCGGCTGCGCCTGGTGCAGAGGCATCCGGTGGTTGTCGCGGCGTCCGTTACCCAGTATCCCCGGCATGGCTTGCGGATGCACGTGCAGCAGCGTGATCAGGCATGATGAAACTGCGCGAGTACAGCATCCTCGACTCCGCTGACGCGGCGCAGGTAGCCGAATATGAGCATCACTTCTACCACGCCTATAATGGGCTGGCCGGCAACAATCTGGTGCGCCAGCTCTGGGATTGGGATGATGCCGGCCAGCGGCTGAAGACCAGGATTCCCTACTGCGATCAGGTCATCTATGCCTGGCGTGACCTCTGCGGCCGACTATTGATCGCCATGGCCGTGAACGTGAACTGCGGTCGCGCCTTTCAGGGGGCCGCGTTCGGCTTTACCCCGCAGGCGGACGCAACTGGGCGTGGTGCAGAGCAGTCGTGCGAGATCCTGAATGTCATGGCCACCGCTAATCACCGGGCGTCCGCCCGGGCCAGCTATCGCGACTTCATCCGCGACTTCGGCTATGCCGACCTGAAATCGCGGGGATTCGAGATTGCGTACTCGACCTGCACCCGGCGCCGGCTCAGGCCCTATCTGCGGCTGGGCGCGACGCTGCTCGCGGAGAACGCGATTCAGGGCGAGGAGCGTTTCTTCCTGGCCTGGCCAGTGCGTGCTGCCGGTGTCGACAACCTCATCCATGTCGCGTGACCAGGCGATATTCATTGATCGCGCCACCGACACGAGTTTGTCTTTGTACGCGGTAATGGGCAAGATCGACCGGTCCGCGTAGCGGTCTCAGTGGGGCCGCGCCGTCGAGCGAGCGGTGCGGCCGGTGCTGATTGTGGTGGGTCTCGTACTGGCGCAAATCCAGCTTCCGCGAACCACAAACCAGCAGGTCAGCGCCCCGCAACACCTGTTGGGTTCCATAACCGTGTCACGGTCTCTGAGCTGCAACCTCACGGCTGAGCCGAGGTTCGTCAGGCGGTCTGTTCGTACTCGTGGATCAGCCCGCCGAGGACCTTCCGGCGTGTGCCGCTTCAGAATCCCGCGCAGGGCCTGTGACGTGCGGTTTTGGCCGATCGGGCCGTTGCGGGCAAGATCACGGTTCGTGTCTGTCCGTCTCTTGTACTTGATCATGGTCCGGGTGTTCGGCTGGCTGGTCCTGCTGGGCCGTGGCCAGGCGTCCAAGGACGCGGAGATCCTGGTGCTGCGTCACGAGGTGATGGTGCTGCGGCGCCAGGTCGCCCGGCCCAGGCCGGACTGGGCTGACCGGGCGGTCCTGGCGGCGCTGGCCCGGCTGCTGCCAGCATCCGCACCATGTACCGGGTTCTCGCCGCCGCCGGGCAGGACGGCGGCGACCGCCGCCCGCAGGCCAGCCACCCGCCCCGGGTCCGGCCCGAGCTGGCTGCCGACGGTCCGACGGCCAGGTCGATCGCCCGGGCCGCGCGCGGCGCCAGCGGGATGGTGACCACCTTGCCGCACTTACGGGTGATCGTCAGGGTCCGGTGGCCGCGTTCGAGGCCCAGGTGCTCGATGTCTGCGCCGGTGGCCTCGGAGACCCGCAGGCCGTTCAGGGCGAGCAGGGAGATCAGCGCATGCTCGGCCGGCGGGCCGAGTCCGGCCGCGACCAGCAGCGCGCCGAGTTCGTTGCGGTCGAGCGCGACGGCGTGAGACTCGTAGTCCACCCGCGGACGGCGAACGTGCGCGGCGGGTGAGTGATCGATGAGTTCTTCTTCGACCGCGTACTTGTAGAACCCGGCGATGGTGCACAGGCGCCGGGTGACGGTCGCGCGGGCCCGGCCCCGGGCTTCCAGTTCCCGGGCGAAGGACTCGATGTCGGCGCGGCGGACGGCGAACAGGGCCAGGGAACGGGCGCGGCACCAGGTGGTGAACTGGCGCAGGTCGAGCGCGTAAGCCTCTCTTGTCAGGCCGCGGTACCCGGCCAGGAACCCGGCGAGGGCGAGCCGTTCGGCGTCGGTGAAGACGGGCTGGATCGTGGCGAGCGGTTCGCGACGGCCCCGCGCAGGGAAGCAGCTGATTGTTCAGGTCGTCGCCGGCTTCCTCCGGATCGTCAGCGAGCGTCGGGCTGACGTTCCGCCGGCTGGCAGGAGGAGGCGGCGTCGGGTAGTTGCCGGCGGACCCTGGCACTGTCACAGTGGAAGTCCACCGAACCGCGCACGTTGGGGGTGGTGCGACGTGATCGGGGCGCGGGCGTTGATGCGGACCTTGGTGGATTCGGGTGTGGACGTGTGTTTCATGAATCCGGGCACCTCGGAGATGCACTTCGTGCATGAGCTGGACGCGGTGCCGCGGATGCGCGGGGTCCTGGCTTTGTTTGAAGGGGTGGCGACCGGTGCGGCCGACGGGTACGCCCGGATGACCGGCCGGCCGGCGGCAGTCTTGCTGCACCTGGGCCCGGGGTTGGGGAACGGGCTGGCCAACCTCCACAACGCCCGGCGCGCCCATACCCCGGTCGTGGTCATCGTCGGCGCGCACGCGACCTACCACGAGCACTATGACGCGCCATTGCAGTCGGACATCGAGGGCGTGGCCCGCAACGTCTCGGGCTGGTATCGCGTCTCGGCTTCTGCCCGGGACGTGGGCCGCGACGCCGCCGCGGCGGTGGCTGCATCCTTGCAGGCGCCGGGTCAGGTGGTGACGCTGGTACTGCCTGCCGATGCGTCGTGGAGCGAGGGTGCAGCTCCGGCGCGGCCCCGCGCGCTGCCAACGGCTCAGCCGGTCGACGGCGAGGCGGTCGACCAGGCTGCCGCGGTGCTGGCCCGGCGGGAGCCGACCCTGCTGCTGCTCGGCGGCGCTGGCACGGGTGAGCGCGGGTTGCGTGCGGCCAGCCGGATCCGCGCGGCGACCGGGGCGCGGATGCTGGGGGAGGTGTTCCCGGCACGGCAGCCGCGCGGCGCTGGTGTCCCGCCGCTGGAGCGGCTGGCCTACCTGGCCGAGGCCGCGCAGGAGCAGCTGCAGGGCATCCGGCACATCGTGCTGGCCGGGGCCCGCTCGCCGGTATCGTTCTTCGCCTATCCTGGCCGGCCGTCTGACCTGGTCCCGGACGGCGCGTCCGTGCACACCCTGGCCGACGGGACCGAGGACGTTCCCGCTACTTTGGAGGCCCTCGCCGACCGCGTCGCCCCCGGCACCGTCCCCCAGCTCGGGGGCCTGGCCCCGCCCGCCGCCCCGGCTGGGGGGCTCGACGTCAACGCCCTGGCCGCGGCCGTCGGCGCCACCTTGCCGCAGAACGCGATCGTGGTCGATGAGGCGCAGACCTCCAGCCTGGGCCTGCCGGCCGCCACCGCGAACGCGGCTCGCCACGACTGGATCACCGAGACCGGCGGGGCGATCGGGCAGGGCCTGCCCACCGCACTCGGCGCTGCGATCGCCGCCCCAGACCGGCAGGTGCTGTGCGTGCAGGCCGACGGCAGCGCCCTTTACACCCACCAGGCGCTGTGGACGATGGCCCGCGAGCAGGCCAACGTGACCACCATCTTGGTCAACAACGACGCCTACGCCATCTTGCGCCTGGAGCTGCAGCGTGTTGGCGCCGGCCCGGCGGGCGAGGCCGGGCCGGCCGCCAGGCGCATGCTGGACCTGTCCGGCCCGCCCATCGACCACGCCGCGATCGCCCGGGGTTTCGGAGTCGATGCCGTACGGGCCTCCACGGCTGGCGAGCTCGTCGCCGCGCTACGCCGCGCCTACGCCGAACCTGGCCCGCACCTGATCGAGGCCGCCGTCCCGCCGCTGCTCTAGCCGGGGGTGAGACCCCCCACGCCGCCTCTAGCGGTCTTGCAGGACCTCCCAACGAGGCCTGAAGTGAGATAGCGTCGCGATGAGCGAACCGCCGCGCTGGTGCGTCGGATATCTATTGCGGGAGGATCGGCCCCGTGCGCGCGAGGTGACCCGGGCTCAGCCCCGGCTCAGGCGGGAGTGCGCGCCGGTCCGCGGAGCCCGTGCCCGGGCCGGGGAGCCGTCCGAGGGGAGGGCCAGGATCATGACCATGCCGCGAGCGGACGAGTGGCGGAGCCGTGGTGGCTATTTCTCCTGGCGGCCGGCGGTGGAGGATGCCTTGCCGGTGGAGGTATTCCATGTGGAGATGGGCGACCCCGGGGCTCCGGTGCTGCTGCTCATCCACGGCTGGCCTACCAGCAGCATCGACTGGTTTGACGTGGCCGGCCAGCTGAGCGCGAGGTTCCGCGTCTGCGCGCTGGACTTCCCCGGCTACGGGTTCTCCGACAAGCCGCTGGGGTGGGGCTACAGCCTGTCGCGGGATGAGGAGCTCATCGAGTTCTACCTGGCGGAGGTGATCGGCGCCGAGGCTGGCGTGGTGGTCGCGCACGACCGCGGCGACAGCGTGGCGCTGTTGCATGCTGCCCGGTGCGCTGAAGGCCGGTCAGCGACGCGGCTGGAGCACCTGGTCCTGTCCAACGGCAACATCTTCCTGCCGCTGTCGAACCTGACCCAGGCGCAGCGACAGGCGCTCGATGCAGAGTCGTGGTCCCGGATCGCGGCCGCGGTGACTCCCTCGATGCTGGCCGAAGGCATGGGCGCCACTACGTTCACCCCGCCGCGCCGAGCGGGTGATCCCGAGGTCGAGGCGCTGACCGCCATTTTCGCCTACCACGACGGCATCAAGGTCTTGCACGAAGGGATCCAGTACCTGGTCGAGCGATCCAAGGACGAGCAGACATGGCTGACGAAGCTCGCCACCGCTCCGTTCCCGGTGACCGTGATCTGGGGCGTGTACGACACGGTGTCGCCGCCGCGGGTGGCGAGCTACGTGTGGAACGAATACCTGATGCTCAAGCCCGGCGGCAATCGCCTGTACTTCATCCCGGACGCCAATCACTACCTGCAGGTCGACCGGCCAGGCGCGTTCGTCAAAGTGCTCCTGCACGCGCTCGAACCCGCTGACGACCAGGCGCCCGGCGCCCTCGAAGCGGAACTGGGTGCTCCCCTGCTGATTGACAGCTCTCGCGAACGGCTGCCGGCCGCGGCAGACATGCTCCGCATGGAGGCTCCCGTCGGCACGAACTGAGGACCCGACGCCCGGGCGCGCCGGCAGATCGGCGCGGACCCGGGGAGCGCCTGCAGCGCGTCAAGGCAGCCAACGACCCCGCTGACCTCTGCCGCCCGGCATCTCACCCGCCATCACCGCCACGGTTTCCTGTCGCTGAGCCTGTGCAGTGCCAAAGCTCGTTCATCGCCGCTGACCTGGCGTTTCGTGCACCTAGGCTGCTCTGCGGTATTCGCTGATCAGGCCGCCGAGAACCTGCCTGCACTCGATCCTGGCGGTGATATCGACGGCATGGCCGGCCTGGCGCAGCGGGGGTTCCTGCCGCAGGCCCTGGTGCGGCCGATGCCAGTTGTAGTGCCGCGCGTACTCGGCCAGGACCTTCCGGAGATGCCGCTCGCCGAGGATCAGCACGTGCTCCAGGCACTCGCGGCGAGGCGTTCCCACGAACCGTAACGCGTAGGAGTTCGCCCGCGGCGACCGGACCGGCGTCTTGATGACCCGCGTGCCATTGCCGGCGAAGACGTCGTCGAATGCCGTGGTGAAGTTGCTGTCCCGATCGCGGATCAGGGAATCTGAACCGGTCGGCGCGTGCCAGCAGCACCAGCCAGCCGAACACCCGGACCATGAACAAGTAAACGAGGCGCATGACCACGAGCGCCGAGCGTAGAGCAGCAGGTCAGACCCCGCCGCGGCGATATCAGGTTCACGGGCCACGATGCCGGCTGCGCGCACCCTCTGCTGTCGCTGCCGGGCCTGCCGGATCAGCCTTCGCTCGATGAGGCCGGGGAAGAGCGGGCTGGCGCCCGGAGCCAGCGTACGCTTGCGGGGAACACGATCAGTGCCTTGTTGCGTGCCACGCCGTCCGTGCCCCAGCTCGGCGATGGCGTCGATGGCGTCCGCCATGATCTGCCCCTACTGTGCAGTCTCGATGAAGGTCCGTCCCTTTTCTGACCGCTCGGACCGGTTTGTGACCGCTCTGGCGATGGCGGACATCATCGTGGCAGCGCGCCCAAACTGCACGGCGAACCAGACTGATCCTGGCTACCACGCCGCCTCCAGCCAACCATGCCGACGTGATCCCCAAGGTGAACCTGCTAACGAAACGCCGGTGGTTCCAGCGGCCAGCGACGGCCCGTCCCCATCCTGATGGCCACCGGGCTGACCCGGCCCGTCGCGGCAAGGCGCCACAGCGGGCAGATCCTCTGGCGCAGGCCGGTCCGGTGCGGTCAGACATCGACCTCCACCCCTGGACTCTCGTGCGGCCGTCCAGCGCGCTGCACGCGAGGCGCCGATCTTCTCGACGTGAGCCGCCGACGGTTCGAGGCCGGGCTTAAGAATCTGGCGCCGTTCACGTCCCGGAGCTGGGCGGGAACGGCGGGGAAAGGAAGGCCAGCAAGGTGAGGAGGCCGGTCTGGCCCCTGTTAGCCACACGCAGCTCTTCATCGCCCCGGTAGAAGGCAAGAGACCCGGCTCCGAAGGGAACCGTGCCATCGTCGGTATCGAGCGTCCCTTCGCCTTCGACCGCGAAGATCATGAGATCCGACGAACCGTGGGTGTGCGGGGGAGGACCTGGCCAGGGCTGAGCCGGATGAGACAGACATTGGACTGCGAGCCCCAAGGAATGGCCGAGCCACCGGTGCGTGACCACTCGGCATCCCAGGCGGCAAGCCGGCGCCGGTCCAGGGCGCCCTGCGGCGGGGCCGCGCTGGTGGGCGCTGGGCATCTGGCGTGACTCGGCGGCCAGGACGACTGTCCTGCTGCACGCCGGGCTCAACGTCACGGCTCTCGGCCTGTTCCTGGCGGCCATGGCGTCGTACGTGAGCGACTGGGACGGCCCGCCGTTGAATGCCACGCGCGGCGTCCTACTCTCCGCCATCGGGGTCGCGGTCACCATCGCCGCCGGGTTCCTGGGCTGGACGCTGGTGCAGGACTACCATGTGGGCGTGCACCTGATCACCGAGCAGGAATTCGCCGAGCCCGCCGTCCAGCACCACCGTCTGAGCCTGCTGCACCATCACGCTGCCTGAACCTCACGGCGTACGGAACGGGCAACCCGTGAAGGACACCCGGGGCGACAGCACGAGTACGTCACGGTCGCCGAACTGACAGGGGGGGCATGTGGGCGAGCCGATTGCACGGCACCCGATCACGCATGACGGGCCGGGCCTGACCGAGCCCGGCAACACGGGCGGTGACCTGCTGGCCCCGCTGCTGCCGGCCGGGGAGCCGGTCGAGCAGCTGCTGCGCAAGGCGCAGTTCTTCGTCCCGGGCGGGACGCCGAGCCCGGATTTCCGTGAGGTGCACCGCAAGGGCGGCCGGGGTGCGGAGGAGTTCTACCGGGAACGGTGGCGGCACGACAAAGTGGTCCGGTCCACCCACGGGGTGAACTGCACCGGGTCATGCTCGTGGAAGGTGTACGTCAAGGACGGGATCATCACCTGGGAGACCCAGCAGACCGACTACCCGTCGACCGGCCCGGACATGCCCGAGTACGAGCCGCGGGGCTGCCCGCGGGGTGCGTCGTTCTCCTGGTATACCTACTCTCCCTCACGGGTCCGCTACCCATATGTCCGGGGCCCGCTGCTGGAGCTGTGGCGGGAAGCCCGGGCGCGGCTGGGTGACCCGGTGCAGGCCTGGGCGGAGATCACCGGCGACGCGGAGCGGTCGGCCCGGTACAAGAAGGCCCGCGGCAAGGGCGGCTTCGTCCGCTCCACCTGGCCCGAGGTGACGGAGCTGATCGCCGCCGCGCACGTGCACACGGTCAAGGCCTACGGCCCGGACCGGGTGGTGGGGTTCTCCCCGATCCCGGCGATGTCGCAGGTCTCCTACGCGGCCGGGACCCGGTTCCTGTCGCTGATCGGCGGGACGATTTTGTCGTTCTACGATTGGTATGCGGACATGCCGTGCGCGTCCCCGCAGGTGTTCGGCGACCAGACCGACGTGCCGGAGTCCGGGGACTGGTGGAACGCTGCGTATCTGATCATCTGGGGCACCAACCTGCCGATTACCCGCACCCCGGATGCGCACTTCATGACCGAGGCCCGCTACCGGGGCCAGAAGGTGGTCGTGGTCTCCCCGGACTATTCCGACCACACCAAGTTCGCCGACGACTGGCTGGCGGCGGCTCCGGGCACCGACGGCGCGCTGGCGATGGCGATGGGTCACGTAGTGCTGGCTGAGTTCTTCCGCGAACGGCAGGTGCCGTACTTCACCGACTATGTCAAGACTTACACCGACGCGCCGTTTCTGGTGAGCCTGGAACAGCGGGAGGACGCCTACGTCCCCGGCCGGTTCCTCACCGCCGCCGATCTCGGCGACACCACCGAGGACGTCGCGCATAAGCCGATCTTGCTGAACGAGGCCACCGGGCAACCGTTCGCGCCGAACGGGACCCTGGGCTTCCGGTTCACCGAGTCCGGGCTGGGCCGGTGGAACCTCGATCTCGGCGGCACCGATCCGGTGCTGACCTTGTACGGGCGGCACACCGACGCGGTGCCCGTCGACCTGCCCCGGTTCGACATCGGCCAGACCGAGGGCGGGGCGGTGGTGCGCCGCGGGGTACCGGTGACACGGGTGGCGGGACGCTTGGTGACGACCGTGTTCGACCTGCTGATGGCCCAGTACGCGGTGCGCAGGGACGGGCTGCCCGGCCAGTGGCCGGCCGGGTATGACGACGCGGGCACGCCTGGCACGCCGGCCTGGCAGGAACTGATCACCAGCGTGCCGGCCGCCGCGGCGGCCCGGGTGGCGCGGGAGTTCGCCCGCAACGCCGAGCTGTCACGCGGCCGGTCGATGATCTGCATGGGGGCGGGCACGAACCACTGGTACCACTCCGACCAGATCTACCGGACCTTTTTCACCCTGATCATGCTGTGCGGGTGCCAGGGCGTGAACGGCGGCGGCTGGGCGCACTACGTCGGCCAGGAAAAGGTCCGCCCGTTCGCCGGCTGGTCCACGCTGGCGTTCGCGCTGGACTGGCAGCGCCCCACCCGGCACATGACCGGGACCTCGTTCTTCTACCTACACACCGACCAGTGGCGGTATGAGAGCTTCGGCGCGGCCGAACTGGCCAGCCCGCTCGGCCGTGGCCTGTTCGCCGGGCGAACGTTCGCGGACTGCCTGGCCCAGGCGTCCCGGCTGGGGTGGACCCCGTCGCACCCGGCGTTCGGCCGTAACCCGCTGGACCTGTGTGATGAGGCCGAACGCGCCGGGGTTCCCGTACCCGGCTACATACTCCGTGAACTGGCCGGAGGCCGCCTGCGGTTCGCCGGGGAGGACCCGGACGACCCGGCGAACTGGCCGCGGGTGATGACGATCTGGCGCGCTAACGTCCTCGGCTCCTCCGGCAAGGGCATGGAGTACTTCATGCGGCACCTGCTGGGCACCGACGACGCGGTGCGCGCGCAGGAGTCGCCGCCGCAGCTGCGCCCCGCCGAGGTGGCCTGGCGCGATGAGGCGCCGCGCGGCAAGCTGGACCTGCTCACCACCATCGACTTCCGGATGACCAGCTCGGCCACCTACGCGGACATCGTGCTGCCCGCCGCCACCTGGTATGAGAAGCACGACATCTCCACTACCGACATGCACCCGTTCGTGCATTCGTTCAATCCGGCGATCGCGCCGCCGTGGGAGGCGCGCACCGATTTCGACGCGTTCACGATGATCGCCGCAGAATTTTCCCGGCTGGCCCGGACCCACCTGGGCAAGCGCACCGACGTGCTCGCCGCTCCGCTCATGCACGACACCCCCGATGAGCTGGCGCAGCCGGGCGGGGCGGTCCGCGACTGGAAGGCCGGCGACTGCGAGCCGATGCCCGGCGTGACCATGCCGCGGCTGATCACGATCGAGCGGGACTACCCGGCGACTGCGGAGAAGATGGCCGCAGTCGGCCCGCTGACCGACACCCTCGGCACCACCACCAAGGGCGTCACCTGGGTACCCACGGACGCGGTGGACTACCTGCGCCGCGCGAACGGCACGGTAAGGGGCGGGGTGGCTGGCGGGCGCCCGTCGCTGGCCCGCGACGTGCACCTGGCTGAGGCCATCCTCGCCCTGTCCGGCACCACCAACGGGCAGGTCGCGGTACAGGCCTGGCGCGAGCTGGAAAAACGCACCGGGGTGCCGCTCGCCGATCTCGCCGAGGAGCGGTCGGGGGAGCAGATCTCCTTCGCCGACACCCAGGTGCAGCCCCGCGCGGTCATCACCAGCCCGGAGTGGTCCGGCAGCGAAACCGGCGGGCGCCGCTATTCGCCGTTCGTGGTGAATGTGGAGCGGAAGAAGCCGTGGCACACGCTGACCGGGCGGATGCACTTCTTCCTCGACCACGACTGGATCGCCGAGTACGGCGAGTGGCTGCCAGCCTACCGTCCGCCGCTGGATTACGCGCGGCATTTCGGCGAGCAGGGCGTCCGCGAGGAGGGCCGGCCCGAGATCACGGTACGCTACCTCACCCCGCACTCGAAGTGGTCGATCCATTCGGAGTACCAGGACAACGTGCACATGCTGCGGCTGTTCCGCGGCGGGCCGGTGATCTGGATGAGCCCGGGGGACGCCGCCGCAATCGGGGTAGCCGACAACGACTGGATCGAGGCGTACAACCGCAACGGGGTGGTGGCCTGCCGGGCCGTCATCTCGCACCGGATGCCGCAGGGCACGGTGTTCATGTACCACGCCAAGGACCGGCACCTGATGACCCCGAAATCGGAGATCTCCGGCTGGCACGGCGGCGGCGACAACTCGCTGACCCGGGTGGTGATCAAACCTACCCACATGATCGGCGGGTACGGGCAGCTGTCGTTCGGCTTCAACTACTACGGGCCCACCGGTAACCAGCGCGATGAGATCACCGTGATCCGCAAGCGCTCCCAGGAGGTGGAGTTCTGATGCGGATCATGGCGCAGATGGCGATGGTGATGAACCTGGACAAGTGCATCGGCTGCCATACCTGCTCGGTGACGTGCAAGCAGACCTGGACCAACCGGCCGGGCCTGGAGTACGTGTACTTCAACAACGTGGAGACCAAGCCCGGGCTCGGCTACCCGAAACGGTATGAGGACCAGGACCAGTGGAAGGGCGGCTGGACGCTGGACCGCAAGGGCCGGCTCCAGCTGAGGAGCGGGGGAAGGCTGCGGCGGCTGCTGTCTATCTTCTATAACCCCGACCTGCCCACCATCGACGACTACGGCGACCCGTGGACCTACGACTATCAGACGGTGCTCAACGCCCCGCTCGGCACCCCGAATCCCAGCGCGCACTCGATCTCCGCGCTGACCGGCCGGGACATGGAGATGAAGTGGGGCAGCAACTGGGACGACGACCTGGCCGGCGGGCCAGGTCACGTCGCCGCCGACCCTGACCTCGCCGGGCTGGACGACCAGGTGAGGCTGGCGTTCGAGCAGGTGTTCATGTTCTACCTGCCGCGGATCTGCGAGCACTGCCTGAACCCGTCCTGCGTGGCCTCCTGCCCGTCGGGGGCGATGTATAAGCGGGAAGAAGACGGGATCGTGCTGGTGGATCAGGACCGCTGCCGCGGCTGGCGGTTCTGCGTGTCCGGGTGCCCGTACAAGAAGGTGTACTTCAACCACCGCACCGGCAAGGCCGAGAAGTGCACGCTGTGCTTCCCCCGGATCGAGGCCGGCCAGCCCACCATCTGCTCGGAAACCTGCGTCGGCCGGCTGCGCTACCTTGGGCTGTTCCTCTACGACGCCGACAAGGTGCTGGCCGCGGCCGCGACCCCCGATCCGCGGGACCTCTACCATTCCCAGCTGTCGGTCTTCCTCGACCCCGAAGACCCCGGCGTTCAGTCTGAGGCCACACGGCAGGGCATCCCCGCCGACTGGCTGGACGCGGCGCGCCGCTCCCCTGTGTATGCCCTGGCCGTCCGGCACAGGGTCGCGCTGCCGCTGCACCCGGAGTACCGGACGCTGCCGATGGTCTGGTACATCCCGCCGCTGTCCCCGGTCGCCGACGTGGTGCACGCCGCCGGGTACGACGACGCCGACCCGGACCAGATCTTCGCTGCCATCGAGGCGCTGCGCGTGCCGGCCGAGTACCTGGCGAACCTGTTCACCGCCGGGGACCCCGGCCCGGTCCGGCGGGTGCTGCGCACGCTGGCCGCCGTCCGCACCCAGATGCGCGCGGAACAGCTCGGGCTCGCCGTGCCCGACGGGCTGGCCGAGTCGGTCGGCGCGAACGAGGCGGACCTGGCCGACCTGTACCGGCTGCTGGCCATCGCCAAGTACGACGAGCGGTATGTCATCGCGCCCGCCCACGCCGAGGACGCCGGCCGGCTGATGGCCCAGCACGAGCAGCTGTTCTGCGCCCAGCCCGGCGGCCCCGACTCCTTCCATCCCCCACCAGCCGAGCAGTTCCGCGACGGCGACGGGCGGCTCCACCTCGGCTTGTCCCCGCGGGGCCAGTCATGAACGCCGACCCGTACAAGCTGGCCTCAGTACTGCTGCAGTACCCCACCGCCGCGCTGTTCGACGGCCTCGGCGTGCTCCAGGCCGAGGCGGCACGACTACCGCGGCCCTGCGCCGCCCCGATGGGCCGGTTCCTCGGCTGGCTGCGGGATACACCGCCGTCTGAGGTCGCCCAGCACTACGTGGCCACCTTCGACCTGCGCCGCCGCTGCGCCCTGTATCTCACCTACTACCGGTACGGCGACACCCGCAAGCGCGGCATGGCCATGCTCGCCTTCAAGGCCGCCTACCGGGGTGCCGGGTTCGAACCGTCAGACAGCGAGCTGCCCGACTACCTGCCGATGGTGCTCGACTTCGCCGCGCTGCACCCGCGCGGCCAGAAACTGCTCCGCGCGCACAGGGCCGACCTGGAACTCCTGCTGCGCGCGCTGCGGGAGGCCCCGTCGCCCTACGCCGACGTCATCGAGGCCGTCTGTGCTCGGCTCCCTGCACTGCGCCGGCCCGATCAGGCCCTGGTGCGGCAATTCTGGGACTCCGGACCGCCGGCCGAAGAGGTCGGCCTGGAGCCGTTCGCCCCGCCCGGGTACCTGACCGGCACGGAGATCTCCCGATGACCACCGCCAGCGCCTGGCAGATCTTCATCTGGGTTGCGCTGCCCTACCTTGCGCTGGGCATCTTCGTCGCCGGCCACATCTGGCGGTGGCGGTATGACCAGTTTGGCTGGACCAGCCGCTCCACCCAGCTCCAGGAACGCCGCCTGCTCAAATGGGGCTCCCCCATCTTCCACTACGGCACCTTCGCCGCCATCGCCGGGCACGTCATCGGCGTCCTGATCCCCGAGCGCTGGACGCACGCCATCGGCATCCCCGAGACGGCATACCGGTGGTTCTCGGCCAGTGCCGGGACGCTGGCCGCCGTGCTGATCATCGCCGGGGTGGTCGTCCTGGCCGGGCGGCGGCTGCTGGTCCCCCGGGTACGGGCCACCACCAGCCCGGTCGACTACGTGGCGCTGATCCTATTGCTGATCATCATCGTCACCGGGATCATCCCGACCCTGCTCGTCAACCTGCTCGGCCACGGCTACGACTACCGCACCACCGTCGCCCCCTGGTTCCGCGGCCTGTTCAGCGGCTCCCCCGACGTCACCGCGATCGCCAGCGCCCCCGTCGTCTACCAGCTGCACGCCGCGTCCGCGTGGCTGATCTGGGCGGTGTGGCCGTTCAGCCGCCTGGTGCACGCCTGGTCCGTCCCGCTGTGGTACCTGTGGCGGCCCTACATCGTCTTCCGCCGCCGTGTCGCCGCCCGTCCCGCCGAGCCCGGCACCAGCGGCCGCCGCTGGCGCAAGATCGGCGTCCCCTACTAGACCCGGGTAACCCGGGAACAATTGCCGCTGTGAGCACCGACACGAGCAGGCAGGCACCATCCCTCGGCCGGACGGCAACGGCTGTCCGGGACCTGCACCCCGGCTACTTCGCATTCGTCATGGCCACCGGCATCATCTCCACCGGGACGTTCCTGCTCGGGCCGTCATGGCTGTCCCGGGCGCTGCTGGCCGCCGCCTCCGCCGGGCTCATCGTGCTGGCCGCGGCGCTCGTTACCCGGCTCATATTCTTCCGCGCCAGCGTCGCCGCCGACATCAAAGCGCCAGACCGGGTGTTCGGCTTCTTCACCATCACCGCCGCCCTGGACGTGCTCGGCGCCCGGCTCGCGCTCGCCGGGCATCCGCTGGCCACGGCGATCCTGGCCGCCCTCGCCGCCGCCATGTGGCTGGTGCTCACCTACGGCGTGCCCGCCAGCCTGCTGCTCACCCGGGCCCGCGACTCGGTCCTCGGCGGCGTCAACGGGTCCTGGCTGTTGTGGATCGTCGCCACCCAGTCCCTGTCGATCGCGGCGGCGATCCTGGTCCCGGCGTGGCCCTCCCAGTCCGCGCTGCTCGCCCCGGTCGCCACCGGGCTGTGGTGCGTCGGGGTGCTGCTCTACCTGATGGTCGTGGCGCTGATCCTGCTGCGCTGGCTGACCGTCCCCATGACCGCCGAGACCCTCGGCCCGCCCTACTGGATCCTGATGGGCGCCACCGCTATCTCCGTGCTGGCCGGCGCCAAAGACCTCGCCCTCCCCGCCCATATCCCGGTGGTCCCGGCCACCGCCAGCTTCGTCGAAGGGTTCACCTTCGCCCTATGGGCATTCGGCACCTGGTGGATCCCGCTGCTGGTCATCCTCGGCTCCTGGCGGCACATCCGCCGCCACTGGCCGCTCACCTACGAGCCCACCCTGTGGAGCGTCGTCTTCCCCCTCGGCATGTACAGCGTCGCGACGCTGACCTTCGGGAAAGCAGCCCACCTGGCGTTCATGGAACCCCTCGCCCGGTTCATGCTGTGGGTCGCCGTCGCCGCATGGGCACTGGTCGCCGCCGCGTTCCTCACCCGGCTCGCCCGCCATCGCAGGAAACCCGCAGCCGGGGCGCGAGCGCCCTCCCCGCCTACCGCGGCAGCCAACGACATGACCACGACGAACTAACCGCCATGACCACGCTGATCACAGGGGCGCACGGATCGGCTGGAGCAGCATCACGGCGCCGAGCACAAGAGCGACCCGCCCTACTAATCCAGACGCTGCCGCGCGGCAAGACCGTGCGGGATCCCGGTTGCCGTACTCGCGGACGCCAAGCACTCCGGCAGCATGAGGCCCGGTCATCGCTGAGCGCCCGTGGGGCGCGGTGTCGTCAGCCGTGCAGGAGCATATGCCCCGCACCTGCCGCCCCGGCGATGCTCAGGCCAGGTGGCGGGACAAACTGCGAACACGCCGCAGAATACACGGCCGCATTCGCCTCGCTCCTGTTACCTTTATCGCATGATTTCCCCGATCCGGGGAGATTTCACCGGTTTCCGTGTTCAAGTCCCGCGGGAAACGGTCAGATCGTGTCGGGCAGATCTCCTGGCCGCTGCCGGGCAGACTTCATGGCCGCCAGCGGGCAGCTATCTGGCCGTCTCCGGGCAGTTTCTCGTGGCCGCCGTCATGTGCCCTGGTTACCGGGATGCCGGCCGTGTCGGCGAGCTGCCGCAGGCGCCGGGTAGCCGCGTGGCGGTCCATCCGGGCGTCGCGGCTGTTGAGCAGGATCGGCCCGCTCACGCGTGTGCCTGTCGCGCGGTCGATGGCCCGCCCGACGGCTGGAGGCAGCGGGACCAGGGCGACTGAGGTGCCTTTGCCGCAGACGCGCAGTACCCGGTGACCATGCTCTTCGCCGAGGTCGGCGATATTGGCGCTGGTCGCCTCGAAGATCCGCAAGCCCAGCAGCCCGAGCATAGCCACCAGGGCGAAGTCACAATGGCGGGCCGACTGGCGGGCGGCGGTGAGCAGGGCCTCGAACTGCAGGTGCGTGAAGCCGAGGGCAGGTGATTCAGCGGGGACCGGGGGCCGGCGAACGTGCTCGGCGGGTGAGTGCTCCAGCAGGCCGTCGATCACGCAGGTCCGGTAATACCCGGCTGTAACCGAGAACCGCCGCGACACCGTGGAGGGCTTGAACCGGCGGATCTCCTGCATCCACCGGATATATAGCTCCAGCTGCGGGCGCCGTGCGGTCAGCGGGTCCAGGCCGTGTTCTGCGCACCAGACTAGGAAGCACCGCAGGTCGGATTCGGTGGTGGCGGCGGGCACAATGAGACGGTGGCCTCGCACATGCCCGAAACCCATCGCCACCAACTGGCTGACTGGAGCCCGCAACGGTTCGGGCAGTGGGCCGCGACCGCCGGCCCGGACACCGCCGCGGCGATCGGCGCGATCCTCGCCTCGAAGAGGATCGCCGAACAGTCCTACCGGTCCTGCCCCGGCGTGATGTCAACTTCCATCGTTCCGCCCGGGCCCTGCCCGCCGCCCAAAGACACGCCGGGCGCATCACCTGCCGTTACGGCACCGCAGGTCACAGCCTCACTTCACGACTTTGCCGCGCCCCTGCCGATACCCCCGACGGGCGGTTCACTCTCGCGGCCCTCAGAGAGCAACTCGTGGCACGCCAGCAATAAGCCCCATGATCAGCGAACTATCCACGGCCGCGGGAACGCATGGAAGCAACGTCCGCGCGACTCGCGGCATGACAGTGCGCCTTCAGATCGCCATCCAGCGATATGGTGCTGAAACGCAGCAGCGAGTCCGGCTATGTGCAATTCTTCGTATTTGCGGAATTATCAGATATTCCGCCGGTGCCGCTGAAGGCCAGCTCCCTGATTCGCCACGTCCAGTCCGATCATTTCCGCATTTAAACCTCCCGGAATCGCCGGCAGGAAAGCCGATAAGCTGGCCCCTATGGGTTCCCTGCTGGCCATTGTGGTACCCCTAGCCCTGGGGGCCGCTATCAGCCCGACACTCTTCGCGCTCGAGGTACTGGTCCTTTCGGGCCGGCACCATCCCGTCGCCCGGGCGTGGGCGCTAGCTGGCGGCGCGGCAGCGATCTTGATCGCCTTTAGCGGCCTAGGGCTGACGCTCCTGCAGAACCTGCACGCTGGGCATAACCGCTCCTCGGTCGATGCCAGCATCGACCTAGCGGCCGGGGTGCTGTTGACGCTGCTGGCTGCCCGTGCCCTGCACCCTCGGAAGACTGCGGCCGAGTCACACCATGACCGGACCCGAAGACGCCTCGCTGACATGCCCACGATCCTTTTCGTGGGTGTCGGCGGACTAGGCATGCTCATCAACTTTTCAACTTTGCTGCTGTTTCTGCCGGCCCTGCACGAAATCTCCCGCTCGCCGGTGAGTCTGGCCGGTAAGGGAGCGACATGGCTCATCCTCGTGGTAATCACCCTGCTACCGGTTCTGATTCCCGTCACGCTCGTAGTGATACTGGGCCCCCGGGCCAGCCCGTTGCTTGACCGCCTCAATACATTCGTCGGCGGCCACTCCCGGCAGATCACTGTCACCATCGAGGTGCTCTTCGCTGTGGTTCTCATCTGGAAAGGTATCGCCGAACTGACCTGAGTCTCGCCCCGGTGAGAACGCACGCCCATCGGCATGACCGCGCGCTGGCCAGCGCGCGGATCATCCGAATCTGCGTGCGACGCTGCCGACACGGCCGTGGGT
>Ga0335078_10002589_pt1 | contig 27272 bp, 28 predicted proteins | sample Lox_Sample_32_FD_206711 | JGI IMG/M metagenome (GOLD analysis project Ga0335078, IMG submission 206711) | Soil microbial communities from Loxahatchee National Wildlife Refuge, Florida, United States - Lox_Sample_3.2 | ecosystem: Environmental > Terrestrial > Soil > Wetlands | place: USA... | reverse complement strand
TCCGTTCCAATCTCGCGATCTACACCATGGACCTTCGCGGTTTGCAGGCAATCGTGGCCGGCGGAGAAGCGCAGAACGCCAGCATGCGCGGAACGTCTCCTTATTCCGGTCAGTCGATGATCAACGCCCTGAACTCCAATTTCACCACGCAGGAAACACTTGTCACGCTGGCCAGCGACACGGGTGGAAAGGCTTTCCTCGATTCCAACGATTTCAGTCAGGTTTTCAGAGGAGTCCAGCAGGACACATCGACTTACTACCTGCTCGGCTATCACAGTAGCAATCCGGCTAAAGACGGCCGTTACCGCCGGATCAGTGTCAAAGTAAATGTGCCGGGCGTCAAGATCGATTACCGCCGCGGCTACTACGCGCCGGCCGACTATCAGCATTCGACGAAAGAAGACAAAGAACTTCAGCTTCAGGAACAGTTAGCGTCCGAGTTGCCAGTAACAGATCTGCCCCTCTATATGAGCACGGCGTACTTCCGCATAGATCCAAAGAAGTACTACATCGAAGTCTCGCTCGTGGTGCCTGGGTCTGAAATCCCATTCACGCGTGCCAGCGATCGTGATAAAGCGAATCTGGATGTGATTGGTCTTGTACTCGATCCCGAACAACATCCCCTGACTCACATTCGCGACACGGTGAAACTCGCTGTCGATACATCCTCAGAAGTACGTAAGAAAAATGTCCAATACAACACCGGACTCGATCTGCCTCCCGGCAAATATCACTTGAAGTTCGTCGTGCGCGAGAATCAGACCGGACGGATGGGATCGTTCGAAACCGACCTCATTGTCCCCGATCTCAAATCACAGCCACTGAAGATGAGTTCGATCGTGCTTGCCAGTCAAACGCAAACGGCAAAGAAGGGATCGCCCGGAAATCCGCTGGTTCGCGACGGTGAAGAAATCATTCCCAATGTCACCCACGTTTTTTCCTCGACGCAGCACCTCAAGCTCTACTACGAAGTCTACGATCCCGGACGCGGAAATGCGCCACAACAGCAACGAACCGAACCTGCTAATTCGGAGATCCATTTGCTAACCAACGTAGCCTTCTTCCGCGGGAAGGCCAAAGTGTTCGAAAGCTCCCTCGTAGAAGTGACCGCACTCAACGCCCGCGACCGCAAGGCCGGAGTCTTCCAGTTAGACCTGCCTCTCAGTTCGCTGACACCTGGGTTTTACACGGCGCAAGTGAATGTCATCGATGACGCCTCTGGCTCTTTCCTGTTTCCAAGATTCGCGTTGTTGATTCGCCCCGAGATTACGTCGAAGGCTCGTTAGATCCGAACCGGGACCGATTGGTCAGCTGTTGATGCAAGACGGGAATCGAAATGTAAGCTCTTGGGAATAAATGGTCGGGGAGAGAGGATTTGAACCTCCGACCCCCTGGTCCCGAACCAGATTCTATCGCTTATTGAACTTTATTGAATTTTGTAGATCCGACGTGTTTGTTATTGAACGAGTTGGCACTGGACCTCGGAAAGATGTTGATCTTTGTTGATCGTCGGTGCTTTGACCGACGCAAAATCGTCTACAGCATTTAACCATTCGGTTAGATCCCTCCGCGCCGCGTTCTCGTAGTTGTCCGATCCGAGATGTTTCAAGCACTCCCCTAGTTAACGAATGATGAGTGAGATGGGGATTTTCCTAGACGTCACTGTTTGTTCTGGTGCGCCCATTCAGATAACAGTCGACGCGTATTGTCCTCTTCATCTCCGAAAAAAGGATACGCAAAAGACCGTAACAAACAGTTACCTTCATCGATTCGTCCGAAACACTGATTAAGTGATCGACGCACTTGATTCTCTCCAACCTCGAGATCTGCAGAATAGTCATACCGACCCATAAGAGAAGTAGCCGCGATGAACGTTCGATGCATGACCTGTATCTCTGGTACGGAGGCCCAATCTATTCCCGTCGGATTAATGTATATTGGTATTACAGGATTATGATCACTTACATCACATACCATTGGATGTTGAGCGAGGTTCGCTAACTCAATAGCAGTCGTACCGCACCATCCAACCATGTAAGGAACTCCTGATGGTAACGGTCGATTGCCGTTCGCCCACCCCACTATCAGCCAAAGCTTTACGTCCACACCAAGAAGGTTTATAAACGCACGAAGCGAATACCCCGACCCACACACGTCGGCAATCAGAGCCTCACCGGCAAGTAGCTTCTTGGTATAATTGATAACACTCATCGAGGGCCTGTACCTTGTTAGCCGGCTACTCAACCAGTAGTGGATCTTATAGGATTTGCCACAGTGAAGATCGCGCACCTTCTCTTGCACTCTATGCCACAGGCAGGCATCACGACTTGACATCAACACGCAATCGAGTCTTTCGTTTACCATTTTCCGATGGAGAAGAAGAGACGCCAAGAAAAGGAAAGGGAAGTTCCCTTGGCTCTGGAGTGTCTCAAAAGCACGATACTTTGCATCATAAGTGGTGAGGCGGGTCTCTCGCATGGTGAGCGCAAGGCCCTTAAATCCTGCCGAGAACAAGTCCTGTTCGAGCGTTGTAAAGGAAGCAACCCGTGTCAGGGTAGTGCGCACGCCGCACCGAAGCGCAGCCGCAATTTCATTGGGCCGATCACCAGTATGATGTTTTACGCAAACCTTAGGCCAAATCTCACCTGATACTTTAATATGGTCTCCAACGAAAAGCTTATTAGGCAAACCAGTCACAGTTTTCAGTATTCTATGTGCTTTTTGATGATCATAGTAGTCACTTATAATGATATCGTCCCGCTTGACCGCCTGGACATTTTCCACGATAGGAAAGTGGTATCCTTCGGGTAAGTCACCGCTAGGCTTCATGATGTCCCGACCTGCAACCAGTGTGTCGAACAGATCCCAACTGTTCATGATTAGAAGCTCTCGCGATTCGCGTGGAAACATAAACCAATATTCTCAACCGCAAATAGAGTTTCTTGTCTGCCAGGAGCTTGCATATGAGATACGAGTGTTCACAGAACTTGATATATGAAGGTCGCCCCCATTCTTACCAAGTACAACTATCGGAATGTCCCTCCAGTTAAGCCAGTGCCAGGGAAGCGTTGGCGAGGACCCACAAAATCGCGATAGACTACTGCGGTTACGCGCGGACGTAACGCAGATGAACTCAGCGTTACGAAAACCGTACACCGTCGGCATTCACATTGTTTCTAAAGCTAATTAGCGGTTCAGGTGGTCTTGTGTCGTTTGATTGGGCGGACAGCTTTGTCCGACTTTTGTAACAAGGGAGAAACGGACATATAGGTCTGAATTGGTAAGCAAACAGCAACACTGCCGGTTTAAGCAGTGGCAAAACGCTAACCGTTGCTGTTTGCGACTTTACATGTATATGTTATCCGGACTTGGTCGAGCAATATCTTAAAGTCGGCGCATGTTGAGAGCCCGCGCCCACGATAGTTCCCGTGAACCTTCCCGGAGGTGTCAGCGTGACCTAGGAATCGTCCCAGCGGTGGCGCTTTGGTGACATACTTTCACTCGAGTACCACCCCGACGCTAAAACTGAGGGTATTGGCGCATTATCGTTTCATTCAGGGTGTTTGAGATGGCGCAGCAGATGATGCGGTTCCCTGAAACTCCGAGACATTAAGTGTACCCACCGTAGGAGGAGTGGTGCTAGTCTAGTTGGCAATGGCGGTGGAGTTCAAGGTCGCAATTTCGGTTTAGAAATAGTAAATACCGTTGCCGGAAGGTGCACTAGAGTCGCTCGCAGGTACGCCCGCAACCGTCAGAGGACAGGGCTACTGGTAATCGAGGTCCGCGCGGTGGGAGCTGAAAGTTGTGTGGTCGTGAGGGTTACCGCCGGACTTATAACCAGAGAGGCACCAGTACTGAGGTTTTGGGCGCCAGAGGTTCCACCGGTGATGATCGGACGGGTTCCAAGAGGTGCGGTGCTGTCGGCTAGCACCGTTAGCACATTTTGCCCGTTGTCGGTTACGCCTGAACGATCCCGAAACACCTTATGAAAAGTCGAGATGTAGAAAGATTCACGTGGCAGGTGAGTCCGGACGGGGTGCCGCCCTGATGAAGGTTGTGATTGCTGAACTCTGAGCGATGTTCAGGAAAGAAGCGAGGAACTAACGGCGAATGCAGGAGATGGATTCGCTATCAAGTGACGCGAAGGTAGGAGACCATTTATTTATGACCTCTCGTTGTTGTCAATTCAGAATACAAGGTGGCTGTCGATCTCGTTCAATGCAGAGACAGACGCAAACAGGAGTTTTGTTCGTTTTGCTCATGTTGGGAGTGAGCACAGCCCAGACAAAAGCATCCAAGCCCGCGAAGAACACGCCGCAACCTGCGCCTCCGATTTTCGATATTAGCCTGTCGGACGATTCAGACTTGGGCAGCATGTCGTGGGCGCAGGACTGGCCTGATCCAAGTCACGGAAACTGCAACGGGGACGGAAACTTGTATGTTTGGAGTTGGCCACCGGGACTGGGCATGGCCGCCTTCACTCCCAAGGGAATTGTAACTTTCCAGGTCGGCCAGATGGCGGACATCCCATCCCCTTATGCGCACGGCGGTTTCATCTCACCGTCTGCGGTTTTCATTGGCGTAGATGGTATCCGGAACCCAGAACAACATGATGAACCGTTAGAGGACGCGGAAGGCCATAAAATGATACTACGGAAAACCACTGGAGAGCGTCGCCGATACATCGCCCGATTCGATAAGGACGGGACTTACAAGGGGGCGATCACGTTGGATCTTCCATTCTACGTCTCTACATTCGCAACATTCGAATCTGGGACCATGGTCGCCCAAGGGCTGGATGGAAGCAAGCTCCCGAGAATCGCATTGCTGGATTCAAACGGACAATTGATACGGTACCTTCAGCTAGACAAAGACATAAGCGCCGGTTTGGAAGTACCTGCCAAAGAACTTAAATATAGCGGTTTAAGTGCGGACGCAGGCTCGATCGTGTTAACGAGCGAATTCACTCTTTCCGATGGAAAGATACTCTTTCTTCGTAGCCTAGCAAGCACGACCGTCTACGAGATTCAGGAGAGTGGGGAAGTGCGAGCAGTCAAAGTCAAAGCGCCCGACGGGTACGATGTTGACGGACTGATCGCAACCGACAGAAACTGGCTCATACGCTTTAGAAAACCCAACCCAACCGTTGCCTGGTCGGATGCACGGCACGCTTTGTTTGAGGTAGACCCGAAGACTGGAGCCTTATTGCGGGAGTATCGCGGAAGCGCGCCAGATATGAGCGTTTCCTGTTTCTTCAACAATGAGTTTTGGGTGCTGCGCAACAGGGATGGGAAACTTACGGTCGCTCGTGGCGTAGCAGATCTGCACCGCGGAAAATGAGATCGCATTTGCACTTCCTATTATCGATTGGCCGATAAATGCAGAATCGTGTCCCCGAAGCCGAATCTGCGAGGAGAGCAGATCAACATATCTTTATCTCCGGACAGTTGCGATAAGACGATTTGGAAGAAGCCGCTAACATTTGCTGCGGGTTATATCTTTGAGCAATTAGCGTTTTCCTTTCGCCCTTGCATTGCCTAAGCTACCGCTCCTTGAATTCATGTGCTCACCACGATCGAACATCACGACTCATTTCCCTCCCGCAGTTGTCCGCACGCCGCCCCTAGGAATGCGCGGTAGCGTCCGTTTCACCAGTAGCTTGCCCACAATCCGTTCAACATTACATTCAGATGTCGCGTGCTATCAAGCTTTCAATCAGCCAATACTTGAGGTACTCAAAGGTTGAGCATAACTATTCATACTTTGGTAGTGGCGCTATTAACGTACCGATTGGCCCTTGTAGAATTTACGACCGCCGCGGCGACAAAGCAACAGTCAAGGATACACCCATTCCTGGGAGTCATATCCGAATGAGCCCCGCACTTTTGGTGCTAATCGTGGTTCATGAGTCAGGGAGCATCTTTCTCTCCCACTGTTTGTTATGTGCTCACGAACGGGTATTAGATTCTTTAATCGTGGTCGCGTCAAAGATTACCCCCCCCCGCTCATGAGCAGAGGGCAACGATCACTCGGCAGGATGATCCCTCCACGATTTGTATTGACAACGAAAACATGGTCTGCTATTCCGTGGAGCGAACTCGCAGGGAAACGTAAGTCACTGCTTACGCAGACTAGAGGTTATCCTCATATCTATCAACAACTTCCTCGCACTCTTCCACAGGGTGATGTGTTGGTAGAGAGAGAGTTTTGCGCGGAAGGTATTAATCTCGCAGGGGCGCCTGGCCGGCCTTTATCACCACGGTGGGCCCCGCTTCCTCGCAGGCTAAGTAACTCGATTGCATCCGGGACAATAATACGCAAAGCCGGCGAAACATTCGGTATGAAGCAGTTGGAGAACAGGATGATTTCCTGAGTGATGACGATCTCAGAAACCAGTTCGAGAACGCGGCGGGATCCTGGACTGGCTCGAACAGTTGCCGCAGGGACCGAGACGGGAGCAGATCGATGATCCATTTGAACACCCTTGTTGGTGGGCGAAACATTGCCATCCTAAAACCGATGCTAGAGCATTATCGAGGACTTGGAGTAGAGTCCTTTATTATCAACGTTCATTTAGCCGATTACAACGATCCGATACTAGACGAGGTGCGCCTTATTACAAATGCGTTCGGTACGCCTATCACTTCCGTGCTTGTGGGTCCTTGGCTAGAGGTTCTTCGCAAAGTTTACAGAGAAAGCCGAGAGCGCCATCCGTCGGACTGGCATATTTTGGCTGACCAAGATGAATTTCAGATTTACCCAATGGAATTGGCCGAACTGGAGTTATTCTGTAACAAGAAGGGTTATGACTATGTCCGCGGATGTTGGGTAGATAGACTCGCTGCAGATGGTGGATTTCATAAAGTACATTCTATGCTCTCAGTGTGGGATCAGTTCCCATTCGGTGCCTTTTTATCGTATCCAGTGGGTGCTGCAGATCCACGTAAAGTTGTGTTTGCAAGAAGCAATGTGGATGTTTGTGTTGGTCAGCATTTGGCGTACAACGGAAGATGCTGCCCCATAACTGATGTGCTGGTACAAGTCCATCACTTCAAGTGGGTGGGCGGGATCGTTGCAGAGCTTCAGGCGCGGGCGGAACTTTTGAAACAGGCTGGATACGATTTTCACATTGAGTCTCTGCGTTTCGTTAAGTATTTTAACAATAACGGGGGCGTGGTCAATCTCAAAGACCCGAATATTCTTGCGGCGATATGCCGATACGACTATCAACATTGGCCCTTGATCCAGAAGTGGCTGATCATGCTTAATAACTACGTAAACATCGGAAGACAGTTTACTCCAGGGCCAGCCAGTCTGCTGAATCACCGCAATGATATAGAATGCTCAGCAAATACATTGCTGTCCACGATTCACTCAGCAGGTCACAAGTCGATTTGGCAGATCGCGATTGAGCAGCTCGTCGCCAACTTGTCATCTCGAATTAGGTCCGACAGGGAGCCAACCGACCAACACCATAATCAAGGCGAGCCCTTTTTTGGATTAGAAGCCATAAGACCGATTTGGCTCAACAGTAGGCAATGACGGATCGGCTTACTATGAATCAAACAGTCCTCCATCCCCTTGTTGATACCACAGGTACCTACAGTAGCGTGAGACATCGGATGCTCATATGAGAAACGTTTCACGTAACCACCGCTCCACCTTTCTGGTCTTTGGCAGTCCCACAATAGAAGAACAGGACATTGAGGAAGTTGTTGCCACGCTCCGAAGCGGATGGATCGGACTAGGCCCGAAAGTAAAACAATTTGAATGCGCGATGGCCGCATATGTAGGTGCCACGAATGCAATCGCGGTCAACTCCTGCACTGCCGCCCTTCATTTGTCGCTTCTGGCACTGGGAATCGGTGCGGGTGATGAAGTGATCACAACTCCGATGACTTTTGCCGCTACCGCCAACACTATCATACATACCGGAGCTAGGCCGGTCTTTGCTGACGTTAATAGAACAACGATGCTTATCGACCCGCAAGAAATCGAGAGTGTGATCACGAGCCGAACGAAAGCGATCTTGCCCGTTCATCTCGCGGGTCGCCCTTGCCCTATGGATGAAATAGCGATGATCGCACGAAGGCACGGTTTGCACATAATTGCAGATGCCGCGCACTGTATCGAGGGGCAGTACAAAGGCCGGCACATAGCAAGCTGTAGCGACCTTACGTGCTTTAGCTTCTATGTGACAAAAAACATTACTACTGCTGAAGGCGGCATGGTAATCACTAACAATGATGTATGGGCAAAACGAATTCGTATTTTGTCACAACACGGCATGGATCGTGACGCTTTTACCCGATTCACTGATGCCGGTTATAGGGATTATGACGTTGTAGCTCCCGGCTATAAGTACAACATGACCGATCTACAAGCATCAATTGGGCTGCATCAACTCGCGCGGATCGATGCGTCCTGGCATCGCCGCGATCAGATCTGGAGCCGCTACGACTCTGGTTTATCCGACTTACCAATCCATTGTCCCCCGCCCGTTGAACACTATTCGCGTCATGCTCGGCACCTCTACACGCCCCTGGTCTATGAGTCTGAGTGCGGCGTCAATCGAGATGAGCTCGCGCGGAACCTGAAGCGGCGACAAATCGGGACGGGGGTACACTACAGACCGCTTCATTTACATGACTACTATCGACGGGCATTCGGATTCACTGATGGCACTTATCCCAACGCCAACCACGCAAAATGGGAAAGCCCCAACACCAGCAAGGTGTTGGGGCGTTTGTTGTTTCAGCGTGAAGACTGTCTGTTACAATCCCTTCGCTTGCGATAACCACTAACCCCGGTGTGTGGACGGACACGCCGGGCCTATCTGCTAGGGCATCTCCGGGCCAGGGTCAACGTGCTTCTGCAAGTCGCAGTTGAATCCTATGGTCGTCGCTGGTAGTCAGAAACGTAAACCGCTCAGGTGTTGCCGAGTAACATGCAAATGCCAGTCCAAGGTGGACGATGTTGCTATTGCGAGTGCCATCGGCGGTGTTGTCGTAATCATAGGTACCAAGCTCACTCCCGTTCAGATCAACCACCTTCATGAGTTTCTCGTGTGTCTCTCTTTGAACGAAGAGCACTGCGATTCGTGTGTCTGAAATGTGCATCTCCATTGGCATGAGATCATCGCGTCCAGAATCGACGGTAAATCGTCGCGCAACCTTGCCATCAGGTGCCACAGCATAAACCACTGTGGGTGAAAGCCAGCGCATGACATAGATGTTTCCGTCTTTTGCGGCTTGCATTTTCCCCCAACTAACCGCTCGGTTGCTCAGCGGGTTCGTGGACGAGACTACGTGTGGATTTCCAGACAAAGCCATGCCGTCTATGACCTTGTCATCTTCCAAGTCTAGCTCCTTCAGAAGCTGTCCATCGCCAGAGAAGATACCCGTGAAGGGAGCCATAGGTTGACCTTTCACGAACTCTTGTCCAGTGATTAGGAGATTTCCATTTGTGAAAACTCCAATCGAAGCAGGTATCCACTGAAAGCCGGGCTGCAACTTTATTTCTTTTTTGTAGGTGCCATCGGACTTGAAGACGAGTACATAGCGTGTACGTTCATGCTCTGGAAAAAACAGCGCGTACAGGTCTCCGCTTTGACTGACCGCAAAGGAACCCTCAATGCCAGTCTTAGCTGCGTCGGAGTGGTTGGCAAGTGCGAAAGTCGCTAGTAATTCTCCACTGCGACTTAGCTTGCGTATTCCCGGTGTTGCCGGAGAATCAGAACCTAAATATAGGTTGCCATCGCTGTCACAGGAAAGCTCACCCAGCCCTCTTGCAACTTCCGTGGGCGCGAGTGTCGTTTCAACAGGCATAAGATGTGGTGAACCCGACACAGCATTGCTGGCAGATATTTGTGGAGGCTTCCCAGCAGTGCCGGATTGTGACCAGCAACTGAAGCAAAGAAGCACAGGAATCAAAGCACTACGAAATAAAATTGTCATAAATCACAATCCTTTCCTGTTTTGGGGTGTCGGTTTTGTAGGTGTCGGAAAGTTTGCAAAGACCACATCGTATGCGTGGGTACACCTATTCGGGACGAAAACCACACTAGGCAACCGAACCGATGAACCTCCATCAAGATCACTCTTGAACGAGGTATTGACGAGGTTCCCACGAAGGCTCTGAATGTGCTCCTTTCGCTGACGAACCTCTCCGCACTCCAAGGACCTGCATTCTTCTGGGTCACCGTCGTTATACCCTATCGCGTAGAGGCGAATTGTCCCGCAGCAGTCGTCCTGTCCATCGCCACTGTGGCACCATCCCGGTGTGCAGCCGATCAGACACTGTGTTCGGGGATAGTAATCCTCGCAGCCGCCGCTCCCCATACAGTGCCCCTCAGTCGGATCATAGTATGTCCAGCACGGTGCCGCATCCGCATGAGCAAAGTGAGTTGCGCCTAGCCCAACTATCATAAGAAGAACGACTCTCAGCGCGTTTCGTAGCATGGTTAAACCCCTTTCCTGCTCGATCTGTGAACGATCAGGCCGCTGTATCTTGCGGTATATACCATGCGCAGTCATCTGAAACATAACAAATACGATTTTGTTACAAAATCAGAAATTTATAACCGATCCAATGACCCGTTATGTCAGCAGAAACACGTTCCTGAGTCTTACCAAACGCTTACCGCTAACCCTCTGATTCTGTTGAGATAGAGCAGAACTGCACTGGTATGGATAAGGCAGGGAGCATCGCACGTGCTATGCTTCATCGTAATGCAAGAGGTGTGGTTTCTCGTTCAAAATGCAACCACCGCAATCCAAACCAAAGCCTCGCTTTCCTGAAGAAGGAGAACGCAAGAGGTATCAGTCACAGAAGCCCAAAACACCGTCGTGCCTATGGGTCAAGTGTCCGACCTGTGGCAACGATTCGTATCCGATTCACGGCTACTGCCGTCACGACCACCTACCAATGGACAACAAACGGAACGTAGAGGCAGGTGTCTATAGCTACCGATGCTTTGGGAACAAGCACGGTTTCTTGGCTCAGAAAGACTCGATACCGCGATTCCTGGAAGAACACGTCCAAGGTCACTAAGCGGGTGCGTCTATCGTCCGAACACTGCCACGGTGGAATGCCAAGGTTTCCCGTCGTTGTCGTGGCTAGTTTCCTGCCCCACGTGCAGGCACTTGAGTTTGTGCTGCTGCATTAGGTGGTTGCATGATTCATCGAACTTCTCTAGTCCCATAAAGAAGTCGTTACAAAGTGGGCAACCTGCGCCTACATTTGAACTCACAGTTATGATGATCTTCGACGCGAGTTTTGGCATCCACGGATTTTACCAAACTGCCCAACTTGTGCAGTGTGATGCTAAGCGAATGCGGCGTTAACCTTCTCATGCACCTGCTGGCTGCGCGATGGCTTCAGGTAGCGCATGGTGCTCTCCATGTCGGTGTGCCCCCTCCAAAGCTGTACGGTGCGCAGATCGACTCCTGCCCACAGGTGCCACGTGGCGAATGTCGCTCTGAATTTGTGCAGCCAGAAGTTCTCCTTGTCCAGATCAGCGCGCTCTGCGACAGCTTTCAGGCAGTCAAGAAAGTCGAGCTTAGGCTGGCAGCCGGATGTGGGAAACACGAGATTGCACTTCTTGTCAGCACTAGCTTTGCGAGCGCGGAGAGTGAGCACCAGCTTCTTCGGGATCGGAGTCTCGCGTTCTTTGTACGCCTTCGGAGTCCAGCCGCGATCCGGCTTGTGACTGACACGCACCGTGCAGCTGCTGTGTTCACATCAGTCCAGTAGGTGTGCATCACTTCCTGCTCACGCGTCCCGGTCATCAGGACGAACTCGAACCATTGGTGCTCCTCGTCATCGCACGCCTTGAAGAGTGCGTCCAGTTCATCCTTCTCGTAAATCTCCGGCTCCTCTTCGGTGTATCGCGGCCTCGTCAATGGCAATGCGCATAACAGACAAGTTGTTAGGCGAGGCCAGCTATTCATAGAGGCAGCTGTTTTTGTGATTTTCCTGATTGCATTTCATCTTGAATGGCACGCAGTGGCGACGATGCTATCGTCTTTCGGTACTACCGAACTCACCAGAATGATGGCAGGTGCTTTTTAACAAACACGTGCTCGAAAACGACGAGATAGCAGTTAGTTGACTCCTGAAGATGTGGTCTCGGTGTGTTGAGTGGCCCATTGCTGTCTGATTTGTGTCGCACTTCGTTTAGGATCGATAGTTGATCAGAGTTGAGCCGGCCCTCTGGCTTGGGCACAGGTGCGCTCGAATCACCACCTTGGGCCAAAGCTATTTACCACCAAGCAGATGGCTCGGTCTCCCGGACCGCATGCATCGCGGGTGTAGACGGAATTGAAGCGGTCGATGCAGCAAAAATGTAGATGGTCAATTCGACTCTGGCCGATTGACATGCAGCGACTGCGGAATCCATCAATTGGCAATCAGAAACTAATGTATGCGGCAGTCCTCTGGGAGAAGGGCGAGCCTCGCCCGGCGGAAATCGAATGTGTAACGCTCGGGATCCGATTCCGTATGAACTCCCGGCAGATCCAGGCCGCGATACTAATATCGCGGCAAGTAGATGAGCGCCGGGGATACGTAACGAGCATTTGTTAGCTCGAAGGAAAGATCAAGCTCCGGGATTGATTGCCATTGCAGCAGCACTTTTCGTTGATAGAAGTGCGGATTTGCTTCATAGAGCTCCACGAACTTCAATATGCTCCTCTTCGTCTCCTTTATAAGGCTCTGGTCGCCTCTTGATTTTGAAACGAGGGCGAGCAGGGCCTCGATACGAGGCCGCTCAAGGGTGACGTCCCCATACACGGGGAGGGCATAAGAGGCGCGAACCTTATCGAGTATGTTCACCGCGGCGAACGCGGCGTTCATGCGGTTTGTGGCGATGTAATGGCCCGCGGCGGAACGAAAAGCTTCCGCAAATCGATGAGGTGTCCCGATCTTGGCGGCAAGATCGAGGACCGCATCGATATCACGTTCCCTCTCAGCGGAGCTGCGGTAGTAACGGAAGAATCGGAGAGAATAATAGGTCGCAACCTGCAAGACGCAGGCGGCCAGAAAATCCTTATCAGGATTGCAGCGGCCACGAACGAGATGCAATGCCCATCGCATCATGCTGCCCGCGAGAGCCTCGTCCTCTAAAAGCCGCATGAGGTTACCATACTCGATGATCGCCCTCGCCATATTGGTGTAGTCACGCAGTTCGCAGAAAATCTCGATCGCCTCCTTGCCATAGGCGAGCAGCATGGAAATGTCCGGTTCTCTCTCTGAATCACAATCCATAGAGACTTCAACCCCGAGATCTATGAGTCCGATGTCGCAGCGCGCAAGCAGTTCCAGACGTTCGCGAGTTCTGTTTTGTTCTATGAGCGCGTGAAGCAGTCGCCGTTGCCGTTCGAGATCATTTCTCGCCGCGCAACGAAAATCTCTGTGGAGGGGACCTTCGGTCCAAAGGCGCTGTCCCACAGAAGTCAAAACGTCTGAAATGGCGTAGTCCGCTTCATGACCAAAATCCGGGAGTTCCTCAAGTACGGAGTGGCTGCCGTTTTCCGTGGGAATGAACACATCAACAAAATCCATCATCCGTTCGATTGCCTTGCGAGCGTTTGCTCGCGCGGTCATTCGGTGGAACTCAGAACAATACATGTTCGAGATTCTTACCTGCTCGGCACAGCTTCCAAGAAGGCATTTTCCCGACAAATAACCGGATCGAGAGACGTCTGGCGTCCGCAACATTGACTTAACCTCCGGTTGTGGTCGCCCGCTCGTTTCTGGAGCGGGCTGGGGAGGACGCGAACCTCCCCAGCCGAGAATTTTGATCGAGCGACCCACTACATCCCAGTAGTTGTCACAATTTTCTTACTGGGCTTCCACGAAGCCGCTTTGGCAGACGAATGGTCGAACTTTGGATCGGTTTACTCGCCAACTCGGACGACACCGAGTTGGTTCTTCATTAGATGCAGGCTGACGGCAAGCGAATCGTCGCGTGCCGCATACACGGACTACTACAAATTGCCATCCAATCGAGATTGATGGCCTTTTTCTTTTCTTTGACTCCGATAGGCTTTGAATCGAGGGCCTGATCAGATGTGTGAATCGGGCCCAAAAGCTCTTCCAAAGCTTAATCCACAAGCCGTCTCATTACCGACCCTGCCGAGAGAGCCCGAATCGCTCCCGTTGAATTGTGCACTCCTCGATGCCGGGCCTAGCCTGAACCTTTCTTGTGACAACGCAGACGGCTTTGCTTTCCAGGGGCGCATAGTGCGATTCAGTGCACGAAATTCTGCAAAAAGCACAAACGAACCATGCTCAACTTCCTCGAAAACTCATCGCGAGCACTTGGGACCCGCCTTCGAATGGAGGCTGCCGGACAGTGGGATGAGGGCAGTAAGGAAAGAGGCGTGACCTCCGACTGCGTGTGTGCGATGGCCAAGATCAGCAAGAAGCGCTTTGCAATCGGCAACATCCGCAGCGAGCCCAGCACCGCTAGCGAGGACATGATGCCGGCATGAACGGAAATAGCTGCGGTGACCTTGAGGCAATGGGCAGCCGTGAGGAGATCAGATGAAGTTCCCCGAGCTCTATTCACATAAACTTTGCAGATTGTACCAGCGTCACGCTGCCAAGTTCACATTCAGGGGTCGTGTGAAGCGTGACAAGACCACGACATCTGCCATCGATGCTACAGGTCACTAAGGGATAAGAACCGAGCCCAGACAATTCTCGGCATTCGTCTCGCCTCGCTCTTCCCCTGTGAGGGAACCAGTTTCCTCCGCCAGGCGCTAGGAAAACCGGCTTTGAATATGCTGCGAAATTCCTAGAGACAAAGCTGCGAGTTCAAGGAAGGGAGTTATAGAAATGTCATTGAACATTCTTGTTGCTCTCGACAACTCTGCGGAACGTATTGCTCTGGAGCAGCAACTTGAATCTTTAGGACACCGTGTAGAGTGCACCAGCGAACTCGGTGAGGCGCTGAAATGGCTTCGGGACTGGCAGCCCGATTTGATCGTGACAGCCCCGGGTCTAGGGCGAACCCAACCTAACGCGGGACTCAGCCTTGCTGAGTTCTGTCGAGCCACCGAGGACCAAGTTAACGGCTGGAACGGGACTCGAACTCTCATCCTTATTCCAAACGCAGACTGGGACGCCTTCAAGCAGGCGCAACAAACTGGGGCTCACGTTATCGTGAGAGCGAGCGACTTCGATGCGGTCATTCGATACATCCAGACTCTGCTCGACGATGTCGTCACCGATCGCTTACTCGGACCTGCGCTAGTTGGCCTACACCGATTCATCGGAAAGAGGCCGTACCCGAACTGTGAGAATTGCCAATGGGTCGGGGCAGAAATCGTCTACGGGAGCAGTAAGATTGATGTGCGGGACCTTACAGCTGTTCGCATCGCACTGCTCAATGCCCTTTTGTTTCGACGCCGTGGGCAGCGCCCGATTGACATCGAGAACGCCTGTCGTGAGTCGCCCTTCTTGAAAAGACTCCTCGGTAAACACGTACTGCGGCAATCAGCAGTCAAAATGGAAGTGACCCGTTTACGAAAACACTTTGACCATGAACTTGAGGTACTCGGCATAGCCTACACCGGCAAGCACTTTCTTCCATCTCTTACGCACAGTGTCGAAATTTATTGCCTTGTGGGAAACCGGCGGCTCGTCCATATTCCAGTCTCAGATTGAAGGTTCTATTCGGGAGAAATTGGGCACAGGAATGCATTGACTTCGAGGTAGCAGGAAACGTAGACAGTCAAAACCTCCGAGATCAACAAGGGGGCAATTTCCGACCGGGACCGCCTAGTTTGAGATTAAGGGATTGGAGGCTCAAATCCTGTGTTCTCGAAGCGGTTCCGGACGTTGATCGCCGTTTATTCACCGCCTCGGAGATTCTGTCGTAGGGGCATGGCAACCCCTACATTGACGAATCGTGCTCATCGTTATCTGAATTCGCCTAAACGAATTGCCATCGCGAAACTTCATGTAGCCGTCCAAATTGACGATCTCGCCTTTTCAAACCTTGCCAACTCCTGTGGTGGAAATCGCTTTTCGAGCATCTTCGGAATAACTTGCATCGGTTCAATTATCGTCGGCTCACTGCTCTCGCAGTCGAGGGTTGCGCCTTTGTTGTTACGCAGGGTGACGTGCACGTAGCTCAACTCGGTTGCTTTCGTGCTGAGGGTTTGCAAGATTATCACGCGCCCCATACTGGGAGTCAGGGACACGAGCAAACCGGGCGAAAAGAAAAATAGCCGTAGGACTCGATCTTCCTCGCTGAAAACCTGGAAAATCTGGGATGCCGGGTATTACTCGTTTCGGAAGCTAAAAGGGGGCATCACTCGCCCACAAGAATGGCAGCCGGACCCCGTTATTGCTGAAGAGGGACTCGGATCAAGCGCGCCCGAGGGTGGACTCCGACTGGCTGAGTAATGCCTGTGGATGGAGGATTGCGTGAATGGTTGGCCTGGAACAAGGGCGTTAGTTTTGATCTATTCTTGACTGGGATCGTTTCAAGCGAGCACACCAGAGTGACGCTCATGTCATCCTGAAAAAGGATAACTTTGATGCCGTAATCCGTTACGTTCAAATTGTGGCTGAGAACCTCACTACAGACAAAATTCTGGGACCGGCTTTGGCGGGGATTCATAGGTATAACGGTCCGCATCCCACGGCCGACTCTAGGCATTGTGAATGGATCGGTGGAGAAATTTTGTGCGGCAGTAGCAAGACGGAGTTGCGAAACCTGACCAGTTTGCGGATCGTGCTCCTTAACGCACTCCTCTTCCGATATCGCGGGCAAAGCCCGGCGAACATCGAGAACACGTGCCGCGAATCATCCTTCCTGGCGAAACTATCAAAAGGGCATCGCTTGCGAGAATTCGCAATCAAAAAGGAAACGACCCGCCTAAGGAAGCACTTTGATGACGCTCTACATGAACTCGGCATACCTTACACCGGCAGACACTTTCTTCCGGTGCCGGCGCATGGAGCCGGCAAGTATTGCCGGGCTGGAAATCGGCGGTTACTCCACTTTCCAGACCCTTGAATTCAAGGGCCTAATTCCCTGTTGTTCGACTGTCGAGAAATCCAAAATAAAAAAGGCCTCCGGACCAGCCGCAGGCCTTTGTTGCATCTATCTTGGGTCTGGTACAGAGAAAAGCCATGTCTGACTGGGCATCCAAGAATGCCCGAGGCTTCCATATTCCCCATCAAGCTGTTTGATCCCTGCATCTGACGTTAAGGCGAAGACATGTGGATAACCATCGCAACTGACCGGGTCCATTGCTAAAAGGACATGATCTCCATCGTGTTGGAAGTACCGAAGGCACAGTTCCGGTCCGGCTTCAGGTGCCACAAGAGCTAAGCCGCAGAATGCCGCGCGATCGTAGATTTCTTTTGCACTGGCCCTGTGGGAAAAACCCAAGTCTTTGCCGGAGACCCTGGTTAGCGCCAGTTTCCTACGCCGGTGCGATTTTCGCATGCTTCGTATAATGTCCACCGCCGAATCCGTCACTGTTATGCCGGCGCCGCGCAGCCTGTCAATGGTCTTGTCAGCGGACTGATTTCCCCTAAGGATTACTTCTACCCGAACAAATTCAATCTTGCCACTTCTTCTGATGCCATAGAACTTGCGTGCAGAATGTTTTCTCATGCACCCCATTCCTTTCTGCTGCAAGACTATCTCGTAGTCACAGCCACAAGGCACTGACCCTGAGTGCGTTGAAGCTATGACCATGGGCACTTTCCACTAGGGGCGCATTCCGGGAGTCGGCAAGTATTCCCATGAAGAATTCTGTCTGTAAAGTGGTACGGAATGGTCGATGTAAGTGTTAGTATCCGGCAGGCTCTTTATAGTGCAGACTCCAAATGTCGATACTCAGTCGATTACCGAATAGGCAGGATCTACACAGGGCCCTCGGGGTACGACTTCGAACGAAATCTCTGACTTCTCTCCTCTTTGTTGACATAGATAACTTCAAACCTATTAACGATACTTTTGGCCACGATAAGGGCGACGAGCGCTTGGAAGAGATCGTGTCGCTCATCAAAACACTGCTGCGGAACAAGGGCACAATTTATCGATGGGGTGGGGATGAATTTTGCATTTTGATGAGAAATTTTGACATTAACGAAGCGGCTGGAACCGCTGAAAGGCTTCGCAGAGCCATTGATGCGCTACCTCTAGTTGAAAATACAATAAAGAATTCGGCCTCAATTGGGGTGATCTGCACGGAAGACGTCGACGTGACAAATGCGACTGGACTTATAAAATTAAGCGACAGGATGATGTACGAAGCGAAACTCCTCAGAAATTCCGTTAGGGTCTGGGAAAGCGAGACGAAACATTCTGAACCAAGAAACCGCCGAACTGTGGCTAATGATTTGCGGTCTTTATTCCGACGAGACGCTGAAATAAAAATCATTTACAGTGAACTCACGTTAGCGGAGCCGGTCAGGAAGGCCATCGATTCGTTTTTCAAACGGAAAGAAGAACGCGAAGCGAAAAAAGTGCACTTCCTAACTCCGACTGACCCCAATTACAGACCTAAACTCCTCTTCCGCGGTACCCGCGTCGCTTGTGTGTGCGAAGTAAGAGGCGCAGCGTATTTGTCTTACTCCCTCGCTCAGACAGGACTCAGAGCAGAAGTGCTATCGGGCACGTCTCCATTGATTAGAGGAAGCCGCTTTTCGCACACATTCATTTCGGTGGGAGCCAAGAGTAATCAAATGACGGCACAGCTACTATCAAATAAAAATAACCGGCTAGTTGATATTGATCTCACTGATACACGCGATATTCGCTTCCGATCGAAATCCGGAAAATGGCTTCATCCAAAGCGAGTGAGAGGCAGGGAGGACTATGGAGTCGTGGTTAGTATTCACCCCGATGAAGATCCTAATAAAACTTGGATTGCGTGTGCTGGCTTAGGGGAATTTGGAACCTCTGGAGCGGCATACTTTCTCGCGTTTCGTTGGTGGAGGATCGTCGAGGAGTTTCAGAAAAGGCTGAAGGAATTGGATGTGAAGATGAAGGACGTAAAGAACAAAGTCGACATTTCGACGTTCGCCTGCATTGTGAAAACGCGAGCCGATGCCGATGACGGGACCGAGTTATTCAATTTCGCGCTGAGCGAAGATCAATGGCACGAATACCCTGGGCCGGCCGGAAAGAGTTGACCATTGGGTGTACGCTGCTGAGGTCTGCGTGGTTAAGCACACAGTTCGCACACTTACGTCGAACGAGAGCCAGCAAACCGGCCTCCTCTGGCCCACCGACAGTAAGTCGCGCCTTCCAGCGGGTCAACCCAAGTTAAAACCAGATGCCGGTCAACGGACGGTCCACCGAAAGGATGGTTCGATCGACGCTACCACAGGAGGTCACTCTGCCGCGCCTCAGGTAGGAAAGTAAGCCACTGTGGCGCCTGGAATACATTCCTGCCTGTGTTTTCCAGCTTGAAACTGTCATTTCCACCGTCCTCCTTATATTGGAATGTTTGCTCTGCCTGACGGTTTTCGCCCGAGAATCCGTCTTTCCGTCTTTTTGAAAAGCGGCTCAATTGTGCCAAAGTTTGGGGTGGCTGGGCAGTGTAAGGACGCGGAAGGCGACAGGAAACCGGGCTACGGTTACGGGCTAAAAATTGCGGACGGTTATATCGGAGCCTTCTATCCTGAGATGAGGAAATCCATTCTTCGCGAGCAGCATCGAGATCGAAACACCTGCCATTGTTTTATCCAGCGTTGGACCAGATCGAAGGCAGGTAATCGGCAGCTTCTTATTCGGCTGGCATGGAATCAACCTCACATAGGGAACTATCATTCCGCGAGAAGTCCTGAAGCAAACGGGCACTGGTGTCTTGCCTCCATCGTCGGTACCTTGCTTCATAAATTCTCGTTGTCGAACAACGGCACGCCATTCCTGTTCCACCTTGAAAGCTTCGCTCTTGAATCGCACAATCTCTTCCAGAAGAATGTCCATCGTTGATGTAAGAAGTTTTTGATAGCCTACGATCGGATGTTCGGTGACTTCTCTCATCGCGTGCGCTACTTTGGGCTGATCGAGAATCGCAAAAATTGGATATAGGATTTCGCGGCAAATTGCGAGCTGTTTCGTTCTGTCATATTCCACCTGTGTCCACTGGCATGTGTAAATGTTCGGCTCGGGTGTCAATCTTTCACCGAAGATCCCGATCTTCGGGAATACTCTGAATCCAATTGAATAACCGCCGGATTGTCCGTATGCCCGCCACTGGCTGAGCAGGTTGTCCTTTTCACAAAAGCACGCTATATAAATTGGCTTCAGCAGACGCTTTTCGAACAAATCCTCAAATGAACTCCGGAGCTGGCGAGCCAAACCCAGTGTGATTGAGTCTTCCGTCCGGGTATTTTCTTTCAGCCATTGATCCAGCACTTCTCGAAGAACGTTGTATCCGTAGAACATCTCTGCTGAATCATTCAGGTAGTAAGCGGATGTCGCCCACAATTCGTTGTTCTCGATTATCCCTCTTAGGCCTTCGGCAGAGGTGTAGTGATACAGCACTGTGATCGGCGGTGGTTCGTAGGAATATTGACGCTCGTAGACGGTTGAGATTTGCTTGAAAACCGTCTCAGCAGCGGCGACCGCGGATTTGTCATACTCACTGAGCAACTTCGGCTGATTAGTCATCGGGAAACCGGGCTACGGTTACGGGCTGGTTTTTTAACTCCGCTCACACGCTCCAAAAGAATAGAACGTCCCCAAAGTTTTCATCTGCTTCTTCCCGCTGATACGGGGCTCGCATGGCCTCCAGCAGACCGCTCTGAGCCGCCACATTCGGTAGCTGTTCGACAGCCGAGTGCAAGAGTCCGTCCACCGTTTGGTAGACGACGGAGCCTTGATCGAAAGACTTGTTCCACCGTACAAGGTGGTCGTCACTGCAACTCGGCGACATATGAATCGACTGCCGTCGATACTTTTTCTGAGGTGCATCCAGCGGTTGCAATTCGCTCGGCGGGAAAAGACTATGTTGGTTCGACAGCTTCACGACATTCCGTTCTTCTTGCAGCGTCCGTCTAAATCGCAGAAGGCCCGCCACTGCCAAACCGGGATGGGCAGTGGCAAGCCGAAATGCGGTTGCTTCCAAAGAGGTGCCAAAGCAGGTCGCCAAGTGTTCGATAGCTGCGAGAGTGAAGCTCCCGTTCGCTTCTCTCTGGAAATCATCCAGCGGCATGACCAATTCTGCCGCTCCAAGATCGCATAATCGTTCGAGCTCGTTGGCCTCCCGGGAGTCGGGATTGGTGATTGACCGAAACCGCGCACCCTTCGTGCTATTCGGGAAAAACGTGTGAATTATTTCGTGTCCGATTGTAAATACAACGCGCGATTTTGGGCGGAGCGGGTTGAAAAGCACAGTGCGACTGGAGGTGGTTGAATACAGGACCGCGTCCCGCGTCTCTTTCCGCTGGCCACTCATGTCCATTGGCTGTACCTTGATGCCCGCAAATGACGCAATGATCTTGAGACGTTCTAATGGATCTCGCGGTAAACCGGGGAAGCCGTTGACTTTTTCCAGCAGCGACCGCGCCATGTGGATTACTGTTGAGCGCGGGTCTATCAGTTCGCCAGTCTTCTGGCAAAGCGAGATAACGTCGGGGTCCGAGTAGCGGCGACCTCCGATCCGAAGCGTTTCCATACTTTATTTCTGGCGGTTCTGTTCACCTGCCATTCTTATCGCCTGAAGAACGAACCGCCATCCTTCCGTATCCTTGGGCCGATTCCCTCGAAAATTCACTTGAGCTAACATTTCGACTTCGTCGTCTGAGAGGTCCAAGTCTCGCTGCAGATCGGCCAATCCGGGAGGCAGCTCATCGGTCGATCGCCTCTTCTTACTACGCTGTTCTTTGGCTGTGGCGTCTTTTAGCAGTTCATCCAGAGTCGCATCTAACGCACCAGCCACATTAAAAACGTACTGAATGTTTGGTTTTCCAGCCGCGCCATTTTCGAGGTCGGAAATATAAGCCTTCGAAACACCCGATTTTTCTGCCAGTTCTGTAAGAGACCAACCCTTGCCATGCCGCAAAAAACGAATCGTTGCACCCAGCTTCTTTAGATCAATTTGCCTATCGTCCATTATTCCCAACCAGTTGTAAAAAAGTGTTGACGACAGTGATCGCCCCATCGCATAATGGCGATGGGTTGCTTATAGACGATCATAATGCAAATCCGAAGAGCATGCAAATGGAGGTTTTTCCGATGGCGAAACATAGGGTCGAGTTTAAAGCGCACCGCACTGTCCGCGAAGAAGTTCCAGTCAAGTTCAAAACCCGCGACGGGGAGCGCGTTTCATTTCAAGCTAAGAAAAAAGTGAAAGAACCAGTCCGCGTTAAATTCTTGGCAAAGGATAAATAGATGGCGAACTATCTTGCTCGGGTGGAATTGCACAATGCGAATTACGAAGACTACGAGAAGCTGCACGAGGCGATGAGAAAGCGAGGTTTCGTGCGGACCATCGTCGCGAACGACGGGAAGAAATACCAGCTGCCCACGGGCACGTACGTGGCCGAGAAAACGAACGCGACTCTTGAGCAAGCATACAGCGCAAGCACGGCAGCCGCAGCCGAAACGGGCAAGACATACTGGGTCATCGTTGTCGATTGGGCATCGGCCCGTTTTGCTCTTCAACAGGTCTCATGATTTGCGCGGCAGGACTATAATTGGGGTTGCGTTTGAAACAGAGATAAGCGATTTCCAGTCCTCTCTGTCTCGGCGGGGTGAGAGCCTCAGGCCAGTCCCCGGATTCCGATGACTTTACCTTCCGCGAAACGCTGTCAATCAAGAAGTTCAATTTGAGCCGATGCGCATAATCGCGTGTTTGGCAGGAAGGATTGTTCTATATGGCTGTGAGAAAGATTGAAAACAAAAGTTCAAATGGTCACGGGAGTGGTCGCGTGAAGTTTCGGTACGCTGATAGCGAACGCTACGTTGACCTCGACATGGAAAACGCAAACGCAGAGGTTGCCGACGGGATCAAATCACTGGCAAATGCGCTGTCTGGGCGACAGATTATTTCGCCACCGAGAGCCTTGTCTGCTCCGAAAGCTGGTAGTGCACCGCCTGTAGTTGATCAAGAAGAGATCCCGTTCCCTCCGCACAGCGAAGCCGAGGAAGAAACTCAAGAACCTGGTAGTGCAGACGTGTCCGACAATAGCAACGGCTCGGGCACGAAGCGAAACTACAACTTCAAGACGCCGACGTTCATGAACGACCTGGATGTCACAAAGGCGAAAAAGGATCTGAACGCATTTGTCGCCGAAAAGAATCCTCCAGACGTCATGGCAAAATATCTGCTGATCGTGTATTTCCTCCAGAAATACATGGATATCGCCGAAGTAAGAATCGATCACGTGTACACGGTGTTCGATATTCTCGGCTGGAAGACCGAAATGCCCTCGAATCCGAGCATTCCGTTACGTGATCTGAAAAGCAAGAAACATATGCTCACGCGGGAGCCTGGAGCCGAAGGCTATAAGCTCAACTTTAAAGGTGAGCAGGAAGTTGAGAAGATGAAGTAAAGTGGCGACCGACGAAGAACAGAAGGCCGAACTCAAGCAGTTCATCGCTGGGGTCGAGGGATTTGCAGCTTGGGGCCACGCAGGCAAAATTCGAATGTTTGCGTGGCTCCGACATCATTTATGGAAAAAGGACCGCTTCTCTACGGGCGACATCAACTGGTGCTACAAGGCACTTTCTTTCAAGCCGAGCAACACTACGCAATACCTCATCGATATGGAGGGTCGAGGCGAGCTTTTACAAGACAAGCAGGGCTATCACTGCGAAGGAAAATTTCTGGCGAAATACAACGACTTGTACGGTACGCATGGCATAACCCTGAGCATCCGCCAGCAGGTGAAAGATGTGATGGCTTTGGTGCCCGGAATTGAAGAGCAAGATTTTATGGCAGAAGCCGAAATCTGCCTACGCCACAATGCAGGTCGCGCAACCATCATCATGGTCTGGTGCATCGGCTTTTATCACCTGTGCCAATTCATCATCAAGCACCACCTTGCCGCATTCAATGCTGCCTTCCAGAAGCACTATCCCGGTCTCTGGAAGGATGCAAAGATCAAGACGATGGCTAACTACGACGATTTCGCTACGCTCAAGGAGTACGTCGTGATCGACATCTGCAAGCGGGAGAACATCATCAATCAGAATGTAGCCAAAATTCTCTTCGAGAAGTTGGACAAGCGCAACTCCGCAGCTCACCCTTCGACCGTCCACATCGGTCAACTTCAAGCCGAAAACTTTATCGACGAGTTAGTCAAGAACGTGATCCTTGCCCTGCCGGTCTGATTTCAGAAGCAAGGCTCTCCAAAAAAACAACTGTTCCAGCACTTTCACGTCTGCTCACCAAATAGTTGATGTCGCAGCCCCTCCTGCCGGGACAAGATTTGCTCCCTCCTCCATCAGTTCAATCGATTCACAGGAGGCGAGCAATGAAGAAACAAGGCACGACAGACACGAAGCGAGCAGCTGCAAACGACAAAGAAGAAAACGGCAAGACTGAGAAAGCAAAGAAGGCTGCGAAGGCAACAGAGCCGAATGCGAAGTTCGCACTCGGGTCAATCGCCACGGTCAAGCGCGGGTTGCTGTTGGAATTCGTGAAGTTTGTGAAGGCGAAGGGCACGGTGGACGCGGCGATGCTGATCGCCGAATTTAACGGACGCCAGTTCGATGGCCGCAAGGTGACTGCCGACCGAGTGCATCGGTACATTTCTTATTGCAGGAACCACGGCATTCTCGAGCCTGTGGTCACCAAGTGAGCGGGGTGAAATTCTCTCCTGGCTCGGTCGTGGCGACTCCGGGTGTTCTGGAAGCATTCAGGGCATCCGGGGACGACCCGCTCGCTTATCTCGTGCGTCATGTCGCTGGCGATTGGGGCGAAGTGAATGCGGAGGATTGGCGAGCAAACGAGGAAAGTCTTCTGCACGAACTCCGGCTGCTCTCGGTCTACAGCATGAGCGATGGGACGAAGTTCTGGATCATCACTGAGGCCACGAGAGAATGCACCACGATCTTGTTGCCGTCCGAGTATTGAGTTCGATTTCAGTTTGGATGTTTCAGCCTGCGACTTTGGTCGTGGGCTTTTTCTTATTACAGCAATTTCTTTCTATTTTGTTGCTGTGCGATGGCCCAGCGAACATTGCTTATTCGTAGTGGCCTCCACACTAAGCGGGCTGCGGCAAATACGTGTAGAAAGCCATCACTGATAGGAAACACTCAGGCGATTGAACCGCACTCTCAAGAAGATCCTTGGATCGCAGTGAGACAAACAACGCGCACGAGCGAGCCTGACAGTTAATCGAACGTTGCGGATTGAACTCGATGTCTGTGAAACCCGCGTACTTGCGTAGCCGGTCAAGCCACTCTCGATGAGGGAAAAGTGCTTTGACGTACAGCCAATCATAAAAGGCGGTTTTAGGATTTAGCGGGAATTCCAGTCCCTCGAAGTTAAACCTGATCAGTTTTCCCGAGTTCTGTAGCCTTTCGTCCCGCTTAGCAGTTCGAGGCTCGGCACCGTAGAGATCGGCGTAAGGTCCGCCATTCTCGAACACCTTGCTACCTTGGAAGGCGGATTCCAGTGGAATCTCGCCCTTCGCAAGAGTAGGCACCAACAGGTGAAAAGCACTGAGGTGCTGTCCCAACTTCTCCTCAGATTTCGTGGAGACTTCGAGCACGGGTGAGTACCCTGCTACAGCGGCAGCCTCGTGCAGTGCCTTTATGTTTTTCTTTTTCTGAATTGGAGCAAAGCCGGAGTTCCATTCAATTTGGCAGGAAAGTTCCTTCACAAGTCCGGGAGCGGAGGGGCTGGGAATGAATATCGGCCTTTCAGCCATCCTAAATGTTCCTTATGAGGTCTATGGGAATGAAATCTGGCACCAGAATCTCACATTTTTCGACTTGCCGCAGCCTCGCAAGGTGATCTTGATCTTGATAGTCTACGTTCCCATCAATAACCGCAAAATCGATCATTTCTTCAGCCTCGTCGAGGGTGTGCGTTTCCACGCCGCGCTTGTTAGATACGTCGTCGGTAAAAAGAACTCCGTCCAAATCGAGAACCGAGCGATGAATCTCTAAGAAAATCGACCTTTCGATGCGTCCTTCCTCCCGCGTCCGGGCGACGTATTCCATAGGATGGTTTGCCCTGAGGCAGAGATGTACATAAGAGTCCAGCCCCTTGTAAGCGTCGGCGTCATGGCTCCAGTCATTGCCTCCCGGTACTTCGACCACTACTCCCATCTCCTGAAGCCTTCGCCATGAGTACAAACCGCCGCGTTCCCTGATAGAAGTCAGGTTGCGCATCTCCGTGAAGTGAAATAGTCTGCGGACTTGGTCGAGCGCCACGCGGCCCTCCTTACCGAGGCTGCGAAAGAGTCGCGACGGGTAAGCGTACATCAGCTGACCATTCAGGTCGAGGCCAGTTTCAAAAAACGCTGTGGGTAACGGCTGACCCCACCTTCTTATTGCCCGACGAATACCGAAACCTCTCCCCGGTCGCCATCGCTGGCGACCCATTTCTCCACGCGTAGGAACGTTTATAGGCTCCTTCCAGCCGCTCGCCCAGCCCGTGGCCTCCCCTCCTATCAACATGAATCGTGTGGGATACAGCAGGTATGTGGGCCTGGGTACTTGCTCATACCAAGGTGCCCATGTCGGTCATCGTCATAGCGGACACGTGAGCCGACAGTACGACAGAGCCGGCAGCACTGATCCGTTCTATCTTGTCCCGCTATGCTCGCAATACGACCCGCAATTGGCACACCGGGAACTGAGTAGCGACCGATTCTATGCCGGTTTTGCCTGAGAGTCCGGCTGATCGGCCGACAGTCGACAATCACGATAATCTTCCGTGTGAATCGCCGTAGGTTCATTGGGCCTCACACACGAAACCTGCTGAAACACACCCGTGAACTTCTTAGTTGAAATCCAGTTTGAAAAACATCGATGCACGCGCCGTCTACAATTTCGACACCATCGATGTAGACGGAAAACCAGAAGTAGCGTTTATGTGCTTGAAAATAATGGTCGGGGAGAGAGGATTTGAACCTCCGACCCCCTGGTCCCGAACCAGGTGCTCTACCAGGCTGAGCCACTCCCCGACTTTGAGCGGACGCTTTGTGGAGTTTCGATGCATCCAGCGCAGAAACAACCAATTGCGATTATAGCATTCAGGGCTGCCCCTCCCATGGCTCATCATCGGCGGCAAAAGACAGTCTTGAGGTTGCGAATTGCGACCTCAAGTTGCTCT
>Ga0335078_10002588_pt1 | contig 27273 bp, 22 predicted proteins | sample Lox_Sample_32_FD_206711 | JGI IMG/M metagenome (GOLD analysis project Ga0335078, IMG submission 206711) | Soil microbial communities from Loxahatchee National Wildlife Refuge, Florida, United States - Lox_Sample_3.2 | ecosystem: Environmental > Terrestrial > Soil > Wetlands | place: USA... | reverse complement strand
GCTGCAGGAACGAGCGACGTCGCGCGGAATCAGCACTACTTGATTGCCGGACTCGACTGGATCAACAGCTATCGCATCCTCTCGCTTCTTTGGGACATCACACAGCCGACGAACGAAACGAACCCGTACGCCGAGCTCGCTGAAACGAAAAAACCGCACATGCACAAGTTCGATTATGAAAAGGCCAAAACCGCGTTGGGCTACATGCCAATCGTCACGCTGCGGCAAATCCTCGAGGAGATGCTCGGACGCTACGAGTTCCATACTGCCGCGAGCCTGAATATGCCGAATCAACCGAGCCTCGCGCAGTTCGAGCTCTAGCTAGCCGCCGGCACGGGAGCTTCCGGCATGACAATTCTCATTACCGGTGTGGGCCAGTCGATCGGACACTACCTGCTCGCGTTGGCGAAATCGGACGGGTACAGGGTGCGTGTTTTCGCCTCGCATGATGAGATTTACCGGCTGCCGGACCATCGAGGCTTCGAGGCGGTCGCTGGGACGGTAGACGATCCCCGCGCGCTTGCCGAGGCAGTCCGTAACATCGATATCGTTTATCACGCCGATTTCACGACGCAGGGGTCAATCGAGGACATGAAGCGCGTTAACGCCGAGGGCACGCGAAAGCTGCTCGAGGCGTGCGCCGGCGACGTCCGTCGGTTCGTGCTCATTGGCACGCCAGCGGTATATGCCTCGCATCCGACTCCCGACACTTGGCCGGTTCGTGCCGACGCGCCCCGCGGACCGCACGGCGCACCGCGCTTCGCGGCTTACGGGCATAGTATGGTCGACGCCGAGGATTATCTCGTCGAGGCGGCACGTCTCTATGGTCTCGAATACTGCATCCTCAGGACCGGTATCCTCTGCGGCCACAGCGCCTATCCAGTTGGCATCGTGAGTTCGCTGATGCGCCAGCCCGAACGGGCAGAGCAGATGCACGAAATGCTTGGGCCGATGCAATGGATGCATGGGCTTGATGCCGCGCGAGCGGTGATGCTGGCGGGCACCCATCCCGACGCGCGGAACGAAGGCTTCATTGTCGCCGGGCGTGAATCCACAACGACATTCGGCCTGCTCGAGCTCCTGTGGGACATCACCCACCCCGATGAGCCGAATCCATTCGGCGAAGCTGCCAAAGCCTGGCAGCCTCCGGTGCCAAAGCTCGACATTTCCAAGATCGCGACGGTGCTCGGGTTTAATCCGGTTATTTCCCTGAGGAAATGTCTCGAAGAAGTGCTCGGGCGCATCGAATTGACGCCCGCGTACCTTGCTTCGCCGGCGGAGCCGACGCCAGCGAAAATGGAGCCCGCTTCGCCTGAGTCAGCGCCTTCGATGCATGGCAAGACGTGCGTTATCAGCGGCGCCACGTCCGGGATCGGACTCGCGTGCGCCGAGGTTCTGGCGATGATGGGCGCGCGGCTCGTGCTCATCGGTCGCAATCGGAGCAAGGGCGACAACGCACTCAAGCGCCTGCGCCAGGTGGCGCCTGCGGTCGAGGCCGAGATACATTATGGCGACCTGTCGCTGCTCGAGGACGTGCGGCGGATCGCCGGCGAGATTCTCGAGACCTCGCCTCGGATAGACATCCTCATCAACAATGCAGGCGCCGTCTTCGATCGCTGCGATCTGACCAGGGAGGGACTGGAGCAGGGATTCGTTACCAATTATCTCTCACACTTCCTCATGACGATGCTCTTGAAGGACCGCCTCGTCACCTCCGCACCGTCGCGAATCATCACGCTCACGTCCGCCGTACATCGGATGGGCAGCATCGACCTGAGCGATCTGACGAACCGGCGCATCAACAACGGCTACATCGCCTACGTGCGGGCCAAGCTCTGCAACGTCCTTTTCACCAATGAGCTTGCGAGCCAGCTCGACGGGAGCGGCGTCGTGGCGGTGTCGGTGTGTCCTGGCCTGGTCGCAACGGGTATCGGCGAGAACACTACTGGTCAGCTTCACACCTTCCTCTCGCGCGTCAAGCAGAACGCCGTGTCGCCGAAGGAGGCAGGCGACGGCTTGGCCTACATAGCGAGCACGCCTGAAGTCGCCGATGCGAACGGCGCCTATATCGAGCGCTGGCAGCCGGCGAACCCTTCACCGACGGCAAGTGACGAGCACTTGGCGCGGCAACTCTGGGCCAAGAGTCTGGAGTTGGCGGGACTTAAGCCCATGGCGGAAATATCGACGCGATGACGGACCCGCTCTTCGTCCTCGCGCCAGGGCGAACCTATACGTCCGTGCTTTGTGGAATGCTGGGTCAGCATCCGCGACTCTACACTTTCCCGGAGCTCTACCTGACGGTCGCCGAAAATATGTGGGGATGGTGGCTGAGATGCGGCCGCGGCCGAACGAATCTCCACCACGGACTTCTGCGTTCTGTAGCTCAAATTTTCTTTGGTGCGCAGACTGAGGAAACGATCGCTGAGGCGTGGGGCTGGATCCGCGCGCGCTTCGATTGGGAGACAAGCGCCGTTTTCCGTGCCCTGACCGAGCAGGTCAAACCACGCATCTCAATCGAAAAAAGTCCGGCGCTCGTCAACCGCGAGGAGTTTCTGGCCCGACTTCTAGAGAATTTCCCGAATGCCCACTTTCTCCACATCACGCGGCATCCGCGAGGCACCTGCGAGTCAATGCTGAAGTTCGACACCGCGGCCACTGCGCTTTCCTACCACAGCGTCGGCTACGACTTCAGCACGGACCCACCCACCCTCGACCCGCAGATGTGGTGGTACGAATCCCACAAGCGCATCGACGATTTCGTGGCACGACTTCCGCCGGAGCGCCGATATCACTTGCACGGTGAAAATTTTATGACCGAGCCACGAAAGCATCTTCGTCTCATCCTCAAATGGCTCAATCTGCCGAGCGGCACCAAAATTATTGAAGATATGATGCATCCAGAGCGGTCGCCTTACGCTTGTTTCGGGCCGCCGTCCGCGCGATTCGGCAACGACCATGGCTATCTCGAAAGCCCGCAATTTCGCCCCTATCGCGCGAAGACCGAATCTCTCGAAGGCCCATTGCCATGGCGTCCCGACGGTTGCGGGTTCTTGCTCGAGGTGAGAGAGCTCGCGCGCAAGTACGGGTATACCTGACACGATGCTTCCTCTATCATGAACCGCTTCTTCGGTCAGACGCGGTACAGCGCAATCCGATAATTTCACCGGTGGCACGTGGTCGTCATGATGCGAAAATACATCGCCGAAGGGCTGGGCATGATTGCTGCGGCCATTCTGACAAGCTTCTTCGCGGTCTCCTTCGCGCTGCCAACTAATGCGGCCGGTGTACGGATGGTACGACACGTCAACGTCGATGGACTCGAACGGCGCTACATCCTCTGGCTTCCAGATCGTTACCGGCAAAAGGCGGCACTGCCGGTGGTGCTGGCATTCCATGGTGGCTTCATGGTGCCCGAGGGGTTCGAGGAGCTGACCGAGCTGCATGAGGCTCCCGAGGCCCGCAACTTTATCATCGTCTATCCGGAGGGCTACCGACATTTCTGGAATGAAGGCGGCGGCTGCTGCGGTCCGGCCATCGAGGCGCACGTCGACGACGCAAGGTTCGTGCACGTCATGTTGAACGACATCGCGACAGTCGCGCCGATCGATCGTCGCCGCGTTTATGCCACAGGCTACTCGAATGGAGCGGGGCTCAGCTACTACCTCGCCTGTGTGCTCTCGAACGAGATCACGGCGATCTCGCCGGTATCGGGGGCAATGCGTGAGCCGGAAGCGCAGTGCCATCCTACCCATCCGGTGCCGGTGTTGCACTGGCACGGCATGCAGGACCACGCTTCGCCTTACAATGGCGGGGAGTCCACCGCGAAGATGGTTGCGATTCCGCAATCCGTGCCTGCAGGGATCGGCATCTGGCGCAGGATTGACGGCACTCAGACCGAGGCACATGAATCGATCTATGGCGGCACCGCAGACTGCGACATCTACGGCGGAGGTCGTGACGGTTCGGTCGTCGAGTTGTGCCGCGTGTTGCAGATGGGGCACCGCTGGCCTGGATCGCAGCCTTCACCCCGAACCGAGCGAGGCGATCAGGTTATCGCGCGCTTCGTCGGCCAGCTCGGACCATTCTCACCAACCACGGATGCGAACGACTCGATGCTAAAATTCTTCATGCGGTTCGCAATTCCGACCAGCTAGGTTCGGCCGGCTGAAATGGCCACGACGCTGACGCTTTTGCTCCTTGCGTTGCTCGGGCTCGCAGGGTTTGTTGCGTGGTCGTGGGGCCTTTTCACAAGTCCGCGGCTCGAGCGAGAGGTCGAAGTCGATGGCATCACGCGCCGTTATCTTGCCTGGATGCCGAGGGGCCGCCGAAAGGACATCGCATTACCTGTGGTGTTTGCGTTTCACCCGGGTTTTTCGACGCCCGAAGGCTTCGAGACTCATTCCGCGCTTCATACCGCGCGGGCCGCCAGCAAATTCATTGTCGTCTATCCACAGGGTCATAAAAAATCGTGGAACGCAGGCACGTGTTGCGGGCCCGCAATGCGGGACAAAATCGACGAAGGGCACTTCGTCAAAGCCATCCTAAATGACCTCGAAAGGATCACGCCAATCGACCGGCGCCGCGTCTATGCGACGGGATTCTCAAACGGCGCGCGTCTTTGCTATTATCTTGCCGGCACGATGTCGGAAGTCTTCGCCGCCATCGCGCCGGTCGGCGGCGTGGTGTTGACGGATTGGCGACCGCGGCGACCCATGCCGATCTTTCATGTACACGGGTTGGACGATACTTTTGCCCCGTTTGGTGGCGGCGAGAGTGCTTGGAAGAAGGTACCGCCCTCAGGATCGGTAGAAGCTGGGATCGAGTTCTGGCGGACGGTCGCTAGCGCGCCGCACGAATCGCATGAGAACATCCTGAGAAATGCCGCTGCGGAATGCGTCGAATATTCCGGAGGAACGGACGGGACGAGGATTTACCTATGTAAGATCGCCGGGCTGGGACACCACTGGCCAAACACGCATGCGACTCAAGGATACCTGCGATTCGCGAAGTACATGGAGCTGGGCCCGCTCGGACCGAAAATCGACGTCAACGAGCCGATACTCGATTTTTTGTCGGCTTTCGAACTGCCTGAGCGCTATACGCCCCGCGCGCATCAGAGAGAAGGATGGCCAGCGGGAGCGCGAAATCCGTTACTCTCGAGCGAGCGCGGCGGTGAACGCCGCGACTTGCGATCTAATGGCGGGATCGCGCCAATGCACAATCTGTCCCGTAAGCTGGGCCGTCGCTGGGCTCAGAAGCCACAAAATCATTCCCGCGGCCTCCTCCGGTGAGCGCGCTGCGCCTCTCCAGCGTGTCCGGGTCACGGGCTGCAACGCAGCCGTGACCCGCTCGAGGGTCGGCGTCGACACGGGTCCCGGGTTGAAAGCGTTCGCAGTAACGCCGGTCCCGTACAGTTCCGAAGCGAGAGTTCGGACGAACTGATTGAGACCCGCCTTCGAGCTGCCATAAATTGCGGCACCGGGTATCACCGTCTGTGCCGCCGGCGAAGTAAGTGTGAGAATACGCCCGGCGCCCTGCCGCAACATCGCCGGCAAGACCTCGCGCGCCAGGAGCAGAGGTCCCAACAGATTCGTCCGCAGCAGCGCGAACACCTCGTCGTCAGCCGCGTCCCAGGCCGCTTTGCCTATGCCATCGACCGCGCCCGCAATGTTTACCACGAAGTCGATTCTGCCGAATTCGGCCACGGCGTTGGAAACGATTTGCCGAACGAAATCAGGATCACCGATGTCGCCTGCCAACGGACGGACTCTTCCGCCGGTAGCATGCAGCTCCTCGGCGAGGCGGAAGAGCGCATCGGCGCTTCGCGCGACGAGGACAACGGCGGCGCCCGCCGCTGCGAGGCTGGCACCGGTCGCGCGGCCAAGCCCGCGGCTCGCACCAGTGACGATCGCGACACTGCCCTTAAAAATTTGCTTCAAGGCCGTCTCCTGCCTAGTACGGCGGCAGCGTGAGCTTGGCAGTTGGATTGCGCAGTCGACCGTGATCCTATTAGGATCAGCCGCCTCTTGGAATTACCGAGTGGATGTTGACCGCACTTCCGACGCTGACCATCCTCGCAATTGCCGTCGTCGGACTTGTGCTGGCGTGGGCGATTGGTTTGTTTTCACCGCGGCGACGGCAACGCTACGTATCAGTTGGCCTGCTCATGCGCCGCTACGTCGTTTGGCTTCCAGCGGACAAGACGAAGGGCCCGATTGCCGTCGTCCTGGCGTTTCATGGCGGCGGCAGCACGCTTGAGCAGATGGAGGAGCAGGTTCCAATCCACAGCGCGCGTGAGGCGGGACGCTTCGCGATCGTGTATCCCGAAGGATACGAGCGGACCTGGAACGCAGGCCTCTGCTGCGGCGGCGCAATTCGCGATAAGATTGACGACATCAAGTTCGTACACGCGATCCTCGACGATCTCGATACCGTCGTTTCGATTGACCGAAGGAGAATCTACGCGACCGGATTCTCGAATGGAGCGATGTTCTGCTATTACTTGGCATGCAATTTGTCAGAGGAAATTGCGGCAATCGCGCCGATAAGCGGCAACATGCATGTCTCCGATTGCCGGCCGACGCGTCCGATGCCTATCTTTCACATCCACGGGCTCGATGACAAGTGGGCGCCGTTTGCAGGCGGCCAGAGCGTCACTCCGAATTTCCTACCGCCCGTGCAGCAAGGCATCGACTTCTGGCGCACCTTCAACGGCACGGAAGAGGAGCGGCACGAAACTCTGTTCACGGGACACGGCGACTGCGTCGTTTATGACGGCGCGCCCGATGGCGCGCGGATCATGCTCTGCCGGATCGAAGGGCTCGGGCACCACTGGCCGGGCGGCCGGATGACCGCCCAAAACAGGCCACATGCCGAGATGTTCGGCTCATTCGGGCCGCCGATTGATTTGCACGCCGTGAACGACACGATTTTGAAATTCTTCGATGCGTTCGCGTTGCCTGAACTGCAATATCGACGGATCAGCCTCGATGCCGAGTTGCCCTCTCGCGACCGCGATGCAGGCACGGCCTAGCGATGATCGACTCGCGTCTGCAAAATCGGCTACCTCAACCTAATGGATCGTGATGCTAGAATTCGAAGGGAGACGGCGGCAATTCGGATGCGCGGATCTGCGATCGCTCGGCTCTTTGGAGTGCCCGTAGCTTTCGCCCGAACCGCCTGAGGCAATAGAAGTAGAGCCCCGCGACCAAAAACTCACCGAGCACGAAGCAAAAACCCAATCCCTGCGCGGCACTGACCGCCGCGGCATCGACGTCGTAGATGACGCGGCCCACCCATCCGATCCACACGATGGCCGATCCCACGGCCATAATAAAGAGACCCCACCGCTCCGATTGTGTCATGGCGCGCGGCGCGGAATGGCCTTTTGCACGCAGGCCGAAAAATCGCCAGGCGCGTCGATTGAGGTCGGGTTGATTGAGAAATGTGCAGAGCCAGTGATAGCCTTCCTGCGGGATGAGCGGCTGCGTACACACAAAAAACGTGATGATCCCTACAATTGAGTAGAAAAGCCCGATCTTCGAGATAATCGGGTGCGTCGGTCGGCACAGAATCCAGACGAGCGTTCCGATGTCGAATACCGCAAGCCGGGCAACGAGTGTGCTTCCGTGCACCCAAAGCCTCCAGCGCAGCGGCATCGCCTCGATCGACGACTCGTCGATGAAGGCGCGGAGCAAGATGCCGAGAAAGAGCCGGAAGCGGAATTGCAGAACTTGCCCGCCGAGGCCGCGGATGATCGCCCCTTCGACGATTCGTGAGAACACGTTCAACGTGTGCTCGACGACCCAGAGCGCGGGCCACCAAGGAATAGTGGCCAGAAGATACAGATAATCCGTCTCCGCCTTCACGGCGTTGTGCACGAGGACGATGCACGTGAAGAACGTGAACGGGACCAACACCCAGGTGATATAGCGGATCGGCCAGAAGATTGCGGCCAGCAGACGAAAAAACCGGTCGGGGTTGCCGACAACGATGGAGAAGGGCTCAACTCGGGTAGCGCGCCAGCCTAGACGCGAAGGATAGCTGACGCTGGCATCACGCGGCGGTTCGGCCAACACCTCCACCGCCTCTTCGCCACTCACCCATTGGATGAGCTGGGCTTGCCAGAGCTGCTCGAGAAAAGTCGCAAAATCCTTTGGTGAGAGGGTCAGTCCGAAGCGGGCGGCGAATGCGGTGTCGATGGCCTCGAAACTTGAATGCCCGTCGAGCAGGCTCAGAAGGAAGCGCTCTTCTTCATTGAGCAAGAAAAGACTGCCCCCCGGAGCTTTAACGAAATACCGTCCCTTTTGTGCCCCCGTTTTTTCGGTAATGCGCAAACGTGGCTGCTGGCAGAGCGGCAGCGGCTCCGCCGGATCAGCCAGTATGTCGGCGATCGTCCGTTTGCTCACGTCGCTTTCACCTCAAGCGAAAGCTCCCACCTGTCTCCTGCAAATTCGTCGCATCAGCGCGCTCGCTGCGACTGCGCCCGGTTCATCCGTCGCCGAATGGGCGGCCGATTCTGCGTGCGCGGTCGCTCCTCGGCAAACCGCTGCCGCGCTTCGGCGCGATGTTTTGCGATCGCGGCCTGGAGGCGCGCGACGAGCTGGGCGCCATCGGCGCCTTGTGGGGACGAGCTGGCGATCTCGTCGAGGACCGCCTCTCCGCCCTCGCTGTTCAGGAGAGCGGCGCGATAGGACTGCGCCGCTTCCTCGAACATCTTCTGCTTTGCGTATATGTCGCCATATTGCTGATGCACGACGCCGCCGAGCCGGCCGCGGCGCGGCACCTGCTTTAGCAGCTCGCGCGCCTTGTCGAGTTTGCCTTGAGGAACGAGGGCGCTCACCAACATCAAGGACGAGCGCGGGTTCTTTGGACGTATGCGAATCACTTCGCCAAATGCCCGCTCGGCACCTTCGTAGTCCTTCTCCCGCAGCTTTAGCCGGCCAATCATGCCCCAAATGAAGGCGGAGTCTGGCTCGGATTTCACCGCGGTCTCGAGGAGCTCAATCGCCTTCGCCGTATTGCCTTGTTGCAGCTCCAATTGCGCAAGCCGCCCAGCCGCGCGAGAATGATCGGGGTTCGCATTGACAAATCCGCTTAACTCGCGGATCGCCTCGGCGGTGTGGCCGGTCTGGTTCAAGATCTGAGCCATCAACATCCGGGCTTGTGCCATTTGCGGATCAAGACGGAGCGCATCCTCAAGCTGCACGATCGCCTCTTCCATCTGTCCCGTCTTGGCCAGTACTTGGGCCATCGCGACGCGCGCTTGCACTTGCTTCGGATCGAGATCGAGCACCGTACTGATCAATGACCTCGCTTGTTCGACATCGTTCATCTGCAGACAACAGGTTCCGGCGCGGAGATGCGCCTGCACGTGCATGGGATCGACGGCGATAGCGTACTTATATTGGTCCAGGGCGTCGCCTAGGAGATTCTGACTTTGGTAGAGGGAGCCGAGCATCAGCCGCGCAGGAACGGATTTGTCGTTCTCTTGCAGCATGGACAGGAGTTCGTCGCGAGCTGCATCGATCTGCTGGTCTCGCATCAGGCTCCGGATGTATTGCAATCGCTCGCGTCCATCGGCGTCGATACGACGTATGCGCGGCTGCCATTCTTGATCTGACATGAAATGCTCCCAGATTTTCCGCGCATAATACAGGACCTTTGTCCGTAGAGAACACTCAATACTGTCCTGCACACGCAGATGCGACTTTAACCTTGCCGAAACAATTCCGACAATCCAACTCTTATATGCAGATCCGCGGAACCATCGCGTGCAAGGAAACTTTGTCGCGCGCACTCACCAGGGTGGCGACGTGTTGGCCGTGACTAATCACGAGCGGATCGCGACGCAGACAATTCCAGCAGTCACTACAAGACCGAGGCCATCAAGTACCGGAGGCAGCATCCCTACTTGGTGTGCGCGCCAGGGGCTCGTAGCGCATATCAGAAGCCGAGCCTCGCCGACCAACGGAAATCCATCCGCTCGCGCGAACCGAAGGACGTGGGTTCCGTATTCTTGTACCGTCTTCTCCACACGGTGCGGCGCATTCGAAGCCTATGACCCGTGCAGAACCGTCACACTAATTGCCGCCTCCGCGTGGGCCGCCGCGGCGCCACGTACGGCGTTGCGAAGCGGGGCCAGGAGCATCGCCCTGTCCCTGCTGCGGTCCACCAGCGGCCGGGCCAAATTGGTTTCGCCAATTCTGCGCGTTGGCGCCCTGCCCCCAAGCGGGTCCGCCAGCGCCTCCACCTTGAAACCAGCCCTGACCGCCACGGCGCTGTCCGAAACCGGGGCCCGCGCCGCCTTGTGGGCCGCCGGCACCTGCGCCTCGCCAGCCTCCCGCGCCACCCCCACCTTGTCTCCAGCCACCATTCGCGCCTTGCGCATTCGCGCCTTGCGCTTGACCGGGCGCCCATCCCTGGCCCCAGCCGCCTCCCCAGCGACGACCTTGGCCACCCCACTGCAAGCCGCCACCTGCATTTCCGGGCGCCTCACCTGCTCCCGGCGGACCGCCCTGCGCACCGTTGCCGCCAGGGCCGCCGCCTTGCGGCCACTGGGGCGCTTGCCCCTGGCCAGGCCCCATCATGCGGCGTGCAGCCAGAAATCGGCGCCAGGCCTGCGCTTGTGGGTTTTGGCCGCCTTGACCCCATGGTCCCTGGCCTTGGCCGCCTTGGCCCTGGCCACCTTGGCCCCAGCTGGGAGCCTGCCCCGGCACGGGCCCCCCACCACCCTGAAACCCGCTTCCCCCCGCGCCGCCTGCGAAGGCTCCTCGACCCCAAGGGCCCTGTCCGGCCTGTCCGCCACCCCCACGCCCAAACCGGCGACCTTGCCCAAACTGGCCTTGTCCCCATGCGGGCTGACCGCCCTGCCCAGCTGCACCACCCCAATTAGGAGCTTGGTTTCCTTGCTGTCCTCCCTGCCATGCGCGGGGCCCACCGCCGAATGCACCCCAAGGGCCTTGGCCCGGCGACGGCGCGCCTTGAGCGCCGCGTCCTTGCCAACCGCCCCAACCCCTTCCCTGGCCAGGCCCCATGAAGCCTGCAGGTCCGTGCTGCCAATTGGGAGGCGAGCCCGGCGGCTGGCCCCCAGGTTCGCCTTCTGCTGCAGGCGCTGCTTGCTGCTTCTTTCCTTGCAATGGGAAGCGTGGCGCTGCGGCGTTCGGCTTTTCCTCAGCCTTCCCTTCCGCCTCGCGCGGGATCGATCCCGATGCCGATCCCTTCGACTTTGTCTCTTCGTGCTTTGGCATCCGTACCCATCCCCCAATGAGGCGAAATCTTACTAGCCGATCGAGCGTATCCAATCACACCTGAGGCCATCTGTGCGAAGTTTATCATGCTCCAATCAAAAGAAACATGAGTCGGCGCGTACGCCAGGCGGAAGCGAACATGGCAGCAAAAAATTCAAGAAATTTGAATTCAGCTAGCCGCCGCCGAGGGCGAGAGCGCTCAAAAACGCCCTGAGAGCACGATCAGCAATGAGGAAATTAATCGTAACTCCGGATCTTCGCACGCTGCGCGAGCTTGGCGGTCGAGCCCCGCTATGCTTGTCCTTGTCCCCTGATACGTCTCCTGAAACTCCCTGTTCCGCCGCAAAAATTCCCTGTTCCGTGGAAAAAATTCCCTGTTCCTCGACGGTAGGAATTTGCGTCGGAAATCCCGATAAAATGGGCACTTTCTTGCCCTCGGAAGTCCGCGAAGCCGGCCGAAATCGGCGAATTCCCTGTAAAATTCCCTGTTGGCAGGGAATTGTCCTCTTGAGGGCAAACGGCTCAACGACCCCCGTTCCCGAAGGTGATCATGTCGCTGCGCGTCACGGTCACCCACTTGGTCGTGACCGGCGGCCCGCCCGCGCCCATGTGCCACGCGGCATACGCTTCGCGGAACGCGCTCTCGGCCGGGATGCAATCGACCGGGTAGATCACGTAGTAGCCTCGCTGCGCCGCGGCGGCGCCAGTGCCGAGGCCGACGCCCTGCGCCGAGGTGCCGCACAGGATCACGGTCTTGATGCCGTGCTCCTTGAGCCGCTGGTCGAGGTCGTCGCCGAGGAACTTGTCGGGGCCGCCCTGCTTCTGGTCGATCACCTCGCCCTCGTGCGGCGCGATAGCGGGATCGACGATCTTGCCGCCGCCGGGCAGCGTGTAGGCGAGCAGCATTCCGGCCGCGCGCGCCTTGTCCATCAGCGACTTGAGGATCGGGATGTCGGCGACGCAGCGCGGGCGCTGCTGCATGGTGCAGTTCGTGTTCATGAAATCGAACAGGAAGAGCGCGGTCGTCTTCGGGTCGACCGTCACGGGCTTCAGCTGCGGCGGCGGCGGCATCTGAATGGTCGCCCATTCGGCGGTGACATCGGCTGCGCGCGCGGCGGCCATGGCGAAGATCGCGGTGGCGATTGCGCCCGCCATCGCGCCTGCGCGCAACATGCGCGTGAACGAAATCATGCCGCACCTCCCTTCAACCGAGCGTGGCCGAGTTGGCGCCGCTCATTGGATGCGCTTCGCGGCTTCCGTAATGAGCGAGAGATCCGAATGCGCCTTCACATCGACATGCGCCTTGATGAACCCGAAATCCTGCAGCATGTCGACGTTCTTCTGGATGCCGGCGAGATCGGGCCGCAAATTCGGATCGCGATAGAAGTCGCTCTTCGTAAAGGCCCAGGACAGCCGCTCGGGCGGCATCTTGATGAACTTCGCCGCGATTGCGACAGCCTCGTCGTGGTTCGCCGGATTCATGAACCAGCGCGTCGCGCGGATGTCGTCCTCGAAGAAATCGACGAGCGCCGCGCGGTGCTGTGCGATGAAGCCGGCACGCGCCGTGAGGAACAGGAAGTCGCTTGGGCCGACGGCGTCGCGCTGGGTGAAGAGGTCGTGCCCGATCGCCTTCAAGGCGGGATCCTCGGTGAAGGGTTTGACACCGATGATGAGATCGGCCTTGTTGTCGGCGAGCAGGCCCTTCATCGTCGGAAACTGCGCCTCGACGATGGTGTAATCGCCCGGATAGACGAGCCCGTGCCGCTTCAGCATCACCCGCATGAAGATGTCCTGGCCGCCGCCGATCCCGTTGACGGCCACGACCTTGCCTTTCAAATCCTCGACGCGATGGATCGGGCCGTCGTTCCGGACCATGTAGTGGTTGGATTCATAGTCGCCGACGCCGTCGCGGAGCTCGTCCGCGATGATGCGCAGGTCGGTCAGCCCCGCCCCTGACGGCAGCACGGCGGGCCCCAGCACGTTGAAGGTCATCGGGCCGACATTGAGCTCGCCCGTGGCGAGCGCCTGCAGCGCCACCGAGGAGCCGACAAAGCGCTCGGGCTCGAGCGTGTAGGACTTGCCGAGGTGCTTGGCGAGGCCAGGGTGATCGAACAGGATCGGCGTCAGTTGCGCGGGCGCCACGGCCCAGCCGATCGTAAGCTTCACCGGCTCCTCTGCCGCGGCGCTTGCCGCGAAGACCGCGGCCAGCACAAGGAACCCAACGCCTTTCAGGAACTCGTACATTCTTTCCCCCAAATTGCAAAACCGCGCCCGATCAGGCGAAGGGCGGATTTACCCCCTCGATCTGGACACGATCGCCGGTCCGCGTCTGCGGATAATAGTCCCACACCGCGAGATGCTGGGTGCAGCGGTTGTCCCAGAAAGCGATCGAATGCTGCCGCCAGCGGAAACGCACCTGCCACAGCGGGTTTTCGCAATGATTGTAGAGGAAGGCGAGCACCGCCTTGCTCTCCTCGGGCGGAAGTTCGTTGATGTGGGAGGTGTAGGCGCGGTTGACATAGATGACCTTCTGCTTGGTCTCGGGATGGCGGACGATCACCTTGTGCGTCGAGACGTTGTATTTGCCGTCCGGATTGAAGCGCCGGAACACGAGACCGCCGTCATGCGTCGCGGTCAGCCCTTCGAGATAGGCCTTCATCCGGTCCGAGAGCGCGTCATAAGCGGCGTACATGCTGGCAAAGCAGGTATCGCCGCCGACCGGCGGCAGGGTGTGGATGTGGAGAACGCTGCCCATCGGCGGAATCGGGTCGCACGACAGGTCCGTGTGCCATTCCTCGCCCGCGACATGCTTTGAATTCGCGTCCGCGTGGAGGAGGCGAACCTCGGGATGCTCGCTCATGCCCGGCATCCCGGAATGGATGTGGAGCTTGCCGAAATGCTGGCCGAAGGCCTTGAGCATCGGCACGTCGATGGCCTGATCGCGAAAGAAGATCACGCCGTTGTCGAGCAGCGCCTGGTGGATGTCGTGAACCTCGCGGTTGCTGAGCGGCCGGCGCAGGTCGATGCCGGAAATCTCGCCGCCAATATGCGGGGTGAGCCGTGTCACCTCGATCGTCTCGTAACTCATGCCATGTCCCCGAAGTGCCTCGCCAAACTTTAGACCAAGCCCGTCAATCAACCAAGATTCGGCAGAACCGACACGTGAATCGCCCCGCGCGCGCCCTCGCCGCCGACGGTGCGGATCGCGTCTTCGACCTTGTCGAGCGTGAAATGATGAGTGGCGAGCTTCTCGAGCGGATACTTCCCTTGCTCGAGAAGGCGAATCGCCCGCTTCATGTCGCGCGCGGTTCGCCCGCGTACGCCCTTGATGGTGAGTTCCTTGAGGAAGATCTGGTCGGGATCGAACCCGGTTGCAAATCCATGCGCCTCGCCCGCGACGACGATGGTGCCGCCCATCGTCGCCAGCGCGACCGCTTCCTTAAGCGCGCCCGGCGCGCCGGCCGTTACGTTGATGACGGCATCGACCATGCGCCCGGCGGTAAGCTCCGCGACGCGCGCGACCGGATCCTCGGCATCGACATCGATCGTATGATGGGCGCCGAACTCGCGGGCGAGCGCGAGCCGCGCCCCATCCTGCGCTCGGCCCGTCACGATGATGAGCGCCGCGCCCGCCTCCGTCGCCGCGATCACCGAGGCCAGGCCCTGGCCGCCCGGCCCCTGGACCACCACGCTGCCGCCGATGCCGATGCCGCCCTCGACATGGGCCCAGCGGATGCCGTTCGAGAGCGGCACGTAGAACGGCGCGACGGCGGTCGGCACCGAGTCGGAAATCTTGTGCAGCAGCGCCTGCGGATCGAGATAGAAATATTCGGCATAGCCGCCCCACAGCCCCGGCGCGACGGAGAGCGGCGTGAAGCCGTACATCTTCTCCATCTTCATGCCGTTGCAGATGTAGTAACGGCCGGAGAGGCAGTATTCGCAGCGCCCGCAGGGCGCATATTCCTCCATGACGATGCGGTCGCCCTCTTTGACGCCCCAGCGCTTCGCCGCGCGTGCACCGATCTTGGCGACGCGCGCCACGATCTCGTGGCCGGGGATGAGCGGCGGCGGCGCATAGAAGGCGAGTGCGCCCGTATAGATCGGCCAATCCGCGCCGCACACGCCGGTGATCTCGACCTTGGCGATACCGCTGTCGGCATCGATCTCCGGCAGCGGAAACTCGCGCAGCTCGATCTTCCGCGGCGCCACGAGAACGGCGGCTATAGTCTTGTCGGACATCGGAACGGCCCGTCTCCAGATACTTTCAGCCGCAGTAATCCTAAGCCGATTCGACTTGCCGAGACAGGGGCAATCTCGGACAATCTTGCGCCATGGACAGCACGGTCGATTTCGAGGCGCTGACAAGCGGCGCGCGCGTCCATGGCAGCCTCTATCGCGATCCCGCCATCTTCGAGCGCGAGCTCGATCTCATCTGGCACAAAGCCTGGGTCTATCTCGGCCACGAAAGCGAACTGAAGCGGCCGGGCGACTACATCGTGCGCCCGATCGGACGGCAGCCAGCGATCGCGATCCGCGGCGACGACGGGACGCTCAACGTTTTCTTCAATCGCTGCCGCCATCGCGGCAACCTCTTGTGCCACCGCGACCGCGGCGCCGCCGAGACGTTGCGCTGCCCGTATCATGGCTGGACCTATGGGCGGGACGGCCGGCTTCTCGTTCCGACCTTCGAGGAAGGCTATGGCGAGGGATTGCGCCGCGAGGATTTCGGTCTCACGCCCGTCCCGCGCGTTGGCTCATATCGCGGCCTCGTCTTCGCGAGCGCGAGCGCCGAGGGGCCATCGCTCGACGAGCATCTGGGGCCGGTGAAGGAATATATCGATCTCATCATGGACGTTTCGCCGACCGGCGAGGTCGAGCTCGACACCGGCGTACAGAAGCTCAAATACCGCGGCAACTGGAAACTGCTGCCCGAGAACTCGCTCGAGGGCGATTATCACGGGCCCTTCATTCACCGCGTAGCCTTCGAGCTGCACCAGCGCCGCAGCGGCCTTGACATGAGCTCGCTCTACGAGAACGAGATTCGCGATGTGATCCGGGCGTTGCCGGGGGGACACATGGTCGAGGATTACCGCGGCGCGACGATGGCGCCGCCCCGCCGGCAGCCGAGCGAAGCGCGGCTTCAATACCAGGCGATGATGGAGGCGCGCTACGGCGCGGAGAAGGCGCGACAGCTTCTCACGACGATTCCGCCGCTCGTCTATGTCTTCCCGAACCTCATCTACGTCATGACCCATATCCGGCGCGTGCAGCCGGTGAGCGTCGGCGAAACTTATGTCTATTACCAGCCGCTCCTCCTGAAGGGAGCGCCCGACGAGATCAACGAGGCGCGTTTGCGCGAGCACGAATTCGGTTTCGGGCCCGCCGGCCTCATCTCGCCCGACGATGTCGAGATCATGGAGCGCAATCAGCGCGGCGTCGCAGCGCAGGGCAACGACTGGCAGTTCATTGGCCGCGGCCTTCATCGCGAGACGCGCCAGCCCGATGGCGGCGCCAGCGGCTTTACCATGGACGAATGCCATCTGCGCGGCATGTGGCGGCATTACGGCCGTGTGATGAATGGCCGCGCGGCGCCATGAGCGACCCGGTCGAGCGCTTCCTCTATCGCGAAGCGCGATTGATGGACGAGCATCGCTATAAGGAATGGCTGGCGCTCTGGGCCGACGACGGGGTCTATTGGGTCCCCTGCAACGAGGACGACATCGACCCCAAGCGCCGCGTCTCCATCATCTATGACGACCGCGAGCGCCTCCAGCAGCGCATCGACCGCCTCGCGAGCGGCTCGGTCCTCGCGCAGGATCCGAAGCCGCGCATGCGCCGCGTCCTCTCCAACATCGAGTGGGAGGATAAAGGCGCCGAAATCGAGGCGCAGTCGAATTTCGTCCTCGTCTTGGCGCGCGGCGAGACGCAGCAGGTGTGGGCGGGACGCTCGCTCCACGTCCTCCGTCGTCAGGACGAGACGTTTAGCATCCGACTCAAGAAAGTGATGCTGGTGAACGCCGACCAGGAAATGCCACTCTTGCAATTTCTCGTGTAGCGATGAGCCGCTTTCGCATCGAGCTGTCGCCTGCGCGCTGTCAGTCCTACGGCAAGTGCCTCTCGCTCGCGCCCAACGTCTTCGCCTGGGATCGCGCGCGCAAGGTGCGGCTTGCCGATCCGGCCGGCGCGCCCGACGACGTTGTTCTCAAAGCCGCGAAATTGTGCCCCTATCGGGCCATCGCGGTGTTCGACGCAAATACCGGCGAGGCGGTCTTTCCGCGCCGCCCAAGTCTGAGGAGGGAGTGATGGAGCACGGACGCTTCGACTATTTGCCAATCACGCGACGGCCGCCGCACAAGCTCCCGAACGGCGCCCGCATTGCCGTGTGGATCACGCCCAACGTCGAGCATTACCATTGGAACTCGCCGGCGATCGCGCTGACGCAGATGACGGCACAGCTGAAACCCGACGTGCTGAACTATGCATGGCGCGACTACGGCGCGCGCGTCGGCATCTGGCGCATCATGGAGATTCTCGAGCGCCACGGCATCGTCGCCACGGCGGCGCTCAACGCCGAGGTGTGCGAGCACTATCCCGAGATCGTCGCGGCCGGCAACAAGCTCGGCTGGGAGTGGATGGCGCACGGGCCCAACAACTCGATGCTGTTCACCGGCATGCCCGAGGAGGCGGAGCGGCCGATCATCGGCGGCGTGCTCGAGACGATCGCGAAGTCGACCGGCAAGAGGAGTCGCGGCTGGCTTGGTCCCGCGCTCACCGAGACGGAGCACACGCTCGATCTTCTCGCCGAGGCCGGCATCGAATACGTGGCCGATTGGTGCAATGACGAGCTGCCCTACGCGATACGGACGCGCAAAGGGCCGATCTACGCCATCCCCTATACGCTCGAGATCGGCGACATCCCGTGCTTCCTCGAGCGCGGCGGCTCGGGCGAGGATTTCCACGACATGGTGGTCGACCAGTTCGACACGCTTTACGCCGAAGGGGCCGCGCGGCCACGCGTGCTGTCGATCGCGCTTCATCCATTTTTGATCGGCCATCCCTTCCGTGCCAAGCATCTCGATCGCGCACTTGCGCACATGAAGCGGCACGATGCGGTCTGGTTCGCCACCGGAAGCGCGATCATCGATTGGTATAAAGGCGTCGAGAAAGGCTGATCCGGCGCTGGGACCGATGAAATACGACCCGCAGAATTCGCGTTACCTTTGCTTCGGCGAAGCGCGCGAGGCCTTCGCCGCTGGGGACGATACGCCGCGCGCCTTCCTTGAGCGCGCCATCGACCAGATTCAATCGCTCGAGCCCGCGATCAAAGCCTTCGTGCGGCTTGACCTTGACGGCGCGCGCACGGCCGCAGATCAGTCAGCCGAGCGCTGGCGCGCCGGCCAGCCGCTCTCTGCCGTCGATGGCATGCCGGTCGGCATCAAGGATTGTTACGACGTTGCCGGCATGCCGACAGAGGTGAACAGCCGCTTGTTCGACGGCAACATCGCACCAATCGACGCGGCTCACGTCGATGCGCTGCGCCGCGGTGGTGCGGTCGTGCTCGGCAAGACGACGACGACCGAACTCACCATGGCGCTGCCGGCGCCGACGTGGAATCCGTGGGACACGACCCGCACGCCCGGCGGCTCGTCCTCGGGCTCCGCAGCGGCGGTGGCGGCGCGCATGCTGCCGCTCGCGACGGGAAGCCAGGTGCGTGGCTCGGTGATCCGGCCGGCCTCGATCTGCGGCGTCATCGGCATGAAGCCGACCTACGGCGCGCTCAACCGCTATGGCGGGATCGACCCATCGCCGAGCCTCAATCACCTCGGCTTTCTCGCCGGCACGCTGAGCGACGCATGGGAGGCCGCGCATCACATCGCCGTAACCGTCGGCGGTGATCCGGGATATCCGCCGCTTGCCGGAGCACCGCACCTGCCCGCGCCGCGGCGCCCCGTTCGCTTTGCGCGGCAATACACTTATGGCTGGAAGGAAACGGACGACGCCTCGAAATCACTATTCGAGTCTTTCCTGGGCGCACTCGAAGCGAAGGGCGTCGAAATCGTCGAGCCAGGCGCGGGCGAGGCGCTCACAGCCTACGAGGACGAGACGGCGCGAACGCCCGAATGGTTCTTCGATGCGATGCTGTGGGAATTCCGCTGGCCGCTTCGCGCCTGGCGCGACTTTCGTCCCGGCACCGTGAGTGAGGCGATCGAGGGCTTCATCGCGCGTGCCGCCGCGATGACGGTCGAAGACTGGCGCCGCGCCGATGCGCGACGCACGGCGCTACGGCAACGGCATCGCGGCCTCAAGGGCAAGGTTGACGGCTTCATCACGCTTGCGCATATCGGACCGGGACAGAAGGGACAGCCGCGCGTTGGCACGCCCTGGTACAACGACGCCTCATCCGCGATCGGCGCGCCCACCTTCAACTTGCCGCTCCTCGCCGTCGAGAATGTCCCGCTCGGCGTTCAGCTCATGGGATTCGAGGGCGAGGACTACGATCTCGTGGCCCAAGCGCACTGGATACTCGAAGCGTTTGGCTCGCCGACAGTCGGCCGCGCAGCAGGCTGATCAGTCGTATCCGGGCGGAGGCACGAACGCGCGATACTGCCGCTCCAAGAGCCGCGCGAAATGGATACAGGTGAGATCGCGATACTGCGCGCCGACGATCTGCACGCCGACCGGCAGGCCTTCCGCGGTCAAAGCGATGGGCGCAACGCTCGACGGCAACAGTGGAAGTCCGGAGAAACCCGCCCAGAAAAGCTGATATGAGAGGAGCTGCGGCTTGCCGTTGATCACGATCTGGCGCGTCGAGACGTGCTCCTTCGAATGGGGCGGCGCCGCGGTCGCGAACGCGGGGCAGAGAACAACGTCGTAGTCCTTAAAGAATTCGTGCCATTCGAGGCGATAGCGGTGCCGCGCCTCGTTGAGGAGATGCCATTCGCGATGCGGCATCGTGTTGCCCCGGAGCGCGTATGTCGTCATGTCGGAGCGTTTCGGGTCCAGCTGCTGCGCGCGCTCTTGGGCTTGCGCGAATTCCTCATCCGTGAGGCGGGTCGAGGTCGCGGCCCGCACCATCGTCATGAAGGTGCCGTAAAGCTCGCGGCTGTCGATCTTGGGCCGCGCGCCACGCGCCACCGTCACACCTTCGCGCACGAGAAAGTCGCCAAGCGCCTCCAGCGGCGCTTCGACCTCGTGATCGACCTCTCCAACCGGGTCGTTGACGAGGAGCGCCACGCGAAAGTCGCGTAACTCGCGCGGGCGCGACGGCGGCAGCGACAGCTTGTAGCCGACGGCATCGATCTCGTCGGGCCCCGCGACGATCTGGAGCACGGTCTCGAGATCGTCGGCGCTGCGTGCGAGCGGCCCGAGCACGGAAATGTCGGGCTCCGCGATCGCGTCGTCGTGGGATGCGCCGCGCTTGGGGCAGATGCCCCAGGTCGGCTTGTGCCCGAACACGCCGCAATAATGCGCGGGGTTGCGGATCGAGGACGAGATATCCGTGCCGACTTCAACGCCGGTGACGCCGGCCGCGACCGCCGCCGCAGCACCCCCCGACGAGCCGCCCGGCGAGCGTTCAAGATTCCACGGATTGTTCGTCCGCCCATAGATTTCGTTGTCGCTCTGCCCATCCATGAGCCAGGGCGGCACGTTCGTCTTGCCGAAGATGTTGGCGCCGGCCGCGAGCAGACGATCGACGGCGAGCGCGTTCTTCGTCGCGACGTTGTTGCGGAGCCTGGGCACGCCGAACGTCGCGGGTGTGCCTTCGAACGCGAAGCACTCCTTCACCGTCATCGGCACACCGTGCAGCGGCCCGAGCGCGCGGCCCTCGGCCACCATGCGGTCGGCCGCCCTCGCGCGCTCGCGCGCGCGGTCAAGTTCGGTCCAGATGATGGCATTGAGGCGCGCGTGACAACGCTCGTGCCGGGCAATGAAATAGTCCAGCAGCTCGACGCAACCGATCTCACGCGCGCGGATTTTTGCGGCGAGCGCGACAGCCGGCAGAAAGGCAAGCTCGGTCATTCTGAAAAGCTCGCTAGTTCATCCCGACCTTCTTGTTGACGAACTTCGTCGTATAGGCGGCGTGATAGTCGAGATCGCGCTTGTAGACGCCCGAGGCGGCCATGTCGTCAAAGAACGCTTTCCACCGCGCGTCGGTCATGGCGCCGATCCCGAGCGTCTTTGCATCGCCCGAGTCGATGATCCCATGCTCGGCGAAGGTGCCGAGTGTGTCCGCCGCGTTCTGCGGCTTGTAATTGGGGTCGCCCTGCATGATGAGCGCGAGCGCCTTGTCGCGCGGCCCTTTGAGGAATCCGTACCAGCCCTTGATCGAGGCGTCGATGAAGCGCTGTATCACCTCGGGCTTCGAGGCGACCATCGCCTTCGAGGTCATGAGCAAGTTCGAATAGGGGCTGTAGCCGTAGTCGGACAGGAGGAAGACCGTGGGCTTCACCCCTTGCGCCGCCAAGAGAAACGGCTCGACCGAGAGGTACCCTTGCTGGCTCAAGTTCTTGTCGGCGAGAAACGGCTGCAGGCTGAACGCGTAGGGCCGTGCCTGATCATCTGTGAAGCCGTATTTGGATTTGAGCCACGCCCAGAACGTGTCGCGCGCAAAGGTGGCGATCAGGACTGGATGCCCTTTCAGATCGGCAAGCGTCTTGAAGCCCATTTCCGCATGCGACACGAGGATCTGCGGATCCTTCTGATAGAATGCGGCGACCGCGACATAAGGAATGTTCTCGCGCACCTCGTTCAAGGCCTCGAACGAGTTGGCTGCGAGCGCCATGTCGAGCGCGCCGGAGATGAGAAGTTGCGGCGTATTCACCTGCGGCCCACCGGGGCGAATGGTCACGTCCAGTCCGTTCGCCGCATAGAGTCCGTCCGCCTGCGCTTGATAGAAGCCGCCGAACTCCGCCTGAGGCGTCCATTCGAGGCCGAACGTGATCTTGTCGGCGGCGTTCGCCGCTCCCGCCGCAAGGGACAGGGCAAGCGCTCCCGCTGCGCACTGCGCAAGCCGCGCAAGTGTCGTAGATGGCATCTTGCTCATTACCCCTCCCCGGTTCAAAGCGGTCCGCGTCCGCTGGTGGCAGAGACAGATCGTGAGACCGCGCGTACCATAGACCTCTGAGCTGCGCAACTGCGACGGGGAAGCCGCTCGCGAGCGCGGAACCCCCTTCCTTGCGACGCGTTGCCACAAGCACAGACTGAGTGCGCGCGCTATTACCGGTATCGTCGTTCTGGAGGTCTCGCGTGCTCTGGTTGCGGCTTGGCGCCAAGATCATCCTCGTTGCAACGCTGGCGGTCATTGTCCTCGCGGTGATTGCGATCGGGGCTCTCCAGTTGCCGCCGGTGCAACGCTGGGTGCTCGCGGAACTCAATCGATCGATGGCTGGCGAGGCTCATATCGCCGGTCTCGCCGGAACGATTCCGACCGACATGCAGGCGGCGCAGGTCGAGCTTTATGATCCTGCCGGCCGCTGGGCGGTCATCCACGATGCAGTCTTGCAGATCGATCCGGCGGCGTTGCTGCGAGGACGGATCAGCATCGGCCTGCTCGCGGCTCGCGATCTCCGCGTCGACCGAATGCCGGAAAGCACGGGCAAAAAGCAATCGGGCGGGTTTCCCCTCCCGATCGAGCTGCGCCGGCTCGAGGCACCGTCCATCGAGCTCGCACCAGCGGTGCTCGGCGAGGAGATTGACCTTGCCGTTTCAGGAAACGCGGCCATCTCGGGCGCGCGAACGCAAGCGCATCTCGACGTTCATCGCATCGACACTGGCCCCGGTCACCTCGAGGCCCACCTCGATCTTGGCGGCAAACCGGCCCGACTTCATGTCGCGATGAATATCGACGATCCGAGCGGCGCACTGCTTGACAAGCTTTTCGCTCGGAAAGACGCCTTGCCACTCACTGTGCGCTTCGACGGCGACGGCCCGCTTGCCGACTGGCACGGCCGCATCGAGGCGGACGCCGGCGCGGCAAGGGTTGGTGCGAATGTCGTACTCTCCAGCACCAGCGGCTATCGCATGACCCTGAACGGCGACGCCGCGCCTTCGGCACTACTGCCGGAAGCTCTGCGCGGGATCGTCGGCGATTCGGTACGTTTCCGCGTTTCGGCAAGGCAAGCACCGAACGGCGACATCGCCATCGGCGATCTACAGGTCGCACTCGCCGCGGTAACGCTTCAGGGATCGGCGGCACTGGGCGGCGGCTCAAATGGGCCGGTGAAAGCTAACCTCCAGATCGACGTGCCGGACCTTGCCCCGCTCTCGCCGATGCTCGGCCGTGCCGTTGGCGGATCGGCTCATATTAAGCTGATCGGCTCCGGAACGACGCAGGAGCCGGTTGTGCACGCGAACGTTGACGGTACCGCGCTCCGCATCGGCGAGAACGGCGCCAATGCAGTCACGGCGCAGCTCGATGCGAAAGCCGCCGGATCGATCAGCGATCCTGCAACACGGCTGTCCTTCACGGGACAAGGATCGGCCAGCGGACTCACGGCGGCAGGAGCGCCGCTCCCGGGCGGGAACGATCACCTGAGCTGGAAGCTCGCCGGGTCGGCCAATCCAACGGGAACGACCGCCGAGGTCACCGATCTTACCGTTGAGGCGCCGGGCCTTCTCGCGAGCGCGAAGGGGTCTGCGGACCGTGCTCACCAGAGCTTCGCCGGCACGCTGCATCTGACAGCGAGCAATCTGTCGCTGCTGTCGGGGCTGGCCGGTCGGCCCCTTTCGGGACACGGGGCGATTGATGCAACCGCATCAGATGATGGAACCGGGCAGGCACAACTTCATGTGACCGGCGGCCTCTCTGATCTCAGCACCGGAATTCCCGTTGCGGACGGACTGCTGGGCGGACGTGTTCAAATCGACATCGCGGGCGCGCGTGCCGCGAACGGCGACATCACGGTCAAGGCTGCATCGGTCGAAGCAGCCAACCTTCACGTCAACGGGACGGCAACACTCGATAGCGCCTCGAATCGAGCGAACGGCGCGTTCGCGATCGACCTTCCCAAGCTTAGCGTGCTTGGTACGGACGCCCGGCCAGTGACGGGCCGTGCCAACATCGACGGGACCATCACCGGAACCGCGACGGCGCCCCGCCTCGACGCGGTCCTCAACGCATCAGACGTGTCATCCGGCGCGGTCCGCCTGGACCGCATCAGCGCGCGTCTCAACGCGAGCAAAGATCCGGCCCCGGCCGGCAGCCTGGATGCGACGTTTCGATCGGGGACGGTTGCCGGCACGATCAAAGGACGGTTCGCGGTCGGCGACGATGGCAAAATCCTCGACGTGCCGGGCCTCACTTTCGCCGCCGCGGGCACCACGCTCAACGCGAGCCTGCATACTGACCTGGGTACTTATCTCACGAGGGGTGAGATCAGCGTCCGAAGCGCCGACCTTTCCCGGCTGTCGAGCCTCGCGGGCGTGCCGCTGTCGGGCAAACTGGAGGTCGAGACCAAGCTGACAGCCGAGCACGGTCAGAATGCGGCTTTCACGGTCTCCGGTACGAAGTTCTCTGCCGATTCAACCCAAGCATCGCGCAAGTCGATCGAGCGGATCAATGCGGAGGGCCGATTTTCCGATCTTTTCGGGGCGTCTACCGGACGCGCGAACGTCGAGTTGCAGAATGCGAGGATGGGAGAAGCGACGATTGATCGCGTGCGCGCGTCAACCACGTCGCGGCGGCCGGGGCAGTTCGTCTTTTCGGGTGCGCTCAACGGAACCGTCAAAGCGGCAATCGAGCTCGCCGTCGCGGGGGACGTGGATCTTGGCAAAGCGGGCATCGCCGCGCGCATCACCGAATTCAACGGCAAGCTCGGCGATCAGACGCTTCGGCTTGCCGCGCCGTTGCGTCTCGCAAAATCCGGCCCGGACTTTTCATTCTCGGGCCTCGACCTCGCACTCGGTAAAGGACGGGTGACGGGGAACGCGGCGCTGAAGGGCGATAGTGTTGCCGCCAGCCTTCGAGCGCGCGACGTGCCGCTCGACCTGGCCGAGGCGTTTGCCGGCAAGGGCGCGGTCAGCGGCACGGCGGAAGCCGAGCTCGATGTGCACGGCACGACCTCAGCGCCAACGGGCCGCGTCGCGATCACCGCGCACCGGCTCCGACTGGCGACGGCCATCCGTCCCGACGTGCCGCCGCTCGACGTCACAGCGGAGGCGCGCTTGCAAAGTGGGCGCGTCGCGCTCGATGGTCGCGTTGGCCTGTCCAAGGGCGAAGCGATTCGCCTCATCGGCGAAGTGCCGCTTCGGCTGTCGCTCAAGCCGTTCGCGGCATCGGTCCCCCGCAACGAGCCGCTTGAGATGCGGATTGAAGGGGACGGCCAGCTCGAAGATGTCGCCGACCTGCTGCCGATCGGCGACGACAGGCTTTCCGGCCATTACCACCTCGACCTGCACGCCTCGGGAACCGCGGCATCGCCGAACGCCAGCGGCCAGCTGAGCCTTAGAAACGGGCGCTACGAAAGCCTCGACTACGGCACCGAGCTCGACGGCATCACGTTCGACCTCGTCGGAAACCGCGACCGCATCGTTCTGGCGCACTTCTCCGCGACAGACGGCGGCGATGGTACCCTGACGATGACCGGCAGCACCATGCTCGCGACGAGTCCGGCGCCGTCACTCGATCTCGCAATGGAGCTTCACAAGTTCCAGCTGGTGCATAACGACGAGGCCGTGGCTCATGGCAGCGGCGATCTGCACGTCACGGGCGACATTGTCGAACCTCACGTCTTTGCCCGCCTTCGGCTCGATGATGCGCACATCTACCCACCCGATCAGCTCCCGCCCAATGTGCGGAGGCTCGACGTGACCGAGATCGACAGCAAGACGGGCGAGATCCTCAAGCAACCGGCGCCGCCCTCCACAAAGACGCCGATCGTCGCCACCCTCGATGTGAAGCTCGACATTCCGGGCCAGGTCTTCGTCCAGGGCCGGGGGCTCGATAGCGAATGGCAGGGTCACTTCGACGTCACAGGAACGAGCAGCGCGCCACAAGTGAACGGTTCTCTCCAGATCGTCCGCGGGACCATGAACTTTCTCGGCAAGACGCTCACGCTCTCGCGCGGAACGATCACCCTCGTCGGCGGGCACAAAATCGAGCCGTTCGTCGATTTCCTGGCCGAGTCCACCTCTGGCGGCGTCACGGCTCAAGTGGCCGTCACCGGGCCCGCCGACAGCCCCACGATTACGCTCACCTCCAATCCGCCGATGCCGCAAGATCAAATCCTGGCGCAGCTGCTGTTCGGGCAAGATGTGACCCAGTTGAGCCCGCTCGAGGGCGCGCAGATCGCAGCCGCGGCAGCATCGCTCGCGAGCGGCGGGCCGAGCGTGATCGATCGTCTCCGCATGAAATTCGGGCTCGATCGCCTGAGCATCGGTTCGGCCACCGACACCATGAATTCGATGCCTGGAATGACGGGATCGAATTTGCCGCCTGCCGGCTCGAGCGCCTCGAACAGCAATGACATCGGCAACACCACGGTATCCGCCGGCAAATATGTGGCGCCAGGCGTCTATGTCGGCGTGAACCAGAGCGCATCGGGCGAAAGCCAAGCCCAAGTCGAGGTCGAGATCACGCGCCACCTCGATGTCGATACGACCGCGAGCGCTACGAGAGGCAACAGTATCGGCTTGGAATGGAAGCTCGACTATTGATCCGGCGCATCTGGCCCGCCTGCGCCCGTGCCCATCGTCAAAACGCTTGGCCGATGCTGATATAAATTTGCACAAGGGGATCCGCGCTGCGGCGTTTGAGCGGCGTAGCGATATCGAGCCTCACCGGACCGATGGGCGTGAAATAACGGAGCCCGATGCCCGCGTCGTAAAGGAGCCCGCCGTGGAAATCCGGGAGCGGGCTTGTATAGACATTGCCGGCCTCCAAAAACGGCACGATTCCGATCGTGTCCGTGATCTTCGTGCGCAGTTCAGTGCCGAATTGCACGAGTGAGCGCCCGCCGAGCGGCTTGTTGCCGGGACCAAGGGGGCCTGCGAGCTGGAACGCATAGCCCCGGAGCGAGCCGCCGCC
>Ga0335078_10002587_pt1 | contig 27286 bp, 23 predicted proteins | sample Lox_Sample_32_FD_206711 | JGI IMG/M metagenome (GOLD analysis project Ga0335078, IMG submission 206711) | Soil microbial communities from Loxahatchee National Wildlife Refuge, Florida, United States - Lox_Sample_3.2 | ecosystem: Environmental > Terrestrial > Soil > Wetlands | place: USA... | reverse complement strand
GCCGAAGACGCGGCGGAGAGCGTCGGAAATTTCGCCGACGGTGGCATAGGCTTCGACGGCGGCGAGGATGGCGGGCATCAGGTTTTTGGTGGTGCGGGCGCGGCGCTCAACTTCATCCACGGCAGCGCGGGCTTTGGCAGCGTCGCGGCGGGCGCGCAGGGCGCGGAGGCGCTCGATCTGGGAGCGCTCGATTACGGGGTCGATACGCAGAGTGGGAATCGGCTGCTGCTGCTCCGCATGGAAGCGATTGACGCCGACCACGGTTTGGTCGCCGCGCTCGACCGACTGCTGATATTCGTACGCCGATTTCTGAATCTCCATTTGGACGTAGCCGGTCTCGATCGCGCGCAACATTCCGCCGAGCGCGTCGATTTTCGAGATGTACGCCTGCGCGCCGGATTCGATTTCGTCCGTGAGCTTTTCGATGGCGTAGGAGCCGGCGACGGGATCGATCGTGTTCGCCACGCCTGTTTCATGCGCGATGATCTGCTGCGTGCGCAGCGCCAATAGAGCTGACTGCTCGGTGGGCAGCGCGAGGGCCTCGTCGAGCGCATTGGCGTGGAGCGACTGGCAGCCTCCGAGGACGGCGGCGAGACACTGGATCGCTACGCGCGCTAGATTATTTTCCGGCTGCTGCGCGGTGAGCGCGGAGCCGGCCGTCTGCGCGTGGAAGCGGAGCATCATCGAGCGAGGATCGCGCGCGCCGAAGCGGTCGCGCATCGTGCGCGCCCACAGGCGCCGCGCGGCGCGGAACTTCGCGATCTGCATCAGGAATTCGTTGTGGGCGTTGAAGAAAAAGGAAAGCTGCGGCGCGAACTCGTCGACCTGCAGACCGGCGGAGACGGCGGCTTCGACGTAGGCGATAGCGTTGGCGAGCGTGAAGGCGACTTCCTGCACTTCGGTGGAGCCGGCTTCGCGGATGTGATAGCCGGAAATCGAAATGGCGTTCCAGTTGGGAATTTCACTGCGGCACCAGGCGAAAATGTCGGTGACGATGCGCATCGCGGGGCGCAGCGGATAGATGTAGGTACCGCGCGCGATGTATTCCTTGAGGATGTCGTTCTGCACCGTGCCGGAAAGCCGCGCGAGATTCGCGCCTTGCTGCTTCGCGACGGCGACGTAGAGCGCGAGGAGAATCGCGGCGGTGGAGTTGATGGTCATCGAGGTGGAGATGCGCTCGAGCGGAATGCCGTTGAAAAGCGCATGCATGTCCTCGAGCGAATCGATCGCGACGCCGACCTTGCCGACTTCGCCCTGCGCGAGCGCGTGGTCGGAATCCATGCCGATTTGCGTGGGCAGATCGAAGGCGACGGAAAGGCCGGTCTGGCCCTGATCGAGGAGATAGCGGTAGCGGCGATTCGATTCGGCGGCAGTGCCGAAGCCGGCGTACTGCCGCATGGTCCAGAGGCGGCCGCGGTACATCGTGGGATAGATGCCGCGGGTGAACGGAAACTGGCCGGGATAGCCGAGATCGCGCTCGACGTCCCAACTGTTGAGGTCGTCCGGCGAGATGACCGGGTGCATGGGCAAGCCTGCGGTGGAGGCTCGGCGAGCGTCTAACGCGGGAGGCTTTTTGGCGGCGTCAGCCATTGAATGAATCGGGAAAGTGGAAAAGGAAAAGCAGAAAATTGCCTCAGGGGCTAAAGCCCGTTGATCTCCGAGCGGCTTTTGTCGGAGCTAAAGCTCCGACCCCCTAAACACCAGTGGCCGGGATGATTCCAAATGCCCGATGCCGCCTTTGCCAATTTCCACCTTCCATTTTCCGATTTGTATTTTCCAAATCAGCGGACGCGGCGCGCGCGGCGAAACGACGCAAACGCGAACGCGGCCATCATTATGGCATAGACGATTGCGAAGGCCATGAGCCACAGGGCCGGGCGCTGCTTCCACTGCTTCCAGACGGCGAATGCGGCCCAGGCGGCGAAGAGTCCGAAAAGGGCGCCCGTGGTCTCGTGGAAAAGCTGGCGCGCGACGCGCCAGAGCGTGCGCATCGTTATCACGATTGAGCGCCACAGGGCCGGGAGCAGGTTCGCGGGCATACCTGGATTCTAATACAAGGCGGGGCGCACCGCGCAGCGGGCGATTGCTGGGCGAGTGGTCGAGGGCCGAGACTGTGATGAAACGTGCGGATCTTCCTCAGGGGCTAAAGCCCCGTCTCTTCCTTGCGAGGCGTTTGTCGGAGCTAAAGCTCCGACCCCCTAGGAGAGCAAATCATCGCCAGACATCTCCGCGAGTCCGGAAAGCTCTGGTCCGGGGGCCTGCGCGACGACTGGTGCGGCGGGGGAGGCCTGTCGGACAGTTAACGCAGGGGAAGCGCGGGGCGGGGGTCGGCTTGTTTCGGGCTTGCCACGGTCATAGAATTAGGGTAGGAAAACCTCTTAGGAGGTGACGCGCGTTGCAACTCGACGACCACATGAAGCAGTTGCTGCGAGAGCTGGGGCACGCGATCAACGATACGGTGTCCGATTCCGAAAGGATCGCCGAAGCGATTGCGAACGTGCGCGCGGCGGGGTTTGACATCGTGCTGAAGCTCGACGCGACGATTGGGTTGGCGCGCCGGCCGTCGCAGGATTCCAAGATGACCTCGCAGGACCGACGATTCCTTGAGTCGCTGCACATACGGGTGGACGACGAAGTGCTCGACGAAGAAAGTGCGGAGCCGAAAGTCGAGATTACGCCGCAAGACATCAAGTTTCTGAAATCGCTCAAGATTTCATTCGATGAAGAGCTATAAGATCGCCGGGGGACTGGCCGCCCTGAGCGCGGCGCTGACAGTTTCTTGCGTACCGGCGCGGGCGCAGACGGTATCGGCGCCGGTTGTCGTTCGGAAGGCCAACCCAGCTCCCAAGCAGAGCACCAAGGGCGAATGGGTCAGGGTCCAAGTGATCCACGCGGACGCGTATTCCATCGTGGTCTTCGAGCCGGGCAACGAGCGAGCGATACATACTTTCACGATTTCGCCCGATTTAAGGGACAAGATGCAGTCGATCGTGGACCGCGGCGGTTATCAGTACGGCGACAAAGTGAAGATCCTGCATCAGCCGGGACAAACCGTGGCGCTCAAGATTTCGGGCAAACCCTCCAAGCCAAGCTGAAGTTTGCTTCCATCGAAATTCCTACCAGAACCACGCAAGTCGCTTTGTGGTACAACTGCGGCTGATGGTTCGCCCGCCCGCCGTTGCCGGACTTTTCTATCCCGCCGACCCGCGGGAGCTCGCTCGGCAGATCGACGAGTTTTGCGGCAACGGCGCGAAGAAAATCGCGGCGCAGGCCTGCATCGTGCCGCACGCGGGATACATGTATTCCGGGCACGTGGCGGGCGCTGTCTATTCGGCGATCGAAATTCCGCAGCGGTGCATACTGCTGGGACCGAGGCACTTTCCGCAGGGCCAGCCGATGTCGATTTTGACCGAGGGAGCATTCTCGACTCCGTTTGGCGACGCGCCCATCGACGGGGCGCTGGCGAAGGAGCTGGCGCGCGCGTGTCCCGTGCTGCGAGAGGATGAGATCGCGCACGCGCGAGAACATTCGCTTGAAGTGCAGATTCCTTTCTTGCAGCGACTTCGAGCGGATCTCCGCTTCGTGCCGGTCGTGCTGGCCACGGATCGCTACGGAGCGATCGAGGAGTTGGGACGCGCCGTCGCACAGGTGGTGCAGGCGCAGAGGGAGCCGGTGCTCGTGATCGCCAGCACGGACATGAACCACTACGAGAGCGATGCGGTGACGCGGGTGAAGGACGAGCGGGCAATCGCGAAGATTCTCGCGCTCGATCCGCGCGGGCTTTACGACACGGTGCGGATGGAGGGAATCACGATGTGCGGATACGCGGCGACGGTCGCGACGTTGATTGCCGCGCGCGAGTTGGGCGCGACGGAAGCGACGCTGATCCGTTATGCGACTTCGGCCGACGCGGGCGGCGACGCCGACCGAGTGGTCGGCTATGCCGGGATTATGGTCGCTAGACCGCTCGCCGACCAATCGCGCTTCGATTACGGCCAGTCGGTGACCAACTGATCCCCGTTGACGGAGCCGAGGCCCGTGGCCAAATTAAAGCCAGCGGCGGCGTTATAACCAGAAAGGACGCCGACGGTGAAGTTGCTGCCGCCCCCACCACCGCCCCCTCCCCCCCCGCTACCACCACATGCTGCCACGCCGCTGAGTAAGAACGCTAGCGCGAGCGTCGCCAGCGCGGTCCCCCATCGGCGAGCCCTTCCGGGGAACGCAGCCAGAATCGATCCCAGGCAGAGAAGGCACAGCAAAGCCAGGGTGGCCGGGGTTACCCACGGGACCGGCTTGCGAGGGCGAACGGAGGGGCCGACGATCTGGGCCGTCAGCACACAATTGGTGCTGTTCTTTTGACACGGCATCGCGTTCGTGCCAGTTTGCACGTCGTAGAAGACGCAGGTGGGCGATGGATTGGCAGCTGAGACACACGTGTTCGAAGCCGCAAGGGTGTACAGTTCCTGATTAATCGCACCCTGCTGCATGCCGGTCTGCTTATCGATCAGCGCGACGATTCCGGCAAATGCCTGTGTGGCAACCGACGTGCCACCTACCAGGAGGAAATTGGAACTTACGTCGCAGGATTTGCCTCCCAGTTGGTCGGATTCACACAGGTAGTAGGCGCTTGCCGCGATCGTACCGGTGCCGGAAAAGAGCGAAACGTCTGGGAGGTCGCGTGCATTGTCGTTCGGAGTGGTTATGCCGGTTTGCTTCGTGCAGGTGTCGGCTATGGTATTGGCCTGCCAGCAGGGCTTCGAGTATACCGCGCTCGCCCCGCCCGAGCCGCCTATGGGCCCTTCGACCGAGGCGCTGCCTTGAGTGAAGCTCAAGGCATCCTGGTTAAGTACCGAATCGTTGCAGGCGGCTTCGGTATCCGTTTCGCCCAATGACACAAAAATCGAATTGGTGCAGGTATCGTTCCATGTGGTTTCAGGAATGTAACCCTTAGCGGAGGCCTGCGTGGCTGGGTTATTGACAGAATTCCAGTAAGTAGATGGATTGTTGATGTCGTCGAGGCCGAAATCGGTGCCGCCGACAGCAACGTCAAATGGAGTCGAGGCGATGCCGTTTACCTGAAGGCCTCCAACAGCCGGCCGTATGCCGGAGTCGCATCCGGCAGAACCGTTGTCTCCCGCAGCCACAATAACGGTGATGCCCTCCGAGGCAGCCTGCTGCCATATGGAGTTGTAGAACGCGTTGGCACTTGAAAAAGGCGAGCCAGCCGCACCAGTCACGGTATACGAGCCCGTGAGACTCGTTTCGCACGCGCCGTAGCTATAGCTCAAGATTTGACCGAGCTGATTGTCCACGATGTCCACGGCCGAGAGGTCACCTCCAAAGGTACCTCCGCCCTGTGAATCCTTCGAAACCACGAGATTGATGTTCGCGCCGGTAGCGACGGCACCCGACCACTCAACGTCGAGAATGGCTTCAGTCTCGTTTCCGCTTTTCAACACACCTGGATTGCTGCCGTTGTAGGTCACGGTGAGGTTCTCAGCCGGGAGACCAAAAAGCGTGCGAAACGCCTGCGCGTCGCTCTGGTTGATGTCGCTGTCGCTAACAATCGCGATCGTTTCGCCTGAACCGTCGTTTCCCACAAGCTTGTTGGTACTGTAAATTGCCGCGAAGTCGCCCGGGCCGAGGACGTTGCACTGGTCTTGGAGGAGAGTGTCAAGGAATTGGGGCAAGCTGCATGGGTTGAGAGCAGACGTTGGGAAACTGAGCGACGGCCGCGTCTTGCCTTGAGCAGCCGCGCTGGGCGACCGCCGCACCGGAACGCGAATGTGGCTCATCGGCCTCGGAAAGAAATTGTGCAAGGAGCGGACGCCGGCCACGGCTGGCACCAGCGCAGCCGGAATCGCGGGATCATTCGCATTGGCCCAGTGCTGCTCGCCGTTGACAACGTAGCTGTGAATCGGCGTATGGAATGCGCCCTCGACATGCGCGGCATCTCCCGAGAATTCGATCGTCGTGCGGCCGCTCGAAACGCTGCCGATCGTAAAGCCATGCGACTCAAGCCACGCCGTGATCTTCTGGATGTCTTGATCGGATGGGCCAAACATTTGCCCGAATTGTTGCGGCGCGAGCCACTTATGATAATTCGGAGACGACCTATCCAATTGCTGGGCCATCAGCGTTTCGAGCGCGGCCTCCTGCTGTGGGCTGCGCTTGAGGACAAGCAACATGCGCTCCATCGGAAGGTTGTCCGGCGCGACGCCGCGGTCAAATTCAGCGCGCGCGAGCGGATGGACGTTGCCGCGCAGCACGGTCAGCCTGGATTCATCGACCGGTCCCGTGATGAGCGAGCGCACGTTTCCCGATTGCGCGAAGGAGCGCGCGGCGAGAAACAGGAGAACACTGCATGCAGCGGAGGCAATCAGCGCGAATGCAAGTTTTGGTCTCATAATGTTGGCCATTCCGCTCAGATGCTAACAGGGTTCCAAAAGGATGGACGCACTTTTGGCGAAAGATGCAACAGACACGCAAGCATTATCATGGCGCCGAAGCGCGAATGCGAGTGGCGAGATTGCGGGCGCGATCGCGCGCGATGTCGATGAAATGGGTGTCCGCAGCAAGCTGGTCGAGCGAGGGGAGAAGCTGCCGGGGCACGGGAAGCAGCTTATGGTCGTAATCCTTTTGAATTTGCAAAAGGACATCGTTGACGCCCAGGCGGTCGTAGCGCATGGTGCGTACGAGGTCCGAGAGGTCGGTCTCCTGGCGGGAGACACCTTCGAAGATGTCGAGCAGGGCGGAGGCGGAACGGTCGAGCGTGTAATTGAAGGTCACCGAGTGCGATTCGGGGCCGCGATCGTAGCGGAAAGTCTTCTCCCCGAGGTTGGCGATCCGGCGATGTACCTCGAGATCGATTCCGTTGAAATCGTGAAGCTTGTCCGCCAGATCGAAGATCTTCTGCGCGAGTAAAGGGTCCAGCTTCATCGGCTGCGGACTGGCGTCTTCATCGAGCTGGCGAATGTCGTAAGTGCCGGAGCCCGATTCGTCCACCTTGATTTCGACGAACTCCGGGTAGCTGGATTTGAAGACTTTCCGGAAGGTGATCGTCGCGCCGCCAGCGGGATCGGCGCCCGCCATCGGGGATACCGCAAGCGCGAGGAAAACAATGGCCAGGAGCCGGCGGGCGGCGGTCACGGCGCTCATCGCCCCCGCGAAATTGGGGCGCCCGCGGCGCGGGCTCCGGCAGCGGCTGCCGCTGCAAGGCGCCACCGGCCGGAAGCCGCGGCCAGGCGTTCGCGGGCACGCTCGGCTTGCGCGTGGCAAAGCGCGACGGCAAGAGCGTCGGCGGCGTCCGCGGGCTGAGGCGCATCGGGAAGGTCGAGAAGCGACCGCACCATCTGCTGAATCTGCTGCTTGGATGCCCCGCCGAATCCCGCGACGCTCGCTTTTACCTCTCGCGGCGAGTAACTGTGCGCGGGAATTTGCGCCTGCGCCGCCGCAAGCAGGACGACTCCGCGCATCTCCGCGAGCTTGAGAGCCGTCCGGATGTTGAGCGCCGCGAAAACGGATTCGACCGCGACGGCGTCCGGGGAAAACTGCTCGACGAGGCCGGAAATCAGGAAGTGGATCTCGCGGAGGCGAACGGCGAAGGTCATGCGGTCGGGAAGCCGCAGCGCGCCGAACCGCATGGGGCGCGCGGCGGAACCGTCGATTTCAATCACGCCGTAGCCGGTCGCGCCCGCGACGGACGGGTCGACGCCCAGGATGCGCACTTTGCGCGGCCCGCCTTCCGGCCGGGCGGGTTTCGCGATGAAATTTGGCGGACGAGCAGGCATGTCAGCGGACACAAGTGTACGTGCGCGGCGGAAGCGGAGGGAAGAGTTTTTTCTGCACTGTGCGGCGCAGGGAACGGCTATCCGGCAACCGCGGCCTGGATTTCTTTCTCGTCGATGTCGAAATTCGCGAAGACGTGCTGCACGTCGTCATGATCTTCGAGCGACTCGACCAGCCGCAACATTTGCTGCGCCTGCTGGCCGCTGAGCTTGACGTAATTTTGCGGCAGCCAGGCGACTTCGGCAGAAGCAGGCTTGATGTTGGCGGCGGCGAGCGCCTCGCGGACTTTTTCCATGGCTTCCGAAGGGGTGATGACTTCCCAGGTCGAGCCGTCGTCTTTCAGGTCCTCTGCGCCGGCGTCGAGGACGATGCCCATCATCTTTTCCTCGTCCGCCTGATCTTTCGGCACGACGATGTCGCCTTTGCGGTGGAACATCCAATTGACCGCGCCGGTTTCGGCAAGGTTGCCGCCATTTTTCGACATGAGATGGCGAATTTCGCTGACGATGCGATTGCGGTTGCTGGTGACGACCTGAATCAGCATCCCCACGCCGCCCGGACCGTAACCCTCAAAGGTGACTTCATCGAGCGTCTCGCCCTCGAGTTGGCCGGTGCCGCGCTGAATCGCGCGCTCGATATTGTCGTTGGGCATGTTTTCGCCCTTCGCGGCAAGGATCGCCGTGCGGAGGCGAGGATTGGTGTTGGGGTCACCGCCGCCGACGCGAGCGGCGATCGTCAACTCTCGAATGAGCTTGGTGAAAATCTTTCCGCGGCGGGCGTCGGTCGCCGCCTTTTTGTGCTTGATCGTGGCCCATTTCGAGTGTCCGGACATGAAGCAAACCTTTTAAGGGAAGTGTGGCAGGAGCGGCAATAAAGCTCTTGCCGCCATAGTGTAGCAGCCGATGTCGGTACGGGCAAGGCTCGGCGCGGAAAGTCGGGCATGTACTGCCGGCTATTGCGCGAGCCTGGACCCGAATCAGTATGGGAACAGCGGCTCACCGGTAGTGGGATCGAGAAGCATGATGCGATAGAGACCCAACCCGTCAAGATCGCCGCGAAAGTCGAACAGATCGAGGATCGAGCCAGCCAGCGCGTCAAAGGATTGGTTGCCAAGCTGGCCGAGACCCCAATTGTCCTCGATGAATCGCGTAATGGAGCTCTGGTCGGAAAGCGAATGGCTCACGTAGTTGCGCTTGGCAAGCGGCGAGATCAGCAAGAACGGGAGGCGCGGACCGTAGCCGCAGCGGTCCAAGTACGCGGTGGCGGCCGGCGCGCCGCAAAGGCCGGTCGCGCCCAGCAACGCGTCATTCTTTGGATCACTCGACTGGCTCACGATCGGCGGCATCACGTGATCGTACCATCCGTCGGAATCGTCGTACGTGATGATGATCGCCATGTCGTTCCAATAAGGCGTTTGCTGAAGCTGGTTGATCGTGTTGACGAGGAATTCCTGCTCGGCCAAGGGGCTCGAAGTGGACGGATGGCCTGTCTGGTTCGCCGGGGGCTTGATGAAGCTGACGGACGGCAAGTTTCCGTTGGCAACGGCATTCCAAAAATCCGTGATGGCGTACTGATGCATCGCCTGGTCGCTCTGGCCGATGGCTGCAACGGAAGATGGCGGCGTGTGATGGGGATTTAGCGTCGAGGCGAAGTACTGGAATGGCGTGTAGTGCGGATCTTCTTCCGCGATGCACGTGGCGACACCGCCGCTCGTCGACGCGGGAGTCCAATCGCCGTAGAACCAGCCCCATGTAATTCCCTTGGCGTTCAGGAGGTCGCCGACGCTAGGACCAGCCATTTGAATGGTCGTGCCGGTGGAGCAATCATCGCCAGTGGGATCGATATTCGCGATCACGCTGCCATTGACAACCTTGCCGGACACAGAAATCGGAGTGGCGCCGTGGGTCTGGCCCGAAACGAGATTCAAGTGCCCCATCACCGTCGTGCCGAACGTTGACGCGAAGTAGTTGTCGCTCATGGCGAAGTTCTGGGCGTAGTACCAAAGTGCGGTCACGGTATTGCCGTCGTAATAGCCCATGGAAAGATTGGGAGTGCAGCCCGCGCCCGCGGCGCTCAGAATTTCGGAGAACTCGTTTAGCAGACCCCCATTATAGGCTTCCTGTTCGTCGTGATAGTGATTGTCGTTGTCACACGTCACAGCTTCGGAGTGATCGAGTCGAAACGGAGCGGCGGCGTCAGGATTGAAATTCTGCAACGTGCTGGTCAGGTTGTTCACCGCAGGCGTATCCGGCAAGCCGAAAAAAGGGGGCTCTCCCGGAGGATTGGCGGCCTTCGGATAAGTGGCAAAATAGTGATCGAAGGAGATATTCTCATCGAAAATCACGACGAGATGCTTGATCGGCGTTGTCGTCGCCGGCCCGGACGGGCGAACGTTGCCGACGTGGCCTCCAGGTGACGCCAATGCAACCGTCTGATTTCCGAGCAGGGCGATAAGAACCAGAGCAACAAAAGGCGAGCACCTGGGCATTGGATGAATCTCCTTAGAGGAACTCGAAAACTATTTCAGCCTTCACGCGCACCAGAAATGCTCCGCGATTTTGATCGTGGTTTGTTGCAACGGGATGAAGCGGCGGTGACAAATCAATCGCAGTGAATGAATTGTTGTAAACAAACTTTCACACGGGATTCATGTAGCGCAGACGGAAGCAACGCCAAAATGGAGATCGTCCGGGAAGCTCCTGCAGCCCCGACGCTCTTGCCGAGCGATACAACTGCACACGTCGACCATCGACGCTTCCGTCCGGACTTCCGGGCACATGCAAACGTTAAGGATCCTGCTGCTTTTGACAGCGACATCGCCGTTATTGGTCGCCGCCGGCGCATCCGGGCAGAGCGCGCCTCGCGAGGCTTGTCCGCGACCCGCCGCGGGCGCGACCGTGCCCGAGCCGGAGGATCTGCGCAGTGAAAACGGCCTGCTAAAGGTCGATCTGACCTACCGTAGTTCTCCCGAAGCAAACGGAAGCCACCGCTACTGTTATTCATACAAGGACGGCAGTGAGGCTCCCACTCTGCGCCTGGAACCTGGAGATCTGCTGATACTCAACTTGAAGAACGACGTGAGCTTACCCTCGAACGCCAAGGAACCGATGCCGGTAATGCACTCGATGCCTGGCGGATGCGCCGGAGCGCAGATGAGCGCCGCGGCAACCAACATCCATTTCCACGGGCTCGATGTGCCGCCGGTCTGCCACGAGGATGACGTGCTCAACACGCTGATCGAGCCGGGAGGACGGCCGTTCGAGTACCGCTTTCGGATTCCTGCAGATGCACCGCCCGGACTTTACTGGTATCACCCTCACGTTCACGGCTTTACGAAGACGCAAGTGCTGGGCGGAGCATCGGGCGCGCTGATCGTTGAAGGCATCGAGCGGACGAACAGTTTGCTGGCAGGCTTGCCGGAGCGCGTTTTCGTGGTTCGAGATGAAGACCTAGAAAATCCTGCCGCCCAACCCGTTCAATCTGGAAACGTTCCTCCGCCCATCGTTCTTCGCGACGCGGAAGGCGACATCCTGAACACCGGGTCGGGCGGCGGAAAGCCGGCAAAGGATCTGTCGATCAATTTTGTCCCGGTTCCGTTTCCGGAGTATATGCCGGCCGTGATTCGGGTAAAGCCGGGGGAAAAACAGTTCTGGCGGGTTCTGAATTCGTGCGCCATCACCTATCTGGATCTGCAGCTTCTGATCAACGATGCGCCGCAGCCGCTCGGAGTCGTGGCGCTCGACGGAAACCCAATCAACGAGAACGGACTGGCGGGCAACCGCATCGTCTGGGAGAGCCATATTCTGCTGCCGCCGGCGGGACGCGTCGAATTTATCGTCAAAGGACTGCCGGCGGGCCAGACCGCGAGTTTTGTGACGCGGACCGTCGATACGGGGCCCGCCGGCGAGAACGATCCGACGAGGCCGCTCGCCACGATCTTCGCTTCGCCCGATGCTGGGGCGCCGCGCGCGAAGCTCGCCGACTCGCCTTCGCCGCTCGGCCCGCCGAAGACCGTCTGGCTCGGGGACGTAACGCCCGCCAGGACAAGGAAGCTCTATTTCTCCGAGAAACCGCGAAACCCCGGCGATCCGAACAGCCCGACCGACTTTTACATAACAGTCGATGGCCAGGAACCAAAGCTCTTTGACCCGAATTCGAAGACGCCCAACATCGTCGTACAACAAGGAGATGTGGAGGACTGGATCATCGAGAATCGGACGCAGGAGCTGCACGCGTTTCACATCCACCAGATTCACTTCATGCTGACGGAGTTTAATGGCGTGCCGCTGGATGAGCCGTTTCTGCGCGACACGATCAACGTCTCGTACTGGGACGGCAAGAGCCGCGTCTATCCCAGCGTCAAATTGCGCATGGACTTCCGCGATCCCAACGTCGTCGGGACATTTGTCTACCATTGCCATCTGCTCGAGCACGAGGACGGTGGAATGATGGGCCTGATCCGGGTCGAACCCAAGCGTCAAGCCGCGAATTCCCGGGCGCGTTTTGCGTCGGCAAACCGACAGCTGTGTGGGCGCGCCCTTCTGGCAGCTTCGACTGGGTCGCGCCAGTCAAATGGGCAAAGTTACAATTCCGATAAAGCGGTTGCGAACCTCTCGCAGGAAACCGCGAAAGAGAAGACCCAAGCGAGGAGCAGTTTTTAACGAGCGTGTCATCAGGGAATAACAACCGCAGCGTATCCCTCAAGTACGCGTTTGATTCCGGAAGCCTCTGAGCGCTCGGCGTGCGCCGGCGCTAGTCCCCGCGCGAGGCGAGACGGTGTCAGGCGGGAGATCAATCACTACAAGGAGACTTCATGATCCGGAAAAACCTACGTTGGATGGCCGCCGCGCTAATGGCATCCAACTTGGCCCTAGCGAGTCCGAGCGTGCTGTTGGCCGGCGTTGGGCAGTCGTCTGCCGAGGGCGCCGAAACGACGACGCCAATCAAACATGTCATCGTTATTTTCCAGGAGAATATTTCGTTTGACCACTACTTCGCGACCTATCCGTACGCGACAAATCCTACGGGAGAGCCCCCGTTTTTCGCGAGGCCTGACACACCGCGCGTCAACAACCTTCTCAGCGGCGGCCTGTTGGATGAGAATCCCAACTCCACGCAGCCGTTCCGCATGGACACGGGCGCAGCATCCGTGACTTGCGATCAAAACCACAGCTACACGCCTGAACAGCAGGCGGCCGACCACGGGCTCATGGACCAATACCCTCAATACACGGGTACGGGTTCGACAGCCGGCTCCCCTTGCAACGACTACGGCAAAGGGGTAGGTGTGGTAATGGGCTATTTCGACGGCAACACGGTCCAGGCCATGTGGAACTACGCTCAGCACTTCGCAATGAGCGACAACTCCTACGGCACGATGTTCGGGCCTTCGACCGTCGGTGCCCTCAACTTGGTTGCCGGGACAACATCTCTCGCCACCCTGCAACCCTCCGCAGACGGAAGCAAGGCGGCAAACACGAAAAACGCCAATGGAAACGTCGCAGGTTCGGCGCTGACGGGGCCTGCAATTGGCGATCCGCGCCCGTTCTACGACGATTGCGTGGCAACCGATCCGACAACGAGCAAGCTCTACACCAAGATACGCATTAGCGTTGTGGGAAAGAACGTGGGTGATCTGCTAAACGCGAAGAACCTCACGTGGGGATGGTTCCAGGGAGGATTCGCGCCGACTGGTTTCGACGCGCAGGGCCGTCCGATTTGCGGCGCGCATCACGTCGGGCTGGCCGGCGATGACGCTGTTACCACCAGCGGCGACTATATCCCGCACCACGAGCCCTTCGAGTACTTCCTTCAATCAACGAACCAGCACCATCTGAGGCCGAGCAACCCTTTCATGATCGGCCAGACAGATCAGGCCAACCATCAGTACGACCTGAGCGATTTCTGGACGGCGCTTAACGAGGGGCGCCTTCCTGCGGTCAGTTATCTGAAGGCGGGCGGCTATCAGGACGGGCATCCCGGCTACTCCGATCCGATCGACGAACAGGTTTTCATCGTCGGCGTCGTCAACGCGATCATGGCAAGCCCGTACTGGCGGGACACGGCCATTATCATCTCCTACGACGACTCCGATGGATGGTACGACCATGTGCTTGGGCCGGTTGTCAACCAGTCGGCGGTTTCGGACGACGCTCTCGCAGCCACAGCGGATTGCGGTTCGGCGACTGCAGCCAGCTCGCAGGGCCAGTGCGGATATGGACCGCGGCTTCCGCTTCTGGTTATCTCTCCCTATGCGAAGCAGAATTACGTCGACCACAGAATCACGGACCAGTCTTCGATCCTTCGTTTCATCGAGGAAAACTGGAACCTCGGAACGGTCGGGGGGAACTCGTCGGATGTCAAGGCCGGCAGGCTGAATGGCATGTTTGACTTCGACAGCCGCTTCCAAGGGCCGCCACTCTTCCTCGATCCGGCTACAGGAAGTGTGTTGCCGCCACCTCTGCTTCATCGCTAACGGCGGCGAGGAGATTCCCCGCAGTCCCTCACACCAAGCAACGCCCCCCTGGCTCGTCCCGCAATCCTCCGGGACGAGCCAGTCCGTTTTAGGGCGCTCTCGAACCGGCTTTGCGGATGTATGCTGTGGCGTACGTGCGACGCCGCAGTCGCGCGCTGGGAGATTACAGTTGGCCCGAAAGCCGCGCAGCCTCGACCTGACACAGGTTTCGGAGTGGGAGGACGGCAAAGTCCTCCGCAAAGAGGACTACCTCGCCGCGGAAGAGCCGCTCGAAATCCGCATAGGCGACGAGCCGCTGAGCGTCACGATGCGGACGCCGGGGCACGATCTTGAATTGTCCGCGGGATTTCTCCTGACCGAAGGGCTGATCACAAAGCGCGAGCAAATCGTTTCGCTCGAGAATGTGGTCGAAGACGGAGAGGCGAAGCGCGGCAATGTGGTGCGGGCCGTGCTAGCGCCCGGATCGGCGCCGGATTTCGAGAAAATGAAGCGGCACTTTTTCGCCGCGTCGAGCTGCGGCATTTGCGGGAAGGCATCGATCGACGCGGTCCGCGCGCGGACGCTGGAGCCGCCAAACCCGGCTTTTCGTCTCGATGCGGAAGTGTTGCTGAAGTTGCCGGATGCGCTGCGCGCGTCGCAGGCCGTTTTCGGGCGCACAGGAGGCCTTCACGCCGCCGCGCTATTCGACGCAGAGGGAGAGCTGATCGTCCTTCGGGAAGACATCGGCCGCCACAACGCAGTGGATAAGGTGATCGGTTGGGCGCTGCTTGAGAACCGCGTTCCGCTCGGCGACGCGGTGCTGCTTGTCAGCGGACGCGGCGGATTCGAAATCGTGCAGAAGGCAATCGTCGCGGGACTGCCGATCGTTGCATCGGTTTCGGCGCCGTCGAGCCTGGCGGTGCAGCTGGCGCGCGAGCTGCGGCTCACGCTGATCGGTTTCCTGCGCGGGCGGCGGTTCGTGATCTATGCGGGAGAAGAGCGAATCAAGGGAGCTTAGCGGCGCGACGATGCGACAAGAAAGGAGAAAGGCAGGCTTAGCTGGCAGCCTTTCCCAGTTTCTTGGGTGACTCGCCCCGGTGGCCGTTGCCAATCATTTTTGTAAAGGCATCGAGGAGTTCGCGATTCCACCAGCCGCGCTCGCACTCCTCGTTCATGATTTGGAGCGCGACCTCCGGCGGAGATGCTTCGCGATACGGCCGGTCTGTAGTCAGCGCGTCGTAGACGTCGGCGAGCTGCAAAATCGATGCCGTAAGCGGAATCTGCGGTCCGCGCAGGCCGTCGGGGTAGCCGGAGCCGTCGTGCCTTTCGTGATGATGGCGAATGATCGGCAGGACGAGTCGAAACGTGCGCAGCGGCGCGCAGATGCGTTCGCCGACAATGGGATGCTTGCGCATGATCTCCGTCTCTTCGGCTGAGAGCGGACCGGGCTTCAGCAGGATTGCATCCGGCACCGCGACCTTGCCGATGTCGTGAACGATGCCTGCCCAGCGCAGCGCCTTGATGTCCTCTTCCGGCAGACCTCGGATTTCGCCCAAGCGCGCGGACATTTCCGCGAGGCGCTCGCAGTGGCCGCGCGTGTACGGATCGCGCGCCTCGATGCTCTCTGCGAGGCTGAAAAGCACGCCTTCGGCGTTTTCGAGCTCGTCGGTGAATTGCTTCAGGCGCAGAAGGGAACGAGCGCGGGCGAGCAGCTCATTGAAATCGATGGGCTTGCTGAGAAAATCGTCCGCCCCGGCATTGATGCCCTGGATGCGGTCTTCGGTAGCGCTTAGGCCGGTAATCAGCACGACCGGGGTGAGGCGCGTTTCGGGGGTCGCTTTGATGCGGCGGCACACCTCGAAGCCGTCCATTCCAGGCATCAGAATATCGAGCAGAACGAGATCGGGGCAAAACGAAGCGCAGTGCGCCAGCGCAGTCGCGCCGTCGCGGACTTCGGCGACGTCAAAGCCTTCGCGGCGCAACAGCGTCGCCAGCGCAAGCCGCGCGGCCGATTCGTCGTCGACGATCAGAATCTTTCCCGGCATCGTTTCGCATTCGCCGAACTCAATGCCCGCGAGCAACGTCATACTTCAGAGATGGCGCCAGGCGGCTCGCGGTCGGCCGGCAGCCGCTCGAACTTCCGCGGCGCGGGCAAACAAATGTATCCTGTCCGGTCGGCTGGGACAACCCGGAATCGCGCCGCGTGGACTTACCGCGGTGTTGCAGGCGCGCAAGGAAAGGATCGCGGAAGAGCTCATGAAGAGAACGCTTACGCCGGAATCGCTCCAAGAAATCGCGACGCGGCTCGAACACGCTCATAAGGCATTACTGCGGCGCTATCCCGGCCCACCGGGCGACCGCCAGCCGATTCACGTTGTTTACGGTGGAGCGCACCTATTTCGCTCGGGGACGGCCCGGAGGCTCGGCGACCTCGCGCTGAAATCGCTGGATGAATACGCGGCTGACTTTGCGACATTCGGGAAGGCAATCGGTCTGCCCGGCGCGAGCGGCTTGCCGGAGTCGTCCGAAGCCGTCGCGTCCGTGGCGAAATCGATCGAAGTAGAACCGGAGGCGGCGCGGCGCGAGAATCCGGCTGCGTGGTTCGCATACACCGTCTATCGCGGCATTCGCGAGAAATTGCGGCGCGAGCCTGTCGAGGATCTGCGAATCGATTTCGAAGACGGGTACGGCAATCGTCCGGACGAGGAAGAGGACGGCCATGCTGCTGCGGCGGCGGGCGAAGTCAGCGCAGGCATGAATGCGGGAGAGTTGCCGCCGTTCATCGGCATCCGCATCAAGCCGCTGAACGAAGAGCTGCGAGAGCGAAGCATCCGCACACTGGATATTTTCCTAACGCAGCTGGCCGAGAAATCGCGCGGCGAATTGCCAAAACACTTTTACATCACGCTGCCGAAAGTCGCGCTGCCGGACGAGGTCGCGGCGCTCGCCGACGTGTGTTCGCGCCTCGAACCGATGCTCGAATTCGAGCCGGGCGCGCTGCGCATCGAGCTGATGGTCGAAACGCCACAGGCCATCTTGAACGAACGCGGCGAGGCGAATCTTCTAGCACTGGTGGGTGCGGCGCGGCGACGGTGCGCGGCCGTTCACTTTGGGCCGTACGATTACACAGCTTCTCTGCACATCGGGGCGACGCACCAGCCGATCGCGCATTTCGCGTCCGATTTCGCGCGCGGAGTGATGCAGGTGGCGCTTGCGGGGACCGGCATACGGATCGCCGACGGCCCGACCAACATCATGCCGATTCCTCCGCATCGAGCCGCCCAGGAGGGTTCCGCTCTCAGCGTGCGGCAAATCGAGGAGAATCGCGCGGCGGTTCATCGCGGCTGGAAGATTCATTTCGAGAACGTTCGCCGCTCGCTCGGAAACGGCTACTACCAGGGATGGGACCTGCACCCCGCGCAGCTCCCGGCGCGCTATGCCGCGGTCTATTCGTTCTTCCTGGAGAATCTCGACACGTCCGCCGAGCGGCTTCGGAACTTCATCGAGAAAGCGGCGCAGGCCACGCGCGTGGGGCAGGTGTTCGACGATGCCGCGATGGCGCAGGGCCTGCTGAACTATTTCGTGCAAGCCATCAATTGCGGCGCGCTCACGGCGGAGGAAGTGAAGAAGCTCACAACCCTTTCGGCCGCGGAAGTTCGCAGCGGCTCGTTCCTGAAGATTCTGGCGCAGCGGCCGGCCTAGCGGGAGCCGGGTTGCAGCGGCCGGCGGGCTACCGGGTTCTTTGCCGCATGACAAACAACAGGGGCAATACGCAGAGGCAGATCGTACCCATCACGCGAAAGTTGTCCACGAACGAAAGCATCGTCGCCTGCCGTTGCAGCTGCTGATAAACGAGTGCATGAGCGCCAAATGCGGCGCGAGCGGCATCTTCTCCGTGCGTGGTCAACAGGTTTGTTATGTGGCGTAATGCGGACTGGTAGAGTGGATTTCCCGGCTGAAGGTTTCCCGCGAGAACGTTCTGGTGGAACTGCGCACGGCGGTCGAGCATCGTCGTCACGAAGGAGATACCGGTGCTCGCGCCGACGTTTCGGGCGAGATTGATCAGCCCCGAAGCGTTGTTCATCTTGCCGCGCGGAACGAAATAGAACGCCATTACGTTGATCGGCACGAACAAAAACGCCGTGCCCACGCGCGAGATAATCCAATCGCCAACGGGCGACCGCGCGCTCGCCTCGAGAGTGAGATGCGACAACTGGAACAAACCGGTGGCCATCACACAGAGTCCTGTGGCGATGATCCATCGCGGCGGGAACCTGTCCAACAGTGCTCCCACGAACGGCAGAGTTGCAAGCAGCAGCAGTCCGCCGGGAAGCAACACCATGCCGCTTTCCATCGCCGTGTAGCCCATGAGCGTCTGGAGCAAAATCGGAACTAACAGAGTGGTGCTGTACAACACGACGCCCAGCGTGTACATCATGAACGTGGAGATGGCGAAATTTCGGTCCTTGAAAAGGTGCAAATCGACGACGGGATCTTTCGCGGTCAACTCGCGGATCACCAGGGCAATCAGCGCCGTAACGCATACGACGGTCGCCCAGGTGATGAACGTCGAGCCGAACCAGTCGTCGCGCTCTCCCTTGTCCAGAATGACCTGCAAGAAGCCGAGGCCCACGCTCAGCAGGCCCAGACCTAGAAAATCGATGCGCAGCCCCTGCTTGAACGTCTTGCGAACGATGTGCGCCGGATCCGAAATGAGAAGCGAGATCATTACGAGCGAGACGATTCCCACGGGAACGTTCAGAAGAAAGATCCATCGCCACGAGTAGTTGTCCGTGATCCATCCGCCGAGCGTCGGCCCCAGCGTAGGCGCAACGACCACGCCCATGCCGTAAATCGCCATCGCCATGCCCTGCTTCGACCGCGGAAAACTATCGACGAGGATCGCCTGCGAAAGCGGCTGCATGCCTCCGCCCCCCGCACCTTGAACCACGCGAAAAAAAACGAGCGCGCCGAGCGACGGCGCCATCCCGCAAAGGAATGAGCTGAGCGTGAAGATCGTCACGCAGGCGAGGAAGAATCGCTTTCGCCCGAAAAGCGTGGAGAACCAGCCGGTCAGCGGCAGCACGATTGCATTGGAAACGAGGTACGAAGTGAGGACCCACGTGCTTTCGTCCACGCTCGCCGAGAGGTTGCCGGCGATATGCGGCAGTGACACGTTGGCGACGCTGGTATCGAGCACCTCCATGAACGTCGCCGAAATCACTGTGGCCGCGATGAGCCACGGGTTCACTTCAGGCATCGGCCGGACGTATTCCGCGGTGGCGCTCATCAGCCTTCCAGGCGCAATCGGTGCGTCGCGCCGCACATTTCCCATCGGCAAATTTCGCTGAAGTTCAAATGAAGAGAGAACAACCCTGTGAGATTCAGACGATCTTGCGGCATGTCCCCGGCGCCAGAATACACCGCCGATTGGGATCGCTCAAATGGAAGAATCGCTAATTGCGAGCAGCAGGTCCGGTGAGCTGCACAAGCGGCTCCGAGGGAGCCGACGCACCCGGATCGAGAGTCTGCGGCGCGCGCCATGCGTCCATCGCTGCGATCTGATGCACGCAAGAGATCGTGCAGTGCGGCGCACAGCCTTTCTTGGTGACAAATTCGCGGCGGCGTTGCGCCTCGGTGTATTGGTCGAGCGGGATGCCCGGATAGCCGCGCTGCTGCGAGCAATAGTGAACGAGGCCGTCCTCGCAAATGTAGAGGTAGCGCGACCCGGCACGGCAGCGCCAGTCGTTCGCGCGGCCGGCGGCGATGTTGTGCTGGAAGCTGTTGACACGCGTAAACGAACGCTTCCCGAGCGACATGATCTCTTCGAAAATTTCGCGTTCGCGCGGGCCGAGCGGCTGCATTTGCCCGTTGCCGTCATGAATGATCCCGACGGTCGATGTGAATCCGAGCTGTTGCGCGCGGTGAGCCACGGCGAGCGCGTCCTCCGGATTGCGGACGCCGCTACCGAGCACCGAATTGATGTTCACTTGAAATTCCGCGTGTTCGGCCAAGAGCGCGAGCTTCTGATCGAGCACTTTTAGGCTCTTTTTCGAGACGTCGTCCGGCTGCGCGTTGTCGATGCTGATTTGCAGGTATTCGAGGCCGGCGCGATTGAGCTGCTCAATGCGGCCGGCGACGAGCAGATAACCGTTGGTGATCAGGCCGGCCATGATGCCATTCTTGCGAATGCGGGCGATGATGGCGTCGAGATCGGGATGCAGCAGCGGTTCACCGCCGCTGATCGTGATGATGGCTGTGCCCATCCCACCGAGGCGGTCGATCCGGCGGAACATCTCCTCGGTCGGCACCGGCTTCGAGAAATCGTCGAACTCGTTGCAATACGTGCAGGAAAGATTGCAGCGCCGGATGGGAATGATGTGGACGAGCAGCGGATGCCGGGTCGAGCCAAGCCCCTTCACAAGCATGCGGATCTCGCGCAGCTTGCGGTGCGCCGCGCGAAGTTTCTTGCGAATTTTTCGCCGAAATGTCACTGGATCGAATCCGAGCAGCAGGCCCAACCGAATTATTATGCCATAGCGCTCCGCGCTCACCCGTGCCGTTCTGGCGCAGGCTTCGACAAGGAGTGAGGGGGGGGCGGGCACACCACCAGAGCGCCCAACAGGGGGTACGCGGCTAAGCTTGTCCCGTTCCAGTGCCATTCAGGAATGGTGTCGAATCCCGGCTAGCGACGCATTCCGACGTTGTCAAATGCTCTCGACTGTCGATGATTCCTTTTCTATCTATTTAGAACCAATGACCGGGCCGGCATCGCTCAGTCCTTCGGCGCAACGTCACGGGACTTGATGAGCCACTGCCCGTTCACGCGCACGAGTTCGTCGACGTCTCGCCCGGCGGCGGCTACGCGAAGCGGCACGTTCGGGCCCGCCGCAGCAAATACCGTCAGCCAATAAGCCTCCATGCGTGCGTGATCCTTGTCGATGAATTCGAGGTAGCTGTTGGCAGTCATGTGATACATGGCCGGCCGTTTCTCACCTTTGGCTTCGGCGTCAGCGGCGCGCTGGCGAAGATCGGCGATCATTTTCTTGAGGGCGTCGCTTCCCTTGACGGCGTTGGCGCCGCTGCCGAATTGTCCATCGGGCGTGTAGGTGGCAGCGTATGCATCGGCATTCTCCGTGTCCAGGGCGCGAGTGTACTGCCACATCAGCTTCTCGATCTGCGCGCGGTCTTGAGCTTCCCGTTGCGTGTCGCTTCCCGCCGAAGCGGCATGGAAGCCGAACAGTGCCACAAGCGAAAGCGCCACGACGCCAGCAAGGATTTTCTTCATCATAGGTATCTCCTTTCGATAACAAAGCGCACGGCCAAGTGTTTTGGAATCGCACGATCGACCGGGCCGAGATTTTGTACCAGGCGAATGAAAGAGTCTACATGACAGTCGTCGGCTGCAAACTCGGATTTGCTGGAACCAACTGGCCACAGGCCGCTGGGTGGCCGACCGGAAGCAATCTTAGGGGAAGGATTCGACGATCGGTTCGACCGATTCGGTGGGAACGGTGCTAGAATTTCGTTTTCCATTTGGTTTAGACTACGGCGTGTATTTGCGGGCACCCGGGAAGACAGGCACCTGCCCGTAGATTCCCGCGCACGAAACATTCTGCGCCCACGGGGTGAATCGGATGGCCGATCCTGTAGCGGAAAAGGTGATCGCGACGCTCGCGTCGGTGAAGCGCATCCCGGCCGAGACGATCACGCTCGAAACGAACCTGCAGGAAATGGGCATCGATTCGCTCGACGTCTTCAGCCTTCTCTTCGAGCTCGAAAACGCCTTCAAAATTTCGATCCCCGACGACGACGTGCGGTCGATCAAGACGGTCAACGACATCGTCGAAGGCGTCAAGAAGCTGCTTGCCGCTGCGCCGCCCGACGCATCGGTAGGCTCGACCAGCCCGGCGAACTGATGGCGCCGCGCCGGGTCGTCATCACAGGTCTTGGAATCGTTTCAGCGCTGGGTCTGGATGTCGCGGAGAACTGGAAAGCGCTGTGCGAAGGCCGCTCCGGGATCGGGCCGCTGCAGGGCGTCGACGGCTCCCGCGTGAATCTCAAAGTTCAAAACGCCGCGCAGGTCCGCGGCTTCGATCCCCTGAAACACTTCGCCGGCGGCAAAGACGCGCAGCTCGACCGCTTCGCGCAGTTTTCCGTGGTCGCCGCGCGCGACGCCATACGCGATTCCGGCATCGCGCTGACTCCGGAATTGCGCGAAGAGTGCGCGATCATCTGCGGCTCGGCGGTCGGCGGCCAATCGGCGATCGAGGCGGGATTCGAGGACCTCTGGGTCAACGGGCGGGGACGCGTTCATCCGCTGACAATTCCGAAGACGATGGCCAACGCGGGCGCGAGCCACATCGCGATGGATCTGGGCTTGAGCGGCCCTGCGTTTACGATCTCGACGGCGTGCTCCTCGGCCAATCATGCGATGGGGCAGGCCTTCCGCATCGTCCGCGACGGTCAGGCGGAAATCGCCGTCACCGGCGGCGCCGAGGCCTTCTTTACGGTCGGCATGCTAAAGGCCTGGGAAGCAATGCGCGTGATTTCGCCGGACACGTGCCGCCCGTTCAGCAAAGATCGCAAGGGCATGATTTTGGGCGAAGGCGGCGCGATGCTGATTTTCGAGCCGCTTGAGGCGGCGAAGGCGCGCGGCGCTAAAATTTACGCCGAAATCTGCGGCTTCGGAATGACGGCGGACGCGCACCATCTGACGCAGCCGACCGTCGAGGGGCCCGCGCGCGCGATGGGCGCAGCTCTGCGCGAAGCCGGTTTGGCTCCGGACGAAATCGGCTATATCAACGCGCACGGCACGGGCACGCCCGGGAACGATCCGGTGGAGTCGCGCGCGATCCGCAGAGTTTTCGGCGCGCACGCGGACAAGATCGGCGTCAGCTCGACCAAGTCGATGCACGGCCACGCCCTGGGCGCTGCCGGGGCACTGGAAGCCGTAGCTACCGTGCTTGCGCTGGGTCGCGGCATCCTTCCCCCTACCGCGAACTTCACCGAGCGCGACCCGGAATGCGACCTCGATTACATCCCCAACCAGGCGCGCAAGGCGCAGGTCGGCGCTGCCCTCTCGAACTCCTTCGCCTTCGGGGGGCTCAACGCCGTCGTCGCATTTCGGGCCGCCTCGCGCTAGTCCACGCACGGAATCGATCCGTATCAAGAGGAAACCACGGGGCAGGGGAGCAGGTCCGTCAGGGAATCTCTAAAAGAGGCGTGAAACAAACGGGACGATAATGTTCCAGCCCTGCGGGACAATTTCCCAGCGGCGGGTCAGCTCGTCCGAACAGGAAAGCGTAACCATGATGCCGAGCCAGAAGAATCCCGCGAGGATGACGATGCGCGTGAGGCCGGTGGCGTACTTTACGTGCATGAAGAAGAGGATCACGAGCGTCATTTTGACCACGGCGATTGCGAGCGCGACGACGGTGTTCCATCGCCCGAGGTCGATGTAGGCGACCCAGGTGGTGAGCGCCGTGCCGATCATCAAGACCAAAAACACCATAACGTAAGTGGTGATTGGGACGACGTGACCGATAGGGCCTGAGTATTCGGAATGCTCGGACATTTGCCGTCAGCTCCCCGGGTAGCGCCCGCCGATCAAATAGAGCAGCGGGAACAGGAAAATCCAAACGATATCGACGAAGTGCCAATACAGCCCGCTGATCTCGAGCGGGGAGTAGTATTGCGACGAGAACTTGTTCCGCGCGGTCATGATTACGAGCACGGTGAGAATACCCAGGCCGACGACCATGTGCAGGGCGTGCAGGCCCGTCATGAAGAAGTAGAAGCACATGAACATCTTCACGCCCGGCGTATGCGTTCCGCCATCGAGCCAGCTCACCCCGGGAATCAGGCCCTCCACGTAATCGCGGTACCACTCGAACCGCAGTTTGATTCCGATAAATGTGGCGCCGAGGATCATCGTCAGGATCAGCCAGAAGATGATTTGGCCCTTCGATTTACCGGTTTGCGCCGAGCGGATGGCGAGCGCCATCGTCAAGCTGCTGAAGATCAGGACGGCGGTGTTCGTGGCGCCGAATCTGACGATCAGCTCGTGGCTGCCCTGAATGAACGACTGGAGATGCAACGAGCGATAGATGATGTAGGACGTGAACATCCCGCCGAAAAAGAGAATTTCGGTGACCAGGAACACCCACATCCCGAGCGTTCCGGCTTCGCGCTGCTGCTCGACGGTCTCGAACTGGTGCGCGAAACCGGGAGGATGCGCGCTGTGAGCGGCCATCTCAGACACGGGCCACCCCCGGAGCATCGGGATATTTATGTGCTTCGGCGACGGGATAGTTGTAGGCGTCTTCGGTGACCACCGGAATCTCAGCGAAGTTTTCCGTGGGCGGAGGAGAGGGAATCGTCCACTCCAAGCCCGTGGCTTTCCACGGATTCGGTCCGGCCACCGGGCCGTAGCGCATCGACCAGGTGAGGTAAATCAGCGGAATCACGTAGCCGATACCCAGAATGGAAGCGCCGGCTGACGACAGCACGTTGAGCACCTGAAACTCCGCCGGATAAACCGCGTAGCGCCGCGGCATGCCGAGATAGCCAAGCATAAACTGCGGAAAGAACGTGAGATTGAATCCGAGGAAAATGATGGCTGCGGAAATCCGCGCCCAGAGGTCCGGATACATGCGTCCGCTGATCTTGGGCCACCAATAGTGGATCCCTCCGAGGTAGGCCATCACCGCGCCCCCCACCATGATGTAGTGGAAGTGCGCGACGATGAAATACGTCCCGTTGAGGTGCACATCGGTGGCGAGCGAGGCCAGGAAGAGTCCCGTGAGGCCGCCGATCGTGAACAGGCCGATAAAGCCGAGCGCGTACAGCATCGGAGCTTCGTAGGAGATCGAGCCGCGGTAGAGCGTCGCGGTCCAGTTGAAGACTTTCACGGCTGACGGAATCGCGACGAGGAAGCTCAGGACAGAGAAGACCAGCCCCGCGTAAATCGACTGGCCGGTGACGAACATATGATGGCCCCAAACGATGAAGCTGATCACGGCGATCGACAAGCTCGAGAACGCCACGAAGCTATAGCCGAAAATCTTTTTTCGAGAGAAGGCCGTGATCAGCTCGCTCACCACTCCCATGCCCGGAAGAATCATGATGTAGACCGCTGGATGGGAATAGAACCAGAACAGATGCTGGAAGAGCAATGGGTCGCCGCCGACGGCAGGATCGAAGATGCCGACGTGAAGAGTGCGCTCGAGGCCCAGCAGGAACAGCGTGATAGCGATTACGGGAGTGCCGAGAACGAAAATCAAGCTCGTGGCGTACATCGCCCAGATGAAGAGTGGCAGGCGAAACCAGGTCATGCCGGGGGCGCGCATCTTGTGGATGGTGACGATGAAGTTCAGGCCCGTCAAAATCGAGGAGAAACCCGCGATAAAGACTCCCAAGGCCACGATCGTCACGTTGGTCGCCGAGTAGTGACTGCTATACGGGGGATAGAAAGTCCAGCCGGTATCGACGCCGCCTGAGAGCGTGGCAAAGAGCGCCAGGGCCGCCCCGGTGATGAAAATGTACCAGCTCATGAGGTTCAGCTTGGGGAATGCCACGTCGCGGGCGCCGATCATGAGGGGAATCAAGAAATTCCCCAGCGTCGCCGGAATCGACGGCACGAGGAAGAAAAAGACCATGATGATGCCGTGGGTCGAAAACATCTTGTTGTACGTTTCCGGCTCGAACAGCGCGCCCTGGGGCTCGACGAGATGAATTCGCATCAGAACCGCAGCAATGCCGCCGACCAAAAACATCACCGTGATCGACGCGAGATAGAGCAGACCGATGCGCTTGTGGTCGAAAGTCAAAAGCCAAGACCGGATGCCGTAACTGGCGTTGAGATAATTGACGCCAGGTTCGGCCGGGGCATCGTGGAGATCTGCAGTGGCCGTACTCATTTGCCGTTCCTTTCTTCCGAACTCAACGATTTCACGTAGGCGATCAGGCGAACCATCTGCTCCGAGTCGACCTGCCCCTGATAGGTGGGCATGATCGACTTGTAGTTGGGCAAGTGGACCGAACTTGGCACCAAGATCGCCTGGCTGATCAGCGACTCGTCCACAACGCGGGTTTCCCCATTCGCCATCTTCTGCGGCTTACCATAGACACCGGCGAGCGAAGGCGCCTGCGCGCCCGCCTCACCCGTGTGGCAACTGTTACAGCCGAATTGAGTGAAGAGGCGTTCGCCCTGCTGCGCGAGGGATTCCGTCTTTTCGCCGCCCGCAAGCCACGCCGCATAGTCTGACGGGGTCATCACGTAGACCCAGCCGATCATTTCGGAGTGGTTCGTGCCGCAATACTGAGCGCAGAAGAGATGGAACGCGCCCGTCTCGGTAGCCTGAAACCAGAGGGATGTGTACCGCCCCGGGAGCGCATCCTTCTTCACGCGAAACGCAGGAATGTAGAAATCGTGAATCACGTCCTGCGAGGTGATCGTGAGCTTGACGGGCACACCCACGGGTACGTGAAGTTCGTTGATCTCGCGAGGTCCCTCGGCATGCTGCAGGTGCCACATCCACTGCTTTCCGATGACGAAGATTTCGGTGGAAGACGCAGGAGGACGGCCGTTTTGGACGTAAAGAGCGGCCGACCACACGAACAGGACGGCGCAGATCAGCGACGGGATGATCGTCCAAGTGAGCTCGACGATCAGAGGCGTATGCGTTTCGACGGTCTTCTCATCGTCCGACCGGCGACGGTACTTGACCATGAAGACGAAAATGATTGAAAAAATCAGAACCGTGAAAAAGGCGGTAATGCCCGAAAGCACGAGATAGAGCCGATCGATTCCGTCGGCAGTCGTGGAAGCCGCGGGAGGCTGCAGCGGAATCATCGCCGCGAGACAACCGAATCCAGATTGTATGAGGCCCATCATCACAGTTCCGTCACAATCCTTTACAAAAAAATCGCGCGCAAACGCGGTGCTTCACGCTCTCTTGCCATGCAGCTCGTAATGCTCGCCCCGGAAGAGCAGGATCAAGAAAATCCCACCGATCAAAACCGTCGCCAAACCACCCAACT
>Ga0335078_10002586_pt1 | contig 27288 bp, 20 predicted proteins | sample Lox_Sample_32_FD_206711 | JGI IMG/M metagenome (GOLD analysis project Ga0335078, IMG submission 206711) | Soil microbial communities from Loxahatchee National Wildlife Refuge, Florida, United States - Lox_Sample_3.2 | ecosystem: Environmental > Terrestrial > Soil > Wetlands | place: USA... | reverse complement strand
AGCGCTCCCAACTGTAGCGGAGTCATCGAAATCCCCTCGCCGAAAGAGCACATCTTTCCTACTCCGCCGAGCTTCGCGGGAATTTCTTCATCCGGATACGTTCCCAGTTCCTCGCCGGGAATGTTGAATCCCGCCATCTCCCCCAGACCGTACAGGTGCGCATAATGACTGATTTTCCTGAATCCAAGCTTCCGGCCTAGCGCTTCGAAGTACGCATTGTTCGAGTGGGCCAGCGCGTTGGTCAGGTTCATGTGGTACCGCCCACCCAGGCGAACCTCAGTTTCATCGTTAATGATGCCTTCGCTCAACGCGGCCAGCGCTACCGAAAGCTTGATGGTGGAGCAAGGTTGTGCGCCGCTGGAAAGGGCGAGCTTCTGGTTGACCATGGCCAGAATCCGTCCGCTGGTGGGCTCAATGGCAACCACGGTTCCATTCATGTTGCCCAGAGCGTCGATCGCCGCCTGGCGAACCACCGGATCTTCGCCAGCCGTGATGTCACCTTCTGTAACATCGCTGGCAAACGAACTCATGTAGAACCGCTCATAATAACGATGATGCCTTGCGCGTGTACGAACTAACCTGCCGGAGCGCCTGTGCGTGACACCTCGGCTTCGCGCCAGGTGCCTCATGTGGTTGCGAGCGTGCTGAGTTTCGGTAATTTTTTGCTTGGATTTATTCGCGGTCAGCGGCCGCGTGCTGACTGTTGCCGCCGTAGCCCAGATCGCCACAAAAAAAAGGAGGCTCAGAAGAAGACGAAAAAGCCGTGCACCCTGTTTCGGAATCAAGCCCGCACCATCCCCAGATTTTGCTTGCTGAACGGCAGGTTGCTGGAATTCAGCAAAGACTCTCAGTCTGACTTGTATTATGGAATGCTTCATTTCGATGCGCAAGAAAAATTGCTACTTGAAACCGAATCTCACCTTAGTAGTAACCCATTGTGCCCTAAGCGGTTGCGGAAAGACGCAGTTATGGACATGCGCTTTGGTAACCGGCACGCGCATTACTCAGCTAAGGAATTGAAATGAAAAAGGGTGCATCTTACTTCGCACCCTGATCGACATTCTGGAACACGTAAGCAGTCTTCGCTTATTTAAGGCCCTTCACATATTCAGCGACTGCCTTCGCCTGGTCGGCTGACAAACTCGACATCGGGTTCTTGTGCGGCGGCTTCTTGCTCGAATTCCCCTTCGTCAACAAGTTGGCAATGTCATCCGCGCTCATGCTGGTCCCTTTGAGCGCGGGTCCTACTTTGCCTTCACCCATCGCTCCATGGCAAGCTGCACACTTGCTCTTGAAAATCGATGCGCCTTCCTGGGCTGAGGCGAGTGACACCAAAGCCAGAAAACTTAGCAATAACATCAGTGACTTCAGGCGATGCATGGTTCGACCTCCGTCAAATGAAATTGAGATTCCTGCCGTAGGCATGTTTGATGCCCCAAGCGAATCGCGATAATTATACTTCCCGCTCCGGTAAATGCGAGCCCGCCTTTACACCGGTCAGTTATTCCGGACGCCGCGTAGTCCTAATTCGGGCACGGGTAACTATCTCAGAGGTAGATTCGATTGCCTGGGCACCACCCGTTAGGTCGAGCGACGAGTGGTGCCGGTCCCGCAAAGTACAGGTTTAATTCGGCTCGTTGCGTTTGCGTAGAAACGCCGGCACGTCCAGGTCGGCCTGCTCGAAATTGGCGATCATCGCATTGCGCATGCTTTCAAGCGGATCAGGCGTACTGACCGCGGCCACTGCTCCCGAGGCTGATTCCATTACCATGGGTGGCGGCGGCAACGGGTCAGGCTCCGCCGGCGAATCCGCAAAATCATCATCAATCTCGCGGGAGGCCGAGAACGTGGAAACCGCTTCCTGCCTGCGGCGGCGAACGTCGGAATCTTTGAATCCTGTCGCGATGACCGTAATCTTGACCGTGTCCTTCGCTTTTTCGTCGAGCACCGCCCCGAAGATGATGTTCGCATCTTCATGCGCCGCACTTTGAATAATGCTGCAGGCCTCCTGCACCTCCGCCAGCTTCAGCGAAGTTGAACCCGTGATGTTGATGAGAATTCCGCGCGCCCCGTCGATTGCTCCGGCTTCAAGAAGCGGCGAGGCAATCGCCTTCTGCGCAGCTTCGGTTGCGCGCCGCGCGCCGTTAGCGGTCGCCGTGCCCATCACGGCGTAGCCCATTCCCGCCATGATCGCTTTCACGTCAGCGAAATCGCGGTTGATAATCCCGGGAATGGTGATGATGTCGGAGATCCCCTGCACGCCTTGCCGGAGAATGTCATCGGCTACGCGAAACGATTCGAAGAAGCCCGCATCCTGAGCGACTGCGAGCAGCTTCTCATTCGGGATGACGATTGTAGTATCCACTGACTCCATCAGCTCCGCAATTCCCCGTTCTGCTTGCTGCATGCGCCGTTTGCCCTCGAAGGCAAACGGCTTCGTAACCACGGCCACCGTCAGCGCGCCCATCTCGCTCGCCAGGGAAGCAATAATCGGCGCAGCTCCGGTTCCCGTTCCGCCGCCCAGGCCCGCCGTCACAAATACCATGTCAGCGCCTTCAAGCGCTTCTATGATTTTGTCCGAATCTTCGAGAGCGGCTTTGCGGCCGACTTCCGGATTGGCCCCGGCCCCGAGGCCGTTGGTCAGCTTGACTCCAAGCTGGATCTTCATTGGCGCGCGCGACATGCGCAAAGCTTGCAAATCCGTATTCGCGGTAACGAACTCAATCCCCTCCATACCGGCGTCAATCATGCGGTTTACGGCGTTTCCGCCGCCGCCCCCCACTCCGATGACCTTGATCTTGGCGTCGTTGCGGGCATCTTCGTTAAAGCTGATGCGAATATCGCTTTCCTTTTTCATAGCCACCTCAGTTTTGGATTTAGAGCGCCAGCATTCAGCACTTGGCAATTAGCATTAGGTTGTTGTCTGAATGCCAATTGCTAATTGCTCTTTCATGCTCCCTTTTTTGCAAACAATCCCATCAATCGCGAACTCCAGCGCGTATCTTGCAACCCTCGCGCCATCCGCGCGCGGTGCATATAAAAAATCATCCCCAGCAAGGTTGCGTATTCCGGCTCTGCCAGGGTTGCCGGCATCTTCGCCAGAGGCGTTGGCCACGAGAGCCTCACCGGCCGGCGCAATACCGACTCGGCGACGTCCAAAATGCCGGGCATTCTCGATCCACCACCGCTCAGGACCACTCCCCCGGCACAAAGCTCGAACATTCCGGAATGGCGCAGATTGTCACGCACCATCTCGAATAATTCCCGCGCCCTCGGCTCGAGAATCTCGCCTACCATGCGTTGCGAAACCAGTCGCGACGGGCGATCGCCTACCGAAGGAACTTCCACTTCATTTCCGTCTGGTATGAGCGTCACTACTACGTTCCCATACAACTTTTTGATTTTTTCCGCCTCACCCACCGGAGTACACAACCCCACCGAAAGATCGCTCGTGAAATGATCCCCGCCGATGGGGATGACGGCTGTATGGGCAACCGCGCCTTCATGAAACACCACGAGATTGGCTGAGCCTGCTCCCATGTCCACCAGGCAAACTCCCAACTCGCGCTCATCGTTGCGCAGCACTGCGTCCGCGCAGGCGAGCGGCTCGAAAACGGTGTCATCCACGTGCACCCCGGCGCGGTTTACCGCGGTGATCACATTCTGGGTCGCGCTGGCTCCGGCGGTGACCATGTGGACCCGCACCTCCAGTCGCATGGCCATCATGCCGAGTGGATCGTGCACCCCTCCTTGTTCATCGAGAATGAATTCCTGGGGAAGCAAATGCAGAATTTCGCGGTCGGCCGGTAGCGAAATCGCGCGGGCCTTGTCCACCGCGAGTTTGATTTCATCGCGGGCAATTTCGCGCGAACGGTTGCCGAAACTGAGGCCGCCATGCGTATTGACGCTCTTTACGTGTGCGCCCGCGACGCCGAGCAGCGCATGTTCCACTGGCGCTCCCGCGACGTCTTCAGCTTGCTCCACGGCCTTCTGAATCGCGCCCACCGCCTTTTCCAGATCGACGATAATCCCCTTGCGCGAACCCCGCGATTCCGCGACGCCGTGACCGCGGTAGCGCAGGCCGTTGTCAGTGGATTCGGCCACCAGCACGCAAGTCTTCGCGCTTCCCACGTCAATCGCCGTCAGAAAATTCTGGTACTGCTTCGCCATCCTATTGCTCTTGTCCCTTCGGAATTGCCGGACTCGGCTTCTTTCCGGACTGCGCTGTGGCCTGCGGCAGCCCCTTCTTGGCCGTCTGCGCCTTCCTCGCTATCACTTGCCGTTTCGCCGCCGCATGAACAGATCCTTTCGCATGATGCGAACCCGGTTTCCTCGGCCCGGGGACCACCTGCTGGCTTCTTGCGCGCGTGGCACTCACGGGAAGCGCTGTTGTTTCACGCATGGCAAGCACAGCCGGTTGTACTCCCGCCGCGAGGGCGCGTTTCATGGCAGCCGGTGAAAGCTGAGCCTGCTTGCCAGGAGCCTGCTGTTCCGGATTTACAACGATCTGGTTGTCATAACGCAAATCCACCGAATCGAGCTTGGAAAATTGCTGCCGCCATTCCTGCACGTGCGCGACGTAGACCTTGAATCGCTCAAGGTAGTTTGCAGAACCGAGGTGCACCAGCACAGCCCCTTTGGGATCATTCACCAGCACTTTCACATCATCCGGATCCGATATGTCCACTTCGCTCAAATCCTGCGAGTAGCGGGCGCCTCCGCCATCAAGCTGTGATACCAGTTCATCGTAAATTTTCATCTGGGCGCTGGCTGTCGACCGCGGCTCGGACAAGCTCAATCCGATCACCACCGGAAACGAATATTTTTTCTTGCGTCCGAGCGGCAGGTCCATGAGCACTCCGCTGGCATCGGCCATATAGATTTTTGAGCCCACGCGGGCAAAGGCCACCGGCGTACGCTCATGAATCGCAATCTTCAGGCGATTGGGAACAAAGCGCATGACGCTCGCCGATTCAACCCAGGGAATCTTCTCAAGCGCTCGTTGTCGCTGATCCAACGGTATGAAAAAAATATTGCGGCCGATATCCGCACCCATCACTTCCAGGACCTGGGTACGCGTAACGTTATCCAGCCCGCGGAGCTCGATGTCATCGCTCGATTCAATGCGAAAGCGCCAGGAGTGTTCGCCGTAATGATAAAGCGCGGCGACAAGCCCTCCGCCGAGGACCGCAATGGCAACCAGAGCGGCGCCCCATCCGAGACGAACAACAGTTTTCTTCGGGAGTGAACCGCGGCGGACGGAAACACGCCTCTGGCCGCGCAGAAATGGAGATTCCTCTTCGCCATCCAGATCGAGCAATCGCGCACCGTCTGGTTCGCGGACAGGCTCGGCGGACGCTGGATACAAATCTTCCTGCGGGATGGTCGAAGCAGCTTTTCGGGCCATCAACCCAGGTCAGTTGTCGTCAGGGAATGCCGGAGCAAAATCAATATAACTGCTTTTTACGATTTGAGATAGACAAAACTTGGTGCGTTTTGCACAGGCGGAAAGAATTCCGTCACTCGTGACTCAAGAAAGGGTCAACGAGTTCGCGCAGACTCTGAACCCAAGCTTTGGCGCGGGCAAAGTTCGGCAAGAGCGGTCGCTCGTGCCTGCTGGGCCTCCAAACATGCCAGTTTCGCTTGCCGGGACGAGAGCTTCACCTCAAGCGTTTTCAGCCGGACCTGCGCCAGTTCCATACGCGAATCAGAGCTCTTGAATGCGTGGTCGAACACCAGCACTGGAACTCCGAGGCGAGTACTTGTGCTGGCTATCGCCTCTTGGACATCAGTCGTGGCACGACTCGATATCCGCTGCCCGATTTCGTGCATTCGGGAAGCGAACGGATTCCCCAGCACCAGCGCCATCACAGCCACTCCGGCCCAATAAGCTAATTTTTCGGATGCCATACTAGCTCTCACTTCCTTTTCGTGCCGCATGTCAGTTAGACGTCGTAGTCGAGGAAGTGTCAACCGGTGTTTAGATCAATTCGAAAATGCTGCCAGAACGGCCCGTTTGGTGAAAACCCGGATCATCTCCCGCCGGTACTCAGGAGTAAGTGCAGATGTGGTCAGTGGTTTAGCGGTCTTCGCGGCAAGATCGCCTGCAGCTTCTGCCAAAGCATCATCTACGACTTTGCCTTGCAAAAGCTCGCTCGCACCTTTTACCAGCATGGGCGCTGGATTAACAGCGGTAATCCCGATGCGGGCATCAGAAACGTGTCCGTTCGACCGCTTGATCGCGACCGCAACTCCGGCGAGGGGGTAATCGATAGACCCCCGAACACGCAGCTTGCGATAGACGCCGCGATAACCGGAGGTCGCTGCGGGAAGTATTACGCGCGTGAGCAGTTCGTTGGGCGCCAGTTTGCGATAGTTATCGCCGATGCCGGTATAAAAATCGCGCAAGGGAACTTTGCGTGTGCCCGAGGGGCCGGCAATCTCGACCTCGGCATTCAGGCATAACAATGCGGGTGGCGTGTCGCCGGAGAACGCCGCCCAGCACTTTGTGCCTCCCGGCGCAACATGGCAAATATCGCCGTCTTTTTTTATGCAGAAGCCGCATCCCTTGCGCCATGTCAGCGACTGGTTGTACCAAAGGCACCGCGTGTCGAGGCAAATGTTTCCGCCAATCGTCCCCATATTGCGCAGAACGGGCGAAGCGACGGTGGCCGCGGCTTCAGTAAATACAGGATATTGTTCCCGCAGCAAACGTGAATGCTCGATTTCGCACAAAGTAGTTAGCGCGCCGATCTCAATTCCCAGCCCTGTCTGGTGAATCCCTTTTAGCTCGGCCATCCGCCGAATATCCAGCACAAACTCCGGCTCGAAAAGCTTCTGTTGCAGGGAGGGCACAAGGTCAGTGCCGCCGGCGATGATGCGCAGAGCACCCGGGGCATCGTGCTTCGCAAGGAATGAAATCGCCTCATTTAACGACCGGGGCCGAAGCAATTTGAATTGCGGAAGGCTCAATCATCACCTGCCGCTGCGGCTGGCGCGTCTCGTCTCGCTGGATCGAGCGGATGCCGCTCCGGGCCTTTGCCCCGAAACCACAACGATCCGCCATGTTCACGGAAGCGTGAGGGCGCGGCGGGATCAATTCCCTCCGTCATGTCGATTTTTTTCTGGGCTTTCTTCTCGCGCAGGGCGGACAGAACGCGCTCCGGCGTAAACGGAGATTCGTGCAGACGAATGCCGACGGCATCATAGATCGCGTTTGAGATTGCAGGGATCGTCGCTGCCAGCGAGCCTTCGCTGCACTCTTTCGCTCCGAACGGACCTTCAGGGTCAATGCTCTCGACGATGATGGGTTCAATCTCCGGCGATTCAACCGCCGACGGGCTGCGATATTCGAGCAGGCCCGGGTTCATCAACATGCCATCTTTCCAGACCATTTCTTCCGTCAGGGCCTGTCCCATGCCCATCCACACCGAACCGATGATCTGTCCTTCAACCGAAACCGGGTTCAGCGCTCGACCACAGTCGTGCGACGCCCATACCTTGTGGACCGTGACCTCGCCTGTATCTTCATCCACGCTTACTTCGGCCACCTGCGCCGAATAGGAATATGCCGGCGACGGTCCCACACCTGCGCCTTTATGTTTGCCACCCCGTGCTTCGGGAGGTGGCGCGTACGATCCAGTTCCGCTCAGCGCGCCGTGAAAATCGATCGCCGCAACCACGGCCTCTTCGAACGTAAGCTGATCTTTCGGCCCTTCGTCCTTGCGCTTCTGCTGCAGCGAACCGCGCAGAATTTGCCCTTCGACCCGGCCTGAAACCGAAGCCTCAACGGCCTGGATGGCGCGGGCGCCCCCGCCCGCGAGACTCTTGCACCGGATCGTATCATCGCGAAACACCAGCTCCTCAGGCGCGCAGTTCATCTTTCGCGCCGCCGCCGATGCAATCTGCTTTTTCACATCCTCCGCCGCACGTAGCGTCGCATTGCCGTTCATGAAGGTCACGCGGCTGGAATAGGATCCAATATCGATGGGCGTGAGATCGGTGTCAGCTGCGACAACTTTCACGCGGCTCAGCGAGCACCCCAGCACCTCGGCCGCAATCTGCGCGACCATGGTGTCCGACCCCTGACCGATGTCCGACGCGCCGGTATAAACAACCACGCCACCGTCGCGATCGATCTTTATGTTGACCGTTGAGTGCGGCATGTCGGAGCGAATAATCGAATTGGCCGCGCCACTGACATAATGGCTGCAGGCAACTCCCACCCCGCGCCCGCGAGGCAATTTGCCTTTGCGCTGTTTCCAATTCGAGCGCTCCACGACCTTTTCAATGCACTCCGGCAAGCCATAGCTCTGAACGCGCAACCCATTCACCGTGATGCAAGGCGGCTTGAGCAGATTTCGCTGTCGAATTTCCGCCGGGTCGATCTCGGCTTTTGCAGCCAGCTCATCGAGTTGCGATTCAAAGGCAAAACGCACATTGACCGTTCCGTGCCCGCGCATCGCGCCGCACACGGGTTTGTTGGTCAGCACCCGATATCCGTCGTACTGAATGTTCGGAATGTCGTACAGCGCACCCAACAATGCACCTGAATAAAGGATGGTCACGACGCCGTAAGAGCAATAACCGCCGCCATCCTGCACAACCCTCGCCTTCACCGCCGTGATCCTGCCGTCATTCGTGATTCCGGTTTTCAGATCAACAATCGTTCGCGGCCTTCCACGGTGCGCCCAGAAAACTTCTTCGCGCGTGTAGCGAATCTTGACTGGCGCCTGCGCTTTGCGCGCCGCAACCGCCGCGATGATTTCCAGCGGAATTACTTCGCTCTTTCCGCCAAATCCCCCGCCCACGAGCGGTTTGATGACTCGAATCTGCGACATCGGCATTTCGAGCACCAGAGACAACTTGTGCTGCAGGTAGTACGGAACCTGCGTTGAAGACCAGACAGTCAGCCGCCCCTGTTTGCCGGTGTGCGGATCGATATCGAACGCCGCCAGCGTACAATGCGGCTCCATCGCCGCATGAGTCACTTCGTTCGCAATAAATCGGCCTTCCAAAACGTTATCCGCTTCCGCAAAGCCTTTCTCCGGATCCCCAAAAACGTGGTGATAATCTTTCTCGATGTTGTGCGGCTTGTTGTCGTGGATAAGATCGGTCTCCGCTTTCATCGACTCTTCGGGATCGAAGTAGGCGGGTAGCAGTTCGTACTCGACGTCAATTAATTCGAGCGCCTTGTCGGCCGTGGCTTCATCCACTGCGGCGACACACGCGACATTGTCGCCAACATAACGGACTTTGTCGGTCGCCAGGGCATGCTCGTCGTGCCCAACGGGCAGAATGCCGTACGGGGTCGGCGCATCTTCGCCCGTCACAACCGCGATCACTCCCTCGAGCGCTTCCGCGCGGGAAGCATCAATGCTCTTGATTCGTGCGTGCGGGTAGGGCGAATGCAGAATCTTCCCTACCAGCATCCCGGGAACACGAAGGTCGTCCGCGTACTTGCCTGCGCCGGTGGTCTTGCCGGCGGCATCAACCATTGCGATAGGCTTGCCAATTACGCTGAATTCAGACATGCTGTTCGAGCCCCAACCAACTTGTCATTCCGAGCGACGCATGGATTCGCTTGAGAATCCGAATGCTAGTCGAGGAACCCTGTGCTTTCACTTCGTAGCCGCCATTCCCTTCTGCTCCGCCTCGATCGCCGCTTTGATCGCCTGGTACATCTGGCTGTAGCCAGTGCAGCGGCAAAGATTTCCGCTCAGGGCCGCGCGGATATCATCTTCGCTCGGATCTTCATTTTCCGAGAGCAGATGCTTCACCGTCATAATGAACCCCGGCGTGCAGTATCCGCACTGCGCCCCACCCCAGTCGCCGTATGCTTTCTGAATCGCCGCCAGGCTACCGTGCTCGCTGACTCCCTCGACGGTCGTGATCTCCTGCCCTTCGCAGCTTGCCGCGAGCATGGTGCACGAAAGCACCGGAGTTCCATCCAGCAGCACCGTGCATGCTCCACAAGAAGAATCGTCGCAGCCGCGCTTCGATCCCGTTAGTTGCAAATCCTGCCGCAAAACGTCCAGCAGCAGCATGCTGGGTTCGCTTGCCAGCTCGTGGATGCGGCCATTCACTCGAAGTTCGATGAGCTCTTTTTTCATCGGTTATCCCGCAAGGGCCTGGCGTACGGAGAGAAGCTTAGACATCACTTTCCCCTCCACACCGGCTGCCGCTTTTGCAGAAACGCGTTGATCCCTTCCTGCGCGTCTTCCGTCTTCATCAATTCTTCAAAGTAGATCTTCTCTGCCCGCGCCAGCCCCTTATCGAAATGAATCGAGTCCCACGCGTAGATTGCTTTCTTGGTCACCGCTAAAGCTGCGGAACTCAATTTCAGCAGATGCTCCACCGCTTCCTGGACTGTCCGATCGAGATCGACTTCCGGCACAACTGCGTTCGCCAGCCCGATTGCCGCGGCCTCTTTGCCGGTTATACTGCGGCCCGTCAAGATGAGGTCTGCGGCATGCTTTTGCCCAACCAAAGCTGCCAGCGCTGTTGCTGCGACCGGTGGATAGCACCCCAGCTTGATCTCCGGAAATGCCCACGTCGCCAGCTCTGACGTGTACACAAGATCACAGACGATCGCCAGCTCAGCGCCCCCGCCGAGGCAATGTCCATGAACCGCCGCAATCGTAACTTTCTTCGATGCAACTAGCGCGCGAATCACGCCGTGAAATTTCGACAGCATCTCGCCGACTCTCTCGGGCGTATGTGCCGCCACATCCACCCCAACAGAAAATGCCTTCTGCGTACCTGAAAAAATAACAATGGCGATATCTGGTCGCCCCTCAATCTCGGATAGCGCGCCAGACAACTCCCCCATCATGGGAATGTCAATGATATTCAGTGGCGGATTGCGCAAGCTGATGCGTGCGACCGGCGCACTGTAATCGCACGCAATTCGCGAAAAGCTCGTTGTGGGTTGGGTTGCCATTTTGTGGCGCGGGCGCCCTCGCCCGCGAAACTTCACTCCGTGCAAAATCCTCAAGGGCAGCTTGGGTCAGCTGTCCCCGGTACTCGGCCTATATATTGATCGCCGACTTTCTTACTTCGCCGATCGTGGCCAGCGGATCGCGCGCCCCTTCTTTTGCGGCAATCCACTTTTTCTCGCTGCCAATGATGTCGAGTAACAGTTTCTTATCAGCGTCAGACGGCATGTATTCTTTCACATGCTCTTCGTAGGCCCTGTCATCCAGCGGCTCGCCGGTTTTGGCGTGGAACTTCTGATTAGCCCAGCGCCCGATAGCACGATTGAACTTAATGTCGGGAGCGTAGAGCTTTGCTTGTCCTGCCGGCAGTACGCTGTTGAACCGTTCGATCAGACCAGCAACCTCGTCGCGATAAAGCTGCCGGTTGTAATCGTTCAACTCATCAACCTTGGCTTCATTCTGATTTTGCGGTTCGTCATATCTCCCTTTGATTCCCCAAACATAAGCCCAGTGCGCGGAGGAAGAATTGTCAGTTCCGAACAGATCGTAAGAGCTCGAGATCCACTTATTGAGATATTTCTGAATCAACCAGCCCGGGACCACTCCGGCCTGCACGATGCGCCGCAGCCCGTCGTTGCCAGTACCCATGTGAAACGCCTCTTCGCGCAGCATGTAGGACATTGACCGTCCCAGCGGCGCAAACGCCGAGTACTTCAGCATCTGCAGTTGAAATTTGCCGTCGCGGTCAACGAAATCCGTATAGGTGAAGAAGTCCATCCAGTTGTCCACATCAACGTTGAAAGCGCCGAGCAGACGCTTGTTCTCAAAAGCCCGCCGCTCCAGCATCTTCTGCGCTTCCACTTTGCCGGAATAGCCAAAGTGCTGCACCAGCAGGGCGCACATCTGCCATCCGTGGCGCATCTCTTCGATCATCACCCGGGTGATCGCCCGGCGGTCCCAATCCGTTGGTGCGCTCTCAAACAGATTGCGTTGCTGCTCGACGCTGGCAAACTCGGTATCGCCCTGATAGACGATCAGGTTCAGCAGCGCGTCGCGCATCTGCTGCGTAGGCACCTGGCGCAGGTTCTCCCATTTGCGGCGCCCCTTGAAGGCGCCGAACTGAATTTCTTCCGTTTCGATCGCTCCGAAAAGCGTATCGAAGTTAAAATTAGCGATCTCATCGTGATTGACGCCGACATCCTTGCGCCAATCGTTAAATAGTCCGATCCAATCACTGAACGTCCCGATTTTTGCTACTTTTCCTGGCATCACCTAAATCCTTTTCACCGCGGGCACAGTTCGCAGTTCCTGCGCCCGCATGCTGAGAATACTTTCTACTTCGCTTTGAACGTTGCCGGCCTCTTCTCGACGTAAGCAGCCAATCCTTCTTTGGCGTCTTCGCTCTGGAAGAGCAATTGCTGGTTCTCGCGCTCTACCGCCAGCGCCGACTCCATTGGAATCTCCCAACCGGTCTGCACCGCGCGCTTGATTCGTCCTACGGCTTTCGCGGCTTTGTTGGGCGGGCAAAATTGCCGCGCATACTCCATGATGTTCTCCATGAAGCCTTCGCGGTCGAAAATGTCGTTAATAATCCCGAGCTCCTTCGCTTCCTCGAACGAGAAGGTGTTGCCGGTCACCATGAGCTCGATTGCTTTGCTCTTGCCAACCAGGCGGGAAAGCCGCTGTGTTCCGCCAGTTCCGGGCAAAACGCCCAGATTCACTTCTGGCAGGCCAATCTTGCCTGCATCTTGCCGCGCAATGCGAATGTCGGCGGCCATCGCGATCTCGAGTCCGCCGCCAACGCAATGTCCGTTGATCGCCGCAATCACCAATTTGGGCGTGTGCTCGAGTCGCAATAAGGTCTCGTTCGCATGCAGGCAGAAGTAATACTTGAACGTGGGATCGACGCTGGCCAGCATCTTGATGTTGGCGCCGGCAGAGAAAAATTTGTCCCCCGAGCCGGTAAGCACAATCACGTAAACATCGTTATCCATACGCGCCTTCAAAATCGCGTCATCGAGCTGCCGGTTCATCTCGTAGGTGTAAGTGTTCGCGGGCGGATCGAACATTTCGATCACCGCTACGCCGCCATCGGCGCGGTATTTGATCAGTTGCTTGGTGGTTTCGCCGGTTACAGGCTGTAAGGTCGTTGCCATGATGCAGCTCCTTTTCAAATTCGATTTAAATATCAGTTCGCCGACTTTTTCTTTCGGCTGCCGTTTGAAATGCCATGCAAAAACAAATCGCCCATCTGCAGTGCCAGTTGTCTGGCGTCGGCATCTACCCGCGGATTGTGCCAGGTGTAAATCCAGTTCATCATCCCGAACAAGCTTAGCACCGCAATACGGCAGGAAAACCCATTTCCGCTGCTCCTCTTGTAGTCTTCCATCAACCCCAAACAGGTGCGGTAGTACTCACGCTTGAGCGCGGCGATCTCGCTTCCAAAGCCGTTCTTCAGAACGTCGTCTTCGTGCGACAACACCTTCATCGCCTTTTGATTCCCCAGAAAATATTCCAGGTGATTGCGGACAAAAATACGGATTCGCTCTTCCGAATCGCCCGACGCATTCAGGCGCTCGCGCAGGCGCTCCATGATCGTTGTGAACGCGTGCTTCTGGATCAGATACAGCAGCTTTTCTTTCGACTCGAAGTAATGATAAAGACCGGCGAGCGACATCCCGCTGGCGCGGGAAAGATCGCGCATCGAGGCGCCTTCATACCCTTTTTCGTAGAAAACTTCGGTGGCGTGGCGCAGAATCTTGGCCAGCCGGCGGTCAAACCGAGTTTCGGGCACAACATCCGTCGCTAAGCGGCGTCGCGCTGAAATCTGCGGGGTTGCCTGGGTAGAAGAGGAGGCCATGTAGTTCGAACGTTCGTTCTAATATATCACGAAATGTGATCTGCATCACATGGTCGCTCACGCTGTCCGCTTGGGCGCGCTAGCCTCTTCGCCCTCTGTGTCCTCTGTGTACTCTGTGTACTCTGTGGTAACTTCCTCTGAAAAAAACCTCAGTTGCGAATCTCCCCCATCAACTCCTCGATTTCCTGCTTTACCTCCACAGTGATCGGCAGCAGCGGCAAACGTGCCGGTCCTCCATAATATCCATTCAAATCCATGGCGTATTTCAGCCCCGGAATGCCCAACTCGCCAACCAACCGCTGCGCAGCTTTGGCAATGCGCTCCTGTTTCAGCTGGGCTAGATCGTTATCGCCTTCTTTCCATGCCGCGTAGATCTCATAGCAAGCCGTCGGCGCCGCATCGGCAAACGCCAGGATCGCCCCAACCGCCCCGGCTTGCAAAGACGGCTCAAGTTTATGCGCAGCCCCAACCAGCACCTGAAATCCGACTTCCTTCTGCCTCGTCTTCAACCCGCTGACCACACTTACAGCAGCGGATGACGGTTTCCCCCCGCCAATCGTCACCAGCTCATTGCCGTTCCCTTCCGCAGCTTTCAACATGCGCGGCGTCACTGCGGTAAACGTCTCCGTTACCGTAGTTGCTCGTTTTATGTGACGCGTGGCCTCGACCATCCGCCGAACTTTCTCGACCTCGCCGCTCGATTCCTTGATCCCAATCAGATTAGGATGTTCCGCCAGCTCGATCACCACCTCAGCTGGAATGTCATACCCCGTCGCCTGCGGAAAGTTATAAATAATGACCGGTAGTGGCGAGCGGTCCGCCACCGTCCGATAAAACGCCAGCATATTCGCCGGCTGCATCTGCTTCTTGTAGTAATGCGGCGTCCGCACCATCGCGATGTCGTAGCCGAGTTCCGCCGCGTACTCGGTGAGCCGCAAAGTTTCAATGGCAGACTCGATCCCCGTCCCCGCTATTAAAACTTTTTCATTTCCGCACGCTGCACGAACGGTCTTGAGAACCTCCCGCCGTTCCTGATCGGAGAGAAAAATCGCTTCGCCCGTCGAGCCCAGTGCCACGATCCCGGCTGCCGGGGTTTTCGAATAATGGTCAACGTTGTGTTCCAGCTTTTTGAAATAGACCTGCCCGTCGGGATAAAAGGGCGTTGTAATAGGAGGAAAAACCCCATGAAGAAGCATGGTTCACCTCATCGAGATATGCCTGATCTTGCCTGACATTAGGTTACCAGCCACTCTCGAAACGCGCTGTACTACGCCACGCCGTCAGCGAACAGTATGTCGGATCCACAGCAAGTCGGATCCACAGCATGTCGGATCTAAAGAGAGTCCCGTCCCCGCGAACAACTGGCCCAAACAGGCGAGCATCCAAACGCGCCTAAACCCAGGAGGTTGTTCCAATGTACGTGTTAAGGCCTGTCGCCACGGCCCTCGTCTGCATCTGGTTCCTCGGCGCATCCAGCTTTGCGCAATCCTACAATTGCACCATCGTGAGTTTTCCCATCGCCGGCAGCGGATCTTACGGCCCGGTGGGGGAGGGCATGACCGCTAATGACACCATCGTCGGCTCCTATCAGGACACCGCGGGCAGCACCCACGCTTTCCGCCGCGCCCCGGACGGAGCCCTCGACACTTTTCAGTTTCGTGGCGAGAGCACCTGGTTCCACGATGTGAACGATGGCAACGTGATCGTGGGTGAGTTCCAGACCTCCACCGGCACTCCTCATGGGCTGGAAATCCAGGGTAACAGCATCCTTGCCATCAACTTCCCCGGCGCGCAAAGCTCAATTGCCTACGGCATTAGCGACGGCGGCGAAATCGTCGGCGCTTACACCCAGGCCAACAAGCAACACGGGTTCGTGCGTACCACAAGCGGCCAGTTCACCACCTTGGATTATCCCGGCGCGTTATCCACCGCCGCATCCGACGTCAATGACGCGGGTACGGTTGCAGGGTTCTACACCGCGCCAGATCTGACCGGGTATGGTTTCATTTATGCCAACGACCAGTTCACAAATCTCGCCTATCCCGGCGCTGCCGATACCGTCGCCGATGCCATTAACGACAGCGGCACCATCGCGGGCTACTATTTCGATAGCAGCGGTGCCAGCCACGGGTTCGTCTACCTGAACGGCGCGTTCGTCCCCGTGGATGTGCCCCTCAGTACCGATGTGACTGTCAACGGGATCAACAATAAAGGCAATATCACGGGCATGCAGACCTCTAGCGGCGGGATCTATGGTTTTCTGGGAATGAGCTGCGGCATCCAGTAAGCCTGATCACGTCAACTTCAATCGGTCCACAAACTGGGCTGCAGGCTGCCAAAATCATCGCAAAAACGGCAAGCGTAGCCCATTCCTTGGCCTCTCGCCTCGTCGCCTGGCCAGCACCATTCCGAGCCCTGCACCGATCAGCAGCAGGCCTATGCTCCGCTTGCGGTCGTGTACTGCAATAAAACGGGACTCTTGCGGGCCAACCACGAATACACCCAACGGTTTAATGCGCACCCCGCCGCCCCCGCCACCGCCCTCTCCTTTATTATGTTCTCCCGCCCCGCCCGAGCCGGCCCCACCGCCAAACCCATACGCGACCTTCGCCACCGGCAGAAGTGTCTTATCGCCTGCGGTGATTGCCTCACCAAACACGCTCTTGACACCGCTGTTCTTGGACAAATTTTCATGAAGGGATTGAACCATGGCGAGTGTGCTCATAGGAGAAACTCCTGTTCGAGATAGCTTCAGTACAGGGCGGCTGTGTCTCGTCCGCCTTTTTGATGATAGTTCTTCACACCGCGGCAAGATAAGGACCTCGACCCCCGGGCCGATGCACTGGAAAAGGCGCACATTAACGATTACCATTACTGGTTTCGTTCGTCATTAATTGTTTAGTTCCTTTCGAAAGGCAACTATGACCTGTAGAACTCCGCTGGTTCTCTTACTGTTAACGCTGCTTTCGGTTCCGCTGGCATTCGCTCAGAGCCAGACATCTTCGCCGACTCTTCCTTACACGCCCAGCCTCGACCTGAACTCAATGGACAAATCCATCGACCCTTGTGTGGATTTTTACAACTATTCCTGCGGCGGATGGAAAAAGAACAACCCCATCCCCCCCGATCAGACCTCCTGGGAGGTTTATTCGAAACTGTATGAGGATAATCTGAATTTCTTGCGCGGCATTCTCGAGGAAGCCGCAGCCGCGGGCCCTTCGCGAGATGCCATCACGCAGAAAATTGGGGACTTCTATGGCGCTTGCATGGACGAGACGACCGTAGAAAAACGTGGCATCGCTCCTATCCAGCCTGATCTCGATGCTGTCGCGCAGCTCAAATCCTCGAAAGACCTCGCGCCTCTGGTTGCGCGTCTTCAGTTCTCTTTCGGTCGATCCATCGTCTTCGGCCAGGGATCGACTCAAGACCCGGACAATTCCGAGCAACAGATCGCCGCGCTCGACCAGGGCGGTCTTGGCCTCCCTGACCGCGACTACTACACCAAGGACGACCAGAAATCGAAAGAAATTCGGGAACGTTATGTCGTTCACGTGCAAAAAGTATTTGAACTGCTCGGTGATGCTCCTGCTACCGCAAAGAAAAACGCCGATACCGTCATGCGAATGGAAACCGCGCTGGCGAACGCTTCTATGACCCGCGTTGACCGGCGTGATCCATACAAGCTGAAGCACAAAATGAAAGTCGCCGATCTCAGCCAGCTTACGCCGGACTTCAATTGGAAAACCTATTACGACGACTTGCATTATCCGGCGTTCGAAATCGTGGATGTCACCCACCCCGAATTTTTCAAACAGGTGGAGAAAGACATCCAGACCGAGCCCCTCGCCAACTGGCAAACCTATTTTCGTTTTCATATTGCCGACTCCTTCTCGCCATACCTGTCCTCCCCCTTTGTGACCGAAAACTTTGAGTTCTACCGCAAGTACCTGCGCGGGGCGAAGGAAATGCAGCCTCGCTGGAAGCGCTGCGTCGAATATACCGATCGCGATCTCGGCGAGGCCTTGGGGCAGGTCTATGTCCGCAAGGTTTTTTCGCCCGAGCTGAAGGCAAGCACGCTCGACATGGTTCGGCGGATTGAGGACGCCATGGGCGAGCGCATTCGTGCGCTTGACTGGATGAGCGAGGAAACCAAGCAGCAGGCGCTCACCAAGCTGGCCGCCATTCGCAACAAGATTGGTTATCCCGACAAGTGGCGTGATTATAGTTCGGTCGAAATTGCCGCCAATGACTTTGCCGGTGACGTGCAGCGCTCCACCGAATTCGAGCGCCGCCGCGATATCAACAAGGTTGGCCAGCCGGTGGACCACGGCGAGTGGGACATGTCTCCCCCCACAGTGAACGCGTATTACAACCCGGAGATGAACGACATCAACTTCCCCGCCGGCGTCTTGCAGCCACCTTTATATGACTCCAGGATGGACGACGCGCCAAATTATGGCGATACCGGCGGCACAATTGGTCACGAACTGACGCATGGCTTCGATGACGAAGGCAGCCAGTACGACGCCCATGGCAATCTGAAGAACTGGTGGACAAAAGATGATCGGGCCAAATTCGATGCCCGTACCAAATGCGTCGAAGACCAGTATGCGAAGTATGTCGTGATCGATGACATTCACATCAACAGTAAGTTGACATTAGGCGAAGATGTCGCCGACCTCGGAGGCGAAATTCTCGCTTACATGGCCTGGCAAAACGCCGATAAAGATAAAGCTCTTCACCCGGTCGATGGTTTGTCCCCGGAGCAGCGCTTCTTTGTTGGTTTTGCGCAGTGGGCTTGCGCTAACGACCGGCCCGAAGAATTGCGCTTGCGCGCCATGACCGACCCGCACTCCCCGGCGCAATATCGCATAAACGGAGTGGTCGTAAATATGCCTGAGTTCCAGAAGGCATTTTCGTGCAAAGCTGGTCAGCCGATGGTGAATCCACCCGACAAGGTGTGCAGAGTGTGGTAACCGCGGCCGGTCAACCACCGGCCATATCAACCCGCGTATGTTTACGCCACGTTCGCAGTGCGGCTGCGAATGGTGTCCACCAGTTTGCCCGCAGCCTCCCCTGGGTCCTGGGCGCCGAAAGCTGGATCTAGCACCAACAGCGATACGCCGGGATCTATTTCCGCAAATGCCTGACTGGTCGAGACGCCATTCACCCACTGCATGTTCGCGCCGAGAATGATCAGTTTTGCTTGGGTCGCTTTCAATAGAATCTTTGCATCGTGTACATTGCCGGTCGTGACGACCCGGTAGTTCGCGCGGCACAACACCTCTTTCAATAGGGCACGCACATCAACCGAATCATAGACACACAAAATGCTGGGTTGGTTTTCGCCAGCCTTCTCCTGAGAAGAGTTAGGTCCCAGATAGGCGGCCACAATGGCGTCGGCTTCCGATTCATACGTTTTAAACAACGACGTGAGATTCGTCAACTCCAGTGTCTTTCGGATCTGCGGTGGCAAAGCACAAAGCCTCAAATCGCCGCCGTTGCTTCGGGCCGCAGTCACCAGACGAACCAGGGCGCCGAGTCCGCTGCTATCGAGGAAGTCCACCTTTTCCATTTGCAGAACGACCTCGTGGTGCTTGGAGCCGATTTTCTCGAGGAGAAACTGCAATGATTGCGCCTCCGCGCCGGCCACGATGCGCCCCTTGCATTGCACTACCATCACATCCCCCACAGGGCGGCTGTCCAGGAACAACTGCATAATTCCTCCTTGCATTCCTCGCTTTTTTACTGATCAGGGCGGCGTTACGCCTTGAAATTTCACACTATAGCGGTATTGCCAACGCGGAACAATAGCGTTCCTCTCGTCAATTCGAAGTAGTCCGGGCAAATTAGCGCGCACCGCGATTCAGCCTGTGGAAAGTTGATCGTCAATAAACCTGTGTGATTGGCCGTTACCGCTCAGTTTCCGTGCTGTCCCGCGTTGCGCAGAGAACGCGCCTGTGAGATTTGTGACGGCGAGGGCTGTTCCAGCTCCTGTAAGGCGGCCTCGACTTGAGCCATCTCGGCGACATAGCTGTTGTTCGACTGCACCAGTCTCTGCAGAAGGTTAAAGGCCTCTTCGTAGCAGGCCCGGGCAGCCTCGATGCGGCCTTCAATCCGGTTAACCCGGCCGAGGTTGCTGAGCGACATCACCAGGTCCGGCAAGTAAACCGCGGAATTCTTCTCTACCAATTGGCGTTCAATATTGACCGCCTCCTCGTAGTGTTGCTGAGCCTCGTCCATCCTCTTCTGAACAACATTTAGCAGCCCAAAGTTGTCCAGTGTCATCGCCAATTGCGGCTTGTACACTGCCGGGCTCTGCTCCGCCAGTTGCCGTTCGATATCCAGCGCCTCCTTATAATGCCCGCGGGCGTCGTCCATCCGATTCTGACTCGCATCCAGCAACCCAAACTCGTTCAGCATCATGGCCAGCATCGGTGAGTTCTTAATCGGGTTCTCCTCCGCCAATTGCCGGTCGATCTTGTACGCCTCCTCGTAATTCTTCCGGGCTTCATCCAACTTGTTCTGCATTCGATTCACCGAGCCCAAATTGTTCAGCGCGCCCGCCAGATATGGCAGGTAAGCATCCGCATCCTTTTGGACAAGCCCTCGATAAATTTCCAGTGCCTTTTCATCATGCTCGCGGGCTTCATCGAGCCGGTTCTGCATTCGATCCAGATTTCCCAGATTATTAAAAGTCCTCGCCGTTCCCCAAAGTGCCACGTCAGGACTTTGCAGATGCAGTTCGAGTGCCCGCTCGAAATGCCGGCGGGTCTCGTCAACCCGCATCGGTTCTGTCGGAAACCTCTCCAGGTCCTCCTTGGTCATTTCTGTATTTGGATTCATCAGCGCCATCGCGATTGCATTGTGCGCGAACGGGCTTTCTGAAATCTCTAGAGCATGCGCCCACAAATCGTAGTCGCTCGCCCAATAGTCAATTTGGCGGTAAGTCGCTCCCGCCATCGCCGCTAAAACGACTATGGCTGCGGCCGTGCCCCATACGCCACGCACATTCTTGGCTCGCGCCAGGTCCGAAAGACCCCACGCAATCATGACAAAAATTCCGATCAGGGATATGTAGGCGTAGCGATCCGCCATTGAATACTCCCCTACTTGCACCAGGCCGATAACCGGAATCAGCGTACCCAGAAACCAGAACCATCCGGCCGGCAAATAACGTCTTCTCCGAAAAACAACCACAACAATGGTTACTCCCGCAAGAACCACAGCTGACAGCATCCAGCGCCACGCCGCAAGGGTCACCACAGAATACGGATAAAGCGTAAGGTGCGCAGGCCAGATCATCTTCCAAAGATAGAGTCCGTAGGAAACGATCGCGTTTTCAATTCTGGTAGAGAATGTAAATTCTTCGAAGGTCCGCACCGCACCTCGTTGCGCCTTCACGGTGATCCATGAACTCAACGCGGACAAAACGAAAAATGGCACTTTCTCCAATATCAGGCCGAGTAGACTCTGTCGCGAACCAGCCGTCGAAGAGCTTCGTTGACCTTCTGTAGAGGACCGCATTCTCTCAAGCGGCCAGTAATCCAGCAGAAGCAAAACAAAGGGCAAAGTCACGAGCATCGGCTTTGCCATCAGACCCATGGCGAAGAAACCCAAGACCGCTACATACCGCCCCCATTGCGGCTTCCGCGAATACCACCCATAGGCGCCTATAGTCAAAAAGAAAAACAGCGTGCTTAAAACATTCTTCCGTTCTGCTATCCAGGCCACTGATTCAACATTGATGGGGTGCAACGCAAACAACGCTGCGACCAGCAAGCTCGGCCACCTTCGCCGCGTCATATACACCAATACAAGGAACAGCAAAATGGCATTCAGAGCGTGGATTAAAACACTGTCGACGTGATGACCGCTCGCGTTGAATCCAAATAGCCTGTAGTCCAGACTATGCGAAAGCCACGTTAGCGGATGCCAATTCGCCGCGTCTGTTGACGTAAACGCCCACTTGATTGTTTCCCATGCCGTTCCCCGAATATGCACATTTGTCGTGACATATTCCTGATCGTCCAGCACAACAAAAGAGTGCCCAAACGTGGGGCTGTAGACAGCGACGGTCACAACCCCCAGCAGAATGCATAGAGCAGTCGCTAGCTTGTTGCTCGACAGCGGCTTTTTAGGGACACTTCGATTTCTGGTTCGGCGGGCTAAGGCGGGAGACTTCCTTCTCGTCATGCTCTAAAGATACCGCTATCCACCGGTGTGCAGGGACAGCCGCGGGAACTCCAGTGTGGAGTTCCCGCTGTGCTTCTCTCCGCCGATCACTGCACCGTCAACTGGAAACCGGATGACGTGCTGGTCAGGTTGTTGTTGTCGCCGTTGTAGCTTCCGGTCAGGGTATAGCTGCCCGTGGCAAATGTCAGCGAGCAATTTCCAGTGCCCGATGCAAGGGTCGCGGTGCAGTTCTGCCCGTCGCTGCTGTTCACCGTCACCGTCCCGGTTGGGTGTCCGTACGCCCCCGCCACGTTGACGTAGATCTTCACCGATTGCCCGCCTTTCGGCGAAGCCGGATACGTCTTCGTGACCGTGGTTGTCGTGGATTGCTGGTTCACCACTAGCGTCACGGTATCGGTGACCGTGCTGTAATCGGCGGTCACTGACGGCTTGAATGTCACCTTCAATGTCTGGTTCCCAGCCGTCAGGATTTTCCCGCTCGCCGGCAAGTAGGTGAACGTGCCGGAAAGCGGCGAGTTGTTGTAGCTCGCCGTTGCGTCCAGCTGCGTGCTGCTCAGCGGCGTGCCGTAGGTGATCGGATCAGGCGTCGGCCACGTAATCACCGGCGTCAGCTTCTCCGCAACTGTTTTCTGGGTCAGCGTTACTGCGTTCCAGTTCGTGGTCGCAGCCCACTTCGCCGTCGTCGTGCAAGTGCCCATGCCTGTGGCCATAGTCACCATGTTGCCGTTGAGTGAGCACGCCGTGCTGGCCGTGATCGTCGGCGTCACTCCATCGTTGATCGTCGCCGTTACCGTGAACTGAGACTGATACGGTGCTGTGGCCGGCGCCCCGGTGAAGCTCGCCGTTGGCGTGCCTTTGGTGGCGGTCACTCCTTGTGTCACCTGCGGTGCAGCCGAGTAATTGCTGTTCCCGGGCTGGTTGGCGATTACGGTGCACGTACCCTTTGCTGCATTCATCGTGTACATGGCGCCACTGTTCGTGCACACTCCCGAGCCGGTGTAGGCCACCGCCAATCCTGAGCTCGCGCTGCAGGATGCTGTGAAGCTGCCGTCGTAGCCTTCGCTCGCCGGTATGCCCGAGCACGTGATCGTCTGGCTTGCCTGGTTAACCACCTGAGTGGTGCTGCCTGAACCCGGGTTATGGTTGCTGTCTCCCGAGTAGTTGCCAGTCACCAGGTCGCTGCCCACCGGCAGACTCGTCGTAGTGCAAGTTGCCGTGCCCGGATTATTTCCGTCCACCGGCGTTGTGCCGCAACCCGTGCTGTCGCTCCAGGTCACGGTTCCGGTCGGATTCGGCGTCTTGCCGTTGCGGCGTCTGGTTAATCCGTACTCACCGCTGATGGTCGCGGTGAATGTCACCGATTGACCATAGGTGGTCGGGCTTCCGCTCGTGCCCACTGTAACGCCCGAAGTAGCGGATTGGACCACCTGGCCTCCGCTCAGTGAACCCGAGCCGCCGCCGTTGTTCGTATCGCCGGAGTACGTTGCGCTGACCGTGTGCGTCCCTACGGCAAGCGCATTTGTGTTGCTCGACATCGCCGCACCCGACACCAGCGTCACCGGCGAGCCGAATGCCACGCTGTCTACGTAGAACTGCACCGTACCCGTCGGTGAATTGCCTGTCACCGTCGCCGTGAAGCTCACAGATTGGCCGTAGGTTGAAGGATCAAGGCTCGAACCCACCGTCACGGTCGTGCCCGCCGGATTGACCTGCTGCGTCGTGGTACCCGAGCCCGGATTGTGGTTGCTGTCTCCCGAATAGTCAGCTTCTACTGTGTCGCTGCCTACCGGCAGCGCTGTCGTCGTGCAGGTCGCGGTTCCCGGATTTCCCGAAGTTACCGGTGTTGTGCCGCATCCGGTGTTGCTGCTCCAGGTCACGCTTCCTGTCACATCAAGCGGATGGCCCTTGCGCTGCCTGAGCAGCCCGTACTGTCCCGGGATGCTCGCCGTAAAGGTCACCGATTGACCATAGCTCGATGGATTCGTGCCGTTGGTCAGGCTCACGGTAATCGTTCCCGACCCTGCCATTTGCACCACTTGGCCGCCACTAAGGGAGCCCGAGCTCCCGCCATTGTTCGTATCGCCCGAGTAAGTCGCGCTCACCGTGTGCGTTCCTACCGTGAGCGTCGTCGTACTCGCCGAACTGGCGATGCCAGAGGACAACGTTACCGGCGAGCCGTATGCAACGCTGTCAACGTAGAACTGCACGGTACCCGTCGGATTAGAACCGGTCACGCTGGCCGTGAAGTAGACCGACTGACCGTACGTCGATGGGTCGAGGCTCGATTGCACCGAGGTCGTCGTGGTGACCTGGTTGACGTTCTGCACCGTGCTGCCCGATCCCGCGTTGTGGTTGCTGTCGCCTGAGTAATTCGCAGTAACCGTATCGCTGCCAACCGGCAAAGCTGAGGTTGTACAGCTCGCCGTTCCGTTGTTTCCATTCGCCGTTACCGGCGTCGTGCCGCAACCCGTGTTGCTGCTCCAGGTCACGGTTCCGCTCGGGCTCGGCGAAGCCCCCGGCTTCTTCTTCAATAAGCCATTCTGGCCAACAATCGTCGCCGTCAGCGTAACTGACTGTCCGTATGTGCTCGGGCTGCCGCTCGAGCCGACTGTAACCGTCGTGCCAGCATTATTCACGACCTGGCCCCCGCTCAAAGTTCCGGTGCTGCCGTTGTTGTTGCCGTCACCGGAATACACAGCTGTCACGGTGTGCGTGCCAACCGTAAGAGTGGTAATGCTGCCCGAAGTTGCTGAACCGGACGACAATGTCACCGGCGAACCGAACGCGCTGCCGTCAACGTTAAACTGCACCGTTCCCGTCGGACTGCTTCCCGTCACCGTCGCGGTGAAACTGATCGACTGGCCATAGGTCGAAGGATTCGAGCTCGAGCCAACTGCAGTCGATGTCGTGACCTTGCTCACCACCTGGCCGCCGCTCAGCGTCCCGGTGCTGCCGCTGTTGCTGCTGTCGCCGGAATAGACCGCCGTGACAGTATGCGTGCCGACGGTAAGCGTGCTTGTACTGCCCGACGTCGCGGACCCGGACACCAGTGTGACCGGTGAACCAAAATTACTGCCGTCAATCGTGAATTGCACCGTTCCTGTCGGGCTATTGCCCGTCACCGTCGCCGTAAACGCCACCGACTGGCCATAGGTCGAAGGATTGTGATTGGAGCTCACTGCCGTGGTTGTAGTAGTCGTTCCGCTCGGCGCCAATAGATTAATAAGTCCCGTGGTTTTCGGGCTGCCCCACCCCGTGCACAAGTCATAGCCGGTTGCGGCTGAATGACTCCTGCCGCAGCTGCCGCTGGTGCTGTCGTGGAAATATGTGCTGTAGCTGGCTCCTTCGGCAGCGGGGTAAATAATAGGATTAATGAAGCCGATCGATTCGTTGTTCGCCGCCGCCTGCTGGTTCGCCAGGGCCAAATACCCTGCCCACATGGGTGCGGCAAAGCTTGTGCCCCCATATACGTTCGCTTGACAGGTAGTCTGGTCTCCGCAGGTGTAGAACGTAAAGTTTGCGTTCGCTGAGACGTCCGGGCCGTTCCGCAGCGTCTTTGAACAACCGGAGCAGCCATCCACCGGCGTCTGCCACGAAGGAATGGGAATGCTATCTGGAGAGGTGCCTCCGCCGCTATCTGTCCAGGCGGTTTCCGCGGACCATGGGCCCCCGGCGCTCGACGTAGTTAGATCGGTGCCCCCTACGGAAACGATATTCGCGTCGTCGGCTGGCCAAGCCTCGTTCGATGAAGACCAGGTTTGACTATCTCCCGACGCCGCAAAAAAGTTCTGGCCCTGCGACGCCATCTGCTCAAAGTACGGATCGAGGGTGCTGGGATCGGCCGGAGTCCATCCCCACGAGCAACTTATTTGCTTGCTCAGTGGCGCGTCGGTAGTCGAGACCATCGCGCTGATGCAGGCAGTATCGCTGATGGTCCCGCTGCCATAGGCGTCCCCACACACGTACATGTAGAGCATGGTCGAGCCCGGTGCCATTCCCATCGCCTGCGTCATGTCGAGGTTCTGTTCCCCGTCATCACATTTCTTGGTGCCGCTATAAAGGCACGTTGTGCTGTAACCGCCGGTGGAAACGAGGGTGGGTGTGTACGGTTCAGTTTGGCCGACGTTGTGGTAATACGTCGTCAGGTCGGCCAAATCGGTGCCAGCGAACTCGAACAGCGCGATGTTCTGCCCTGTGCCAGTAAGTGCATTCGCGCCGCAGGTGCCATTGCAGTAGTAGGCCGCGCGCATGTCGCTGCCCAGAAAAGACGCTGACGGGCCGGAGCCGGTGGTCGCATTCGACTTCGCCATTCCGCCCGAATTCATCCCCTGCTCATTGGCGTCCTTCTTTACATACAGCGGGTGCGGCTTCGAATCGTTGTCCAATCCGCTGATGTGCCAGATCGGGAATGGCAGGTCCACGGTGGGCTCGCGGTCCACAGCAAAGAATGTGCGATTTTCCGCCACATCCTTATATGTATTGATATTCACATGGAGGGCTTTTTCAATGTCTCCCACTGCGCCGGTCAGCCACAGGTCTCTTCCGTCGCGCGTGCCTCCGAGAATCTGAAAGCCGTTCGTTTCCGCCCAGGCCACTAGCGCGTCCCAGTCTTCCTGGCTCGGGCCAAATCGCTCGGTAAATTCCTGCGGCGTGAGGAAAGCGTGATAGGCGGGGCTTGTCGGATCGTAGATTTCCTGAAGATATGAGTGCAAACCGTCGCGGTCGCGCAGCGGCAGAACGATATCAAACTGCATGGATTGCGTCGCCGGCAACGTGCCGGCAAAAATCGCCTTTCCATTCAATACCTCTGGACGCACATGATGCGTCATCGCCAACTGCGCACCGGTCTGCCCGTACAATGCCGGTGCGAAGCCAACCGCCAACATCAGTACCGCCAGACTCAATACAACCTGCTTTGTTCTGCTCACGGTTTTCCTCTCCACGATCGCAATGTCACTTCTAATGACAACTCTGGCCCTCGAACCTTCACGTCTTCGTGCACACAGCTCCGCTGAAGCAAGCCATTCCTTACAGAAAGCAGCTACCGAACGTGCGCAGTTAGCCGGCAGAAATTACAGAACGAGCAGAACGCAAGAGCAGGCGATCTCCCCCGGACCGTTCCCTGCCCCCCGAAGGACCGAGTAGCGGTTAAATCTGAACTACTTCTTACTGGCTGGACGAACCTGGTTTTGCGCAGCGAGAGCTCCATCGAGGAGCTCTCGCCGCGAGTCGCTTGTTTAGTGCACCGTCAGCGGGAAGCTGGCCGATGTGCTGGTCTGGTTGTTGCTATCCCCG
>Ga0335078_10002585_pt1 | contig 27293 bp, 23 predicted proteins | sample Lox_Sample_32_FD_206711 | JGI IMG/M metagenome (GOLD analysis project Ga0335078, IMG submission 206711) | Soil microbial communities from Loxahatchee National Wildlife Refuge, Florida, United States - Lox_Sample_3.2 | ecosystem: Environmental > Terrestrial > Soil > Wetlands | place: USA... | reverse complement strand
GACCTGGCCGGGCGGCGCGGCATCCTCAAGGTGCACGCCCGCGGCAAGCCGTTCGCGCCCGACGTGGACCTCGACATCATCGCCCGGCGGACGGCCGGCTTCACCGGCGCCGACCTGGCCAACGTGATCAACGAGGGGGCGCTGCTCACCGCGCGGCACAACGGCACCCTGATCACCATGGCCAACCTGGAAGAGTCCATCGACCGGGTGATGGCCGGCCCGGAGCGCAAGAGCGTGCTGCTGTCGGAGAAGGAGCGCAAGCTCATCGCCTACCACGAGGGCGGGCACGCGCTGGTCGGTCACGCGCTGCCGAACGCCGACCCGGTGCACAAGATCACCATCATCCCGCGCGGCCGGGCGCTCGGCTACACCGCGTCCGCGCCGCAGGAGGACAAGTTCCTGGTCACCCGGTCGGAGATGATGGACCAGCTGGCCATGCTGCTCGGCGGGCGGACCGCCGAGGAACTCGTGTTCCACGAGCCCACCACCGGTGCGGCCAACGACATCGAGAAGGCCAGCTCCATCGCCCGCGGCATGGTGACCGAGTACGGGATGAGCGAGCGGCTGGGCGCACGGAAGTTCGGCACCGGGGACGGTGAGCCGTTCCTGGGCCGGGAGATGTCGCACACGAGGGACTACTCCGAGGAGATCGCCTCGACCATCGACGAGGAGGTGCGCCGGCTCATCGAGGCCGCGCACGACGAGGCGTGGGAGATCCTGGTCACCTACCGGGAGGTCCTGGACGATCTGGTGCTGAACCTGATGGACAAGGAGACGCTGAGCCGCGAGGAAGTGCTGCGGATCTTCGCGCCGATCCAGAAGCGGCCGACCCGCGGTTCCTACACCGGGTACGGCAAGAGGCTGCCGTCCGACCGGCCGCCGGTGCTGACGCCCAAGGAGCTGGCGCTGACCGCGGCTGAGGTCAACGACCACCCGGCGGTGGGCAACGGCCAGAGCGGCGCCATCGGGGGGCAGGGCCAGTCCAGCGGCCAGCAGTCTGGCGGCGGGCAGGGTGAGAACTCCGGCCCGGGCGAGGGCCGGTAAGCCCGCAGGCCCACCGGTGAACCCAGAGTTCGACGCCGCGCGCATCGAGCGTGCGGTCCGCGAGATCCTGCTCGCCATCGGCGAGGACCCGGACCGGGATGGCCTGCGGGACACCCCGGCCCGGGTCGCCCGGGCGTACGCGGAACAGTTTTCCGGCCTGGGGTGCCGTCCCGAGGACGTGCTCACCACGGTGTTCGATGCCGATCATGACGAGCTGGTGCTGGTGCGTGATATTGAGGTTTACAGCACTTGTGAGCATCATTTGACCCCGTTCTTTGGCTCGGCGCACATCGGCTATATCCCGAATGAGAAGGGCCAGATCACCGGGTTGTCCAAGCTGGCCCGGCTGGTCGATGTCTACGCCCGCCGGCCGCAGGTGCAGGAGCGTATGACCAGCCAGATTGCCGATGGGCTGATGAGGGTGCTCGAGCCGCGCGGCGTCCTGGTGGTGATCGAGGCCGAGCACCTGTGCATGTCCATGCGCGGGGTCCGTAAACCCGGCGCCAAGACAGTCACATCTGCGGTTCGCGGGATCATCAGGGACAGTAACCGCACCCGAATGGAAGCGATGAGCTTGCTATTTGGGCGCCGCGCGAGCGGGTAACGTTCCCCTTGTGCGGAATGCCCGCGCTATCTGCAGCGCGTGACTACCCTTGTCGTCCGTGATCCAGGTCGTGACCTAGATGCCTGATGCCGGTAGGAAGCTGGCGGGCGGTGGCGAGTCCGTGCGGGTCGCCGACCCGCCTGCGCGGCTTGCGCCGCCTGCGCCGCGCGGGCAGGCCAGCCGGCCGCCGGATCGCAGGCACCGGCGTCGCTGGGTACCGGTCACCGCGGGCTGGCTGAGCCTGCTGATCGGGCTGGCCGACATCATCGAGGTCATCCGGCCCGGCCTGATCTACACCACGCGGCTGAATCGCATCCACGCGTTCGTGCCGGGCACGCTGATGGACGTCACGCACACGCTGTCGGTCATCATCGGCCTGCTGCTGCTCATGCTCTCGCACGCCCTCCGGCGCCGGAAGCGGCGCGCCTGGCAGGCGGTGACCCTGCTGCTCGCGGCCAGCCTGGTGGTGCACCTGATCCCGCCGCACTACGACCGGATCGTCACGTCGGTGGTGTCGTTGCTGCTGCTGGGTGCGCTGCTGCACTACCGGGACGAGTTCTACGCGGTCGGTGACCCGCGCACCCGGTGGCGGGCGCTGTGGGTGTTCTGCGCGCTGGTGGTGGCGGACGTGGCCATCGGGCTCACGTACATCCTGCTGGCCCGCGGGCTGGCCCAGGACTACTCGCTGTGGCAGCGGGCCGTCCACGTGGTGTACGGCCTGGTCGGCGTCTCCGGCCCGGTCCGGTTCGTCCCGGAGCAGCGCAGCGATCTGTTCTCGCTGCTGACCAGCGCGCTCGGCCTGTTCACGCTGGCGGTCACCGCGTACCTGTTCTTCCGGCCGGCCCGGCCCGCGAACCGGCTGGCCCAGCCGGACGCGCGCCAGGTCCGGGACCTGCTGGCCACCTGCGGTGAGCGCGACTCCCTGGGCTACTTCACGCTGCGCAGCGACAAGAGCGTCATCTGGTCGCCGACCGGCAAGTCCTGCATCGGCTACCGGGTGGTGTCCGGGGTGATGCTGGCGGGCGGGGACCCGCTCGGCGACCCGGAGGCGTGGCCCGGGGCCATTCACGCGTTCCTGGACGAAGCGGCCCGGCACGCCTGGGTGCCCGCCGTGATGGGCTGCGGGGAGCAGGCCGCCGAGGTGTGGTGCCGGGAAGGCGGGCTGACCGCGCTGGAGCTGGGCGACGAGGCCATCGTCGAGGTGGCCGGGTTCAGCCTCAAGGGGCGGCAGATGCGCAACGTCCGGCAGATGGTGGCCCGGGTGGAGCGGGCCGGCTACACCGCCCAGGTGCGCCGGGTCGGCGGCATCCCACGGCCGGAGCTGACCTCGTGCGCCCAGCAGGCCAGCACGTGGCGGGGCAGCTCCACCGAGCGGGGCTTCTCCATGGCCCTGGGCCGGCTGGGCGGGCTGGATGACGACGGCTGTGTGATCGCCACCGCGATGGAGGGTGGGCAGCTGCGCGGCGTGCTGCATTTCGTGCCGTGGGGCACTGACGGGCTGTCCCTGGACCTGATGCGCCGGGACCGGTCCGCGCAGCCCGGGGTCAACGATTTCCTCATCGTGGAGACGATCAAGTCCGCCGGGGAACTCGGGGTCAAGCGCATCTCGCTGAACTTCGCGGTGTTCCGTTCCGCGCTGGAGCGCGGCGAGCGGATCGGCGCCGGGCCGGTGCTCCGCGCCTGGCGCGGCATCCTGCTGTTCGCTTCCCGGTGGTTCCAGATCGAGTCGCTGTACAAGTTCAACGCGAAGTTCGCGCCGGACTGGGTGCCCAGGTTCTTCGTGTTCCCGGGCGCGTCGGACGCGCCCCGGGTCGCGCTGGCCGCGCTGGAGGCCGAGGCGTTCCTGGTCTGGCCCAAGCTGGAGCTGCACCGGTTCACCCGCCGGTTCAGCCGGCGGGCGGCCCGGGCCCTGGGCCTGGGCCGGGCCGAGCGGCAGCAGGCGCAATTACGGCATCCCAGCCAGCCGGGCTAGGGGGTGCCCGGCCGCCACCGACCCGGGCCAGCCGATTGCGAGCGGCGCGTAGGGTTACCCCGTGATCAGCGACGCCGCCCGCCCGCCCGGCCCGCCGGGGCTCCCGGACCGGGGCCGGTGCCTGGTCATGGGCGTGGTGAACGTGACCCCGGATTCGTTCTCGGACGGCGGCGACTGGTTCGGCGCGGACGCCGCGATCGCGCATGGCCTGGACCTGGCCAGCCAGGGCGCGGACATCGTGGACGTGGGCGGGGAGTCCACCCGCCCCGGCGCGCAGCGGATCACCGCCGAGGAAGAACTGCGCCGGGTCGGCCCGGTGATCGCCGGGCTGGCCGGGGCGGGCCTGCCGGTGAGCGTGGACACGATGCGGGCCGAGGTGGCCGGGCATGCCCTGCGGGCAGGCGCGCGGCTGGTCAACGACGTCAGCGGTGGCCAGGCCGACCCGCAGATGCCCAGGCTGGTCGCGGCGGCCGGGATGCCGTATGTGGTGATGCACTGGCGGGGGCACAGCCACAACATGGACTCCAGGGCCGTCTACCGTGACGTGGTGCGTGAGGTGGCCGAGGAGCTGTCCCGGCGGGTCGACGCGGTGATCGCGGAGGGGGTTGACCCGGCCATGATCGTGCTGGACCCCGGGCTCGGTTTTGCCAAGCACCCCGAGCACAACTGGGCGCTGCTGACCAGCCTGGACCGGATCAGCACGCTCGACGGCCGGGCGGCCGGGTTCCCGGTGCTCATCGGCGCCTCACGCAAACGGTTCCTGGGCCGTCTGCTGGCCACTCCGGACGGCACCCCCCGGCCATTCGCCGGCTCCGATGACGCCAGCCAGGCGGTGACCGCCCTGGCCGCCGCGGCGGGCGCCTGGTGCACGCGGGTGCACCGGGTCCCGGGCAACGCCGACGCGGTCCGGGTGGCCGAGGCCTGGCGGCAGGCCGCGCGGCCGGCCTGGCATTCTCGCCGGGCCCCAGCCGGGGAGGAGCGATGAGCATGACCCAGATCGGCCTGGACCGGATCGAGCTGCGCGGGCTGCGCGTTTTCGGGTATCACGGGGTGCTGGACAGCGAGCAGCAGGACGGGCAGGAGTTCCTCATCGACACGGTGCTCTGGCTGGACACGGCGCCCGCGGCCGGCGCCGACGACCTGTCGCTGACCGTGAACTACGCGGCGCTGGCCGACCGCCTGGTGGCTATCGCGGCTGGCCCCCCAGTGCGGCTCATCGAGACCCTGGCCGAGCGGCTGGCGGCCGCGGCCGTGGCTGAGCCGCTGGCCCGCGAGGTGGAAATCACCGTGCACAAGCCACAGGCCCCGGTCGGGCACCCGGTCCAGGACGTGTCCGTGACCATCCGGCGGCGGGGCGGATGACCGGCCGCCGGCCAGCCGTCCGAACCGTGCTGGCGCTCGGCAGCAACGTGGGTGACCGGCTGGGATACCTGCGCGGCGGGGCGCGGACCCTGCTGGCTGACCCGGGGCTGAGCCTGGTCGCGCTGTCGCCGGTCTACGCGACCACGCCGGTCGGCGGCCCGCCGCAGCCGGACTACCTGAACGCGGTGCTCGTCGCGGACACCACGCTGGCCCCGGCCGAGCTGCTGGACCTCGGCCAGGCCACGGAGGCGGCATTCCAGCGCACCCGCACCCAGGTATGGGGTCCGCGGACGCTGGATGTCGACATCATCGTTTACGGTGACGAGGTGAGCGATGACCCCCGGCTGACGCTCCCGCACCCGCGAGCGCGGGAGCGCGCTTTCGTGCTCGCGCCGTGGCTGGACGCTGATCCGGCCGCCGAGATTCCCGGCCAGGGCCGGGTGGCTGATCTGCTCGCCGCGGTCGGCCGGTCCGGCGTGCGGCGCCTCGACGACCTCACCCTGCGGCCGGCCTGATGAGCCCGACCAAGCCCTGGGTGCTGGCCATGGTCGCGGTGGTCTGCGCGATCGTGGCCTGGCTGGTGGTGCGGGGCATCTACACTTCGCTGCCGCCGCTGCCGTGGACGGCGGCCATCGCCATGCTGCTGCTCGGCGTGGCCGAGGCGGCCAGCGGGCGGAATCTGCGCACCCGGATCCGCGGCGGCGCGGGTCTCAAGCCGGTGAACCCGCTGGCCGCGGTCCGGATGGCCGCGCTCGGCAAGGCCAGCTCGCACGCGGCCGCGGCCATCGGCGGCCTGACCCTGGGCTTCCTGGTGTATCTGCTGGGCTCGCTGGACAAGCCGGTGCCGCGCAACGACGCCGTGACCGCCGCCGGGACAGTGGTGGCCGCCGTCGTTCTGCTGCTCGGTGCGCTGTACCTGGAGCACAGCCTGCGGCTGCCGCCCGGCCAGGATGAGGACGAGGAAGCCGAGACGGGGCGGCGGCAGTCGCATCTCTAGCGACTGCCGGGCGCTCAGCCGGAGCTGCGGAACTCGTCTCCCGGCCGGGGGATCTCGACCTCGCGGTTGCGCAATAACAGCTCGCGGCGGATCTGGTCGCGTAAATCGACTACGTCCTCGCCGCGGACCACCACCGGCGGGGACGTGTTCAGCCACCGCGCGTACAGCAGGCCGCTGACCCCGCGCCACACGTGCCAGTACGGCAGCTCGGCCGCATAAGGCCACCAGCTCGGCACGGAGGCATCTGTGTCACCGTTGTCCATAGCCAGCACTATAGAGCACTGATAGCACTGAGAGCTAGTCAGGGTTTAGATAGCTCGCGGTGGTACATACCTTGATCACGTGGGTGCGTCACCGGTGGATCCCCTCGGCGCCGACTTCGCCTATGTGCAGGTGGCGAACAACCTCGCGGTGCGTATCGAGGCGGGAGAGATCACCCACAAGCTGCCGTCCGAGCGGGATCTGGCCGAGGAGTACGGCGTCGCCTACCAGACGGTGCGGCACGCGATGAAGGTGCTGCGCGAGCGCGGGCTGATCATCACCCGGCAGGGGCGCGGCACGTTCGTGGCCGCCGCCCGGCGGTCTGAGCCCGGTGCCCAGGGCACCTGACCGCGCCGCCAGCACCTGGCCGACCCGGCCAGGTCATGCCTCAGCCCGGCCACTTCCCCACCCCACCGGAGGTCCGGGCAGCTGGAGGGAATGTGGCCTCATATGGCGATTTCCCTCCGCGTAAGGGGAGGTGCGGCGCCCGCGCGGATGAGGGCGGCGGGTCCAGGTAGGTCGGGGATCTCGCGACTGAGCTAGCGGTCCATGTCACCTACGACGAAGAACATCGAGCCCAGGATGGCGGTCAGGCCGGCCACCCGGTGCCCGGGCAGCACCTCGCCGAGCACCTGGACGTTGCTGAACGACGCGGAGCGCACCTTCAGCCGCCACGGGGTCTTGCCTCCGTGGGACACCAGAAAGTAGCCGTTCAGCCCCAGCGGGCCCTCGGTCCAGGCGTAGACCTGGCCCTCGGGAATCTTGATCACCTTGGGCATCCGGGCGCTGAGCGGGCCGGGCGGCAGGCTGGCCAGCCGGCTGGCGCAGGCGTCCACCAGGTCGAGAGACACCCCGACCTGGTCGAGCAGGCACTCGAACCGGGCCAGGCAGTCACCCTCGGCCCGGGTGACCACCCGCAGCGTGCCCGCCAGGTCGGCGTAGGCCAGGTACGGCTCGTCGCGCCGCAGGTCGAAATCCACGCCAGAGGCCCGCGCGGCCGGGCCGCTCACCCCGTACTGGCGAACCTGCTCACTGGTGAGCCGGCCCACGCCCCTGGTCCGGTGCCGGAAGTGCTCGTCCTCGCGGACGATGGCGCCAATCTGCGGCAGCGCAGCCCGGACCTGGGCCGCGGCCGCGCCGACGTGGCCCAGCCAGCCCGCGGGCAGGTCCTCTTTCAGGCCGCCCACCCGGTTGAACATGTAGTGCATCCGGCCGCCGGAGACCTCTTCCATCACCCCCTGGAGGAGTTCGCGCGCGCTCGCGGCGGCTGGGCCGGGGCCGCCTCGCTCGGGCCCGGCCTGCCCGGGTCTGGCCAGCTCGGGCGGGTACGAGCTGAGGAAGGCCAGGTGGCTGAGCACCCGGTTGAGCTCGGCGAGCAAGGTCCGGGCCCAGACGCCGCGCGGCGGCACCTCGATGCCGGCCAGCCGCTCGGCGGCCAGCACCACGCCCAGTTCGCTGGCGAACGCGCCCAGCCAGTCGTGCCGGTTCGCCAGCACGATGATCTGCCGGTAGTCGCGCGCCTCGAACAGCTTCTCGGCCCCCCGGTGCACGTAGCCGATGACTGGATCGGCGGACCGCACCCGGTCGCCGTCCAGCACCAGCCGCAGCCTGAGCAGGCCGTGGCCGGACGGGTGCGCCGCGCCCAAGTTCAGGACGAGGTCCGCGCTGGTCGGGCCGCTGGCTGGGTCACCCGCCGGGCCGCTGTCGGCGTGGTCAGCAGGGCTGGCCGCCCACGCGGTGGTGACCGCCTCGGCGTACCGTCCGGGCTGGTCCGGCGTCTCGGCGTACCGTCCGGGCTGGTCCGGCGTCTCGGCGTACCGTCCGGGCTGGTCCGGCGCATCGCGTGGTGGCATGGTCAGGCCCGTCCCGCGGCCAGCGCCGCCTGCGCGCCGGGGAGCAGGTCCCGCAGCGGCGTGGGTAGCGGCAGCCGCACCGCCTGGACTAGCCAGCTGAACCCGCCGAGTCCGGCGGGGTCGGTCAGCTCCGCCTCCTCGGCCGCCGCCTGCAGCGCGGCCAGGTACCGGGCCGGATCGCGTTCGGCCAGGCTGAGCGGCGGCCGCCGGCCGCCCAGGCCGGCCGCCCGCAGCACCGCCCGCTGGGTGCTGAGCAGCGTCTGCGTGGCCCCGGCCGCCGACCCGGCCGCGGCGCACGCGTCGATGGCCACGTGCGCGGTGAGGTCACGGGAGCCATCGGGGACCGGCGGCACCGAACGACCGCCGCGGAAGCCGGCCATGGACCCGGCCTCGGGCCGGGTAGTCAGCAGGTGGCCGTAGTCGGCGGCCACGGCCAGCCCGCGGTCCAGCCGGCCGATCACGTCGGCCCAGGCGGCGCACCGGGGGTGGCCGATCTCGGCCCGGGCGCCGGGCGGGCGCAGCGGCCACCACCGGCTGAGCCAGGCCAGGTCGGCCCCGCTGACGGCGGGACCGGCGCGCTCGGCTCCGGTAGCGGTGTCGACCAGCATGATCCGTAGACCATCCGGGGTCAGCTCGGCGATATCCAGCGGGATGCTGTCGAGCCACTCGCTGGCCATGACCAGCCCGGTGATCCGGGCTGGCAGCGCCGGGCCCCAGCGGATCCGCGGGCTGAGCCGGGGAGGCCGGGGCGCCACGTCCACGGCCTGCGCGGTGATCCGCGCGGCTAGCGGCGGCCCGGCAGCCGGCTGGGCCCCCGGCCGCTGGGCCAGGTCCAGGATCCCGGCCAGCAGGTCGGCCTGGCCGGCGCCCACGTCGACCAGGTCCACCCGGGGCGGATGGCCGAGCGCGTCGTCGACGTGGCGGAGCAGCGCCAGCATGACGGCCGCGTACCGGGCGGAGGCATGGACCGAGGTGCGGAAATGCGCGCCCGGGCGCTCGCCCCGCGTGTAGAAGCCGCCACGGCCATACAGAGCCTCCCGCATGGCCGTCCGCCAGGTCATCCACACCCCGCAGACTCTAGTGCCGGGAGCGGCGGCACCGGGCCCGGGCGCGGGCCCGGGTGCGGGGTGGGGTGCCGGGCCACGTGCCGGGCCGAGGTGCCGGTGCGAGTGCGGGTGGCGGGCCGAGGTGCCGGTGCGGGTGCCGGGTGCGGGTGCCGGGGCCATGTGCCGGGCCGAGGTGCCGGGTGCGGGGGGCGGGGCCTGCCGGGCCGGGGCGCCGGCCCCTGGCGCCGTCAGCGCCCGGCCGGTCCGTGGCACCGCCCCGGTTATGCTGATCGTTGCCGTCCGGTAATGGCCGTGGACGCCAGCGAGAGGAATACGGAGGCGATGGGGGACCCAGCCAGCCAGCCGGCCCCAGCGCACCCGGCCGCGCGCGGAACGCAGTCGCAGCCGGCCGCCGATGCCGCCGGCCGCCCCGCCCGGCTCAAAGTCGGCGTGATCGGCGCCGGCCGGGCCGGCTCGGTACTCGGCGCCGCGCTGGACCGGGCGGGCCATCAGGTCGTCGCGGTTTCGGCCGTATCCCGGCGGTCCCTGGAGCTGGCCCACCGGATGCTGCCCGCCGCGGCGGTCGAGCGGCCCCCCGAAGTGCTGGCCGCCGCCGATCTGATCCTGCTCACCGTGCCCGACGACGTGCTGCCCGGCTTGGTGTCCGGGCTGGCCGCGACCGACGCCCCGCTCGCGGGCCGGCTGCTCGCGCACGCCAGCGGCCGGCACGGCATCACCGTGCTCGAGCCCGCTACCCGGCGGGGTGCGCTGCCGCTGGCCATGCACCCGGTGATGACGTTCACTGGCCGGCCCGACGACCTGGACCGGCTGACCGGGGTCTCCTTCGGGGTCACCGCGCCGGAGCCGCTGCGGCCCGCCGCCGAGGCCCTGGTGATCGAGATGGGCGGCGAGCCCGTGTTCATCGAGGAGGAGGCCCGCGGGCTGTACCACGCCGGCCTGGCCAGCGCGGCCAACCACCTCGTCGCGCTGGTGGCTCAGTCGGCTGACCTGCTCCGGGCGGCCGGGGTGGGCGAGCCCGGGCGGATGCTCGGGCCGCTGCTGTCCGCCGCGCTGGACAACGCCTTGCGGCTCGGTGACGCCGGCCTGACCGGCCCGGTTGCCCGGGGAGACGCCGACACGGTGGCCGAGCATGTCCAGGCGCTGCAGCAGACCTCACCCGAGGCGCTGCGGGCCTATGTGGCGCTGGCCCGGCTCACCGCCGACCGCGCACTGGCCGCTGGCATCCTCACCGCCGACGACGCCCAGCGCCTGCTCGACGTGCTGGCCGGGGCGCCCCGGTGAGGCCGCCCCGGCGCCCGGCGGCCGCGAAGAGCCTCGCCCGGCGCCTGGCGGCCGCGAAGAGCCCGGTACGGACCGGAGCGCCGCGATGATGCCGGTCGTGGCCCGCACCCGGCTGGGCGTGACCGTGGCCCGCCGCGGTCTCGGCCGCCCGGTGGTCCTCGTGCCCACCATGGGCGCGCTGCACGAGGGGCACCGCACGCTGATCCGCCGCGCCCGGGACATCGCCAGCCCGGGCGGCAGCGTCGTAGTATCCATCTTCGTCAACCCGCTGCAGTTCGGGGCCGGTGAGGACCTGGATCGGTACCCGCGCACGATGGAAGCCGACGTGCTGGCCTGCGCCGAGGAAGGCGCCGATCTGATCTTCGCGCCGGGCCAGGCCGAGATGTACCTGCGGCCGCCGCTGGTCACGGTCGATCCTGGGCCGATGGGCCGGGTGCTGGAGGGTTCGTCGCGGCCCGGGCACTTCGCTGGCGTGCTCACCGTGGTGCTGAAGCTGCTCCACCTGGTCAGCCCGGACGTGGCGGTGTTCGGTGAGAAGGACGCCCAGCAGCTGGCCCTGATCCGCCGGATGGCCGCCGACCTCGATGCCGGTACCGAGATCGCCGGGGTACCCACGGTGCGCGACCCGGACGGGCTGGCCATCTCCAGCCGGAACAAGTTCCTGTCCGATGCGGAACGGCGCACCGCGCTGCTGCTGCCGGCGGCGCTGCACGCCGGCCGGGAAGCGGCCCACGCCGGCCCGGCCGCCGTGCTCAAGGCCGCGGGCGACGTACTGGGCGTGACCGCCGATCCGCCGCTGCGGCTCGACTACCTGGCCCTCGTCGACCCGGATCAGTTCGAGCCAGCCGCTGACGACCCGGCCGGCCCGGCGCTGCTGGTGGTGGCTGCGCGGGTCGGCGCCACCCGGCTGATCGACAACACCCCGCTGAGCTTCGCCGCTCACCACGCCCCGCCGCCGGATGCGCAGTCGGTCACCGAGGATCGCCGGGAGTGGCATGCTGCTGACCATTGACGTCGGGAACACCAACACGGTGCTGGGTATCTTCGACGAGGACCGGATCGTGGAGCACTGGCGGATCGCCACCGACCCGGTCCGCACCGCCGACGAGATCGCGGTCGTGCTGCAGGGGCTGCTGGGCCACAGCTCACTGGTCAAGGACCCGGACATCAGCGGGATCGCGCTGTGCTCCACGGTGCCGTCCGTGCTGCACGAGATGCGCGAGATGTGCCGCCGTTACTACCAGGACATCCCGGCGCTGATCGTGGAGCCCGGGGTGCGCACCGGGGTGTCGGTGCGGATGGACAACCCGAAGGAAGTCGGCAGCGACCGGATCATGAACACGGTCGCCGCGGTGCACCTGTACGGCGGTCCCGCGATCGTGGTCGACTTCGGCACGTCCACCAACTTCGACGCGGTCAGCCCGCGGGGGGAGTTCGTCGGCGGGGCGCTCGCACCCGGCATCGAGATCTCGGTGGACGCGCTGACCCGCCGGGCCGCGCAGCTGCTCAAGGTCGAGCTGGCCCGTCCGCAGCATGTGATCGGCAAGAACACCGTCGAGGCGCTGCAGTCCGGCATCATCTTCGGGTTCGCCGGCCAGGTCGAGGGCATTGCCCGGCGGATGGCCGCCGAGCTGGCGCCGGATGATCCCGGGTCGGTGACCATCATCGCCACCGGCGGGCTGGCCCCGCTGGTGATCGATGAGGTGAGCGTCATCGATGCGCACGAGCCGTGGCTCACGCTGATCGGGCTGCGCCTGGTTTTCGAGCGCAACCACGTCAGCTCGTGGCCCGGTGCCTCCCGGGGCGTTCCAGGTAGGTCCGGTCCGGCTGGGTGAACCCGAACTTCTGGTACAGGCCGTGCGCGTCCGAGGTATGCAAGGTCCAGCGGAACGTCGCGCCCGGGCCCTGCTCGATCATCACGTCGACCAGCTCGACGCCCAGGCCCCGGCCGCGGAAGCCCTTGTCGATGTAGACGTCGGCCAGGTAGGCGAATCCAGCGCCGTCCGATACGGCCCGGGCAAAGCCGACCATGCTGCCGGTGGCCTTCTGGTACACACCGACCACCCGCCAGGCGCCGTCCAGCTGCTGGTCGACCACTGGCCTGGTCCGCCACCGGCCCCAGTACGCCTCCTGGGACAGGAAGCCCCACAGCCGGTCCCGGTCCACCCGGGCCAGGTCATCGTCGAACTCGAACTCTCCCGTGGTGATCTGCACGGTCTGGACTGTATCGGCCGAACGGCCCCACCCCGGACCCATTTACGCCCGGGCCGCGGGCCGGGCGGCGGGTGGCCGGACGCCGCCGCGGCGGTAGCCTTCACCGGGTGGAGGATGAGCAGGCTCCAGGCAGCCATCAAGAGCCCCCGGCGCAGGCCGCTGACGCGCATTCGGATCAGATACGGGTCCGGCTGGGCAAGCGGCAGCGGCTGCTGGACTCGGGCGTCGACCCCTACCCGGTCGGGTTCCCGCGCACGGCCACGGTCGGCGAAGTTCGCGCCAAATACCCGGACCTTGCGCCCGACACCTTCACCGGCGACAGAGTCGGGGTCACCGGCCGGGTCATGCTGTCCCGGATCGGCGGGAAGCTGTCGTTCGCGACCATCCGCGACGGGACCGGCGACATCCAGGTGATGATGTCCGCCGACCGGGTCGGCCGGGAGGCGCTGGCCGCCTGGAAGCGGGACATTGACCTCGGTGACCACGTCGGGGTGGAGGGCGAGGTGATCTCGTCACGGCGCGGTGAGCTGTCCGTGCTGGCAGACCGCTACGCGATCACCGCCAAGGGCCTGCGGCCGCTGCCAGAAAAGCACAAGGGGCTCAGTGACCCGGAGACCCGGGTGCGGCGGCGTTACGTGGACCTGATCGTCAACCCGGCAGCCCGGCGGCAGGCAGAGAACCGCGGCGTAGTGCTCCAGTCGCTGCGGCAGGACCTCGCCGACCGGGGCTTCCTCGAGGTGGAGACGCCGGTGCTGCAGCCGCTGCACGGCGGGGCCAACGCCCGGCCGTTCCGCACCCACATCAACGCCTACAACATGGAGCTGTACCTGCGGATCGCGCTGGAGCTGTACCTCAAGCGGCTGGTCGTGGGCGGGATCGAGCGGGTCTACGAGATCGGCCGCATCTTCCGCAACGAGGGCGCGGACGCCAGCCACAACCCCGAGTTCACCATGCTCGAGGCGTACCAGGCATACGGCGACTACAACACGATGGCCACGCTCACCCGGGAACTGATCCAGCACGCGGCGATCGCCCTGCACGGGTCCCCGGTCGCCCGCCACGCCGACGGGCAGGAGTTCGACATCAGCGGGGAATGGCGCTCCGCGACCGTGTACGGCGCGCTCTCGGCGGCGGTCGGTGCGGAGGTCACCCCCGGAACCGACGTCCCGGAGCTGCGCAAGCTGTGCGAGCAGGCACAGGTGCCGGTGCAGCCCGGCTGGGGCCAGGGCCAGATCGTGCTGGAGATGTACGAGCGGCTGGTCGAGGAGCAGACCGTGGCGCCCACGTTCTACCGTGACTTCCCGGTCGAGGTGTCCCCGCTGACCCGGGCGCACCGGGACGACCCCCGGCTGGCCGAACGCTGGGACCTGGTGGCATTCGGCACCGAGATCGCCACCGCGTACTCCGAGCTGACCGATCCGGTGGAGGAACGCCAGCGGCTCACCGCCCAGTCGGTACTGGCCGCGGGGGGTGACCCGGATGCCATGCAGCTCGACGAGGACTTCCTGCAGGCTCTGGAGTACGGCATGCCACCGACGGGTGGCATGGGCATGGGCATCGACCGCATGCTGATCATGCTGACCGGCGAGAACATCCGGGAGACCACGCTGTTCCCCCTGGTCCGCCCGCAGTAAGCGCCCGCGGTAACCGCTCGCGGTAATCCGCCCGCAGTAATCCTCCGCGGTAACCGCCCGCAGCAGCCTGCTCGCGATAACCGCGCCACCCGGCCCCGTGGCCGGTCAGCCCAGCCGCGCGGCCACCCCGTCCAGCAGGAACCCCAGCCCCAGCTCGAACTGCTCGTCGGCAGACGGGCCGGCCGGGTGCGCGAGCCATTCGGTCAGGCGCGGGTACCGGCCGCTGGCCGCGGCCAGGTCGTGCACGGCGGCCAGCGCCGCCTGCAGGCTCGCCTCGTCATCCAGCCCGTGCCGCCGGCTCATCTCGGCTTCCTCGGCCTCCTGCAGCCCGCTGCCGAGCACGTGCCGGTCGATCAGGGCGGCGTAGGTCATCGCGCCGGCGAGGTCCGCCCCCTGCGCGGTGAGCACCTGCAGCATGAACTCCAGCCGCCGCATCAGGTGCGGCCCCGCAGGCGGCCGGGTGTGGAACAGCACCGGGTACCACGGGTGGCGCTTGGTCATCTCCCGGGTGCGCACGGCCAGGTCGCGTACGTCGGCCCGCCAGTCCGGCCCGGGCCCGGCCGGTATCTCGATCTCGGCCGTGGCCGCGTCGAGCATCAGGTCCACCAGCCCGTCCTTGCTGGACACGTACCGGTACAGCGCCATCGCGGTGTACGAGCCGAGCCGGCCCGCCACCGCCTGCATGGTGACGGCGCCGGCCCCTCCCTCGTCGGCCACGGCGATCGCGGCGGCCACGATCTCCTCGCGGCCCAGGCTCCGCTGCCGGGGTGGTGGTGGCGGCTGGGTCCAGATGAGCCGGGCCGGGCCGGAAACAGGTTTGCGCACCTGGCGAGTATACGTTATAAACACTCGTATACGTTATAAACTCGACCATCTGAGGAGGCAGCCCACGATGGCCAGCCCGACTGCCGCCCAGGCCAGCGGCATCACCACCGTCAGCGCCTGCGACCCGCCGGGATTCCGGCTGGGCGTGGTGCGCGGCATCAGCTACGGACTGTTCGGCGCGGCCGGCGAATTCCTCCCGCAGAGCCGCGAGCTGGGGGCCGGGCTGGTCCGTGCGTACCTGTACTGGGGCCAGGTTCAACCCGAGCCCGGCCGGTACACGTGGGACGTGGTGGACGCCCTGCTGGACCAGCTGAGCGGGGCCGAGGAGGTCTGGATCACGGTGTGCTCCAGCTCGCCGTGGGCGACCCGCCAGCCGACCGACTTCCTGCCCCCGTCGCCAGCCCGCGACCAGCGGGCGTATGGCGAGTTCATCGGCCGGCTGGTGCGGCACTGCGCCGGGCGGGTGCAGTACTGGCAGTGTGACAACGAGCCGAGCAACACCGACCTGCTGTGGGCGGGGACCGCCGCCGAGTACGTGGCCCAGCTGGCGACGATGTACCGCGCGGTCAAGACGGCCGACCCGGCGGCCGCCGTGGTGCTCGGCGGCTGCGGCTACGACGTGCTCAGCAGCGAGCCCGGCAGCGCGCCCCGGCGGTTCTTCGACTACCTGGCCCGTGCCGGGCGCGACTACTTCGACCTGTTCAGCGTCCACCTGTACGGCGACCTGGCCCGGGTGCCGGAGTACCTGGACACGGCGCGGCAGTTCATGCGGGCGCACGGCTACCTCAAGCCGGTGGTGGTCGGGGAGCACGCGGGGCCACAGCCGTTCGAGTTCCCCGAGGCGATGGCGGTCATGCAGCAGGTGTTCGCGGCCGCCTTCGCCGAAGCCGCGGCCGGCTCCCCGCCATCGCAGAGCACCGGGGAGCTGGCCGAGCGGGCCAGCCAGGACACCCCGGAACGCCGGGCGATGAGCGCCCTGTACGCGAGGATGGCCGAGCTCCCGGCCACGCTGCAGATGTTCATGGCTGGCTGCCCAGCCGAGCTTGAGGCCAGGCGGGACCGGATCAACCGCCGCCAGGTGGTGATGCGCACCATGCTGGCCCTGGCCCACGGCGTGCACCGGACCGCGTACTGGAACCTGGCCCCGGAATACCCGGGACCCGTCGATCACCACCAGATGATGCACCTGATGATCGGCAAGCTCCCGCTGCTCGGCTACGCCGACGGCCAGCTCGCCGTCCGCCACCCGGCCGCGGACACCTTCGCCCGGCTCGCCGGGTACCTCGCCGGTGCCCAGACGGTGACCCAGGCCGGCCTTGACTCCCGGCCCACGCTGCAGGCGTTCGAGGTCGATCGGGCCGGGCAGGGGCCGCTGCTCGTGCTCTGGGACCAGCGCGACGCGTTCTCCGGCGAGGACGAGCCACCGGCCAGCGTCAGCTGGCGATGGACCGCGGGCAGCGCAACCGCGGTGGACGCGTTCGGCCAGCCGGTGCCCTGCCAGGTCGCGGGCGGCGAGGTCCGGCTGGCGCTCACCGCCACCCCGGTGTTCGTCACCGGCTGACCGAACCCCGGCGCACCGGGGTCCCGCCCACCCAGGCCGGCCGCAAATGTGGACGGCTTCTGCTGTTGGTACAGCGGTCAGCGTCCACACTTGCCGGGCGGGCCTGCGCCGTCCAGGCGGTCAGGCGACGATGCGGACGGCCCCGACGAACTCCGGAAGCAGCGGCTGGATCTGCACCACCTGACCGGTCGCCGGGGCATCCAGCATCATCCCGTCCCCCACGTACAGACCGACGTGGCTGATGTCGGAGAAGAAGAACACCAGGTCACCGGGTTCCAGCTGGCTCCGGGAGACGTGCTCGCCCATGTTCCACTGCGCGCCGGTGTAGTGCGGCAGGCTGATCCCCACCTGGGCATAGGCCCACATGACCAGGCCAGAGCAGTCGAAGGTGGACGGCCCGGCCGCGCCCCACACGTACGGGTCGCCCTCCCGGGTCAGGGCGGCCTGCAGCGCCTGCTCACCGACCGTGTTGGCGGTGGGCAGGTTGATGTGCGGGTAGTGCCCGGTCTGCCGGAAGATGTCCATCGCCTGGGAGAACGCGGAGCTGTTCAGCCTGTTGACCTTGCCCTGGATGACCGCCTTCTTGGCGGCCATGGTCTTGGCCAGCGTGGCCACCTTCCTGGCCTGCTGCACTGCGGTGTCGTGCGCCCGCCGGGCCGCGGCGACCGCGGTGGACAGCTGGGACACCCGGTCCCCGTTCTCCTGCTGGATCTGCTGCATGATCGCGGCCCGGCTGAGCAGCGTGCTGGTGTCACCGGAGGTGAGGATTTCCAGCGGGGAACTCACGCTGCCGTTCATGTAGCTCTCCGCGGCCAGCTGGCCGATCGCCGTCTGGCCGGAGACCAGCCGCCCGGCGTCCTGCTGGTAGGTGGTCTGCGCCGTCTTGGCCTGCGCGCGCGCCTCGCCGAGCTGGATGCGCAGCCCGTCGTACTGCTCGCTCAGCACGTCGATCTGGTGCGCCAGCTGCTTGGCCTGGGCCATCAGGTTGTCCAGGCCCGGCTGCGGATTGCTGGTGGCCGCCTGGCCGGCCGCGCCGGGCAGCAGCACGCTGGCCACCGCGGCCACGCTCCCCATCACCGCGGCCTGCCGCCACCGGCGGCGCCGCGACCTGATCGCACCGGACAGCCCGCCGCGGGCCAGCCGTGCCCTGCCGCGCACAAGCCCACCGGAAGGCAACCGCTCCACGTGCTCTCCTCTCCTCATCCGCCTGCCGGGTTAGCTGACGGGTTCGGGCTAGAGGAGCCCTACCGCTGCGGCGCGAAGCGCGACGCGTCCGCGTGCGGATTCACCCCGGGAACCTGGGTCCCCGGCTTCCTGCGCCGCGTGCGCGGCACCGGAACTCGGCGGTCCGTGCTGAGTCCTGGGGATGGGGCGCAGCACCGTGACAGCGTGGACATTAATGGATCACGGATCGCTCGGTGACCGGAACGGCAGAAACTCGTGCCCGGCGGCCGGCCTGCGGTCGGCGATAAACCGGCCGCCGGTCCGGCGCGTTTGGCCCGGTGCGGCCGGCCCGTCGCGGCGACCCCGGCCCGGCGCTTTACCGTTGTCCGGGCGCCGCGAGTTTGCCCAGCTCACGAGCTCGGCAGCCGGCCTCTCGCGCAGTTGTGATGAGGGCGTGATGAGCGACGGCAAAAACGCCACCACCCGCCGGTGGCCAGTTAGTGATTATTCGATAACGGCGCGTATGGGTAAACGGACAGGTCGCCTCGTCCAGGGCCGGCCGGCCAGCGGCTGACCGGCCAGCGGCTAAGGTGTGCGAGCGATGGAGCACACCGTCCGGCGGGCGCAGACCCGCGACATCCGGGCAATCGCCGGCCTGGTGGCCGACAACGTGGTGTCCGGCCGGCTGCTGAGCAAGGCGACGGTCACCCTGTACGAGGATGTCCAGGAGTTCTGGGTGGCCGAGCGGGCCAGTGATCACGCCGTGATCGGCTGCGGCGCACTCCATGTGATGTGGGAGGACCTGGCCGAGATTCGCACGATCGCGGTGCACGGCAGCTGCCAGGGCCAGGGCGTCGGGCACCAGCTGGTCGAGGCGCTGCTGGACAGCGCCCGGCAGGTCGGCGTGGCCCGGGTCTTCGTGCTGACGTTCGCGGTCGGTTTCTTTGCCGGCCACGGGTTCAAGGAGATCGAGGGCACCCCGGTGTCTCACGAGGTGTACGCCGAGCTGCTCCGCTCCTACGACGAAGGCGTGGCGGAGTTCCTCGACCTGGACCGGGTCAAGCCGAACACGCTGGGCAACGCCAGGATGCTGCTGCACCTGTGACCGCAGGCGGCCAGCCGGGTCAGAACAGCCGCAGCGGGCGGTCGGCCGGGCGCCGGGCCGGGGGTGGCGCCGAGCGGTCCAGCAGCCCCGCCCCGACCGCGGACAGGAACGGTGAGGCCCCCGTCTCGGTGCTGCGGCCGTGCCTGGCCCGCCGGGTCGCGCAGCTGATCAGCAGGTGCGACCGGGCCCGGGTCATGCCGACGAACAGCAGCCGACGCTCCTCGGCCGCATCGACCCGGTGCCCGACGCCGGGCAGCCACAGCGGCAGCAGATCGCGTTCACAGCCCGCCAGGAACACCACCTCGAACTCCAGGCCCTTGGCCGCGTGCAGGGTCAGCAGGCTGATCGCGTCGGCCCGCGGGTCGAGCGCGTCCACTTCCGCGCCCAGCGCGACCTCGGTGTAGAACCGCGGCAGGTCGTCGCCGCACCGGGCGGCCAGCGGGTCCAGCACCTCGCCGGCCGCGCGCAGGTCGATGGCGGACAGCCTGCCGCCGTCGGCCCAGCCGTCCGTGGCAGCGCGGCTGGCCAGCCGGTGCACGGCCCCGCGCAGCTGGTGCCGCACGTTCAGCCCGGCCTCGCCCGCGCCGCGAGCCGCCCAACCCGCGCGAGCCGCCCAGCCGGCGTGCGCTGCCCAATCCGCGTGCGCTGCCCAATCCGCGCCGTGCGCCGCCCTGCCCTCCCCGGTACCGCCCTCCCCGGTGCCGTCCGGCCCGGCCAGGGCCGGACCGCCCGTGGCCAGCTGCAGTTCCCGGACGATCTCAGCCACCCCGGGACGGCGTTCAAGCAAATCGTGCGACCGCTTCTGGAACGGCAGCCCGGCCCGGGCCAGGCCCTGGCCCAGCACGGCAGTTTGCGCGTCGGTGCGGTACAAGACGGCGATGTCGGCCAGGCCGATGCCCTCGTGACCGTGACCGTCGGCGCGCCCGCTGTCCAGCGAGTGCAGTGAGGTCCCGCCGAGCAGCCGGTCGATGGCCTCGGCGATCCAGGCCGCCTCGCCGGCCGGCTCGGCCGCCTGGTGAAACGTGATCTTGCTGGCCGCGGCCCCGGCCCCGGCCGGTGGGGCGCTGGCCGCGGCTGGGCGCAGCACCCGGCCGGGGACCAGCGTGCCCGGCGCGATGGCGGCGGCCGCGGCCGCCACGATGGCCGGGCTGGACCGGTAGCTGGTGTCCAGCCGGGCCGTGCTGGCGGCCGGGAAGTCCGCCGCGAAGCGCAGGAAGAACCCCACGTCCGCGCCGCGGAAACCGTAGATGGCCTGGTCCGGGTCGCCGATGACGGTCAGCCCGGCGCCATCGCCCGCCAGCAGCCGCAGCAGCGCGTACTGCGCCGCGTCGATGTCCTGGTACTCATCGACGCTGATCCGGGGCCACCGCTCGCGCAGCCGGGCGGCCAGCGCCGGGTCGGCGGACAGCAGCTCGGCCGGCAGCTCCACCAGCCCGTCGAAGTCGACCAGCCCGCGCGCGGCCAGCGCCTTGCGCAGGTCCCGGCGGCGCCCGGCGCTGGCCGCCGCCTCGGCCACCAGCGCCCGCCCGTCCCGCGGCGAGCCCGCCAGCTCGGCGGCCACCTCCGCCGTGGCCTGGTCGTCGGCCACGTCGAACTCCTCGGGCAGCCCGGCCCACGCCGGGTACTCGCGCAGGATGGCCAGCCCGAGCCCGTGGAACGTGGTCACGGTCAGCCGCGCGGCCCGCCGGCCGAGCAGCACGGCCAGCCGGTCCCGCATCTCCCCGGCCGCGCGCCGGGTGAAGGTGAGCGCGAGGCAGGCCTCGGCGGGCACCTGCCGCTGCGCCACCGCGGCCGCGATGCGGTGGGTCAGCGTCCGGGTCTTCCCCGTCCCCGGGCCCGCGATGATCATCAATGGGGCGGCGGCCAGGGCTGCCGCGCGCTGGTCGGGGTCCAGTCCAGCCAGCAGGTCCGCGCCCCCCGCGGCCCCGTCAGCCTTGACGCTCCCAGCCGCCCCATGACGCCGCGCCCCGGCATCCTGCGCGGGCGGGCGGTGCCTGGCGGCCGCGCCGTCCGGGGCAGCGGCAGATGGCTGCTGGGCCGGCTGCGCCGGGCCGGCCGGGCCCGACGATGCGGCGGGCAGCTCGAACAGGGCCCCGGCGGATTCGAGCTCGCCGGGCCTGAACAGCCGGATCGTCCCGTACTCACCGTCGTAGCCGGCCTCCTTGTGCACGGTGCCGGCCCGCAGCCGGGCCACTGCTTCACCGAGCGTGCTGCCGCCCGCCCGGGTCACCTCGGCCAGCGGCACGTCCAGCAGGATGGCCAGCTCCGGCCCGAGCGCGGCGACCAGCCGGCCGGATTCCGCGGCCACCCGCTTGCTCTTCGGCCCGGTCCGCAGGATCTCGCCAAGGATCTCGGGCAGCGCCACCAGGTTGGTGGACCGGGCCGCGGCCGCGGGCCGGAATCCCTCGCCGCGGTCCGCGAGTTCGGCCACCCGGTTCAGCACGCCAATGGTCAGGGGCTTACCGCAGGCCGGGCACAGCCCACCGTGTGCGGCCGATTCGCTGGGGGCCAGCCGGACCGCACAGTTGCGGTGCCCATCGAGGTGATAACGACCCCCCTCCGGAAAGAAATTGATGGTGCCGGCCAGGCCCGCGCCGGTGCGCAGGGCCCGCTCGATCGCGAAGTAGTCCAGCTCCGCCGCTAGCGTGGTCGCCTCGCGCCCGATCATCGGCGGTGAGTGCGCGTCGGAATTGCTGACCAACTGATATCGGTCCAGTGACGAGCACATCCAGTTCATCGGCGGGTCCGAGGAGAGCCCGGTCTCCACCGCGAACACGTGCTCAGCCAGGTCTCCGTAACAGTCGGCGATCGCATCAAAACCGGATTTCGAGCCCAGCACCGCGAACCACGGTGTCCAGATATGCGCCGGGACGAGATAGCATCCGGCGCCCGCGTTCAGCGTGATGTCCAGCAGATGGCGTGAGTCGAGACCGAGAATCGGGCGGCCGTCAGAAGCCAGGTTGCCGATCTTGGCAAGGGCGGCCGAGATCTTGGCCACCGAGGCTAACGAGGGCGCATACAGCAGGTGATGTACCTTGCGGGTGCGCTCACCAGCCCGGTAGATCGTGGATATCTCGGTGGACAGCAGGAAACGGACGGGCTGGCGGCAGCTAGACGGTGAATCGCGGCTTAGCCGCGCGGCCAGATCCGGGCGCAACTGGAACAGTCCGGGCTCGGCAGGCACCAGCGTCTCGTGGAGTTCTTCGGCCCACCCGGGATGGGTGAAGTCACCGGTCCCGACGACCGTTACGCCCTTCCGCCGGGCCCACCAGGCGAGGGCCGGAATATCGCAGTTCTTGCTGCAGGCGCGGGAGTACCGGGAGTGGATGTGCAAGTCGGCGTGGAACATCCCGCTTCGCTGGCTCTTTCTGTTCGCTATGCCTGGCCGGCGCGGTCAGCGCTGACTCGGATCCTGTCACGAAGCCCTGACAGCGCGGGCATTCTCGGCGGCAACCGGCGGCTCGACCAGGTCGGGTTGCCCTCGTCAGCGGACCCGGTGGCCGCGGCCGCGGCGGTCTGTGACGCCTGCGGGCGGGCGATGCTCACGAGCAGACGGCGATGCCCGCCGCGGCGTTGCGGCGCTAGCCGTGCGGCGGGAACCCGGCCGATGCGGTCTCACCGGCGGGGCGCCAGTCCGTGGCTGGCGCCCGCCTCGCGGGGGGCCGCCCGCTCGTGCCTGGCCCAGCGGGGTGGCCGCCCCGTGGCTCGTGCCTGGTGCAGCTGGCCCTGGCCCGGCCTGCCCTGCCCCGGCCTGGCCTGCCCCCGGCCTGGCCTGCCCCCGGCCCGGCCTGCCCCGGCTCAGCTGCCACCCGGCCGGCCTGCCCCGGAACCGGGAGGGGCGGCACAGCGGCTGTTTGGCTATGGGCCACAATGTATATGCGCGGGTCAGCTGGATGAGCAAAGCAATCGATGGTTAGCGTGATCACGGTCGGCGGGGCCATGGTGGGCTCGCGGACTGGGTGAGAACTGGCGGGGGAAAGGAGTGGCCATGCTCGGCGACCTGGCCGCACTGACACCTCCGGTAGTTGTCTGCGTCGCCTTCCTGATCGGTGTGGTGGTCTTCCTGCGGCATCAGCTGGGCGCCAAGCGCGAGTCCGCAGAAGACGAGCGCTCCGGCGATATTTCCGGTGACAGCGGGATTCCGCACACAGAGGGTTCTGAGTCGGCCACATCAACAGATCGGCGCGAGAGCTAGCGGGCGCTGGAGAACCGGCCGGGGGATGCGAGTAGAGGCACCATAGATCGGCAAGCCAGTTTGCCGACGCCCTATCCATGCTCGATTACGGAGAGTTACAGCAATCTCCCGGCTAGTTCCGCCTGTCCATGCACAGCGAGAACTCTCGGTGCGATTTCGGTAACATGAATTGGCAAACACAAGCAGTGCGTGGTATATCTTTGGCAACCTAATAAACTTGCTCCAGCGGAAGGGCTGGCACCCATGGCACAAAAGGTTCAGGTGCTCCTGGTCGACGACCTCGATGGGGGCGAGGCGACCGAGACCGTGGCCTTCAGTCTCGATGGCACGATCTACGAGATCGATCTCAGCTCTGAAAACGCGAGCAAGCTCCGCAAAGAGTTTGCTCCCTACGTTGATCACGCCCGTAAGGCCAGCGGTGGCGGCGGTGGAGGCGGCCGCCGGCGCCGGGCGCGTACCGGGCCGGGCCGCGAGCGCAGCTCGGAAATCCGGGCCTGGGCCAAACAGCGCGGCTACAAGGTAAGCGAGCGCGGCCGCATTCCGGCCCAGATCATCTCGGAGTACGACGCCGCCCACTAGGGATTGCCGCTGGGGCCCGCAGGTGCCTCGCGGCGTGCCGGTTCTCGGTGCCATCTAGCGGCACCCGCGCACGCCACGAGACTCGTGCGGGCCCCGTGCCTTGTTTTGAGACGGTGTGATTTGTCACTCGGGGATTCCCGTCGGCCTGCTCCTGGCCGGCCGGTTCTCCCGGTTGATTGTCCGGTGCGTTCCAGCGGGCGGTCGGGAGTCTCCCTGGCCGCGGCAGACCTGCGCTCGCGTGTTCGGCCGTACACCCTGGCCGCGCCCAGACCTGCCCGCGTGTTCGGCCGCACGGTCGGCGTGGCGGGCGCGCCAGATGCCTCGCGGTCGCGGTCTTCCCGGGCCTAGCGGCCCGGCCGCTGGGATCGCCGCCCGGTGCCCCGGGCGTCCAACCGGGCCCCCGGGCCTCCCCACCGGCCCCCGGGCCTACCACCAGATCCCGGGGCCTCCCGCCGGGGCGCTGCCCACCTCCCGCCGGGTGTCTCCTACCTCCCGCCGGGGCACCTTCCACCTCCCGCTGGGCGCCTCTCCCACCACACCAGACCCCCATCCCCCGCTGGGCGTCCCCCACCTCCCAGCAGGCGCCGCGCGCCGGCCGCTGACGGGTGAACTTCCCGCCCGGCGGCTGCGTGGTTCAGCGTGAGGCCAACCGAGTCGCAGCAGGTCCGGGGCGTTCGCTTGCGGCGTACAGGGAACACCTTCGCCCCCGCCGGGGGTTGGATGGGATGAAGGCTCTCCTGCCGGGGAACTCTCTACTCATGTGCGGCATATCCCGCGGCGCATCGTCCCGGCATGCGGGCTACCATGCGGAAGGGACGGGCCCCGGAGAACCGGACATCTGGGTCCCCCCAACCGCTCTGTGAGGAGCGAGGCGATGTTCGAGAGGTTTACCGACCGGGCGCGGAGAGTTGTGGTTCTGGCACAGGAAGAAGCCAGGATGCTGAACCACAACTACATCGGCACCGAGCACATCCTGCTGGGCCTGATCCACGAGGGCGAGGGCGTGGCGGCCAAGGCCCTTGAATCACTGGGGATCAGCCTGGAGGCCGTACGCCAGCAGGTTGAAGAGATAATCGGCCAGGGCCAGCAGGCACCTTCCGGGCATATCCCGTTCACCCCGCGTGCGAAGAAGGTGCTTGAGCTGTCGCTGCGCGAGGCGCTGCAGCTGGGGCACAACTACATCGGCACCGAGCACATCCTGCTTGGCCTCATCCGTGAGGGCGAGGGCGTGGCCGCACAGGTGCTGGTCAAGCTGGGTGCGGACCTGAACCGGGTGCGCCAGCAGGTCATCCAGCTGCTGCACGGCTACCAGGGCAAGGAGCCCGCGGCGGCCGGCGCCCCCTCGGAGTCCGCGCCGTCCACCTCCCTGGTGCTCGACCAGTTCGGCCGGAACCTGACCCAGGGCGCCCGGGAAGGCAAGCTCGACCCGGTGATCGGCCGGGAAAAGGAAATCGAGCGGGTCATGCAGGTGCTCTCCCGGCGGACCAAGAACAACCCGGTGCTCGTCGGCGAGCCCGGCGTGGGCAAGACCGCCGTGGTCGAGGGGCTGGCCCAGAAGATTGTGAAGGGCGAGGTGCCGGAGACCCTCAAGGACAAGCAGCTGTACACGCTTGACCTCGGGGCCCTGGTGGCTGGGTCGCGCTACCGCGGTGACTTCGAGGAGCGGCTGAAGAAGGTCCTCAAGGAGATCAGGACCCGCGGTGACATCATCCTGTTCATCGACGAGCTGCACACTCTGGTCGGCGCCGGGGCCGCCGAGGGTGCGATTGACGCCGCCTCCATCCTGAAGCCGATGCTGGCCCGCGGCGAGCTTCAGACGATCGGGGCGACCACGCTCGATGAGTACCGCAAGCATCTGGAGAAGGACGCGGCGCTGGAGCGCCGGTTCCAGCCGATCCAGGTGGCCGAGCCGACGATCTCGCACACCATCGAGATCCTCAAGGGCCTGCGCGACCGGTACGAGGCCCACCACCGGGTGTCCATCACCGATGGGGCACTGGTGGCCTCGGCGCAGCTGGCCGACCGCTACATCAGCGACCGGTTCCTGCCGGACAAGGCGATCGACCTGATCGACGAGGCTGGCTCGCGGATGCGCATCCGCCGGATGACCGCGCCGCCGGACCTGCGCGAGTATGACGAGAAAATCGCCCAGGTGCGCCGGGAAAAGGAGTCCGCGATCGACTCGCAGGACTTCGAGAAGGCCGCGGCGCTGCGCGACAACGAGAAGCAGCTGATCGCGAAGAAGGAAGCCCGGGAGAAGGAGTGGAAGGCCGGCGACATGGATGTCGTCGCCGAGGTGAATGAGGAACTCATCGCCGAAGTCCTGGCCACCGCGACCGGTATCCCGGTGTTCAAGCTGACCGAGGAAGAGTCGCAGCGACTGCTCCGCATGGAGGATGAGCTGCACCGGCGCGTCATCGGTCAGAACGACGCGATCAAGGCTCTGTCCCAGGCCATCCGGCGGACCCGCGCTGGGCTGAAGGATCCGAAGCGTCCGGGCGGATCTTTCATCTTCGCTGGCCCTTCTGGCGTGGGCAAGACCGAGCTGTCCAAGACGCTCGCGGAATTCCTTTTCGGGGACGAGGATTCGCTGATCCAGCTCGACATGAGCGAGTACATGGAGAAGCACACCGTGTCCCGGCTGTTCGGCTCGCCACCCGGTTATGTCGGGTACGAGGAGGGTGGCCAGCTGACCGAAAAGGTGCGCCGCAAGCCCTTCTCCGTGGTCTTGTTCGATGAGATCGAAAAGGCCCACCAGGACATCTTCAACTCCCTGCTCCAGATTCTGGAGGACGGGCGGCTGACCGATGCCCAGGGCCGGGTGGTGGACTTCAAGAACACCGTGATCATCATGACCACCAACCTGGGCACCAGGGACATCTCGAAGGGAGTCTCGGTCGGCTTCGCCCGGCAGGGCGAGTCGAAGGGCTCCTACGACCGGATGAAGTCCAAGGTCAACGAGGAACTCAAGCATCACTTCCGGCCTGAGTTCCTGAACCGGGTGGATGACACGATCGTCTTCCACCAGCTGACCCAGGACGAGATCGTCGAGATCGTCGATCTGATGATCGCCAAGGTGGACGAGCGGCTGCGGGACCGGGACATGGGCCTGGAACTCCGCCCGGCGGCCAAGAAGCTGCTGGCGGAGCGGGGCTACGACCCGGTGCTGGGTGCCCGGCCACTGCGGCGCACCATCCAGCGGGCCATCGAGGACGCCCTGTCCGAGAAGATCCTGTTCGGTGAGCTGAAGGCAGGCCAGATTGTGATCGTGGACGTCAAGGGCACCGGCGAGGACGCCCAGTTCACGTTCAAGGGCGTGCCCAAGCCGGACGCGGTGCCGGACGCGCCGCCCGAGGAGGTCAGCAGCAGCGCTGGCCTGGCCGACCGCGGCGGGACGACGTCCCGCGGCGGCGGGGCGTCCGCCCAGCAGCAGGACTGACCGGGGAAGCCTGACCCGGTTCGCGGCCCCGCTGGTTCCTGACCCATCAGGACCAGCGGGGCCGTCGCCTTGCTGGCTGCCGTCCGCCACTGCCCGCCGCCCACACGCTGTCCGCCGTCCCGGGCGCTGGCCGCCG
>Ga0335078_10002584_pt1 | contig 27293 bp, 24 predicted proteins | sample Lox_Sample_32_FD_206711 | JGI IMG/M metagenome (GOLD analysis project Ga0335078, IMG submission 206711) | Soil microbial communities from Loxahatchee National Wildlife Refuge, Florida, United States - Lox_Sample_3.2 | ecosystem: Environmental > Terrestrial > Soil > Wetlands | place: USA... | reverse complement strand
TACATGGGCTCGTAACGGACGTCGACGGCGGACTGACCTGGAGCGGGTGATGGGAATCGAACCCACGTCATCAGCTTGGAAGGCTGAGGTTCTACCATTGAACTACACCCGCTGCTGATGACGCCGCCGCGCGTGTGCCTTCGAACGCCCGCAGCCCTCCGCCCTCCGAGTGGTGGAGGGGGAAGGATTCGAACCTTCGAAGGCGTAAGCCGGCAGATTTACAGTCTGCTCCCGTTGGCCGCTTGGGTACCCCTCCGCAAAACGAGCCGCGTATTCTGATTTCCGAGGGTCGGGGTGTCAATGCATCCTGGCCCGATATTTGCTTACCCGGCGGCCCCTTAGCCCGCCCCCTGGCCCGCCTTGGGCGGGGACCTCACGGGGGCGGCCGCCGCCAGCCGCTCGATCAGGCTGGGGCTGAGCCGGCGCGTCCCTCCCGGCTTGAGGTCCCGCGGGAGCTCTATGGGGCCATAGCGCAGGCGCATCAGGCGGCCGACCTCGAAGCCGACAGCTTGCCAGAGCCGGCGGACCTCCCGGTTTCGACCCTCATGAAGCACCACCCGGAAGGTCCCGGTTCCATGGCCTGCGCCCCCCGAGGCGCCCGGACGCGGCCCCCGACCCCCGCCATCGTCCCAGGTACCCGGCTCGATCCGATCGAAATGCGCCGGACCGTCGTCCAGCTGCACCCCCATGAGGAGCCGGGCCACGACCTCGGCCGTTGGCCGGCCCCGGACCCGCACCAGATATTCGCGCTCGATCTCGCTCGAGGGGTGCATCAGGCGATGGGCAAGCGCCCCGTCGGTCGTGAGGATCAGGAGCCCCGAGGTATTGACGTCGAGCCTGCCGACACTCACCCAGCGCCCGCGCTTCGGGGCTGGGAGCCGATCGAATACCGTTGGCCGGCGCTCGGGATCGCTCCGTGTCGTGACCTCGCCCAGGGGCTTGTAATAAAGGAGTACCTCCCGGGCCTCACCCCCCACCGCCTCCAGCTTGACCCGCGTGCCATCGAGCCGGATGTCATCCGCCGCCGTGGCCCGGTCCCCGAGCTTCGCGGTCCGGCCCGCGACGCTCACCCGGCCGGCGCGAATCCATTCCTCGACGGTGCGCCGGGAGCCGAGCCCCGCCTCGGCGAGAAGCTTCTGCAGTCGGATCATGCGGCAAGGTTAGAAGGACCCAACGATCCGCGACAACATGGGGCTGGGCGGTGCTCTATCCTTGACCTCATGGATGCGCGCCGCTACGCAGAGCTGCCCGATCCCTTCCCGATGTGGCGCGGAGGGAAGCTTCGCGCCGGGCGCGTCGCCTTCGAGACCTGGGGGACGCTGAACGCGGCGAAGAGCAACGCGCTGCTGCTGTTCACCGGGCTATCGCCCCCCGCACACGCCGCCTCCTCCGAGACCGATCCAAGCGAGGGCTGGTGGCAGGGGATGGTCGGGCCGAAGCTCGCGCTGGACACCGAGCGCTACTTCGTCATCTGCGTGAACTCCCTCGGCAGCTGTTTCGGCTCCTCGGGCCCCGCCTCGACCGATCCCGCGACCGGTAAGGCCTACCGGCTGAGCTTCCCTGACCTCTCCGTGGAGGACATCGCCCGGGGCGGCTACGAGGTGGCGCGAGGCCTGGGCATCGAGCGGCTGGATACGGTGATGGGGCCCTCGCTCGGGGGCATGGTGGTGCTCGCCTATGCGGCCCTGTTTCCCGGGGCGGCGCGGCGCCTGGTGTGCATCTCGGGAACCATGGCGGCGTCCCCGTTCGCGATCGCGCTGCGCTCGATCCAGCGGGAGACCATCACCAAGGATCCCGACTGGCGGGGCGGGGATTACCCCACCGACCGGCCGCCCATTACGGGACAGCGAATCGCCCGCAAGCTCGGCACCGTCACCTACCGCTCGGCCGCGGAGTGGCAGCAGCGCTTCGCCCGCCAGCCCATCCGGGCGGACATGTCGAGCACCGACCCCTTCGCCTCGGAATTCGCCATCCAGGGATACCTGGAGTCGCTCGCGGCCCGCTGGGTGAACGTCTTCGATGCGAACTGCTACCTCTATATTTCCCGGTCCATGGACCGCTTCGACCTCGCCGCGCACGGGGATCCGGTCGCGCTTTTCACCCGCGCCGGGCTCGAGCGGGCGCTGGTCATCGGGGTGCAGACCGACCTGCTGTTCTCGGTCGGGGAACAGCAGGCGATCGCCCGGGCACTCGAGACCGCGGGCGTCAAGACCCGCTTCGCGCCGCTCTCCTGCATCGAGGGGCACGACGCGTTCCTGGTGGACCTCGGGACTTTCGGGGCGGAAATCGGGGGGTTCTTGCGCGAAAGCTAGCGGGAAATTAAGTTTAGTGGCCCCGGCAAGCGCCGCGCGCCGGGGCATAATTGCCGCGGGGGAACCTTGAGCAGCATCGAAGGATCGATGACGAGAAAAAAGAATGTCTGAAGGATCCATGGAGCGCCGTCTGCACACCCGGCACCGGGCCCGGACGATCGTGTACATCACGGTCCCAGGCGGCCGCCGCAAGCTTTGCAAGGCCGTGAATCTGAGCGCCACCGGTGTGTTCATCGAGACCACGAACCTGGGTCTGCGCAAGGGCCAGCAGGTCGTACTCTCCTTCGCCATCAACCTCGGCACCATCATCAAGCTCCATCGGCGCACCGCCGTCGTCGCGCACGTCTCGCGCGGCGGCACCGGTCTCATGATGGAGACCTACGCGCAGGCTTCGAACTGACTCATCGCGCGGCGCGCAGCGCGCCGCGTCGAGGTGCTAACCTCGCTCCACCGGGCGAGGAGAGTTTCATGACCGCACCTCCATCCGCATCGCGCCGCCGGTTGCTGCAGGGGCTCGCGCTTTTCGTGCCGCTCGCGGCGCTCGCATCCAGCCGCGCGGCGCGCGCGTCTGCGGCGCCCCAAGCGCTGCTGGACGCGGCCAGCGCACAGGCCAAGGCCCTCAGGTACGTCGAGAACGCCATGAACGCCGCGGGCGCCACGGCGGGCTCGAGTTGCGCCAACTGCGGGCTCTATCAGGGAGCCTCGGGCTCCGCGCAGGGCCCCTGTCAGCTTTTCCCGGGAAAGGACGTCAAGGCCTCAGGATGGTGCTCGTCCTGGTCGCCGCAGATGTGACGAGGGGGCGAATCTGAAATCCATCATCTTCCTGGCGGCCCTCGCGGCCGCCTCCGCAGCTCCCGGCGCCGGCAAGACGCCGCCGCAAACCAACACGCCCGAACAGCTTCCGACCATCGCGGCGAAGACGCACGCGATGCGGCACCTGCCGGGGCTCCTCGACCTGTACTGGGACGAGAAGAGCGGCAAGCTCTATCTCGGGATCCCGCGACTCGGGGCCGAGCTCCTCTACATGGAGTCGCTCCCCTATGGAGTGGGCTCCAACGATCTCGGCCTCGACCGCGGGCAGGTGTCCCGCGCGCGCATCGTCCGCTTCGAGCGCATCGGGCCGAAGGTGCTGCTGGTGCAGCCGAACGAGGATTTCCGCAGCTCCGCGGACTCGGCTCCCGAGCAGCTCGCGGTCGCCCAGTCGTTCCCCGAGTCGGTGCTCGCCGGATTCAAGGTCGAGGCCGAGGACGCCGCCGCACCCGCGGGGGGAGCGGCCGTACTGGTCGATGCGACCGAGTTCTTCGTACGCGACGCGCACCACATCGCCGAGACGCTGGCGCAGAACAAACAGGACGCCTACAAGCTCGACCCCGCCCGCTCGGGCGTTGCGCTCGATGGCACCGCCGCATTCCCGAAGAACATCGAGGTGGAAGCGATCCTCACCTTTGCGGCCGAGACGGTGGCGAAGAGCAGGCTCGTCGATGAGGTCACACCCGATCCACATTCGCTGACGGTGCGTGAGCATCAGGCGTTCGTCGAGCTCCCCGGCCCGGGCTTCGTGCCGCGGCGCTTCGATCCGCGTGCCGGGTTCTTCGGCTTCAGCTACCGTGACTACACGGCCCCGCTCGGCGCATCCGTCGACAGGCAGCTGATCGTGCGCCATCGGCTGCTGAAGGAGGATCCGTCCTGTACCGCGAGCTGCAAGCCCGTGGCGCCGATCCGCTACTACGTGGATCGCGGCGCACCCGAGCCGATCCGTACGGCGCTCCTCGAGGGAGCGCGCTGGTGGGATCAGGCGTTCCAGGCCGCGGGCTGGGCCCCCGGGACTTTCCAGGTGGAGCTCCTGCCCGCGGGCGCCGACCCGATGGACGATCGCTACAACATCGTTCAGTGGGTGCATCGCTACACCCGCGGCTGGTCGTACGGCTACCCGGTAGCCGACCCGCGCACCGGCGAGATCATCAAGGGCAACGTCACGCTCGGGTCGCTCCGCGGCCGGCAGGACTACCTGATCGCCGAGGCCCTGCTCTCGCCCTATGGCAAGGGCACGCCGCAAGCCTCGCGCGATCCGCTGAGCGAGATGGTGCTGGCGCGGCTGCGCCTGCTGGCGGCCCACGAAGTCGGGCACACCCTCGGGCTGCAGCACAACTTCGCCGCCAGCGCCTATCCGCACACCCCGGCGCAAGCGGTGTCGGTCATGGACTATCCGCACCCCTGGGTCACGCTGGACCGCAGCGGCACGCCCGATCTCTCGCAGGCCTATGCCGCCAACATCGGCGACTGGGACAAGGTGGCCATCAATTACGGCTACCGGCAATTCCCGACCGAGGCGCAGGAGGCGGCGGGGCTCGAGCGCATCCTCGGCGACGCGGCGAAGGCCGGGTTGCTCTACATCACCGATGCCGACGGACGGCCGGTGAGCAGTGCGCACCCGTACGCGCACATGTGGGACAACGGCGCGGACCCCGCGGACGAGCTCGAGCGCCTTCTCAGCGTGCGCGCTGCGGCGCTCGCGCGCTTTGGTGAGAATGCGATCCGCCAGGGCACGCCGCTCGCGCAGCTCGAGGACACGCTGGTGCCGCTGTATCTGCTGCACCGCTATCAGGTGGACGCCGCAGTCACCGAGATCGGCGGCCTCGACTATCGCTACCAGGTTCGCGGTGACGGCGCGCCGGGGCCCGCGATCGTCAACCCGGAAGCGCAACAGCACGCGCTCAGCGCGGTCCTGAGGACACTCTCACCGGAATTCCTGACCCTGCCCGAGCCGCTGCTCAAGCTCCTGCCGCCCCGCCCGCCGGGCCTGCCGGCCACGCACGAATCCTTCCCGTCGCGAACCCAGCCGGCGTTCGATCCGATCATGACCGCCGAATGCGCGGCGGATCTCACGCTCGCGGCGCTCTTCAACCCGCAGCGCGCGGCGCGCCTCATCGAGTACGGCGCGCGCGACCCGAAGAATCTCAACCTCGGGGCCGTGATCGACGCCGCGCTCGCCACGACGGGCAAGCCGCCGCGCAGCGCCGGGCTCAGTCAGGCCGTGCAGCGCGCGATCTATGTGCGCACCGTTGAGGCGCTATTGACCCTGGCAGCCAACACCAACGCCCCGGCCGAGGTGCGTGCCGTCACGCAGGCGAAGCTCACCGAGATCAGACAGCGCGCGAACCTCGGCGCGCCGACGGATGCGTACCTGGCCCACCGCATCGATCTCTTCCTCGGCGATCCGTCGAAGTTCGCCCCCGCGGAGCCCATCGAGGCGCCGCCCGGAATGCCGATAGGGGAGGAGGAATGAGCGGCGGCGCTCACTCGTAGCAGGGGCCGATCTCGCGTACCTCGATGGTCGCCCACTGGGCTGCGGGACAATCGGCGGCGCAGGCCAGCGCCTCCTCGCGTGTCCCGACGTCGAGGAGAAAGAAACCGCCCACCAGCTCCTTGGCCTCCGTGAACGGCCCGTCGACCACGGTCTGCTTGCCGCCGCGGACGGCGAGCCGCGCACCGTGCCGGTCGTGCCGCAGTGACTGGACGGCTACCAGGATGCCGCGCTGCTTGAGGCTCTCGCCGTAGCGCACCATGCTCTCGAAGGCGGCGCGTCCCTGCGTCGGCCCGCGGTCCTCGCGCTGGCCGCGCGGCTCGATGATCAGCATCAGATAGGCCATGAGTTCTCCATCGGTATGCAGGCGGCGGCGCGATCCAGCAGCAGGCGACTCTCGCGCACGTTCTGCGTGAGCTGCGCCGCGCGCTCAAACTCGCTGCGCGCCTCGACCCTGCGGCCGAGCTTGAGCAGCAGATCGCCGCGCACGCTGGGCAGCAGGTGATAGGACTTGAGCGCGCCGTCCGCAGCGAGCGCATCTGCGAGCTCCAGTCCCGCGGCGGGACCGTACGCCATCGCGACCGCAACCGCGCGGTTGAGCTCGATGACCGGCGAGGGTGTCAGGCGGGCGAGCTCGTCGTAGAGGGCGGTGATCATCACCCAGTCGGTATCGCCGGCGGTCGCCGCCCGCGCGTGACAGGCGGCGATCGCCGCCTGCAGGAGGTAGGGTCCGCGGGTCTCGCCGAGCGACTCGCCGCGCGCGAGTGCGATCAGTCCCCGATGGATCAGCACGCGGTCCCATAGCGCGCGGTTCTGCTCGAGCAGCAGCACCGGCTCGCCGTCGGGTCCGGTACGCGCGCGCAGCCTCGAGGCCTGGATCTCCATGAGCGCGACCAGGCCGTGCACCTCCGACTCATCGGGCGCGAGCCCGGCGAGGATGCGGCCGATCCGCAGCGCCTCCTCGCACAGCGCCGGCCGCATCCAGTCGCCGCCCGCGGTCGCCGCATAGCCCTCGTTGAAGAGCAGGTAGACACACTCGAGGACGGACGACAGGCGGCGGCGCAGCTCCTCGCCGCGCGGAATCTCGAAGGGTACCTGCGCCTCGCTCAGCGTGCGCTTGGCGCGCACGATGCACTGCGCGATGGTGGGCTCGGGCACGAGGAAGGCGCGCGCGATCTCCGCGGTAGTGAGCCCGGCAAGCAGGCGCAGCGTGAGCGCAGTGCGCGCCTCGGTGGGCAGCAGCGGATGGCAGGCGGTGAAGATGAGCCGCAGCAGGTCATCGCCGATCTCATCTTCCGCCCCCGCCTCGACTTTCGCGCCGCTCATCGCCTGCTCCATCTCGAGCTCAGAGGCGAGCGTGTCGTGCTTGCGCGCCAGCATCCGGCGGCGGCGCAGCTGGTCGATCCCGCGGTTGCGCGCGGTGGTCATGAGCCAGGCGCCGGGATTGTCGGGGATGCCGGTCTTCGGCCACTGCTCGAGCGCGGTGACCAGCGCATCCTGAGCCAGCTCCTCGGCCGCCCCCACGTCGCGGGTGAAGCGCGCGAGGCCCGCGATGAGCTTCGCCGCCTCGATCCGCCATACCGCCTCGACGGTGCGCTGGACATCGGTGGCCGTCATGGCCACCGATGACAGCATCGCGAGCTGCAGCGCGCAAGCGAGGAACAATCAGGCCGTATTCCGGGCCGCCCCGGCCAGGGCCTCCGGCGGCTTGGCGCAATTCACCATCCACGGCGTCCCGAAACGGTCAGTGCACATGCCGAAGCGATGTGCCCAGAAGGTCTCCTGCACCGGCATGGTGATGGTGCCGCCCTCGGCGAGGCGCGCGAACAGGCGCTCGGCATCCGCCGGATGCTCGGCGTGCGCCATGAGGTTGAATCCCTGCGGCCGCTCGTAGCGCTCCGCGGGCACATCGCACCCGAGCAGTGCCTCCGAGCCCAGGTCGAGCCGTGCGTGGATGATCTTGTCGCGCACGTCGGCCGGCGCCTGCTCGGCTCCCGGCGCCTCGCCGTAGGTCATGGAGAAGGCGATGCGGCCGCCGAAGGTATCGGCGTAGAACTCGAAGGCGTCGCGGCAGTCGCCCTTGAAATGCAGGTGCGGCACGGTGAGGGGCATGGGCTGCGCTCCTTTTTCAGTTTCGGGTGATGCGCTCGGCGCGGCGTTCCTGCTGCGCGAGCAATTCCGGGGTGAGCGCGGACCCGAAGTCCTCGGCGTCGAACACGCGGCGGATCTCCAGCTCCTCGTTGCTATTCCTGAAGGGCGAGCGGCGGATCCACTCGACCGCCTCGTCCATGGACTTGACCTGCCACAGCCAGAAACCCCCGACGAGCTCCTTGGTCTCGGTGAAGGGTCCGTCGATGAGACTGCTGCGTCCGCCGCCGAACCTGACACGCACGCCCCGGGCGCTCGGATGCAGCCCCTCGGCGGCGAGCAGCACCCCGGCCCTGACGAGCTCCTCGTTGAAGCGGCCCATCTCGGTGAGCATCTCCTCGCTCGGCAGCGTGCCGGCCTCCGTCTGGGCGTTGGCCTTCACGATGACCATGACTCGCATAAGGTCTCTCCTCAGTGGCATCCGCGTCCTGTATCTATGACGAACCAGCCGACCGGAAATGGACACACCCGGCGCGAAAAAACGCTGCGCCTCAGGGAGAGGCGACGGATCGGACCCCGGTTTTATTGTGACTCGGGCGCGAAGGCCGGATCGGGGGGGCGCGCCTCATGGAGGCGCAGGCGGAAAACGCACCGTCCGTGGCCCGCCTGGAAGCGCTGCTCGCGGACCACCCTGCACCCCAGGAGGCGCTCGAGCGTGTTGACGGACACGCTGCAGATCGCGGGATGCTGCTGCGCGACGTTCAAGAACGGGCAGTTGCGCTCGATCAGGGCGGGCGCGCCGGGGCGCCATTCGACCTGCATGTAGGCATCCTTGTCCTCGTAGAGCGCGGTCAGCGCCCGCAGCTTCTCCTTCAGGTCGAGCCCCTGAAGGAGCGGCGCCCAGCGACGCACGCGCGCCTCGGTCATGCGCGCGAGCAGCTCGGTGAGCCCCGCGCCCCCGTAGCGCTCGCGCACCAGCTCGAGGAGCTCGCCGGTGAGCTCGTCGTAGTGCTTGGGGAAGAGATGCTCGGCGGCAGCGCTCAGGCGGTAGCGGCGCGAGGCGGGACCGGGCTTGCGGCCCGCGCTGGCGCCCGCCCCGGCAGCGGAGGCCACCTCGCCCGCCGCCACCCAGCCGGCGCGCACGAGCTCGGCGACCTGCTGGCGAACCGCCTCGTAGGTGACGGCGAGATCCCGTGCCAGCTCCCGGATGGTGAGGGGACCTGAGCGCTTGAGTGCCTCGAGGAGGGCCGAGGGCTCGGCGGACGCCCGCGGCGCGGCAGTGCGCGCCACCCTGCTGCTCGGACGCAGCCGCGACACGCGGGCTCGGCGCGCACTCGACTCAGGTTTTCGTGCTTTCACTCGCGTCCTGCCGACACACCCACTGCAAAGCGGTAGACCAGAGTACCGCCGCAGAAACCCCCGGCGAGCACGATGCCGGAGCCGAGGAAGGATAGCGCCAGCGCGGCACCGCCCGGAGGCGCGGCCGATCGTTGTGACAGGCTCACCATGAAGCACAGGAGCGCGAGGCTCATGAGGCTCGCGTGCATCCTCACCCAGCGCACCGCTGGCCGCGGCAGCGTGCGCAGCCACAACTCGAGGAGTCCCGCGCACAGTGCAAGCATCCCGGCGATCACTCCCGCGGCAATGGCGCGCCGGCTCAGCGTCCACCACTCGGCGCCGCCGGTTCTGAGCGCGATCAGGTCGCAGACCGACGCGCCCACCCAGAAGGCGAGCGGAAAGTGCGCCAGCGCCGGGTGCAGCGGGTGCAGGAGCGGCGCGGTCCTCATGGCACCGGCCCCTCGCGCTAGATGAGCCTGAGCGCGCCCGCGAGCAGCAGCAGGAAGCCGATCACGGCGAGCAGCGCGTGACCTGCCACGAAGCCCTTGGGCAGGGGCTTCTTACGGGCGTGGAAACCGAAGGCGAGGCCGAAGCCGCCCACAGCCGCCAGGAGAAGCAGGCCCAGTGCCCAGGCTGCAGGTCCCGCCGCGCCCTGGGAGAGCACCGCGATGAGCAGCAGCACCAGCGCGCTCGCCGCCAGCAGTCCATGCAGCACGGCGCTCGGCACCGGCGGGAACTTCCCCTGCAAGGCGGCCATCGCCATGGTGAGACCGATGACGGCGGCGACCGCGAACAGAATGATGATGAGCCACATGGCCGGGCCTCTGTTGTTATACAAGTTAATACTTGCATATTACTTATAGCGCCGCCGGAGCGCGGCTGCAAGCGCCCGGAACGGCCGCGACGGGCAGCTCGGGCTCAGCGGCCCGTGGAGCCCTGGCGCAGCGCCCAGAGGTAGGCGGCTACCGCCGAGAGCTGCTCGGGCGTCAGCTGCGCGCCCCCCATCGGGGGCATGGGAAGGGTGAACTGCTTCGGCAACAGCACCCCTTCCCGAATCGTCTTCGCAAGCCCCGCCGGGCTGCCGTCGCTCCAGAGCAGAGTCGGAGCGAGGAGGCTGGGGCCCTGGGGAGTCCCATGTGCGTCGCCGCCATGACATCCGCTGCAACCCGCCAGCCCGAGGCGGCCGTGAAAGACGTCATCCCCGAGTGCCACCGCGGCGCGGGTCGATCCCGGCGGCACCGGAAGGTTCGCCGCGGCGCCCGCATTCGGATGAACGCCCTCGGGCGGCTTCTCACCCGCCCTGCCGGGCGCACCCGCCGGCGCATCGACCGGCGGACAGGACGTGAAGGAGCCTGCCGCAGCTTCGGTCCCGCCCCGGTAGCCGATGCGGAAGATCGTGCCGTGCGAATCGTCGGAGACGAACAGCGCCCCATCGGGCGCCACCGCCACTCCCGAGGGACGATGCGCCGCGCGCCCGGGATCCTTCACCGCGCCGGCAAAGCCGTCGGCAAACACCTCGCACTGGCTGCGCTCGGTCGCATCGCCCGACCCGAGGGGCTGGAACACGACGTTGTAGCCGCCCTGCGGGTAGGGGGCGCGGTCCCAGGAGCCGTGGAATGCAATGAACGCGCCGCCCTGGTAGCGCGGCGGGAAGCTCTGGCCGGTATAGATCGTCACGTCGTTCGGCGCCCAGTGCGCCGGGAAGGATGCGATGGGTGCGAGCTTGGCGGCGCAGGGACCGAGCGCCCTGCCGCCGTCGCCGCCATACTCGGGCGCAAGCACGAGGCGCCCCTGGATCTCATCGAAGTAACACGTGGGCCAGCCGTAGTCTCCGCTCTGCCTGACGTGCAGCAGCTCCTCCGCGGGTTGCGTCGCTTCCTCCTCGGGCTTGTAAAGAGCGGGCCAGTTGTCGTGCAGCTGATCGCGACCGTGTTGGGTTGCGTAGATGCCGTGGCCGTTCGCGGCGACCGCGATGCCGTCGGCGTTACGGATGCCGGTCGCGTAGCGTTCGGCGGGCGAGAACTTCTGCCCGGTCCTGCCGGCGTCGTAGCGCCAGATGCCGCCGCGCGTCTCGAGCTCGGCACAGGGCGTGATACCCGGCGCCCGCGCCCGGCGGTTGTGCGCCTGACAGGCGTTGGTGGCCGAGGCCACATCGACGTACAGCATGCCGTCGGCGTCGATCACGAAGGGATGCATCGGGTGATCGCCCGAGAGCGGCAGCCCGGACACGATCACCTCCGGCGGACCCTGGGGCACGATCGATCTCTCGCTCAGCGTATAGCGCTCGATGCGGTCACGCTCCTCGACGTAGAGGGCATCTTTATATAGGGCGATTCCCGTGCCGCCGTGGCCGCCCTGCGCCGGCGTCGGGCCGAAACGCTCGATCACATTGGCGCGATGATCGCGCGTCGTATCCTCGAGCGCGACCAGGACGCCGCCCTCGTGAACGGGTCCGCCGCCGCCGTAGTTCCAGGTATTGACGTAGACGACGCCGTTCGGTGCCACGACGAGATGGCGCGGGTGGCCGAGCTTGTCGGCGAACACAGTCGCGCAGAAACCGGCCGGGAGCTTCAAGCCGACGTCCGGGCACGGCGGCGGCGCGGGCCGGGCGCTCGCGGGAATGAGTGGCGTCTGGGTTACCGCACCGGCGGCGGCCGCCAGCATGCCCGCCATGACGATGACGGACGCATGCAACATCGATCCGGTGACGCGCATGACTCGAAACTATACGCTTCGACCCCGTTGGGCCGCGAAGCAGGCTATTGCGCTGTCGGACGAGCGCCTGGTGCGCGCGCGCTGACCGCGTGCTGGTGAGTGAAGGTCGCGAGCCGGCGCTCGGACTCCCTGGTTTGGCGAGCCGTCGGTCCAAACACCTTCTGCACGGCCGCGAGCGCAGCTTCCAGCATCTGCCTGTTCTGCTGATAACGGCTCGGCTCAGCGTCGCATTCGGCCGCCTCCGAGCGATAGACCTCCAGTCTCGGTGAGGCGATAGCGCCACTCCCCGTGTCGGTGAGTAGCGCCAAAGCCCGCTGGCCGTAGGCGTATCCCTCGGCGTTGGGACCTCGGTAGCACGCCACGTCGGCGAGCGCCGTCAGCAAGCCGAGCGTCAGTCCCTGGGGCACACGGGGATCGTTGACCGAGTCGAGTGCCAGCTGCAACGTCGCCCGGGCCTCGTCCAGCCGTCCCTGATATCGCTGACCGAAGCCGAGATCCTGCAGCGCAATGATGTAGTCGACGAGCGAATCCGGGAGGTGGCTACGCTGAATGTCGACCGCCTGCCGGCGAAGCGGCTCGGCCTTCGCGAATTCGCCCCCTTGCTCGTACGCCCGGGCCAGATACATCAAAGTGCGCGCCACCTCGATGCTGTTCGGACCGACGCTGTCCCGCTCGATCTGCAGCGCGCGCGCTAGGTTGGTTTCGGCAGACGACAACTCACCCACTTGGCCTTGTGCATTGCCGAGCCCCTGCAGAGCTTCGGCGAGATCGGGATGATCGGGTCCCAGAACGTGCTCCTCGATCTGGACGGCCTGCTTGTAGGAGATCTCTGCCTCCTGGAAGCGCTGCATGTCGGCGAGAGTCAGCCCGATGCTCTCGAGGTCCATTGCGTACCCGGGGTATTGCTCTCCGAAGAGCGCCTTGCGGGTGGCCGCCGATTCCTCCAGCAGCGGCAGTGCGCCGGCAGGATCTCCCAGATCTCTGACGGTTATCCCGAGCGTCGCCAGGACCGATGCGACGTCCTCGCTCCTCCTGCCGAAAACGGCCGTAGTGCGCCGCAGCGCCTCCTCGCCGGTACGCCGCGCGGCATTGAAATCGTTGCGGCTCCAGTAGAGCCAGGCGAGAGTACCGCGCGCCCGGGCCGAGTCCCCGGCGAGCCCCGGTTGGCTGTCGAGATAGCGGATCGCATCCGTCAGCACCGGCTCGGCGGCCGCGAAGTCCTCCTGCGCCACCAGCGTCGTGCCGAGAGTCGCCTCGATCCTCGCGATCTCGGAGTCATCCCGCTGGGCCTGCGGGAGCGACTTCGCAATCCGCAAGGCATCCTGCAGGACTTCCTTGGCTTTCCCGTAGAGTCCCAGTCCGTGATAGGCGCCGCCCATGCTGCGCAACAAGCGCGCCTGGACGATGGGCTGCGAGGCGAGCTCGGTGTGAATGCGCGTGGCGGCCCTATCGAGGATCTCCCGCGCCGGGACCGAGTTGCCGCGACCGCCGCTCGGGTCGGCGAGATGGAACAATCCAACAAGAAAGTCGGTGGTCTCGTCCGCGACCCGGGCTTCGCGCTCGGCGTGCGTGCGCGCTTTGGCCGCCGCGCTGCTCTGCTCGCGCGCCACATAGGCGAACACGCTCGCTCCGGCCGCGAGCGCCGCGATCAGGCCTACTGCAATCCGAAAGACCCATGCGTTGCGGCGCGCCCGCTGCCGGGATCGTGCCGCAAAGGCACGGCCTGCGGGCGAGAGACCGAGCCCCGCAACCTCGAGCTCGCGAATATCCTCGAGCTTGGCGGCGGTTGCACTCAGCCAGTCGTCCGCACGCGCATGACTCTCCCAGATCGTGGCGTCATGCTCCACGGCGTCGCGGATCGCGAGCAGCCGGCCCTCGTGCAGCAGCCACTGGCTGGCGCGCGACCAGCCGTTGATCAGCGCCTCGTGCGCCAGCAAGACGACCGCTTCTCCGCCGCGCATGTCCGTCACACACAGCCGCCTCGCGATCAGCGCCTCGAACAGCGCGCGCGCCTGCGGGTGTTCGTCCAGCTCTCTGCGGCTCGCGTAACGGCGGGTGGCAAGCCCCCGCTCGTTGACCGTCACCAGCATCCGCATCACCACCGGGAAGGCGGTCGTGCCGTTCGGGCCCGACTGGGCCACGACCTCCTCGGCGGCAGCGGTGAGGGCACCCCGCAGCCCACCGACCGCCGCGAAGGCCGCGAAAGTCAGCTGCCGGCCATCGCGCCGCTCGTACAGCTGCTCGAGAGCAAACTCCATCAGCGGCAACGACTCGGGACTCGCCTCGGCCTCGCGCAACAGCACCTGGTCCAGACGCACACCGTCACGGCTGTCCCATTCGAGACCCGCGGCGATCATGGGCTCGCGCACCATGTCGGCGAGCTCACTCGGGCGCGGGGCGGCGAGGGTATAGCTGCCGGCCCCCTGGCTCATCATCGCAAGCTCCGGCAAAGTCTCGACCCGATAGGAGAGGTCGCTGCGCACTGTCGCCAGCACCCAGGCCTGATCGCTGGCCGCAAGCGCCGCGACGAACCTGGCGACATCGCGTATGGCCTCGGGAGCATGGCTACCGGCAAACAGCTCCTCGAGCTGATCGATGAACAGCAGCAGGCGTATCTGACTCGACTTGAGCCCGGCGGCCGCGGCCGCCCGGGCGAGATAACCGTCGAGTCGCGCGGCGGCCAGGTCCGGTGAGGAGCGGATTCGAGCCGCCAGGTCCGCGCCGAGTCCGGGCGCCCGGTCTGCCGCTGGCAGGGCCGCGACGAAGCGCTGGGCGAATACGCCGAAGATGCCGTAATCCTCCAGACCCTCCACCCGCTCCGAGGGCTTCAGTGTGACGCCCAGCCACAGACCGATCCCTTCGACCGGCCGGTTCTCGAGCAATGGCAGCACACCCGCGCGGATGAGTGAGCTCTTGCCGTTGCCGCTCATGCCCTGCACGAGCAGAAAACGCTTCACCGCGGCGCCGTCGCGCGCCTGCGCTTCCACCTCGCGCAGCCGCGCCAGAACCTCGCTCACGGCTTGCGAACGCCCGAAGAAGATGTCCCGATGCTCGGACTCGAAGGTCTGCAGGCCGCGGAAAGGCGAGCCGGAAGTCCAGCGCGGACGGGCCGCCAGGTCCATTCCCAGCTGCCGGTCCAGCCAGCGGCGCGCGTGCTCATACAGCTTGCGCTCGAACGAGTAGGCTTCCGCAAAACTGTGAGTGGCAACCACGGCGCTGCCATCGGAATCGTAGAAGGCCCGCTGGCAGAACTCCTGCAGCCGGCGGTACTGCAGCAGACGCTCCTCCGCGTCGGCGCTGGTCAGGTCGACGTGCGGCCGCGCGGTCTTGCGGTAGATGAGGAGATTCGGGCGGCCGAGACGACGGTACGCCTCGAGCGCGTCCTGGACCTCGAACTCGGTTCCAGTCGGCGCCGGCTCACCCGGCCGGGCGGAGAAGTCCGCCGGCAGGCGGGTGCCGAGCCGGGCCCAAAGGATCGTGACGACCAGATCGCACTGTGAAGGCCGCGGGATCTGCTGCTGAAAGCCCGCATGCGCGAACAGCGGCTCGTGCTCCCAGAGGATCAGCTCGAGCCGCACGGCGTCCGCGCATTCGTTGCCGAGGCGGCGGAACACGCGCTCGGCGAGCGCCCTCTCCTCTGCTACGTCACCCGGAGAGGACAGGAAGATCCGCAGCAGTTTTGCCATCGCCCGTACCCGTCGACCGTCACGCGCGCGCAGCCGTCCTGGCTACCGTCTCATCGGCGACCTCATGCAGCTGCCAGCCGAGAGCCAGCGCCGCCTGGCGCGCGTGCTCCGAGAGCATGCCGGCGACCCACAGCTCGCGGGCCGCGCCGGCAGCGGAGCCCGGCAGCGCCTGTCGCAGCTGCAATTCGAGGCGCGCCACGTCCCCGGTCCAGTAGACCGACTCGAAGGCGCCGCATACCACGAGGCTGCCGTCGGCACGCAGCCCCGCCGGCAGGCGCAGCCCCGGCACCACCGAGGTCAGCGCCTGGCTGGCGTGCGCCTTCACCAGCAGGCCGACGCTGCGCAGGTACACCTGCGCCTCCTCATTGGAGTCGAGCGCGAGCGCGTGCCGGAACAGCTCGCCGCGCTGTGCGACACCCTCGAGCGCCTGCGCCGCAGCGAGCAGCACCACCTGGCGAGTCGGACTCAGGAGCGGTGCGTTCATGAAGCGGTCGATCTCGGCGGCGGTGAGCCCGTAGCCGGCGAGCGTCTTGCGCGTGCGCTCGCGGATCGCAGCCGGATCCTCGTTGTAGATCGTGTCGACGACGCGCTGGGTGAGGCCGATGCCAGGGATCGCCGGGAGGCTCGCGAACCTCAGGCCGAAGCCCGCGGCAGCCGAGATCTTCGCCGCGTGGCGGATCGCATTACGCAGCGCCTGGTTGTCGGTGTACGGATCGACACCGAGCTTCCTGTAGTACTCGCGCTCGGCGGCGGTGACACCGAGATAGCGCTCGGCGTAGCTCCTGGCCTCCTTCCTGCCCTTCTCAGCCACCTTGTGGGCGTCATCGCTCGCGCTGGAAGTTGCGGCGGTGCCGCCGCTGCCGGATGGCTGACTGCGCAGCGCGCTCGCCTCGCTCTTCGCATCCGCGAGAGCTTCCTCGCCACGCGCCCGGTAGCCGGCGAAGAGATGCTCGATCCCTGTCGGGATTCCGGTGACGATCCTGATCGGATGAGTCACGACACCGGTCGCCGTCTTCACTTCCGACTCGACGCCCTGCACCACTCCGCCCGCGGCGATCTGGACGTCGGAGGTCTTCGCGAGCTCGGTGAGCGCCGCGACCTCGTGGATGCGGATCGCGAGCGCCGCACGGCCGTAGGCCTCGAAGGTCCCGTAGCGGCTCTCGAGCACGAAGTGATTCATCAAACCGTCACCGTGCACCGGATCGAGCACTTTAAAATCGGTCCCCGCGACCATAGCTACGGGCAGCAGCTCGGCCGGATGACGCTCGGGCACGGTCTCAAAGCCAATGTCAGTCATGTCGGCGGCTCCGAGGAGCAGGCCGGCGGATGCTGCGAGGAGCGCGAGGCGGGGGAAGCTGCGCATCAGCGATGATGGGCCGCGCCGAAGTTGGGCGTCAATTGAGCGCCCCTGCACCAGCGGCGTGCGCCGCGTGCTGCAGCGCCCTCGCAGCGGGCGCGCGGCGGATCTCAGACCGTCGATCTGCGGCCCGGAGCGCTGGCACACGCATTGCATTTGCGAGCTTCGGAAACGGAAGTACCAAGGACTGTCACCATGAACACGACCGCCCCCAGGCACTATCTCATAGCGTCGGATTTCGATCAGACGCTGAGCTTCAACGACTCGGGCCTGGTATTGAGCAGCCTGCTCGGCGTGCACGATTACGAGGAGCGCGTCAAGGGGCTCGCACACACCAACCTGGTGCAGCAGGGGGGTGAGCTCGCCTACCTCATCCGCCACGATCCCGACTTCCGCGGCGTGCGCCGCGAGCATCTGATCGAGGCCGGGCGGCGCGTGCGGCTGAAGAACGCGATCCCGGCTCTGGTGCGCTTCCTCGCCCAGGGACTGCCGGGGCTGCGCTTCTCGTTCTTCGTGATCTCGGCGGCGCCGCGCGAGATCGTGGTGTCGGCGCTCAGGGGGATCGTGGCGCCCGATCACATCTGCGGCACCGAGCTCGACTTCGACGAAGTGTCCGCAGAGGTGCGCGCGATCCGCCGCGTACCGGCCGGCTACGGCAAGGTGGCGGCGATCGAGGAGCTCGAGCGCCGCCTCGAGATCCCGCCCGACCGCGTGATCTACGTCGGCGACGGCAGCTCGGACGTGCACGTGATGCTGCACGTCAACAATCACGACGGCTTCACGATCGCAGTGTCCGACAACCGCCAGCTCGCACGCATCGCCAGCAGCACGGTGCTGAGCGACAACGCCTTCAGCATCATGGTGCCGGTGCTCGATCAGATCCTCGACTGGCGTACCGGCGAGATCCGCGCGCTGCTGGAGCGCAATGGGCTGACGCTGCAGGCATGGGAGAAGGCACGCACCGACCACGTGCAGATCGACACGGCCGCGGCACCCGGCGTTACTTGACGCCGAGCGCCCGCTTGCGCAGCTCCCTGCGCTCGCTGAGATCGCTGCTCTGGCCCGAGACCAGAATCAGGTGCCCGATGAAGCTCTCGATCCGCGCATCCCAGATGGCGTCATGGCTGGGAATGAGGGCGCCGTCCACCCACACGTTGAGATAGGGGTTGCGGCCCGCGGAGTTGGTGGTACGCGTGAGCACGCTGCCCGGAAAATCGATCGTGCTCCCGGGCTGATCGTCCTCCCAGCTCTGTCCGGCGCCGGCCACGGTGCGAGCGCGCTCGTGGGGGGTGAGCCTGGCGACCGCGGCGGCGTCGGTCTTGGCGCTCGCGCTCAGGTAGTGAGTCTTGTAGCCCTCGAAGTGCCCGACGGACTTCATATTCGCCTGGCGCTCGTTGATCGACTCCGTGGCGTGTGAGATCGGGTTGTCGCGCGTCTCGATGCGCTCCTTCTCGAACCAGGTCGAGAACCAGCGCCCCGCCGGGAACCAGAAGCCGGTGGCGGAATCCTTCACCGAGGTGAGCACCGCGAGCACCGGCAGCTGGCTCTTGAAGTAGGTGGCGCGCTCGTTCGACAGGTCGCTGAGCGGGGAATAGAGCAGCGCCTCGAAGGCCGGGTTGATGAGCACCACGAGATCGCCGAAACCCTGGACATCGGAGCTCTGACCGGCCGGGCCGTTGGTCGCAAGCAGGCGCGACGCGAGGATCTGCCCCACCGCCGAGAACACCACCGCGCCGCCGAAGCTGTGCCCGACGACCACCAGGCGGCTGCGGCTCGGCACATTGGGCTGCTCGGCCGCCTTGGTGCGCCGGATGAGCTCGAGGCGGCTCAGGACCTCCGTCACCTCGCCGTGCCCCACCTTCTGCGCCGTGTTCTTGCGGTCCCAGAAGCTCAGGTTGTCGAGCCCCGGCACGTTCACCGACAGGCCCCGCCAGCCGAGGTAGACGCCGATGATCTTGCGGGCCGGTACTCCCTGAGCACTGCTCAGCGCCCCCTCGGTCTCGCTCAGGCGATGCAGTACGTTGCGGAAGTTGTTGAGGTTGTCGTCCCCCTCCCTGGCGTTGTGCTTCCAGCCGTGCACGAACACCACCACCAGGAAGTCGCTGGCCGCGGTCTGCTGCGAGATCTGGTCGAGGACCGCATTCAGCTGGCCGCGATCGAACAGCTGCCCCTGATCGTCGAACTCGACGATGTTGAGAAGATAGCCCGGCACACCGGCCGTCGCCGGCCGGTATTCCTGGATCGCCCGATCGACACAGTCGTGCGCGAGATCGGCGCTCGCGCAAGGCGTGTAGTTGGTCCGGTACTGGACCAGCGGTGTGCAGCCGACGAGTGCAAACGCCACAGCAATCACCCACTTAGGACTGTTCATGGCCAGAGCTCCCGAGTCTCAACCTCGCAACGCCGCGCCGCAGTCAACGGACTAAGGCGTCGTCGTCCCGGCAGCTCTCACGGTTGCCGGATCGCGGCCCGACGCGGGAGGATGCAGCGTTCCGACCGAGACCTGAAATGCGGCCCACAGCGCCGGGTCGATCGCTGGATCGCGCAACAGCATCGACCGCATGGCCGCACCCAGCGCCGCCTCGGGATCCATCGAGTCGTGCAGCATATGCTGATACAACTCTGTCATCAGGCGTGCGCCAATCTCATCCGGGACAGGCCAAAGCGAAGCGACCACGGCGCGCGCACCACGGGCCAGCATGGTTGAGCTCATGCCCACCAGGCCGTCGCTGCGAACCTCCTTGCCGAGGGCGGTCTCACATCCGCTGAGAACCGCAACGTCCGCCGTCAGTTTCCTGAGAGAGACATCTGCAACCCGCACCGCCCGATCGGCGACCGGGCCGCGCGCGTCGAAGGAGCCGAGAATCAACGCCGACAACTCGGGGACCTGCGCATCGACCACACCGTGCGTCGCAATGTGGATGAACTGGTATTGGGACCAGTCCATGGCGAGCAGCCGCGCGCGCGTGGCGTCGAGTCCGGTCAATTCGTCGACCTCCGTGGGCGGGAACAGCGCCGCGATCCCGGCAGCTTCTTGCGCACTGAATGGCAGCCGTTGATATTCACGAGTTCGGCCGTAGCCATCGTCTGAATCCGCGGACTTCGGCGCCGGCGGCGCGTCCTTAGCCTTCGGCATGCGGGGATCGTCCGCCTGATACACAGGATCGGCGACGAGCAGGATCCCGCGCCGCTGCGCCGGCGGCCGAGCCGCGCTCTGATCCAGCATCCAGGCCGCGGGTGTCACGGCCACATCGTGTTGCGTCACGACGAAGGATTCAGCGCGCCCATCCTGGGTTCGCAGCGCCGCGAACGGCACGTAGTCAAGAGCACCGTCCGGGATGATCAGCCACCGGCGCACCGGCGCCAGCCATGGCTCGATGGGTTGAACGATGGTCGCGTACAGCGCGCGCGCGTCCTGCAGCCGGCTGGCGGCATCCATATCCACCGAGCGCGTGAGCGATTCATGGAGCGAGTTCACCTTGCCCGCAATCACCTTGGGCGGTGGCAAGCGTACCCACTGCACTTCTGCCGGCAGCAGCACCCATGCATAGGCGGATTCGGACCCGAGCCAGTACGACACCAACGCTGTGTCGGCAGGCAGCGTCGGGACACCCATTCGAGAGCGAGCGCCTCGCGGCGCTGCCCCGTGGGACTGCACGCGGCGCGCAATGTCGGTGTTGACCGTGTCCACCTCTCGCCTGAGCTCGGCAATGTCCGCGACCAGATGCCGCACGCGGGGATCGCTGAGCCCCGACCGCTCGAGTCTTGAGTCGAGGGTGAAGCGGCGCGCGGAGAGCGCCCGGTACAAGTCCTCGCGACGGCGAAGCTCGACCGCCAGCGTCCGGCGAACCCCGGGCGAGTAATTCTCGGCGGCGAGCTCCGCGAACGAGCGCGCGCGCGAGGCGTCCGCAGTTGTGAACGCACGCATCGCGATCGCTCTGGCGTCTGGTTTGTTCCCCGTGGCGAGCGCGCGCTCATAGCGCTCGCGCAGCAGCTCGAGTTTCAAGTCGTAGGCCGGCCGCAGCGGCGTCTGCAGCTGCGCGCGCAGCTCTGGATTCGCGGTCTGAAGCCGCACGGCATCGGCCTGTCCGAGCGCCCGCTCGACCGCTGCGAGCGCCTGGTGGGATTGCCCGAGGTCCTTCAGCGCTCGCGCGAGCTCGAGGTCCCCTTCGAACTCCTCGAGAACGCTGCCCGAGGTGTGCAAGCCCGGCCGTGCCGCCGCGAGATCTGCCAGCGCCTCGCGGGGCCGGCCCAGGCTGCGAAGAAGGACTGCGCGTTGCAGGAGCGCCTCGGCCTGGATGGCTGGACCGGTCTTTGCGACTGACGAGACGACTTCATCGAGCTGCGCCCTGGCCTGCTCCGCTCGGCCATCGGCGGCGATGTGAACGGCCTGCTGAATTTTGATGCGCGCAATGGCAGAGGGCGCGACCGCAAGGCCAAGCGCTTCGGCGTCGGCCGCGAGCGCCTGTTTCAGCGTTCCCTCGTCTTCTCCATAGATGGTTGCGAGCGAGCGGAGGCTCGCCATGCGCCCCCGGCCATCGAGCGCCACAGTGCGGATCGCGAGCGATTCCTCGAGGTGCTGGCGTGCACGCTCGCGGTCGCCCAACGCGTAATAGTTGACACCGATCCCGTAGAGGCAATAAGCCTCCTCGCGCGAGGCCTGAGCCTTTCTTGTGAATGCGAGTGCACGATCATAAAGGCGCAGCGATTCGTCATAGTGTCCGACCGCATAGTGCAGGAGGGCGGTGTCGGTCAGCGCGGGCCCGTAGAGGCTGGGATCCGAGCCAATGTCGTTGAGCGCAAGCTCGAAGCGGCGCAGCGCTTCCGGCAAGCGCCCGAGTCCCCACAGGCACAGCGCCTCGTTGTGCCACGCCGCGGCGCGGCGCTGCGTCTCATGCAGGGAATCGAACAGTCGGCTGGCGCGCGATGAAGCCTCGACACACCCGGAATAGCTGCCCTCATCGAGGTAGGTCACGCCGATGTACGTGAGCTGCAGGGCCGCGTCATAGTTCTCGCCGCGCTGCAGGTGGAAGCGCACCAGCCGCTGCATCTGCTGCCGCGCGCGCGCGAGCAATCCTGTCGCCGGCCCCGCCGCCCCCATCTCGATCCACGCGGCAGCGAGCAGCTCCTCGGCACGCGCCCTGCGATAGGGATCGTCGGGGCCGATCGTCCGGGCAGCCGTTTGCGCCAACTCCGCCGCCTGCTTCCATTCCTGCAGCCCCGAGTAGTCGACACCTGCCACGGCCAGCTGCGTCCTGCCGAGAAGCGTCTGATCCGCGGTCGCCGCCAAGCCTTGCGCGGCGGCCGCATAGGCTCGTGCGGCCTGGCTGAAGTGATCGCGTGCGTTGCCGGTAGTGGAGTTCGCGCGGCCGCGTGAGATCTCCTGCCCGGCGGCATATTCGGCGTCGCCCGCGGCGAGATCATTCATCACCGCGAGGCAAGCGGCATGGTCCTTGAGCGTCGCGAGATCGAACAGCTTGACGTACGCCTTGCCGAGGGCGCCCGCGTGTTCCTTGCCCGTCACGCGGACGAGGAGCGATGCGGCGTCCCACGGCTTCAAAACGATTCTGCGCGTCCCCGTCCGCCGCTCCGGATGGTCGGCACGGGCGATGACCCGGTCGCGCGCGTCGACAACCTCCACCAGCGCGTCGTTGTCCCGCTCATCGACCTGGATGAGGTACGAGCGACCAGGAGCGGCGGACAGTTGCGCCGTCGCGGGGAGCACCCCGTGGGTCGTCAGAGCTGCGCTGGCAGCAGGTCCGCCGAGTGCTCGCGTACACGAGAGCTCTGCGGTGAACCCCGGGACCGCCCATCCGGTGAGCGCGGTCGCGGCCACCAGCGGCCCCACGCCAGCACTAGCGCGCATCGGCGAATCCCCCCGCAATCGGATCTTCCCGCGCCGGTATCGGAGCGGCTTCCCTTCTGCGGTGCAGTCTAGCGTGACTGTCCCGTGCTGCGCGCTGATCCTAGTGTTCCCGCCCCCGCCGCAGCTGCACCTCCCCCGGAATCGGCAGCTCGAGATCGCTCTTCACTTCGACCGCGAGCACTCCGGGGACGCCCCAGAGCCTCGCCAGGTCGCGAGCTTCCATCGAGCCGATCAATACGCCGACCGCCGGTAGCATCGCGGTGTGCCGCAGACCCAGCGCGCCGCACGCGGCGGCGACTTCATTGAAACGGCCGCGTGCGTCTTCCGCCACCGCCACTGCTACATCCACTCTGCTCACTTTTCGGCTCCGCTTGCGTCGAGTTCTCTTCTAACCTGCTACCTGTTGCCTGAAGCCCGTCCCTCTCACCGGAAGTGAGAGTCGAGTCCGTTTCGCGACAGATTTCTCATACGGCGCCTTCTCGTGGAACAGGCATGCAGCGGACGTTCCAGCCGAGGGGGGCACTCGCCTCGTGTGCGCCGTGTATCGCTGCCCCTCCAGGAGAATGAACATGAAAGTTGCGCTCATCACTCTTTTTCTCGTGGCATCTACCGGCACGTCCGTCGCATTCGCGCAGGAAGGAATGGGTCATGGTCCTCCGAGCGCGCCGACCACCGTGCCGACGCCGACAATACTTCCGACCACTCAGCCTGCGACGACAGGAACTACCCCGAAAACGGCTGCGGCCCACCTCGGGACGATCCTCAACGAGATGGGCCCGGTAATCTCGTCCGAATCGCGCAAGCGAGGCCTGCGCCTGGCCTGAGCCGGCGGCTTCCGCAATTGCGCCTGCGCGGACGGCCGCGCAGGCGCGATCCGCGGTGGCCGTCGCGGGACGCCACCGGGATGTGATGCTGCCGGGTTGCCGATGCGATCCGGCCGGCGGCGGCTTATACTTGGCCAATGATCGGTGTTGACGAACAAGAACAAGCAGCACCCATATCGCTGCCGGTGAGCCCGGGTGTTCCGGCGCCGGTCTCGGACCCGGTTTCCCAGCTCTCGGCTGTCTATCGCGACTACCCCGGACTGCGCGCGCTGATCCTGCGGCGCGTGCGCGATCCGGAGGTGGCGGCCGACATTCTGCAGGACGCCGCGGTGACGACCCTCGAGAAGCTGCGCAGCGGCGAGATCGCACACCCCGAGAATCTGGGCGGCTATCTCTACCGCGTTGCGATCAACCACCTGCGCAATCACCGCCGCAAGGATCACAGCGCGCAATCGAGCGCCGAAGGTCTCGAGGAGCTTCGCGATGAGGTCGAGGCCGATCCCGAGTGGGAGCACGTCGGACGGCCTCAATGGGCGGTGGCGGCACGGCGTATGCTGGAGGAGATGCCGGCGACGCGCGACCGTGAGCTGCTCGAGCGCTTCTACCTCAATGACGAGGCGAAGGATGCGCTCTGCAACGAGCTGCGTCTCTCGAGCGAGCACTTCAACCGGGTGATCTTCCGCGCCCGCAACCGCTTCCGCGAGCTGCTCGAGCGGCACGGCATCTGGAAATCGGATCTGCTCGGCATCGTGGCAATCGGCATATGCCTGGGAAGCGGCGTGGCCGGAAGCCACGCACCGCTCGGGCACCCGGCGGCAGGCGGGCACGCGCCGGTCGCAGCATCGCATGGACCCGGTAAGCTCAACTCAGGAGGAGTTACATGATCGACATCGGGCAGGATTTTGAGCGCATGCGCGACTATGCGGTTGGACGGATGTCGGACGACGAGCAGCGCGCCTTCGAGGATCGGCTGGTGCGCGATCCCGCGCTGGTGCGCGAGCTCGATCGGTCGCTGCAATTGCGAGACGGCCTGCGGCAGCTGCAGAGCCAGGGCTATTTCGCGCGCTCGGCGCCCAAGGGCGCCGGCGCACGCCGGCGGCAGCCGAGAATCAACGCGTGGCTGCCGGCGCTCGCCGCGGCAGCGGTCGTCGGTGCGCTCGCCCTGTTCCTCTGGGTCGAGCCACGCAGTTCGGCCTCCCCGCTGCTGGTGGCGTCGACGGCTTCGCCGGTGGGGGCGCGCTTCAGCTTCATCGCGATGCGCGGCGGGACCATGCCGAATCTGCGGCTCCCCTCGAGCGGGTCAATCGACTTTCAGGTGCAGCCCGCGGCCCACGCGACGGTGCCCTTGTTCCGCGTCACGCTGTCGCGCCAGGGCACGGGTGTGACGATCGGGGCGCTCAGCGCACTGAAGGTAGACGCGCGCGGCTACGTCCACGCCTATGCGGACTCGGGTCGACTGGGTGCGGGGACGTATCGGCTGGAGGTCGAGCCCGACGCCGGAGCCCAGGGGCCGCGCGAGTCGTTCGAGTTCAGGCTGCAGAGCGCCGGAGCGGCAGCCCGCTAAGGGCGCGAGTTCCACGCCGCGAGCCGGCGCCGCTCGCGCTCAGTGCTCCCTGGCCGGGGTGCCGTCGAGCGCGAAGTTGCGCTCTGTCTCGATCGCCGCGACCCCTGGAATCGCGCGCAGCGTCGGCAGATCCGCGGGCTCCACCGATCCCATCAGGACGCCGACGTCGGACAGCGTCGAGGTGTGCCCGAACCCGAGCGCCCGGCAGACGGCCGCCACCTCGTAGATGCGGTCACGGGCCTCCTCCGCGACCGCAATGGCAACCTTGATCCGGGTCACTGGCGTCTCCGTGTCGATGTCGTACCTCACTATGGAACGCTCCGCCGGGCGAAAGGATTACTGCGGTCACTGCACGAGCCCTCCGCCAGCGTCGCGCACCGGCGACAGAAGCGGCAGCGGGCTCCCGAGGAGCAGGGACCATACGTCCTACCTGTTCCCGAACGGCGGTCCCTCTCAGGGAGAGGGCGCATTTGCGTGACAAGTATGGTGAAGAGGTGAGATTGCCGCCGCAGTCGCGACACTTCTTATATGCGGCGGCGATCCGGATGGAGCGCGTCCGGCGATGTGGCTAACGGACTGCGTACCAGCGTCGCCACCGCCGCGCTTCAATGTGGGCACAGGCTGTTTCCCCTGACGCCGGCCGGTCCCGCCGTAATCTCCCCGGATCCTGCGCGGGTGGCCGGCGCCTTTTTTAAAGAGCGCGCCAGCATGCCAGTCACCCGGCAACGGCCGCGGCCCCGGGGTGCATGTTCGAGTGCGCCGCCCGGGGACCGGGAATTTTTATGCGCAGGATCCGGTGCGCGCGCGCCGCGCGCATGGTCTATGCGGCATCCGTGGCAGCGCCGCATAGCTCATGCCCCGCTCACGGCGCGCCGCAGCGCGTTGCGTTCCTCGAGGGTGAGCACCCGCGGCGTGACGCTCGGCGTGAGGCTTCGCGGATCGAAGAACGGCGAGCGCCGCTGATCGCCGCGCAGCCGCCAGCGCAGCGCAAAGCGGATGAAGCGCATGACGACGAAGAGTGTCGGCATGCCCCGCGGAATCGCGGATTTCTCGCCGTGCGCGAACTTGCGCCCCACCCAGCCGCGGATGGGTCCGAACGACTTCGCGAGCGTCGGGTCATCGTCGGGCGGCTCGACGCAGCCCTTGATGAGCCCGATGAACGGAATGCCGCCGTTTCCCGGAGTGTTGCCGATCGGCGTGTTGCAGCAGCTCGCGTACCAGCGGCACAGCCCCCGCGGCGAGAGACGCATGCAGGCCAGGCGGTCGCGGCCGGCGGTGAGCGTAAGCTCCGCCGCCGACATCTGGAACACCTCGGTGCCGCCCTGCGCGTCGAGGATTCGCTCCGGCCGGCCGAGAAAGTGCGCGAACGACTGGCAGTCGTCGCAGTAGCAGACCGCATGATTGCCGGTCTCGGGAGAGATGCCGCGTGCCACACCCCTCAAGGCGCCGCACGAGCAGCGGAGATTAAAATCTCGCGCCACGGACGCTCAGGCGCTCGTCGCGCGCCCCCGCCGGAAGACGACGTACGCGAGTAGCGCTGAGGCGATGGTGATCATGCTGGTCCAAAACTCGACGCGGTGCGAGGGTGTGATCGCCATCGCCACCAGTACCGAGGCCATCCCGGCGATGCCGAGGTAGCTCAGCCATGGGAACAGCCACATCGGCAGCGCCGACGGCGGGAGCCCGGCGCGCTCGCGCGCCCGGCGCGACACCACCTGCGCGACGCCGATCATGAGGTAGATGATCGCGATGATGGCGCCGTAGGAATTTACCAGGAACTTGAATACGCCCCCCGGCGAGGTGATAGCGGCGATGACGCCGGCGAAGCCGAAGGCGCTGGCGAGCAGCACGGCGCGCGCCGGTACGCGGCGGGCGTTAGTGCGTACCAGCCAGCGCGGTGCGTCGCCGTGCGTTGCCAGCACGAACAGCACGCGCGAGGCGATATAGAAGCAGGAATTGAGGCACGAGAGTACGGCGGTCAGAACCACGACCGCCATCACCACGCTGGCGTACGGCACGTGCACCTGGGTGAGCGCCAGGGTGAACGGAGACTCCGCCGGCACCACCTTGGTCCAGGGGACGACGCAGGTGATGACGAACACCGACAGCACATAGAAAAGGAGAATGCGGCTGATGATGGTGGAGGTCATGCGCGCCACCGCGCGCGCCGGCTCGGGCGACTCGGCCGCGGCGATCGTCACGACCTCCGCGCCCATCATCGACCAGATCACCGTGGTCA
>Ga0335078_10002583_pt1 | contig 27303 bp, 18 predicted proteins | sample Lox_Sample_32_FD_206711 | JGI IMG/M metagenome (GOLD analysis project Ga0335078, IMG submission 206711) | Soil microbial communities from Loxahatchee National Wildlife Refuge, Florida, United States - Lox_Sample_3.2 | ecosystem: Environmental > Terrestrial > Soil > Wetlands | place: USA... | reverse complement strand
TGTTGATCGTGCCTCCCGCGTTCAGGCTGGGCGGCGCGAAGGCCAGCCGCCGCTGCGCCATGGCGAGGTTGGTGGTCCGCATCGCGTTCACCAGGTCGTACTTGGGCCGGTCCGCCACATCCACCAACCCAAAGGCGTAATCCTCGCCCTCCACCAGATCGAGATCCGTCTCGCCGGAGAAGCCGCGGCCGGAGACCGCCTCGTCGCGATATTCGAACCAGGACACGCCCACGCACCAGGGGTTGCGCGCGGCCGATTCCAGGTTGCTCTGGTATTGCGCGCCCGCATCGGCATCGTCGCTGGCAAACGCCGAGGGGTAAACTTCGAAGCCGCGCTGCAGACCGTAGCTCGGAGGAAAGGAGAATTCACCCAGAAAGATCGGCTTTCCCGTGGACTTCGCTAATCCCTCCAGCAAGCTGTCCTCGAACACCGGCGAGTAGCGGTCATAGCCGATGACATCGGCGTGCGCGGCGTTCAGCGTCCAATCGGTCGAATTCACCCACCACCCAGGGACGATCCAGACGCCGAAATACAAATGATTCGGGTCCAGCTGCTTGATCGTTTGAAACACGTATGCGAAATACTGGTCCTCGTAATACTCGCGCAGGGTTTCGATGTCGGCTGCCGGCGGGTTGGGCAGCACACCATAAAGGTCGGCGCTGGTCGTGGCCGTCACGCCCCACGCCGACGCCATCGCGGCCACGTTGTTGCCATAGATTGCGCTGAGCGCCTGGTCTACCAGCGCGCGCTTCGAGGGCACCGTGCTGCCCATATCGAGAATGCTCTGCACTTCATCCGGAGTTATGAGTTCGTCATACTCGTTGCCAAACGACCACCCGAGAATTCGCGGGTCGCTGACGCTGGTCCCGATCTGCTGCTCCAAGGAACTGCGGAACTGATCTTGGACGACGGGATCGAAAAAGTCGGGGTGCAGCACCAGGACGGGGACGTAGTTCGGCCAGAGCACCGGCAGAAGCGGCAGGTTCCCGGCATTGGTCGACCATTTGCCGAAGCCCGTGAATCCCCAGGCCTGCATCCGTTGGATCGTCAGATCGATGACGGTGGACTGCCAGGAGCTGCCATATTTCTTGATCGCGTTCCAGGTGTCGAAGGAGACGCTGGCGGTGCCTGTGTTGCCCCACTGGTCGATGCTCCAGGCGGCATCGTATTGGGTGGCCTGTGGAGGGAGGGAGCCAAACTCCCCGGCGCGTCCGGTGACCGGGGTGTAAAACTCCTGGGGAAGCGGGGCCGAGTCCACACCGATGTAAAAGCATGGATTGCCGGAGGGCGAGATCAGCCACCACACGCTGTTATGCTGCGCCGTATAGTAGAAGCCAGTCGCCGCTTCCTGCCAGCCGGCGTTGAGCACGCCGCCCCATGGGTCATAGCCGCCGGGCGTTCCCCATGCGGCCAGCGCAGTTTGCTCCTGGACGGCAGCGGTCTGGAGATCGGCGTCAGTCTGAATCTTCCCGGAGAAAGTGGAATAGACGCTTTGGCCGTATGGATCCACGTACGGCGCGTAGTTCTGCTGGGCAGGCGCAGCGGTCAGGCGAAAGACCGCGGTCACGGTGAGCGAATCCCCTTCGTTGAAGACGAACGGGGTGGGCTGGGCCAGCGATCCCGGCGTCAACATTGCGAGGCCGATAGGCGGCGCGGCTGCGGGAAGGGCTGCGGATGCCGAGACACCGCTACTCGAAGCGGCCGTCAGGGCGCTCTGCGACGTCAGGTAGCTGGTGACGCCGGTGTCTCCATAAGGCGGCATCCCGCCGATCAAATTCTGGCTGGGCAGACCGGCGAAGCCGCTCGCCACGTGGCCCAGCAACTGTCCGTCGAGATAGAGTTCGAAGTAAGTGGGGGTGATCACGACCTTGGCCGTGTAGTCGTGATCCAGCGCCCATCCGGGATCGGACCAGATGGATTGCCATTGCGTCCCGTCCGCGACGCCGGCCGAAATCGCTAAGTTCGCCAACTGGCAGGACGGCACCGATGCAGTGGGGCTGTTATACAGTTCGAGATAGAATCCCTGATTGGTAAGCCAGTTCGATTGGTCGACGAGCGTCCAGGCGCAATCGTTGGCCCATGCGGCAGCGGGAAATAGAATCGCGCCAGCCAGGAGCCGCGTAATCCGTGCGTCCCCAGACGATTCCTTGCCTCCCATGCATTCAACGTAGCATTCTTCAGTGAAGGCGAAAGTTGCGCGCGGCCACACCGGAGACCACGGCGGCGCCGGCGAAGTTCAGAATCGTGAGCGCCTTCGAGACGTGCGCATTGCGGTGGAACAGATAGAGCTCCATTGTTTCCAATCCGCCCACCAGCGTCATCTTGCGGGCGGCGCTGGCCGCGGTGAAGTTCCCCCGGCTGCAGGCGAGCAGCGGGTTCAGCTCCCTCTTGCCCATACTGGATGCCGTGTCGGCGATGTTGGCGGCGGTGAGCGCCGCGAGGGAAACGAAGAATTGCTTCTTCGGCGGCCGCAGCGGCGGATCTGCAGACGGCGCCAAGGCAGATTCCGGCGCGAGAGAACCTTGCGAGGGTGTGACCGCTCCGTGGGCAGCGCGCGCCAGAACGGCGCCTCCCGAGCTGTTGGCATCCTCCGCCGCGGCGCTGTTACCACCGCAGATCAACAGCGACAAGGCAAAGATGCTGGGTGCAGTCATAAACGTAATTCAAGGCGCCGGCCCCGGCCGCCTTCGAGTTCTTTCGATCTCGACTTGGCGGCTGCTCAAGGCCGCGGCCATCGCTTAGCCGTGCCAACCGGTCGCACGGGAAAGCGCAGCCTGACAATTTACTCTTCGGCGGAAGTCCTGGCGGCTTTAATAACCGGGATTGGCTGGCGTACCGGCACACGTGGCGCGCGCTGGATACTCCGGTAGCCAGGCTGTGCCTCGAAGGTGCGCCGCCGCTGACCGCGACTGAGTGATTCCGCGCGGGCGCCAGCAGCGTGGATCAGGGCTTATGCGGTATTTGTTGAGGCTCGTACTCCGTCGCCTGGTCACGCGCCGCGGGCGCGTAAAAGCGCTTGGCGCAAAAGCGGCAATGCCGGGGGAAGCGGCCGAATCGGGCCATCAACCGATCCACCAGCCCGCGCGCCCTGGAAGGAACGATATCCTTCCCGAAACAACGGGGACAGCGTAACTCCCCGGGTTTCAGGTCGGGCTCGTCCGGTATTTCCAAGCCGTGATTTTAGCACCCGGTTCTGCGCTGCGACAGTTCGGTGTTAGCCTGTTGGAGGTGCGTCCCCTGTTGCTGTTTCTGTCGCGCCTGGCCTGGCTGAGGAACCGGCTGGAGCGGTCGGCCGCGGCGCGGCGCCTGGCCACCCGCTTCGTTGCCGGAGACACACTCGAAGATGCGCTGGCCGTCAGCCGGCGGTTGAATGCTGAGAAGATCGCGCTTACTCTCGACCATCTGGGAGAGAGCGTCACGTCGCTCGCCGAGGCCGCGGCGGCGCGCGACGTGTATCTGCGAGCGCTCGAAGCCATCGAGCAGTTTGGGATTCAAGGCAATGTTTCGCTCAAACTGACGCAGTTCGGTCTGGATCTTTCCGCCGATCAATGCCGCGCGAACGTCGACCAGTTAGCGCGCCGTGCCGCCGGGTTTGGCAATTTCGTGCGCGTCGACATGGAATCGAGCGATTATGTGGATCGCACCCTCGATCTGGTGATGGACCTGCACGCCCGGCATGGCGCGGTGGGCACGGTAATTCAAGCCTACCTGTACCGCTCGCAGACGGATGTGGAGAACCTGTGCGCCCGCGGCATCCGGGTGCGCCTGTGCAAAGGAGCGTATCTGGAACCAGCCACGGTGGCTTTCCCGCGCAAAGCCGATGTCGACCTGAACTATGTGGCGCTGATGAAAATTCTTCTCGAACGCGGTCACTACCCGGCCATTGCGACCCACGATGAGAGGATGATCGCGGAAACCAAGTCCTTTGCCGCGGCCCGCAAGGTTCCCCGCGAGAACTTCGAATTCCAGATGCTTTATGGTATTCGCCGCGACCTGCAGCGCCAATTGGTGGCCGACGGCTACCGTCTCCGCCTCTACGTACCATTCGGCAAGGCGTGGTATCCCTACTATATGCGGCGCCTGGCCGAGCGTCCGGCGAATGTGTTTTTCATCCTGCGCAATATGTTGCGGAAGTAGGCGCGGGCGGGGAACCAATCGTTGCGGCCCGCCAACGCGGGAAGAAAGCGGGACTGCCTCGCGGCTCAGCGGGCTCGAAAGCCTCTGCCACGGCGCGGGGTTAAACCGCGCGCCTTAATCTCCCGGCACGCGCTCGGGCGTGGGAGCGTACCACCAGCCCATCTCAGCCAGCGCGGCGCGGACGCGGGCCCAATTGGTGCGCAGTGCGGAGAGCGCCAGCATGAGCAGAATCACGGCCACCGCGGTAACTGCCGTTTGCGCCACGGTGAGGTTGTTCTTCAGGAACCACAACCAGCGGCCGTACACCAACTCGATATGCACCCAATAGACGAGCAACGAAGTGACGCCGAACTGCCGCACCCAGCTCCATGCGCCGTGCCGCGCGCCGTATCGCGTCCAGAAGTACGCGGCTGAGAGCATCACCAGCGTCGCACCCAGTTTGGTTAACACCTGCGCCGGGCTGTTCAGCCAGAAATCGGACCTGGCATAAATCGAGTGGGCGGAGGCCGCGCACCACTGCGCGATCACAATGGTCAGGCCCGCGCCCGCCGCGATCCAACGGATGGCGCTGTCCATCGCATCCGCTGTGCGCGAGCGGATCAGGCTGCCGGCGCTGATGCCGAACGCCAGGTGCGCCGCCCAGGGAAAAAACCCGAACGCCACGCGGCTGGGCGCGAGGTAATTTGCGACCACCGCAGGAACCCTCGTCCAATCGGCGGCCGCGGTCACCAGCGGCCCGGCCAGCGCAATCGCCATCCCCACTACGGCGGCCGCCACCACGCGCTGGCGCGTGCGGAACATCGCCATTACCGAAAGCACGGCGATGGAAAAGCCCATGCAGTTGAGGATGTCCACCTTCAACAGGTCGGTCCACGCAGCGGGCCAACCCGAAAGGAACATCTGCGCGCGGAACGCGAAGGCCAGAAAAAACAGGTAACCGGAGCGGCGGAACGCCGCAGAGACGCGCTGGCCGGCCGCCAGACCCTTGCGCTCGCTCGAATCCATCAGGAACGCCAGCGTCACGCCGGTGAGAAACAGAAAGATAGCCGGCGGCATGCCGCCCGCGAATTGCGAAAGCACCCACGCGCCACCGGGACGCAGCTCCGGCTTCAGGAACGAATCGAAGACGTGCCCCTGGAGCATGATGATCGCGCCGAGGCCACGAAGCCAATCGAGATACTCAAGCCGGTATGTGCTGGTTCTGGTTTTCATCCCGGTTACAGCCCATCACTCTTAGTTCAGTTTCTCCGGTGTAGCGTTCCTGGGAATATCCCACTTCAACTCCTGGGGCACGGGATTGAGCTTCACATTCGTATAAGTGGCCAGCTCGTAATCGCCATCCGGCTCCCAGAATTTCTGTTGCACGGCGATACCCAATGTGTCGGAGATCCACAACTCCACTTTGGTCAATCTGGCTAGTACGTCTTGAGCCTTAGGCGTAAGCACAAGGCGCACCGTCTTTTGCCCGGCAACCGTTTCGGCGCCCGCAAGTTCCACCTTGTAAGCGCTGCGAATCTCGCCCGAGCTGCTATCGAAGCCCAGCAGCAGAAACTGGTCGATCATTTTACTGCCCTTCTTGTCCAGGTCGATCATCTGCACCGTGTTGGTCTTCGGAAAGTACATTTGCACCTTGTGGCCGGTCAGCAGGACTTTCTTGGCATCGGGACGCAAGATATCGACCAGAGCGCGCAGTTCATGCGATCTGGTGCGCCGCACCGCCATCGTGCCGGAGGCCGTGTCGTCCTCATTGAGCAGGGCATTGTGCGACGCCCTCGTCACGTCGGCCGACAGGCCCTTGAAGGTGGCGGATGCCCGATCCATGCGTGCGAAGGTGGCCTCCAGTTCATCGGCGCCGCCCGCCAGCGCGGCTCCGCAGGTTGCGGCGATCCATACAATGAGCACGATTCGGCGCGGCAGGAATAGGGTGCGGGAATACATGGGAGGTTGGCGTCAGGGCCGCACGAACGCCATATATCCTTGCAACTCGCCTTCCGAATCCAGAATCGGCTCCACGCGCGTCACGCTGACGCGGGCCGTACTGGGCTGGGTCTTCAGAAAGTCCTTCAGGCGGTCAAGGCGCCGCGCCTCAGGCACCCCGGAAAGCACTTCGGAATCCACGAAGAGCACGTTGGCGCCGTTCTCGGCCGGCCGTAAGATGCTGCTGGCGCGTGGAATCCGCGGCTGGTCGCGGAACCAATCACGCGGCGTGAGGAAAATAAACGCGAGGATAATACCGACCATCACGTCATACTGCCAGCTGGCGCGAGCGTAGTCCCAAAGGATGAAGCGCTTCAGCATCTCCCTTTATTTTAACAGGCCGGTCTCCAAGGAGTGGCGGCGGCTCGAAGGCGAATCTACCTTGCTGCCGGGCGGGCGGCCGCGGCGACGCGCGGCCCGGCGCCGAGTGGGTTCGCCGCGTGCTGTTCCGCGTAGTAGCCAGGGTGGACCCGCTCCACGATTTGCGCGACGCTGCGGTCGAGCACGCGGAAGTATGGCTGTGGGTTCAAACCAATCCAGAAAGCCCAGGCGATGAGCGGGGCAAAGACCGCGATTTCGCGCCAGTTCAGGTCCAGCAGCGCGCGGTTCTTCTCTTTCACCTCTCCCAGCATGGTGCGCTGGAAGAGCCACAATAGGTAGGCCGCGCCCAGTGCAATTCCCACCGCACCCCAGAACGCCCAAACGTGCGACATCTGAAACGCGCCGCCCAGGATGGTGATTTCGCCGATGAAGCCGTTCAGCGGCGGCATCCCCATGGAACTCAGCGCCGCCAGGCCAAACACCAGGGTAAAGATCGGCATCACCTTGAGCAGGCCGCCGTATTGGGCGATTTCGCGCGTGTGCCGGCGCTCATAGACCACGCCCACAATCAGGAACAGCATGCCGGTGGAGATGCCGTGGTTGATCTGCTGGATGATGGAGCCGGAAATGCCGGCGGGGTTCAGCGCGAAAATGCCCAGCGTGCAGAATCCCAGGTGGCTCACCGAGGAGTACGCCACCAGCTTCTTCCAATCCTTTTGCATCAGGGAAGCCAGCGCACCGTAAACGATGCCGATTATCGAGAGCACCGCCATCACGGAAATCACCGTGGGGTTCTTGGCCGCGTCCGGCAGCAGTGGCAGCGAGAACCGCAGAAATCCGTAGGTCCCCATTTTCAAAAGGACGCTGGCCAGGATCACGGAGCCGGCCGTGGGAGCTTCGGTGTGCGCATCAGGCAGCCAGGTGTGGAACGGGAACATGGGCACTTTGACGGCGAAGCCCACGAAGAAGGCCCAGAACACCCACCATTGGATGTTCACCGGAACCTCGGTCCGCAGCAGCTCGACGATATCGAAGCTATACGAGCGGAACTGCATGAAGTGCTCGAAGTAGAGCATCAAAATGCCGAGCAGCATGAGCACGCTGCCGATCAGCGTATAAATGATGAACTTCATCGCCGCGTACTGCTTCCGCTCGCCGCCCCAGATGGCGATGATGAAATACATCGGAACCAGCACGGTCTCCCAGAAAACGAAGAAGAGGAGAAAGTCGAGCGACATGAAGACGCCGAGCATGGCGGTCTGCAGCAAAAGGAAGAAGGCGTAGTATTCCTTGAGCCGATCTTGAATGGCGCTCCAGCTCGAGAGCACGGAAATCAAACCCAACACCGTGGTGAGCATTACCAGCAGCAGGCCGAGACCATCGATCCCCAAGTGATAACTGGCGCCGATGGAGGGAATCCACGGCGCCTGCTCCACGAACTGAAAGTCCTTGGTGGGGTCAAACCGGAAAACCAACGGGAGGGAAACCAGAACGCCGAGCGAAGCGGCGATATTCGCCCACCATTTTATGGCGCGCGCATTCGACGATGGAATGGCGAGCAGGACGGCGAGCCCGGCGAGCGGAGTGAACAGAACGATGGAAAGAATATGGTCCATGGCGGCTGCCGAAGAAGCCACATGGTAGCACCAGTGCGGACACTTACTGCGAGTTGGCCTTCACGAACGCCACAGATTTTTCCAGCGCGTCCAGCGCGGAATCGAACAGCGCCTCGCCTTGCGGCAGGTCGGGGCGCTTTTGGCCTTGCGGGCCAAGGCAGAAATCGTGATAACCGTGCTCGTAGATTTCCATGCGGACCGATTTCCCGGCCCCGGCGAGCGCATCGTGCAACAGGACTGTCACCGGGAGCAGACCATCGGCGGTGCCGACGAGAATGAGAATCGGGGTGCGGATGGGCTCGATGTTCTTGCGCGCGATTTCCGGATCGGGCTTCGCGTCCTTGAAGGCGTCGGGCCCGTGGGGCCCGGGCGGTACCGTGATGCCGAGAAACCAGATTGCCGCGGGAGCACCCAGGACAGCGGCGCGCACTGGCACGCGGGATACCAGGTTCATCACCAGGTTGCCGCCGAGGCTGACGCCATAGAGACTGAGCCGGTCGGGATCGACGTAGGGAAGCGATTTGACGTAGTCGATCACCGCCAGCCCATCGTCGATCGAAGTGATGACGCCGTTGGCGGAAGGCGCGGACACCAGATTCATGTTGCCTCCGCGATAGTCGGCGACGGCCACCACGTAGCCTTCCTGGAGAAAGCGCTCCCAAACCGGGCCGCCTGTGTCGCCCCGGGACCATCCTACAAGCTGCTCCATGCCGCGGCCGCCCGGGGCGCCGTGGAACATGACGATGGCGGGGAAGCGTCCGGCGCCTTTGGGTTTGCGAATCGCCGCAGCGATGTAGAGCCCGTCTTTGGCTTTGATGTAGACGGGCTGCACCGGCGAATCGGTTTCGCTCACCACGTGAATGTACTTGTCGTAGGGGAGCGGAGTGGCGCTGCCCGGATTGTGATGGATCTCCGCGGCGCCGACGCTGGCGCAGAGCAGGCAAATCAGGCTGGTCCGCATATGAGCGCTATTGTAAGTCCCGGCACACCGGGGACGCGGCTGGCCAGGTCACACCTCCGCCCGCGGCGACGGGCCCAAGGCCTGGTCGTAGGTGCGGCGGCAGAAGGCGTCGGTCATACCGGCGATGTAATCGCAGACAACGCGATGAGGCGGTTCGGTTTCAGCCAGGTGGGCGTAGGGTGCGGGCAGCCGGCGCGGGTCAGCGGTGAAGAAGGCAAATAATTCTCCGATCATCGAGACCGAATGCTGTCGCTCTTCAGCCAGTTCTGGCGTGGCGTACACTCTCTCGTACAGGAACTGCTTGAGGGTGCGGCTTTGAGCGGCGGTGTCCGCCGTGAACGACGCCAGGCGCCGCGGGAGATGCCGGACTGCGGCCGCGTCCGCCACCGAAGAGCGCGCGGCATTGGCGCCGGTACCCTCCACCAAACCCGTGACCAGCGTATCGATCAACTGGCGCAGCGCTTCGTGGAACCGCTCGCGATCGCTCGCCGCGGGAAACTGCGTCTCGACAGCCTCCAGAATCGCGCCATACTGCGGCACGGCCTGGGCGATCTCGGCCGCCGAGAACATTCCGGCCGAGAAAGCATCGTCGAGGTCGGCGGCGTTGTATGCGATTTCGTCGGCCAGATCGATCAATTGGGCTTCCAGCAGGGGCCGCAAGCCGGGCAGGAAAGCGTCCAGCTCCGGCTGCTCCCCGGGACCGAAGTCCCGGGAGTGCTTGACCATCCCCTCGCGCACCTCAAACGTCAGGTTGAGCCCGGGAAAGCGCGCGTAGCGCTGTTCGAAGTTCTCGACGATGCGCAGCGCGTGAAGATTGTGATCGAAGCCCTCGCCGTAGCGCTGCATCTGGCGGTTGAGTTCGTCTTCGCCCGCGTGGGCGAATGGCGGATGGCCGATGTCGTGCGCCAGCGCCAGGGCTTCGGTGAGGTCCTCGTCCAGCCCGAGAACCCGCGCCACGGTGCGCGCGATCTGCGATACCTCGATGGTGTGGGTCAGCCGGTTGCGAAAATGATCGGAGATGCCGGGCGCAAACACCTGCATCTTGGCTTCCAGGCGGCGGAATGCGCGCGAATGGACGATGCGATCGCGATCGCGCTGGAAAGGGTTGCGATAACGGTGCGCGGGTTCGGGATATTGCCGGCCCCGGCTTTGCGCCACCGGGAACCGCAGACGCTCCAGCATCCGGGCGCCACTTACTGCGGCGGCAGTTGGCTGTACAGGGACATTACCATTTGCCCCACCGGCCCGCCGGTAGCCCGCAGCGGATCGAGCAGTTTGCGCGCCTCGGCCGGCCGCCTGGTGATCAAGCGCCGCGCGAGGGTGATCGCCGCCTGGTCTTTCGATACCATTGCCGTGGGGTGGTCCATCAGGTCGCGCAGCAAGGCCTCGCCCTGCGCGTCCCGGCCATCGGAAAAGTAAATCTGCGCGAGCGAGAGCTTGGCCAGGGAAGCAAAATTCGCGTTGCCGTGCTGTGCCACCTCCTGGAAACGCTTCTCGGCCTCCGCCATTTTCGAGTCGTCCGCCTCGATGGAGCCCAGGTAATACCGGGCAACCTCGCCTTCAGTGGTTCCCGAATACTTGGCCGCCAGGTTCGAAAACGCCTTCGCGGTCTCCTGGTCTTTGGCCGCTTGCGTAGGGAAGGAAACCGCGCCCGGACTGGGCGCGGCGCCCACGGGCGCTTCTTGCAGCTGGATGGCGGCCGCCAGCGCTTCCTCGCGTTGCGCCGCCTGGTGTTTCTGATAAACCAGCCAGCCCGCGATCAACGCCGCCATAGCCAGCGCCGCCGTGCCATACCGCAGAATCTCTTTCTGATGCTCTTCGAAGAAGCTTACCGTCTGTCCGACTTCGAGGGCGAACTTGTCACTTTTTAACTCTTTACGGGTGATTCTAGCCACGAAAACCTCAGCTTGGTGGAAAGCTACATGGTATCACGTGCGCGGCGAAGAGGCTGTTTCGGCGCCTTGCGCCCCGGCCCTTGACATGCCACCGCCAGAGGCGCATATTCCAATTGGAGACAAGTTGGTTCTGTTCTCCGTTACCCCGGGTTACGGGGTATTTAACAGCAAGGAGGAACTGCATAGACACAGTCCACCTTCGAGGGGCGGCTTCCAGTTGCTTCGCCGGAGAGTTTGTGAGCCGTGACGCGCCGTTAACCCTTGCCTGGTTCAGGCGCCGCGGCAATAGCCGCAGTCGTTGAGGCTCCCAAGCCGGAGTTCCCGGCCGGCATTGGCGGCCGCCCCAGTCCTCGCGAGTGTCCGGTTTTTCTTCTGTCCTCACTTCCGCTACACTGGTCTTTCCTTTTTGCCGCTGTGAATGCTGTCGAGTTTCAAGCTGTTTCCAAAAGCTACGCCATGTACCGCGCCCCGCGCGACCGGCTGAAGGAACTCGCGTCCTTCAACCGTCTCAAGCGGCACACTGATTTCTGGGCCCTGCACGACGCCACGTTCGAGATTCGCCGCGGCGAAACCTTCTGCATCGTGGGCGAAAACGGATCAGGGAAGAGCACTCTCCTACAAATCGTGGCCGGCATTCTGGAGCCATCGAGCGGCAGCGTCCAGGTTCATGGCCGCGTCTCGGCACTGCTCGAGCTCGGCGCCGGATTCAACCCGGAGTTCAGCGGGCGCGACAACGTGTATCTGAACGGTTCCATCCTCGGCCTCACCACCCGCCAGATCGATCAGCGTTATCGCGACATCGAGTCGTTCGCCGAAATCGGTGAGTTCATCTTGCAGCCGGTAAAGACTTATTCGAGCGGCATGGTGGTGCGGCTGGCATTCGCCGTCGCCATCCACGTCGATCCCGAAATCCTGCTGGTGGACGAGGCGCTGGCAGTGGGCGACATTTACTTCCGCCAGCGGTGCATGCGCAAGGTGCACGAACTGCGCGCGCGGGGGGTTACCATTCTGTTCGTATCGCACGCGGTCGGCGACGTGAAGGCGATCGGCGACCGGGCCCTCTGGCTCGACCACGGCCGCGTCGCGGAAATCGGCGAACCGGGCTCGGTGGTCTCCCATTATCTTGCCGCCATGACGGAAAAGGATTCCACGTACCGCCAGGCCGGCGCGCCCGCCACGCCGCAACCCGCGTCGGCCGGCGCCGCAGGCGCACCGGAGGTGGTCGAAACCATCCCCAACATCGACCACCGCTTTGGCGATGGCCGCGCCGAGATTCTGGGTATCGCCGTGCTCGACGAACAGGGCCGGCCGCTGCCGCTGCTCGAACCTTTGTCGCGCATTGTGGTACGCATCAGCGCGCGCGCCAAGGAGCCGATCCCCATGCCGATGGTCGGTTTCATGCTGCGCAACCAGTTGGGTATCGATTTCTCGGGCACCAACACGGCGCGCGAAGGCGTACCCTTGGCGCCGCTGAACCCGGGCGATACCGTGACCGTCGATTTCCACCTCGATCTGCCCGAGCTCTATCCCGCGGCTTTTTCTTTTTCGCCGGCCATCGCCGACGGCCCGCTGGCGGGCTACACTATGTGCGACTGGATCGATAACGCCATCGCGCTGCAAATGAGCCGCACCGAGAGCGCCATCTACGGCTACGTTCATCTCCCCTGCCGGGTGGAAATCAACGCGCGCCTGGCGCCAGTCGCGGAGCAGAACCGTGGCTGAGTTCACCGGCGAGCGTCTGATACCCGGGCAGGTGGATGTCGATCTCCTCAATGAGCACCTGGCGCGCTACGCTTTCGCCGCGCGTCTGGCCCGCGGCAAGCGCGTTCTCGACGCCGGTTGCGGGGCCGGTTATGGCTCGGCCGAGCTCGCTGCCCAAGCCGATTCGGTGGCCGGCGCCGACGTCGCCGCCGAAGCCCTCGATTTCGCCCGCGCCAACTACCGCCTGCCCAACCTCGCTTTCGAGCAGGCTTCCTGCGGCCGCTTGCCGCATCCCGATGCCTGCTTCGATCTGGTGGTGGCGTTCGAAGTGATCGAGCATCTCGAAGCCTGGCGCGAATTCCTGATCGAGGCGCGGCGCGTGCTCGCCCCCGGCGGCCAGTTCATCGTCTCCACCCCCAACAAGCTTTACTACACCGAATCGCGCGGCCCGCATGGCGCCAACCCGTTTCACGTCCACGAATTCGATTTCGCGGAATTCCGCGCCGCCCTGGAAGCGGTCTTCCCACACGTCGCGCTGTTCCTCGAAAACCACGTGGAAGGCGTTACCTTCCAGCCGCACCAGCCGGGTCACACTGTGGAAACGCGCGTGGATGCCGGCGACCCGGTTCCTGACGACTCGCACTTCTTCGTCGCCGTCTGCGCCCACCGCCCGCAGCTCGGCAACCCTACCTTCGTGTACGTGCCCCGCGCCGCCAACGTGCTGCGCGAGCGGGAACGCCACATTGCCCTGCTCGATTCGGAGCTCGCTCAGAAGGACCAGTGGCTCGAAAAAGCTCGCGAGGACCTTGGCGAATTTGAGCGCCAGCAGCGCAAACTGCTGGCCGAGCTGGAGCGGAGCAACCAGTGGGCCGGTGCGCTCAATCGCGAACTCGAGGAGCGCCGCGCGCGCGTGGACGAGCTGCAGCGCGAGCTCGCCCGCGAGCAGGAAAACGCGCAGGCGCAGATTCACCAGCTCGAACAGGACGTCGCCCAAAAGACCGAGTGGGCGCGCAGCATCCAGGCCGGCCTCGAAAAGGAAATCGCCGAAAAGAAGCGCGCCGTCGACATGCTGCATGAAACCGAAGCCGATCTCGCAGAACGCACCGCGTGGGCGCAGCGCCTCAACGACGAGGTGGCCGGGCTGCGGGAGGAGGTGGCGCGCGTCTCCGGCCTGCTAGCCCTTTACCAGGCGTCGCGCTGGGTCAAGCTGGGGAAAAAGGTGGGTCTCGGCCCCGAATTCCCCGCTGGCTGAAATGCTCTTCCTCAAACGTCTGCTGCGCGCGCTGCCGCTTTTGATTCTCTCCCCCTTGCTGGTGGCGGGAAGTTTGCTCGCGCTATGGATCACCGACATCGCGTCGGTGCTGGCGCGCGTGGCGCGAAGAGCGCCCCGCAGGGAGCCGGCCCCGCCCGGGCCGCCGCCACCCGCCGCGGCCACGGTCGTCATCCCCAATTGGAACGGCCGCGACTTGCTGGAGCGCTATCTGCCTTCGGTGGCCGCGGCACTGGCCGGCGATCCGGCCAACGAGATCATCGTCGTCGATAATGGGTCCACCGACAACAGCGCTGCATTTGTGCGCGCGCATTTCCCGCAAGTTAAGCTGTTGGCTCTCGAGCGGAACCTGGGCTTCGGGGGCGGTTCGAATGCGGGCTTCCGTGCGGCTGCCAACGACATCGTCGTGCTGCTCAACAACGATATGCGCGTCGAGCCCGATTTTCTCGCGCCGCTGCTCGAGGGTTTCGCCGACCCGGCGGTGTTCGCCGTCTCCTGCCAGATTTTTTTCCAGGACCCGGCGAAGATTCGCGAAGAAACCGGACTCACGCAGGGCTGGTGGCAGGATGGCGCGCTGCGCGTCCGCCACCGCATCGACACGGCGGTTACCGGGTTGTTTCCCTGCTTCTACGGCGGCGGGGGGTCGTGCGCGTTCCACCGCCGCAAGTTCTTCGCCTTGGGCGGCTTCGACGAGCTGTTCGCGCCCTTCTACTTCGAAGATACCGATCTCAGCTATATGGCGTGGAAGTGCGGCTGGAAGGTGCTCTATCAGCCGCGCAGCGTGGTCCATCACGAGCATCGCGGCACCATCGGAAAGACCTACGGCGCGGATTTCATCGATCGCGTGATCAAGCGCAACGCCCTGCTGTTCGCCTGGAAGAATATTCACCAGTGGCAGCGGGTGTGCGAGCATTTCGCGTTCACCTGGGCGGGTGCGCTGCTGAGCGTGATCTTCGGCGAAGTCACCGGCCGGCCGACTCTCGCCGCTCTATGGCACGCGTTTCTCAGGCTTCCCCAAGCCGTGCGCTCACGCTGGCGGGCCCGTGCGCTGGCCGCCGTCAGCGATACCGAGGCCTTTCGCCGCCCCCTCGCCGGATACTTTCGCGATCGATTCGCGGCGCTCGAAGCCGCGCCCGAACCGCTGCGCGTGCTCTTTGTTTCGCCTTATCCCATTTGCCCTCCGGTGCACGGCGGCGCCGTCTTTATGTACCAGACGCTGCGCGAGATGGCCGGCCGGGCGGAGGTGCATGTCGCCGGCCTGCTTGATTTCGCCTGGCAGGAAGCGGACAATCTCGAACTCCGGCAGCTCTGCGCCTCGGCGGAATGGCTGGTTCGCCCCAGCGGCAATCCCAGAGGCGGCGGTCCGCTGGAACCTTACGCGGTGCGCGAGTTTCGCAACGAGGACCTGGCATGGCTTATCCACCGGCAAATCTATTTGCAGCACATCGACGTGGTGCAGCTCGAATACACCGTGCTGGCACAGTATCGCTGCGATTTCCAGCGCATTCCCGTCGCTCTGTTCGAACACGACATCTACTTCCAATCGATAGCCCGCGGCCTGGGCCACATGGCCGGCCTCACCGCTCGGTTCAAGGCGCACGCCGAGTACCTGCGCGCCTTGCGCTACGAATTGCGAACCCTGCCGCGCTTTGATCAGGTGCAGGTGTGCACCACCGCCAATCGCGACTATCTGCTCGGCTTTCTTCCGCACCTGGCGCCGCGCATCGCCACCGGCCTGCGCGCCGGCATCGACACCTCGCGGTACCGTTTTCACGCGGAGGGCCGCGAGCCCTTCACCATGCTATTCGTGGGCAGCTTCCGGCACGATCCCAACCGCGCGGCGCTCGACTGGTTCGTCCATGAGGTGCTGCCTCTGATTGTCGCCCGCGAGCCGCGCGCGCGCCTCGCGGTGGTCGGCTCCGACCCTCCGCCCGCCCACACCTACGCCGATTACGCCGCCCACCTGGAAATGCTCGGCACGGTGGATGACATTCGCCGGCCGCTCGAGCGCTTTGCCGTTTTCGTCTGTCCGGTGCTGAGCGGCTCGGGCGTGCGAGTCAAGCTGCTCGAGGCCTTCGCCTCAGGCATTCCCTCGGTCTCGACGCGCATCGGCGCCGAAGGTTTGGCCGCGCAGGATGGCTTGCTTTGCGCGCTGGCCGACTCCCCGGAGGCCTTCGCCGCGCGGGTCGCCGGGCTATTCGCCGGCCCGGCCGAAGCCGCCGCGATGGCCTCACGCGCGCGCGCCGAAGTGGAGGCCCATTGGGCCATGGATGTTCTCACATGCAGCCTGGTCGGCAGCTACCGTCGCTTGGTCCAACAGAAACGAGCGTAGCCTTGGCAGGCATCAGCACAAACCACCGCGCTTTCGTGCCCTGTCGCGCGCTCGCCATGGCACGGCACATCGAAAGACGACAAAACCGATCGTCTGTCCTGCCCCAACAGCCGGTCCCGGAACCACGGTGAACGGTATCGATTCTACCCCCACCGGGCCATGACGTCCGCGAAGCATTCCACTCCGCTCATGATGACTGCCGTATAGCCGCCGCCGGGCGCGGTCCAAGCTCCTGAGAGATACAGGTTGCGCACCGGCGTCACATGCGGCAGGCGCCGCGGGTTGGAATTGTCCACCGTTTGGTCCCAGCCGTTGATCGCGCCGCGGTAGTTGCCGGTATATCGCACATTGGTCAATGGCGTCGCGATTTCTTTGACCTCGATCGCCTGGGACAGCCCCGGCAGCAGCGCCTGCTCCGCCTGGCGGATCAGGATCTCCGCCATGCGCTCTTTCTCCTTCCGGTATGCCGCCTTGTCGCCCTTCCGGTACGCGGCTTCGTACGGCTTCCAGTGCTCATAACCCTGGAGCTTCAGCAGCGTCAGGGTGTTTTTTCCCGCCGGCGAATAGCCGTGGAACAGATTGTCGTAGAGCATGACGCCGAAATTCGCGCCGTTCATGTCGGCGGTAAGCGCCGCCTGATAATCTCCCTCCGGATCGTAGCCCCCCGGGTGGAAGAACTCCGCATCCGGCAGGCCGAGCTTGCCCACCAGGTCCTGCTTCAATCCCAGGAAGACGATAAATGTCGACAGGCTGGCGGAAAAGTGATCCATGCGCGCCAGATATGGGGCGAGCTGATCGCCGGGCTCCAGCATCTTGTGAAAGGTGTCATAAGCGTTGGCATTGGAAACCACCGCGCGCGCACGGTACTGCTGCCCGTCAGCCGTCTGCACGCCATAAGCCGCGCCGTCCTTGATCAGCACCTTCTCGACGCGCGTATTCAGCAGAACTTTGCCGCCGTGACGTTCGATGAACTTCACAAACGCATTGCTGATGCTCTGCGAGCGCCCTCTCGCATAGTAGCCGCCCGTGGTCAGGTATTGGATGGTCGGCAGCGCATAGTAAAAGCTTGACAGTTTGGATGGCGGCAGACCGAAATAGCCCCACAGGCAGGATACGATGGCCTTTAGCTTTTGGTCCTGGAGGTGCTTGTCCATCATGGCGCCCCAGGTGCGGCCGTAACACGCCATCACGTGCGGATAATCGGCAGCCATCCGGCCCATATCGACCTTGCCGCCGGCCGCCGCCAGCCGATTTACCTCCTGATCGAGCGCGACCATATCGTCAAACAGCGCCTGGATACCCTGGCGTTCCGCCGGGAAGCTGTCGCTCAGGGTTCGAATGTAGCCGGCCAGGTCGCGCTGCGGCGCGCGAATCTCGTGCTGCGGGAAGATGGCGCGATACAGGCTGGGGTGCGGCACAAACTCGACTTCGTCGATTTCCGGGAAGCCGGTAATCAGGTTGCGGACGCCGTTACGCTCGCCCACCGTCGTTGAGTGCAGCGAGACATCGAAGACGAACCCGCCGGGGCGCTCGAATGTGGTGGCGTAGCCGCCTGGTTTGTTGTGCTGTTCCAGCACCAGGGCCTTGAAGCCCTGCCGCGCGAAGCCGGCAGCGCAGCTCAGACCACCCAGGCCGGAACCGATGACGATGGCGTCAAATTGATCTGGATTGTCCGGCGCCGCGTGAGCCACCGGGAATGAACTCCACTCGACCGGCGCGCCCGCCAGGGCCAGCACCGACCGGAGCCAGTCGCGTCTATTGATCGGCATGATAATGTCGCCATCACTATACGCCGGTTCGCTGCCTGAATTCCAGATGTCTCTATCTCAAATTCTGGCGGCCAACGAATGCGCCGAAAGGTCCAACCGGTTGGACCTGGGGCCGCGCCGTTCTCCACCGGCGTGCCTCCGGATTTCCCCATTCCTCATTTCGTGCACAGGGGATCTCAGGCGGCTCAAAAGCCTCGATGGCCGGATGCCAAACAAAATGTTTTCAATTAGTTACAGTAATCTGACCGGCGTGCGGTTCAATTCTATAGTACCGGTACTTTGAGTTGACTTGTGGTACCGATTGCGGTTGGAATGTGCCCAGTTTGAGTTGAAATCCAGGCCTTCTGTCGCTACGATCAGTGAAGGCCCAAAAACACTTGGGTCCGAGGACTAGCCGACCGGGACGGCGAAACGGATTTCCGGGCAACGGAGGACAAGCAGAAACATGAAACTCGGACGTTTTATCCAAGCTGCCTTAATCATACTGGCGGTGTTTGCATTGGCGGCGAGCGCCAGCGCGAGCACCATCACGTGGAATTCGAACGCAGCGGGCACAAAGTTCGTCAGCACCACTGGCGGCACGATTACCGACGGCGGCCTGGAACTGGAGAGCAATTCGGGAACCGTTGCGACGCTTACCTTCACACCGAATCCGAGCAGCACGAACGGAGTTCCGACCAACATCGACATGGGAGACTTCGAGCTTCTATGCAACGATTGCTCATCGGTGACGTTCGGCGCTTTTACCTTTGATTTGGTGATCACCGACACCACGGACAGCGCCAGCGGAGTGTTTGTCGGCACATCCAGCGGCGGTACGGTGACTCCTACGTCGAGCACGATTTCAATCAATTGGTCGCCATTGCAGCTGGGACCGGGGACGACCAATGCGGCCAGCGGCAATTTCGGCACAACGTATTTCTCCGTCCCGACCTTCACCTTGATCGTGGCTCCGAATTCCGGCAGCCCAGCGGGCGACACGACCATTCAGGGAACCGTCAATTCGACGCTGGTTCCCGAGCCGGCCACGCTGGCGATGTCTGGACTCGCATTGATCGGACTCGCCGCTCTGGCGCGGAAACGCCGCAAGTAGCTTTTCGATCGTACTCATCTCTGAAGGCCGGCGCATCGGAAGATGCTCCGGCCTTTTTGCTTTGCGGCGCAGGTTTGCGGCTTTGCGAAGCGGCGCTTGCTACCGCAGTTCTTCCATCACCTCTTCGAGAGCGGCGCGCGATGGACGCACGCGCGCTTCGGGCAGAGTGGCGATGGGTTCGGCCGGAAGATTCAGCAGTTCGAGGAACGTGGGTTTGAGCGTGTTTACATAAAGCACGCCGGTGAGCACTTCCCCCTTCGCCTCAGCTTCCTCAATCGCAGCCAGGGCAGCCAGCCGATTGGTGGGATCGAAGTCGCGGCCCAGCTTGCGGATGCGCAGATGGGAGCCGTCGTGCAGTGCGACGTCCATCACTTCGCCCTCCGCAATCTCCACCGCGATGTCATCCCGCGACGGCACGTAATCGAGCTCGTGCAGCACCAGGTCGTGGTCCTTCATGTAGGAATAGCTTTTGGTAGACCCCAGATGATCGTTGAAGGTGACGCAGGGGGAAACCACGTCAATCACCGAGAGGCCGCGATGGGAAATCGCGGTCTTCAGGATGGCTTGCAACTGCCTCTTATCGCCGCTGAAGGAGCGGGCTACGAAGGTGGCGCCCCACTTCAGCGCCAGCGCGCAGCAGTCGAATGGCGGCAGATCGTTGGGCGTGCCGGTCTTCAGCGTCGAGCCCAGGTCGGCGGTAGCGGAAAACTGGCCCTTGGTAAGCCCGTAGACGCCGTTGTCCTCGATGATGTAAATCATCGGGACATTGCGGCGCACCAGGTGCATGAACTGGCCCAGCCCGATGGAGGCGGTGTCGCCGTCGCCGGTGACCCCCAGTCCGAGCAGGCTGCTGTTGGCCAGAATGCCGCCGGTGGCAATCGCCGGCATGCGGCCATGCACTCCGTTGAACGCGTGCGAAAGCCCCAGAAAATACGCGGGCGATTTCGACGAGCAGCCGATTCCGGAAAACTTGGCCACCCGCCACGGTTGCACGCCAAGCTCGTAGAAGCATTCCACCACGCGCTCAGAGATCGCATTGTGGCCGCAGCCCGCGCACAGCGTGGTCTTGCTGCCCTTATAACTGAGAACTTCGAGCCCAATGCGATTGGTTTTCTTGGGCGGCGGCGCTGCGGCGGTGCTCATTTCCCCTCCTGTTTCATCACGTCGTCGGTGATCGTGCGGGCGTCGATGGGCAGCCCGCCGTAGTAGCGCACGCTGCGCAGCCGTGCGATCAGGTCAGGCTCGAGCTCCATCCGCATCAGCATGAGAAGCTGCGCGTCGCGGTTCTGATCGATGACGTAGACGCGGTCGTGGCGCCGGATGAAGTCCTCCAGGTGCGGCGTAAAAGGATAGGCCCGTGGACGCAGGTAGCTCACCGCGGCGCCGTATTCGGCCTCCAGTTGGTCGCAGCTTTCGCGCGCCGCGTAATCCGAGCTGCCCATGGCGATCATGCCGATGCGGGCGCCGTCACGCGTTTCCTGCGCGGGCGCGGGAACGTGCCCGCGCATCACCTCGAACTTGTGTGCCAGCCGGTCCATGTTGTTGATATAGTCGTCTTCCCTCTCGGTGTACTGTGCGTGCTCGTTGTGGCCGCTGCCACGCGTGAAGTAGCTGCCTTTGGCGTGGTCGGTGCCGGGAAGCGTCCGGTAGCCGACGCCGTCGCCATCCACGTCCTGGTAGCGCGAGAAACCGCCCAACCGGTCCAGGTCCTCGGCGGTGAGCACTTTGCCGCGGTTGATGGGTTTGTCCGGATAGGCGAACGGCGCGGACATCCAGTTGTTCATGCCGAGATCGAGGTCCGTCATGACGAACACGGGCGTCTGGAAGCGCTCCGCGAAGTCGAAAGCCTCAATCGCCATGGAGAAGCATTCTTCCATCGAGCAGGGGAAGAACATGGGGTGCTTGGTATCGCCGTGAGAAAGGAAAGCGGTGGTCAGCAGATCTCCCTGCTGCGTGCGCGTCGGCAAACCGGTCGAGGGGCCGACTCGCTCCACATCGAAGATCACCGCCGGCACTTCCGCGTAGTAGCCCAGGCCGATGAATTCGGACATCAGCGAGATCCCGGGTCCGGCAGTTGCGGTCATCGCCCGCGCGCCCGCCCACCCGGCGCCCAGCGCCATGCCGATCGAAGCGAGTTCGTCCTCCGCCTGCACGATCGCGTAGGTGGCCTTTCCGGTTTCGGGCTCCACGCGGAAACGCCGCATGTATCCGATCAGCGTCTCCACCAGCGAGGAAGATGGCGTGATGGGATACCAGGTGACGACGGTGACACCCGCGAACATGGCGCCTAAGGCGCAGGCGGCGTTGCCGTCGATGATGATCTTGCCGGCGGTCGCGTTCATCCGCTCGACGCGGCAGAGATCCATCTTGGTGAATGTCCTGGACGCGTAATCGTATCCGGCCTGCGCCGCGCCCCAATTGAGTTCGGCGGCCTTGGCCTTGCGCTTGCCGAATTGCTTCCCCAGCGCGCGGTGCACCTCTTCCATTTCGATCGACAGCAGAAATGCCACCACGCCGTCGTAGATCATGTTGCGCACCAGCTTGCGCAGCTTGGCGTCCGGGCAAACCGGCGCCACCAGCTTGTCGAAGGGAACGGGGAAGAAATGGAGATCGCTGCGCTGCTCGCCGAGCTTGAGTGGCTCGTCGTACACCACCGCGGCGCCCGCGTCCAGCTTCATCACGTCTTCGCGCGCGGTTTCCGGGTTCATCGCCACCAGGAAATCGATCTCCTTGCGGCGGCCGATATAACCGTGCTTGCTGGCACGGATGGTGAACCATGTGGGCAGCCCGGCAATGTTCGACGGGAACATGTTTTTGCCCGAAACCGGGATGCCCATCTGGAAAATGGCGCGCATCAGAACGGTGTTGGCAGTCTGGCTGCCCGACCCGTTAACCGTGGCGACCTGGAGGCTGAAGTCGTTGACCAGCGAACGGCCGGCGGTGGCGGACAGAGGCTCCGCCGGCGACGATTCTATTGCGGACATTGGCGAGGATCCCTTCTGCAGGGGTAGGTGACCCAGTTCACGCTGACACCTAGATTATATGCCCAACGCGCCATTGGTGGGGCACGCGGCAGCCTGCCGTGCCCGCCGGTGGGGCCTGCCGCGCCCGCCAGCAGGGCGCGCCGCGCTCCCTCTCTGTTTGGTTGTGGCTATAGTGTTCTAGTGAGGCTATATGCAGGCAGCGCGCATGCTGGAATTCGGGAAACCCGAAACGCTTCGGGTGGAAGAGATCGAAGAGCCGCGGCCCGCGCCGGATGAAGTTCTGGTTGCCGTGCGGGCCGCCGGCGTCAACCCCAGCGACGTGGGGAATCTGGCCGGGAGGTTCCGGCAAACCACGCTGCCGCGCACGCCCGGCCGTGATTATGCGGGCGTGGTGGTCCGGGGGCCGGCCGAATGGCTGGGAAAGGAGGTCTGGGGCACTGGCGCCGAATTGGGCTTCACCCGCGATGGCTCGCACGCCGAATACATCGCCGTGCCGGCCGGCGCCCTGCGCGAGAAGCCTGCCGCATTGTCCATGGAGCAGGCGGCCGCAGTGGGCGCCCCGTTCGTGACCGCGTGGCTGGCGGTGGCGGCGGCCGCTCAGGTGATGCCGGGGGAGACCTTGCTCGTCACAGGCTCGCGCGGTGCGGTGGGGAGCGCCGCGGTGCAGATTGCCCGCTGGCGCGGGGCGCGCACCATCGGTGTGCAGCGCGGACCGGAAGGCGGCGCTGCGGACGCCACGGTGGATCCGGAGCGCGAGGACGTGGCGCAGCGGGTCGCGGAAATCACCGCGGGCAGCGGCGCCAGCGCGTGCTTGGACACCGTGGGCGGGCCGCTCTTCGATACCGCGCTGGCGTGCCTCGGCTTGCGGGGGCGTCTGGTCGCGATCACGGCGAAGGGGGACGGACGCGTGACCTTCGATCTGCGCGATTTCTACCACCGCGAACTCCGCTTGCTCGGCGTGGATTCGCTCAAGCTGGGCGCCGCCGGCGCTGCCCAGGTGCTCGACCAATTGCGCGATGGATTCAACTCGCGGGCCTTACTTCCGCCGGCCGTGGAGGCGCGTCCACTTGCCGAGGCGCCCGACGCGTATGCGGCCCTGGCCAGCGGTAATGCCGCGGGCAAACTGGTATTACGCCCTTCTTCTGCCTGATAGGGGCGCGACCCTCCTCCGCAAAATCCACCGCGAGATGTCAACACAGGGGCCGCTGCTGTCCGCTAACGGTCACTCGTATGGCGGATTCGCAATAGCAGGCACGGCATCTTGTTACGGATGCGTTACAAATCAGATAATCACCTCCTAAATTGACATAAACTCGACCGGGAAGAAATGGCAAGCGAATTGCCCGTCGTTTAGCCGGGAGCAGCCCGTATGTTGACATCTTTCAAGCACGCGTACCGGGTGCTGCGCAAGGATCCCGGGTTTACCGCCGTGGCCATCTGCTCCATGGCTATCGGTATTGGCGCCACATCGGCCATGTTCAACATGGCCGATTTTATGCTGCTGAGACCGCTGCCGGTCGCCGATCCCGACCGCGTGGTCGCGATTAACACCGCGAAATCGGCGCCCTTTGGCCAGAACACGGCGATTTCCTATCCGGATTACGTCGATCTGCGCGATCACAATCGCAGCTTCGACGGCTTGGTGGCTGCCTCCTACGCCAAATTCGGTTTCAGCCCCGACGCCCGCTCTCTGGCCCGCATGAAATTCGGCTATTTCGTTTCAGGCAACTTCTTCCGCGTGCTCGGGGTGCGGCCGGAGCTGGGCCGTGACTTCCGTCCCGATGAGGACCGGGTCGAGGGACGCGACGCGGTGGTGGTGCTCGGTCACGATTTTTGGGTGAACCAGTGCAACGCCAGCCCATCGGTTCTCGGCTCCAGAATCCGCTTGAACGGAATCGAATTCACAGTGATCGGCGTGGCGCCCGAGCGGTTCACGGGCCTCGACGTCGTTTTCCGGCCCACCGTGTTCGTTCCGCTCGCCATGTCGCCGCGGATGGCGCCCAAGAACGAGCTCGGCGACCGCGACGCCGGCTGGCTCCTCGTCAAAGGCCGGCTGAAGCCGGGCGTCACCATCGAGCAGGCGCGTACGGACGTCCAGGCAATCTCGGCTGGATTAGAAAAGCTGCATGCGCAGGCGGATAAGGATCGGCGGCTCACGGCGGAGACCGAGTTGCAACTTCGTGTGGATCAGGGCACCCCATTCAAACTGTTGATCATGCTGGGTCTGCTGGGGCTAGCGGTTCTACTGGTGGCCTGCGCCAACGTGGCGGGTCTGCTGTTGAGCCGGGCGCGCGCCCGATCGCGCGAGATTGGAGTGCGGCTGGCCATCGGTGCCGGACGCGGCGCTTTGATCCGCCAGCTTCTGCTGGAGAATCTGTTCGTGGCGTTAGCCGGCGGAGTGGGCGGCCTGGCAGTGACCGACGCGTTCGCTGCATTCTGGCGCAGCTACCGGATTCCCTCGGATTTGCCCATGGTCTTTGACATCGGCACGGACAACCGGGTGCTCTTGTTCGCGCTGGTGGTCTCGGTACTGAGCACACTGCTGTTCGGTCTGGCGCCCGCCCTCGGCGTGACGCGCCCGGACCTGGTACGGACCCTGAAGGCGGCCGACGCCGATAGCGGCGGAAAGCGCCGGCTCTGGGGCCGCAACCTGATCGTGGCCGGCCAGGTGGCGCTCTCTCTGGTTCTGCTGGCGGTTTCGGCCGCCCTGGTGCAGGGCTTTCGCGGTGACTTGATGCAAGGCCCTGGCTTCCGCACTGACCATCTGTTTCTCACCAGCTTCGATACGCAATTGGTCCGCTACTCCGAAGACCGGACGCGGCGGTTTTACGATGACCTGCTCCGCAGAACGCGTTCCGCGCCGGGGGTTCGATCGGCAGCGCTGATTTCCAGCGTGCCGATGGGCGGGTGGGAACCCATGGAGGTTTTCGTGGACGGCTTCGAGCTGCCCCCTGACAAGAATCCACTCCCGCGGCTAGGCGCTTACGTGAGCGACGGATACTTCGGCACCATGGGCATCCCCATTGTGGCTGGGCGCGACTTCCTCGAATCGGACCAGCGCGACACGCCGCCGGTGGCCGTGGTCAACGAACACGTGGCGAGTCACTATTGGCCGAGGGGAGACGCGGTGGGCAAGCGTTTCCACTTGGGAGCGGCCACCGGCCCCCTGATCGAGATCGTGGGAGTCGCCAAAGACTCGAAGTACACCTTCGTTTCCGAGCCTCCCAAGGACTTCGTCTACCTCCCGTTCCGCCAGCACCCGCACCCCACCCTGACTTTACTCGCGGAGGCGAACGCGCCGGACGCCGGAACCATTGCTCCCGTGCTCCGCGAGGTGGCGCGCAGCATCGATCCGGACATGCCCGTATTCGATGTTCAGACCATGCGTGACTTTTTTGCCCAGATCGTGGCCAAGACCACCTTTCTCACCCGCGTGGTCGCGGCCATGGGCCTGATGGGGCTGCTTCTTTCGGTGGTGGGTCTCTACGGCCTGGTGGCCTATTCGGTGAGCCGCCGCACGCGCGAAATCGGCATCCGTATGGCCGTGGGGGCCAACCAGCGGAATGTGGTGTGGATGGTGCTTCAGCAAGGGCTGCAACTCGGCGCGGGCGGCGTCGCGGTGGGCGTGGTGCTGAGCTTCTTCGCCTGCCGCATGGTGGTCGCGGTCTTTGCGATCGCCAGGTTCAATCGGCTCGACCCCCTGGTGTTCGTCGCGATTCCGTTTGTGCTGATGATGGTCATGCTGCTGGCCACGTGGGCGCCGGCGCGCAGGGCATCGCTGGTGGATCCGATGCGGGCGCTGCGCGATGAGTGAAAACACCCGCAGCAGTTTCCCGCGCCGCCGCAAGCCGGGAATCGCACTGCTCGCCAGGAGCCAACTGTGCTGACGCCTCTCCATCACGCTCTGAGGATACTGCGCAAGGATCCGGGTTTCACCGCGCTCGCGATTGGTTCGCTGGCTCTTGGTATCGGCGCAACCTCGGCGATGTTCACGTTCGCCGACGCGGTTCTGTTGCGGCCCTTGCCCATTGCGCACCCGGACCGTGTGGTTGCCATCAGCGCCAGGTCTGCCACATCGGCGCCGGTCGGCGTCAGCACGACCATCTCCTACCCGGACTACGTCGATTATCGCGACCGGAATCGCACTTTCGAGGGACTGGTGGCGGCGGCGCCTGCGACCTTTGGCTTCAGTCCCGGGCCGGGCGTGCTGCCGCGAATCAAACAGGGCGAGTACGTTTCCGGAAACTTCTTCCGCGTACTGGGAGTGGCGCCGGCCCTCGGCCGGGACTTCCGTCCGGAGGAGGACGCAACCGAGGGACGAGACCCGGTTGTCGTGCTCGGTCACGATTTCTGGCGTGGTGCGTTGGGCGCAAGTCCGTCGGTTCTCGGTTCCCGAATCCGGCTGAACGGAATCGGCTTCACGGTAATCGGCGTCGCGCCCGCGTCTTTTGCGGGCATTGACGTGGGAGCGGCGGTGTACATTCCTTTGGCGATGGCGCCGCGCCTCGGTGAGGGCAGTCTGAACAACCGCGGCACCGGTTGGCTCTCGGTAAGGGGCCGGTTGAAGACCGGCGTCGGGGTCGAGCAGGCACAATCCGACATCGGCGGCATTGCGGCCGGGCTCGATCGGGTGTATCCGCAAACCGACCACGCGCGCCACATCGAGGTGCAAACCGAGTTGCAGCTGCGCGTGAAGGAATCGCCGCCGACTGCCGCGATGATGATCATGCTGGGTCTGTTGGCGCTCTCTGTTTTACTGGTGGCCTGCGCCAACGTGGCCGGTCTGCTGCTTAGCCGGGCGCGTACGCGCACGCGGGAAATCGCGGTGCGCCTGGCCATCGGAGCTTCCCGCCTCGACCTGGTCCGTCAGCTTCTGCTCGAGAGCTTCCTGGTTGCGATCGCCGGGGGTTTGGGCGGTGTTGTAGTTGCCGATGCCGGCGCTCGCTTTTTCAGCAGCATCCCGTTTCCCACCGACCTGGCGTTCTCCATTCCGGCAACGGTCGACCATCGTGCTCTGCTATTCACCCTGTTGGTCTCGCTGATGAGCACGGTGCTGTTCGGGCTTGGACCGGCGCTCCGCATGACACGCTCCGACCTGGTCCCGGCGCTCAAAGCGGCCGACGCCGATAGCGGTCCGCGCCGTCTTTGGGGCCGCAACACCATCGTGGCGGGCCAGGTGGCCCTGTCGCTGGTCCTGCTGGTGATCTCGGCCATTCTGGTGGAAGGATTTCGCTACGAACTATCTCA
>Ga0335078_10002582_pt1 | contig 27304 bp, 24 predicted proteins | sample Lox_Sample_32_FD_206711 | JGI IMG/M metagenome (GOLD analysis project Ga0335078, IMG submission 206711) | Soil microbial communities from Loxahatchee National Wildlife Refuge, Florida, United States - Lox_Sample_3.2 | ecosystem: Environmental > Terrestrial > Soil > Wetlands | place: USA... | reverse complement strand
CAATATCCTCGCCCATGACTTCGATCACTTGCGACCGGCTCACGTTGTGCAAGCCGCCAATCTCGATGTCGTCACTGGATTCCACGCGGAAGCGCCAGGAGTGCTCGCCATAGCGGTAAATCGCGGCCGCGGCCAACCCGCCAATCAGCAGCAGGCCCACAGCGAGGGCCGCCCAGGCCAACCGAGTTGCCGTTCTCTTGGGAAGTGTCGCTCGCCGGACGGAGACGCGCTTTTGCGCGCGCAGGAATGGAGATTCCTGCTCCACATCCAAGTCGAGCAGGCGCGAGTCGTCAGACTCCGGGCGCACTGTCTCCTCGGACTGTGGGTACAACTCTTCCTGCAAGATGGTCGAACCAGACTTCCGCGCCATCAATCCAGGTCAGTTGTCGTCGGCGAATCGCGGAGCGAATTTACTATAACCGCTTTTGTTGAGATCAGATAGACCAAAATTGGTGCATTTTTCAACAGAAGGACATCGAGAGATACTTTTTTGTATTGGGTTGACGCACGGTGCCCGCTCAAGCCGGTTTTGCTTGGATGGGAATCTATGCAGCCGCCTTCTTGGCATTGCTCTTGCTTCCCTTCGCGATCTTCTCGATCTGCGCCAAGTGATTTAGATCGTGCCCGGCAAACATTCTGACGAGATGCGCAAGCGTCTCCTTCCCGCGCTCCTGATGCATGCCGTAGTTTTCCCAGAGCTCTTTGGGCAGCGCCTTCAGCATTCTTATGTTGTTTTCGCGTAGTGTCCGGAATGTCTCGAGCGAAACCTTGGGGTCGCGCTTCGCATAATCGAACTTTTCGGCCCAGACATCCTGATCGTATGCCTGGATCGGCGTGCCATTGCTGCCTACGATCGCCCGCATGCGCCAACTACCGACCACTTCGGCGTCCGCGAGATGAGCCAGGACCTCGGCAATCGACCACTTGCCGGGCTCAGGCCGCTTGCTGAGTTGTGCCTTGCTGAGTGGTTTGACGAGTTTCTGCAGCCTTTTGGGCGTTTCCTGCTGAACTTCTAACGGATCTTTCCCTTCGACGTGGCCGAGAATGCGCTGAATGTACTGCTGAACGGTCTCCTGCATGGAATCCTCCGCGAAAGAATGGCAACTCTGGTTTGAATGTCCGAGCGGGGAAAAGGAAGCAGGAAATTTTCTGATTCGTGGTGACTCGGACGCGCCTTTGTCCGCGGTCGCCTAGCCGTTCTGGAGGCGCACAGAGAGACTTTAGATCGTCCCGTCCGTGGCAATCGCGGGGGTTGGTATAGCGGGCACGACCACCTGCAGCCGCTGGCGTGGGCAAGTTACGCCAATCTGCATATTTTCGAACTGGCGCATTACCGTCATCTGGGCCCGGCGCGCCTCAACCCTGGCGCAAGCTGCCTGCTGACGCGCGACCACGGCTTGCAATGAAGCCATCCGGCCCTGCACCCGAGCCATCGCGAACTCTGATCCGGAAAAACTCGGCGTCCGTCCCAGAGCAATTTGTGCCATCGCCAGAACGTGCCCAGCCCCATCCGCCAGTTGCTGAGTCGTCACCGACGAAATCTCCGAAAGGCACCCTTCGTATCTCTTGGCGAAGTGATTGCCCAGCACTAGAACCATCAACCCAACGGCGGCCCAATATAGCGTCTTTTCGGAGACCATCTTATTGCTCCTTGCTCGGTTATGGGGATTAGACGGGTGGCCCGGAAAATCGTTATCCGCTGTTATGTACGCTCTGCGAAGAGGAAAGGTTCCCAGATTCGAAATTTTATTCTGCAACCAAAGTCTTTAACTCAGAACAAGATAGGGGATTCCTGGCTCCGAGTTTTTCGAGGATCATGGGCCCGAGTTGCGACACGCTTCCGGCACCCAGGGTCAGAATCATGTCTCCATCACGCGCGTCTTCCACAACGTTTTCTGCCGCCTGCGCGAATGAGACGGCATATTTCGCGTCCCGGCCCCCGACGTTCTTCATGTTTGTCACCAGAGCCTCTGCCGTGATGCCCTCGATCGGCTTCTCGCTGGCCGGATAGATATCCACCACCGTCAAGTTGTCGGCATTCCCGAAGGCGGTCGCAAACTCATCCATCAGATCGCGGGTGCGGGTGAAGCGATGTGGCTGGAAGATGACATGGATCTTGCGAAACCCGCATTGCTTCGCCGCGGCCAGGGTGGCGCGAATTTCGGTGGGATGGTGTCCGTAATCATCGATGACGCTGACGCCCGCCGCCTTGCCGCGCAACTGAAACCGCCGATCGACACCACGAAAATTCTCGAGCGCCGTGCGGATCTGATCAGCAGGAATGTCGAGACCAATTCCCACTGCAATGGCCGCGGTAGCGTTGAGCACGTTGTGCGCCCCCGGCACATGCAACCGGAATTCCCCGAGATCCTGATTGTTGTACGTAACTCGAAAGCGACTGATCGGCTGATTCCCTTCGGCAATCGCGGCCGCTTCGACTGTGCGGATATGGAAGTCGGATCCACGGCGCGTTCCGTAGGTCACAGTTCTTCTCTGGATTTTCGGCAGCAATCGCCGCAAGTTCGCATCATCATTGCAAGCCACCACGATCCCGTAAAACGGGACGTGGTCCATGAAATCCAGAAAGGCCTGCTTCACGTCCCGCATGTTGCGATAGCAGTCCATGTGCTCGCGGTCGATGTTCGTCACAACGGAGAGAATCGGCGACAGCTTCAGGAACGAGCGGTCGCTTTCATCAGCTTCGGCGACCAGGTATTGCGACTTTCCTAACCGCGCATTCGAACCCAGGGCATCGACGCGGCCGCCAACCACGACGGTTGGATCGAGACCACCGCCTGCAAGCACCGCCGCTACCATGGATGTCGTCGTGGTCTTGCCATGCATTCCTGCGATCGCGATGCCGTATTTCAGGCGCATGAGTTCAGCCAGCATCTCCGCGCGCGGAATCACCGGAACGTGCATCGCCAGTGCTTGCTTGACCTCAGGGTTTTCGGCGGAGATGGCCGAACTGGTGACGACGACTTCGGCCTTGGCCACATTTTCGGCTCGATGCCCTTCGAAAATTTCGGCTCCCAGGCTCGCCAGTCGCTGCGTAATGCCGCTGCTCTTCAGATCGGAGCCGGAAACTTTGTAGCCGAGGTTCAGCAGCACTTCGGCAATGCCGCTCATGCCGATCCCGCCAATCCCCACGAAGTGAATCTTCTGAATCTTGGCAAACATAATTGTCTATTTCTGGAATCCGGACAACCGCGCCGCCACCTCCGCAATTTGCCTTGCCGCATCCGGATGCGAAAGCTTGCGCGCCGCCGCTCCCATACTCGCTAGCTTCGCCTGATCGGAGAACAGCGAAACGACCGCTTGAACCAACTTTTCTCGGCTCAGCCCAGATTGCTCAATCATCACCGCGGCACCGACCTTCTGCAGCGCTTCCGCATTTCGCTTCTGATGATCATCTGCGGCTCTGGGGAACGGTACGAAGATCGCCGGCTTCCCTGCCGCGGTTATCTCAGCGACTGTGCTGGCTCCCGAGCGGCAAATCAGCAGGGTCGCGCGGCGAAATGCCCCCGGCATATCATCGATGAAGCGGTGCACTTCGACCGATTCGCCCAACTTCGAATAGGCCGCCTTCGCGTCATTATAGTCAGCCTCGCCGGTCTGATGAATGATGCGCAAACCGGGCGCTCTCTCCAGCAAGTCGACAGCCGAGTCGATCACCACGCGGTTGATCGCTTGTGCACCTTGGCTGCCGCCGAAAACCAGCAGCGTCTTTCCGGCATTCTGGTTCGCGACTTGGAAGAAGGCCTCGCGAACCGGAACACCTGTGACTTCGCAATGGCGAAAATATTTTCCGGTGTCTTCAAAGTGGACCGCGGCCGCCGACACAAACGGAGCAACCACGCGGTTCGCAAATCCCGGGACAAAATTTGGCTCAAAGATGAGTGTGGGAATTCTGCGCAGGACCGCAGCCATCATGGCCGGACCAGAGGCGTATCCTCCTACTCCAATTACAACGTCTGGCCGGAATTCTGAAAGAAGGCCGCTGGCGTGCCAGACAGCTCGCGGCAGATCGAGCGAAGTCTTCAGGCGGGTAGCGAGGCTAACGTTCTTGAGCGCGCCAACTTTTACCAGGCGCAACTCGAAGCCAGCGGCGGGAACCAGACGATTTTCAATCCCGCGGCTCGTGCCGACAAACAGTACATCCGCGCCAAATTGTTTTTTCAGTTGTTGTGCAATGGCGAGCGCAGGGATGACATGACCACCGGTTCCGCCTCCCGCCAGAATGGCTCGCATGCAGTGACTATAAACCTGCTCTCAGCCCTCTCACTCCGCCTGTTTCGAAATATTCAACAGCACGCCGACACTGGCCAGCGCAAAAAACAATGACGACCCGCCATACGAGATGAACGGCAGCGGAATTCCTTTCGTCGGCATCAGCCCAAGCACCACACTGATATTGATAAACGCCTGCACCACGATCATGCAGGTGATTCCGACGGTCAGTAATCGCCCGAACACGTCCTGCGTCCTAAGCGCCGTGCGAATTCCTCGCCATAAGAAGATTGCAAAGAGCGCTACGATGACCAGCGATCCAACCAGCCCTAACTCCTCGGCCGTCACCGCAAAAATAAAATCTGTGTGCGGCTCAGGAAGGTAAAAAAGCTTCTGCTTCCCTTCCATAAGGCCGAGTCCCGTAATTCCGCCTGTGCTCACCGCGATCAGCGATTGAATAATGTGAAATCCGCGCCCTTGCGGATCGGAGTAAGGATCGAGAAATGCCAGAATTCGCGCTCGCCGATACGCGACGTGAAACACCAGAAAATAGAGCGGCAATAGGGACGCCAGAAATCCGTAGCCGAGGTATCGCATGTCCATCCCAGCGGTGAACAGAATGCATCCGGTAATCGCTGCACAGGTGATCGCGGTTCCAAGGTCGGGCTGAAATACGATCAGCCCGACAAAAACCAGAGTCGGCACCACCGCCGGCAAGATCGTATTCCGCCAATCGTCCATGGCGCGAATTCGGCTCTCGAGGAAATACGCCAGAAAGATGATCAGTGCCGGCTTCGCCATCTCGGACGGCTGGAATGAAAAAGGTCCCCAGTGAATCCAGCGATGCGTGTGATGCGATCGATCAAGGAAAAAGACCGATATCAGCATCAGCGTCGTCAGGCCGAGCACCGAAAACACTACCGCCGGGTGCTTATAGCGGTGGTAGTCGATCTTCATGGTCAGGACCATCAGCAGCAATCCGCCGGTGGCCCAACCCATCTGTCTCATCAGGAAGAAATATCCCGATCCGTAGCGCTCCTTGGCCATCACCGCCGATGCGCTGAAAACCATCACCAAACCTACAAAAATCAGCAGTAACGTGACCGTGAACAACCATCGATCGACACTGACGCGCTTGGCCATGAGGACGTTTTATTTCACCACGGAGATCTCCTGAGGATTCGCCAACTTAGCGCCAGCTGTTGACCGACTTGATTCTCAGGTGACTGCAGTAACCATCCGGCTCGCTGTCGTGGACTCTATCGTCGAATCTCGATCCCAATTAAGATTATTGCTAGCTTTTCTCGGCGATCTCCGCGACTCGGCGGTAAGAAGGGGTAAATATGGCCACGGTGAGTGCAGTTCCCAAATCTAAGATTTCTGGCGGCAGCTTCTTGCTTGAGGAGCGCCGGCCCGAGGAAGTCTTTACTCCAGAGGATTTTTCCGAGCAGCACCAACTGATTGGCCAAACCGCCGAGGAGTTTGCGCAAAAAGAGATCGTTCCAAATATTGAGAAGATTGAGCATAAGGACTTCTCCGTCACTCGCGACCTGCTGAAGAAAGCCGGCGACCTCGGCCTTAGTTCCGTCGAGATTCCCGAAGCTTACGGCGGCCTCGAAATGGATAAGGTCACCGCGGCAGTCATCGCCGACCACATCGCAAAGTACGCAGGGTTCGCGACCACGTGGGGCGGGCATACGGGCATCGGCACTTTGCCCATCGTTTACTTCGGCACCGAGGAACAAAAGAAGAAGTACCTGCCCCGTTTGGCTGCTGGTGAGATTGTCGGCGCCTACGCACTTTCCGAAGCCTCTTCCGGATCGGACGCTCTGAATTGCCGCGCTCGCGCCGAACTCTCCTCCGACGGGAAGCACTACACGCTAAACGGCGAGAAGATGTGGATCACCAACGCCGGCTTCGCCGATCTGTTTACAGTTTTCGCCAAAGTGGGCGGCGAGAAGTTCACCGCGTTTCTCGTGGAAAAGACCTTTCCCGGATTTTCGATCGGCGCCGAAGAACACAAAATGGGCATACGCGGCTCGTCCACCTGCCCTGTCATTCTCAACGATTGCAAAGTTCCTGCGGAGAACGTGCTCGGCGAGATCGGCAAAGGGCATGTCATCGCTTTCAACATCCTGAACGTCGGCCGTTTCAAACTCGGAGCGATGTGCGTCGGTGGGGCTCGCGTTGCAATCGAGAATGCGATTGCTTATGCAAAACAACGAAAAGCTTTCAAGAAAGTGATCGCCGATTTCGGCTTGGTACGCGAAAAGCTCGCCAATATGGCCAGCTTGATTTTTGTCGGTGAGTCGTTGGTCTATCGCACGGTCGGGATGATGGACGCTGCCCTTGCCGAAGTCGACAAATCCAGCGCCGAAGCAGCCAAGAACATTCGCAAGGCAATTGAGGAATACGCCGTCGAATGCTCGATCATTAAAGTCTGGGGCTCTGAAATGATCGACTACGTTGTCGATGAAACCGTCCAGATTTACGGCGGCTATGGATTCGTCGAGGAATACCCAGCCGAGCGGGCCTACCGTGATGCTCGCATTAACCGCATCTTTGAGGGCACAAACGAAATCAACCGGCTGATCATTACCGGATTTCTTTTGAAGCGCGCGATGTCCGGCCAGCTCCCTCTCATGCCCGCGATTAAAAAGCTGATGGATGAAGTCCTTTCCGGTCCATCGATGGGTGAAGAGCTGGAAGGTCCCCTAGCGGAAGAACGCAAACTGGTCGGCCAAGCGAAAAAGCTGGGCCTATTCGCGGCAGGAGCCGCAACTCAGAAATACATGCAGGGGCTCGAAGACCAGCAGGAAATCCTAGGGGCAATCGCCGACATGGTGATCGAAACCTACGCGATGGAGTCCGCCGTCCTTCGCGCCGAGAAAATTGCCGAGCGCAGCGGTGAGTCCGGAGCAGATCTGCCCATCGCGATGACTCGGGTTTATTTGTCGCAAGGGATGGAGAAGATCGAAGCTGCGGCTCGCAAAGTGATCGCCGCCGTGGCCGAAGGCGACATGCTTCGCACCCAATTAGCAATCTTGCGCCGGCTCGCGAAATACGAACCGTTCAATACGATCGAACTTCGCCAGCAGATCGCGCAAAAGATGATCGAACGTGGGAAGTACTCGATCGCTTGACATTCCGGACGATTAATGTCCTGCCGCTTGCCAGTTCTTCATCATGGCAAGGCATGCATCTTTCACGGAATTCCCCAGCTGGACCGATTGCCCCGAGGCGATGACCTCGCCGTCTCGATTCGAAACCGCCCAGCGGTTTCCTCTGCCGCCACCATGCTGCAGTAACAAGAGGTAGTCCGCCTTGTCTTTAATCATGTTTTCTGCGAAAGCCTGGCACTCTTTGCGATGCTGCAATTCCTGGTAAATCATCGCAACCTGCGGCTCTTTGCCATTGTGCGCTGAATCCACCACCACCTGCGACGAGTCTGGCGATCCCGGACTCGCCAACGCATTCGGCATCACATAAATAACGGGTCGCGCCGAGGAAGGTACATCGGCCGCATTTTTCATTTGATCGGAATGACTCTGTGCAAGCGAAAATGCAATTCCAAAAACAACTACTGCAACTGAAAGAAGTTGGCGATTCATCGACTTCCTCCGGCGCCGCGAGATCAGCGGCTTCTTATTACTTACCTACACAGAGCTTCGAAAGAGGAGATTTGGTTGGCTGCAGTCACAAAAGTAGCCAGCGTGACTATGCGGCTTTGTCAATGCGGCGAATCAAATCTTCCTGCTCTGCTTTGCTTTCGGCGCCGATCGTGAACGCGTCGAGCACGCCGAGCGACAAGGCGTACTTCAGGGCCTCGTCTTGTCTCGTGCGCAGATCTCCTTGCCCCAGAATTTTCATTCCGATGACGGCTTTCCCTTGAGTCTTCATCTCACGGAGAACACCGACGACCGTGGTGGGGTCTGCATCCATGTGCGAGCTGATCGGATTAATACGAGCCAGATCGACTTCGACCCATGACGACTTCGCCGCTGCTCGCAGCGCTTCGATGCTGTGACAAGAGCAACCATGAGCACGAATAACTCCCTTCTGCTTGGCCTCAGACAAAACATCCATCACACCTTTGTATCGCTCTGTCCAGTCGCCTTCGGTTAGGCAGTGCATGAGGCAGATATCGAGATGGTCCGTACCCAACTCGCGGCGGAAGCGGTCGAGATCAGCGCGAGCGGTCTTGGGGTCGCGCGCCCATGTCTTGGTCAGAACGGTCACGTTATCGCGAGGAACATGCTTCAGGGCTTCGGCCACATGCGGATGACTACCGTAGGTATCAGCGGCGTCGAAGAAACGCAGACCATGATCGTATCCATTCAGCAGCAGCTCTGAGAGACCTTTGATCCCAAGCGCAGTCTGATTGGAATGGTGGTCATAACCGATCGTCCCAGTTCCCATCGCCAAGCGGCTGGTCTTGATTCCAGTATTCCCTAGAGTCACCGTATCGGACGCACTGAACCGCTGCGGCAGAGGCGACGCGGCCCAGGCAGCGAGCGGCCCCGATGTCAACCAAGCGGCTCCGAACCCTTTCGCGGTATGAACGATGAAATCCCGACGCTTCATAACGGCTCCGGCTAAGCGCAAAGCACTTCTGCAATTATGGACTGCCGCGGAGCGGATTGGTTATCAGCGGTGGGAACGTGCAGCTCTGATTTCGATGATCAAGTTTTCCGCGCGGTCCAGCCAGAACCGTTTCGCGGCGGGAACCAGGGTCGTCGCACTGTATTCGGTCACTACGGCGGGGCCGCGCATCTTTCGCCCGCGAACCAGGGACTCGCGATCGTAAATGGTGGCTGCGACCTTTTTTCCATCGACCGCAACCGCTGCTTTTTGCGGCTTCACAGTCGTGCATTCACTATCGATCTTGCCGGACCGCTGCGATCGAATTCTGGCGCGCAATCGCAGAGTCACGATCTCGATGTCTCGATCGGTATAGCTGTATCCATAGCGCCGCTCGTGCTCGGCGCGGAAAGCGCGCAGCAGGTCGGCATCATAAGGAACATTCAACTCGTAGCCCTGCCCACGATACCGCGCGTCTACGCTCAAATGATTTTGGATTTTCCCGGCCCAGCCCTCGTTGCGGAATTCTTTCTCGGCTTGCCTCCGAAGCGACGCAAATTCTGCATCCAGCCGTTTGAAAGGAATTTTGTCAGCGACAGTCCAGACCACAGTTTTGGAATAATCCTTCACCACATCGCTGACCAGAATCCCGAATGCCGAAAGGCCTCCCGGCAGCGCGGGAATGATCACTGTTGGAATTCCTAGAGCGTCGGCCAAGGCGCACGCATGGAGTCCACCGGCACCGCCGAAAGCCACAAGCGCGAATTCTCGAGGATCGTAGCCACGCTCGATGGAGACCACGCGGATGGCTTTTTCCATCGTGGCATTCACCACCCGGATGATTCCCGATGCGATTCGCTCGATCGAAAGCTTCGAACCGGATTTTTTCAGCCACTCACCAAGTACTCTGCGCGTGCGCTCAAGGTCCGGAGTAAATCCGCCCCCCAGAAAGCGATCGGGCCGCAATCGGCCGAGAATCAAATTGGCATCGGTGACCGTCGGTTGAGTCCCGCGGCCGTAACAGATTGGCCCCGGATCAGCGCCCGCCGACTGCGGTCCTACTCGCAGGGCGCCTGCCGCATCAAACCGGGCGATCGATCCCCCGCCGGCACCCACTGTGTGAATGTCGAGCATCGGGACGCCAATCGGCAGGCCCGCAATTTCTGACTGGCTGCTCGGCTTGGCTTCTCGGTCAATCAGCGCAACATCGGTCGAAGTGCCTCCCATGTCGAACGAGATAATCCGATCCAATCCGCTGTGGCGCGCCATAGCTCCCGCTCCCACTACACCGCCCGCCGGCCCCGATAACACGGTTCGAACCGGCTGCCGAGCTGCTGTTTCTAGCGCAGTAATTCCGCCACTCGACTGCATGACAAAGAGGCTACTGCCCTGCTTGCTTGTCTCGGATTTCGAACTGCGCTGCAGCAATCGAGTCTCGAGATTACGCAAATATTTCTGCATCACCGGCTGCAGGTAGGCGTTCATGACAACGGTGCTGGTGCGCTCGTATTCGCGAAACTCGGGCAGAATCTCGTGCGAAAGCGACAGCGGCAGGCCAAGGCCTTCGAGAGCCTCCGCGACATTCTTTTCGTTTTGCGGGTTCGCAAAAGAGAACAGGAAGCAAAGTGCGATAGCTTCCGGCTCGCTCGCTCGAATGGCCGTAACCAGCTTCTGCAGTTCATCAGGAGATGGTTCCTGCAGAATCTGCCCTTCGGCCGAAGTTCTTTCGTCGACTCCGAATCGGAGATCACGATCGACGAGCGGTTCGATTCGATCGAAGAAAAAGTCGTACAGCTTCGGGCGTGCCTGACGCCCGATTTCGATCGCGTCCTCGAATCCGGCGGTCGTTACCAGGGCTACGCGCGCGCCTTGCCGCTGGAGCAATGTATTTGTGCCGACGGTTGTTCCGTGAAGAACGATTATGGGTCCCGTCGCGCCAATTTTTTTCAGCGCTCCGGCGATGGCTTTCGAGGGGTCATCGGGCGTTGAGAATACCTTGAGAATTCGGATCCGGCCCCGGTCGATCCAAATACAGTCCGTGAAAGTTCCGCCGGTGTCGATGGCAACGCGGATGGGTTCAACCGCTCGCGGCTTTCTCATGATCTCGGAAAGCTAGCCTACCACTTGGCGGCGAGTGAGGGGTGGGTTCGGCGCGAACCTCGCTAAGTTTGCGGTTTCCACCTGAGCACCGGCTTCCTTGCGGCGGCAACTTCGTCCAGCCTGGAAACTCGCGTGGTGTGGGGGGCGTTTAGCGCAATCTGCGGATCTTCTTCGACTTCCTGGGCAATTGAGCGCATGGCATCGATGAACAAATCCATTTCTTCTTTCGACTCACTCTCGGTCGGCTCGATCATCAGCGCGCCGGGCACAATCAGCGGGAATGCAGTCGTGTAAGGATGGAAGCCGTAATCGATCAGGCGTTTGGCGATATCCATCGTACGCACGCCTTTCTTGGCCTGCAGCTTGTCACTGAAAATCACTTCATGCATGCTAGGCGTCGAATACGGCAGATCGTAAACACCTTCAAGACCTTTTCGAATGTAGTTGGCATTCAGGACGGCATCTTCGGTGGTCTGTCGCAACCCGTCCGGCCCATTCGCAAACGTGTACGCGAGCGCGCGAACAAACATTCCAAAGTTGCCGTAAAACGACCGCACCCGGCCAACTGACTGCGGACGATCATAGTCAAAACCCAGCGTTCCGTCGGCCTTGGTGATCAGCACCGGTGTCGGCAGGTACGGCTCGAGAAATTTCTTAACGGCAACCGGCCCGCTTCCCGGGCCTCCGCCTCCATGCGGCGTTGAAAACGTTTTGTGCAGATTCAGGTGCATGACATCGACGCCAAAGTCGCCCGGACGCACTTTGCCGACCAGGGCATTCATGTTGGCGCCATCCATATAAAGGAGGCCGCCCTTGGCGTGCATGATGTCGGCGATCTTGTGAATCTCCTGCTCGAACACACCCAAGGTATTGGGATTAGTCAACATCAGAGCCGCGACATCCTCATTCATCTGCGCAGCCAAGGCGCTAACGTCAACCCTACCCTGACTATTCGACTTCAGATTTTCCACCGCATAACCGACCGTCGCCGCGGTGGCTGGATTCGTTCCATGCGCCGAATCTGGAATCAGAATCTTTTTTCGCGGATGCCCCTTCGAATGATGATGAGCCCGCACCATCAGCAATCCGGTCAGTTCGCCATGCGCTCCGGCAGCCGGTTGCAGAGTGATCGCCTCCATGCCGGTGATTTCGATCAGGCACTCGCTGAGCAATTTGAGAATCCGCAACGCGCCTTGCGAAGCTTTTTCCGGCTGATACGGATGCGCATTCGCCAGACCCTCCAGTCGTGAAACAACTTCGTTCACGCGCGGGTTGTACTTCATCGTGCACGAGCCCAATGGATACATCCCCAGGTCAATTGCGTAATTCCACGTGGAAAGCCGGGTAAAGTGGCGAATGATTTCGATTTCGCTCACTTCCGGCATATTCCCCAGATCTTTTCGTTCTGCCGCGCCCAGCAATTTCTTCGTGTCGACTTCGGGAACATCGAGCGGCGGCAGCTTCCAGGCGGCTTTTCCCGCAGAAGACTTTTCAAAAATCAGGCCTTCATTCTGATTCACATGGCGGGTGGCTTTGGGAGTCGTGTGGCTCATCGCGTCACCTCTTCCACGTCCGCCTCGGGCGTCGATTCACTCTCCGCAATCATTCCAGTAACCGTATCGATGCTCGTCCGGTTCGTCATCTCCGTGCAACACCACAGGGCTGCGTTGCCGAGCTCGGGGTAGAACTTCTTCAGCGGCAATCCGCCAACAATCTTGTGACCCAGAATTCTGCCGTTGATCGCGTACGGATCTTCGCTGGTCTGCACGACGAATTCATTGAAGCGCGGCGCGCCCTGGAATAGAACCTTGGCGTGCTTGCCAAATTGCTCCGTGGCGTAGGCCGCCTTCGCCAAATTCTGCTTTGCCAACTCCCGCAGGCCAACCTTGCCATACACGGTCATGAAGATGTTGACCATCAGGGCGACCAACGCCTGGTTGGTGCAGATATTCGAAGTCGCTTTCTCGCGCCGGATGTGCTGCTCACGAGTCGCCAGCGTCAGCACAAACCCGCGCTTGCCATTGCGATCGACGGTTTGCCCCACCAGCCGGCCCGGCATCTGCCGCACATACTGTTCGCGAGTGGCAATCACTCCGCAATAGGGGCCGCCAAATCCCAACGGAACGCCGAAGGATTGAGCTTCCATCGCGATGATGTCCGCTTGCCTTGGCGGCTCAACAATTCCCAGCGAGAGCGCCTCCGAAATCGAAACTACCAGCAGCGCCCCCTGTTTATGGGCCATGTCGGCAATCGCGGCCACATCTTCGATCGTTCCGAAGAAATTCGGCGATTGAATCAGCACACAGGCCGTTTGTGGCGTGATTGCCTGCTCCAACTTCTTCTGGTCCACGCGGCCGTTCTGACCGTAGCCAACGGTCGTGAGCGGCATGTCTTGATGAACGGCATAGGTCGCGAGCACTTCCCGGTATTCCGGATGAACGCTCTGCGCAATGACGACCGAGTGCTTTCCGGTCAACCGCGTCGCCATCATCACAGCCTCGGTCGCGGCAGTCGAGCCGTCGTACATGCTGGCGTTGGCGACTTCCATGCCGGTGAGCTCGCAGATCATTGTCTGGAATTCGAAGATCGACTGCAGCGTGCCCTGCGAAACTTCCGCTTGATAGGGTGTGTAGGCGGTGAGGAATTCGCCGCGGGAAATCAAGGCATCAATAATGACGGGCCGGTAGTGGTAGTAGGCTCCCGCGCCGAGGAACGTTGTGTATCCGTCGCCATTCTCGCGCGAGCGCTCGCGAAACCAGTCCACGATTTCCGATTCCGCCATCTGCCGCGGAACCTTTAAATCACGGTTCAGACGGTATTCTGCGGGGATCGAATCAAAAAGATCATCGATGGATCGGGCGCCGATCGCCTTGAGCAGCGCTTCCCGATCCGCCGGAGATTTGGGCAAATAACGCATAGGAAATTTATTAGATGAAGTCAGACACGAATTTGATCTTTGCGGGCACAGCCAAGCCGGGGGTGCTCAGTGTCCGCCCTCCTCGGCGACGAATTTCTCGTAATCAGCCGCTGACAACAACGAGTTTAATTCGGATGGGTTCTTCAACGCGACCTTGATCATCCAGGCGCTGTGCGCGTCTTTATTAATTTTTTCCGGGGCGGTCGCCAGTTCTCCGTTCACTTCCGTGACACTTCCCGTAACTGGGGCGTAAATGTCCGAGACCGCCTTCACCGATTCAACACTGCCGAGCGTCTTCCCCGCTGTGATCTCTGACCCAACCTTCGGTAAATCGACGAACACGATGTCTCCCAGCGATTCCTGGGCATAATTCGTGATCCCAATCGTTGCGCTGTTCCCGTTCGCTTTCACCCACTCGTGTTCTTTGGTGTACTTGAAATCGCTGGGATATGCCATTTCTCTTCGCTCCTGGCTGCACGAGAATTCCGCGTCTCGGCGCCTCTGTAGTTATGTCTTTTTCGGTCTCTTGTAAAAAGGCGTAGGCACCACCTTCGCCTGCACTCCCTGGCCACGAATTTCGACCTTGACCGTTGACCCAAGATTCGAAAACTCCGGCGGCACGTACGCGAGCGCGACGTTCTTCTTCAAAAACGGCGCATAGGATCCGCTGGTGACGTAGCCGATCTCGCGGCCACCGTCGTCCAGAACCTTGTAGCCATCGCGCGCGATGCCTCGCTCGACCATTTCCAATCCAACCAAGGTCTTCTTTAATCCCGCGGCTTTAGATTTCTCCAATGCCTCGCGGCCGACGAACTCCGGCTTGTCCATTTTGCAGAAGCGATCGAGCCCGGCTTCCCAAACGTTGATCGTATCGGAAATTTCATGGCCATAGAGCGGCAGCTTGCCCTCGAGGCGAAGCGTGTTTCGCGCACCCAGCCCGCATGGCACAACCCCGAACTCCTTGCCGGCCTTCAACACTTCATTCCACACCATCGCGCTGGTTTTCTCATCGGCTGGAACGTAGATTTCGAATCCGTCCTCGGCGGTATAACCGGTACGGGCGATGAGAATGCTCTTCAGCCCGCAAACAGCGCCGTGGGTAACCCAGTAAAACTTCACCGCCGACAGGTTCGCGTCCGTCAGCTTTTGTAACAGGTCCACGCCTTTCGGACCCTGGATCGCGATCTGCGTGAAATCATCAGAAAGATTTTCGACCTTGCAGTTGAACTGGCGCGTGTTGTCGCGCACCCAGTTGAAATCTTTCTCGCGCGTGCCGGCGTTGATCACCAAGAGATAGTCGTCTTGCCCCAGGCGGTGAACAATCACATCATCAACGAACGTCCCCTGCGGATAGAGCAGCGCCGAATACTGCGCCTGCCCGATCGCGAGCTTGGACGCATCGTTCATCGAGATGTGTTGGACCGCGGCGAGCGCCTCCGGCCCATGCAACCGGATGTCGCCCATGTGGCTGACATCGAAGATGCCGACCCCGTTGCGAACGGCATTGTGCTCGGCAATAATTCCGCCAGCCGAGGGGTACTCGACGGGCATATCCCAGCCATTGAAATCGACCATTTTCGCGCCCATGGCGCGATGCACGGCATTCAGCGCCGTTTTGCGGGTAGCCGGTGTGGTGGTTTCAACTGCGGACAATTTCTCCTCAATCAGGCAGGGCTGGGCTGCCAACGGCAAGACATTTACCGTAACATGCAGGCCGCGAAGGCAGCAAGAAGCGGGGAGTCAGGACTCAGTTCTAGTCTGTGGCTGAAGCTGAATGCTGAATGCTGCCCGCTGTCTCCTGCCTGCTTTCGCGTTACTCCCGTCACTTTCACTGAAAACGGGCCCGCGCTAGGCTTTTGGCATGTCCACGACAACCAAAAGCAAAATCCGATGCGCGCAGTGCGAAGCTCCGGAAGATCGATGCGAATGCGAAAAGTTTTGCGTGCTTTGCCAGTCGCAGCTGGACGTCCGCCTATGCCATGACGGACTTTATTATTGCGAGCCCTGCCGCGAAGCCTGCGAATACAAGGTCGCCAACTAAATCACCACCGCTTCCTTATATTCCCCGAACACTTTTCTCAGCGTGTCGGCGATCTCGCCTACGGTCGCATAGGCCTCCACCGCTCCAAGAATGTGCGGCATCAGGTTGCCATCCGACCGGGCGGCCTCTTCAACTTTCTTCAAGGAATCTTTCCAAGGCTGAGGATCGCGTTGAGCGCGAAGGGCGCGAACTCGCTCCACTTGCTGACGTTCGAGCGACTCATCAATATGCAGGATGGGAATCGGCTTCTCTTCTTCGATCGTGAAGCGATTCACCCCGACCACGGTAGCTTCCCCGCGATCGACCTGCTGCTGATATTCGTAGGCGGCGTTCTGGATTTCCTGCTGCACGAATCCCCGTTCGATAGCCCTCAACATCCCGCCGAGAGCTTCGATCTTCTCAAGATATCCATTGGCGTGCTGTTCGATTTCGTTAGTCAGGCTCTCGATGTAATACGAACCTGCCAGCGGATCGATCGTCTGGGGCGCTCCGGATTCATACGCGATGATCTGCTGCGTCCGCAATGCGGTGCGCGCAGCCTGCTCGGTCGGCAGCGCCAGCGCTTCGTCATAAGAATTCGTGTGCAGCGACTGCGTTCCACCCAGCACAGCCGACAGCGCCTGCAACGCGGTGCGGACAATGTTGTTCTCGGGCTGCTGAGCGGTAAGCGAAGAACCGGCTGTCTGAGTATGAAAACGCAGCATCCAGGATCGCGGACTCTTGGCCTTGAACTGCGCTTTCATGATGTGCGCCCACATGCGGCGCGCGGCGCGGTACTTCGCGACTTCTTCGAGGAAGTTGCTGTGCGCGTTGAAGAAAAATGAAAGCCGCGGAGCGAACTTGTCCACATCAAGTCCGGCATCGATCGCGGCTCGAACATACGCGATGCCATTGGCCAGCGTGAATGCGACTTCCTGCACCGCCGTCGATCCAGCCTCGCGCATGTGATAGCCGGAGATGGAAATCGTGTTCCAGTCGGGAACGTTTTCGTTCGTCCAGGCGAACATGTCGGTGATGATGCGCATCGCCTGCGAAATCGGGAAGATGTAAGTACCCCGTGCGATGTACTCCTTGAGCACATCATTCTGCACGGTACCGGAGAGTTTGCGAACCTCGGCACCCTGACGGCGAGCCACCGCAACATACAAGGCCAGCAGGATCGAAGCCGTAGCATTGATGGTCATCGATGTGGAAATCCTGGTCAGATCGATGCCATCGAACAGGCGCTGCATGTCTTCGATTGAGTCGATCGCCACACCAACCTTGCCGACCTCGCCGAGCGAGAGCGCATTGTCCGAATCCAGACCTATCTGCGTCGGCAGATCGAATGCCACCGACAACCCGGTCGTGCCGTTGGCCAGCAGGTACTTGTAGCGCTTATTCGATTCCTCGGCATTGCCCATGCCGGCGTACTGCCGCATCGTCCAGAGCCGTCCGCGATACATCGTTGACTGGACGCCGCGAGTGAACGGATATTCGCCGGGGTAGCCGACCTGGGGATCGTACGACCAGCCCTCGAGATCGGCAGGAGTGTAAAGAGGATGGACCGGGATGTGAGAAGAAGTCTCGGGGTTCGGCGGAGCGGTTTTTACTTTGTCTGCCACAACAGCTTTCCGAAACGATTCTGCCCGCAGAAGATGCGCAGGAACACGGGTTTACCGCTTCTTGCGAATTCGCCAAAAGGAACTCAGTCCAAACCAACCGAAGAGAACCGTAAAACCACCGGCTACAAGCGTACGGCCGGGGGTCGCACCGGCATGATACTTGGCGTACTCACGAAAGAAGGCCAGCAGGCCAATTCCCGCTAAAGACAAGAAAACAAAACCTGTCACTTCCAGCCAAAGCTGTCCGAGAACCCGTCCCAGGTGGCTGGCCGTGGTCTTGGCGGCCTGCATAACGGCGCCAAATGTCCGGGTTCTTCTTACCTGATTACTCGCAACCCGGGCCACAATCCCCAGTTTGCGGGCAGTCGAAACGTTAACCATGATCGTCCGTGATTTTATCAACTTTCGGCATTACAATGATTCGGCGCGATGAGTTCCGTCACGAGCCATTGTGACCTGCAACCGCATCTAATGGTGTAGGACAGAAACAAGGGGGGTCTGTGGACCAGCAACTGAAACAACTGATGAAGGAACTGGGCGAGGCGATCAACGAATCTTTGGCAGATTCGGACCAGATTGCCGAGGTCGTTTCCCGAATCAAAGATGGCGGGTACGACATCTTTCTTGTGCTGGAAGCCACAATCGGAGTCAGCAAGCCAGGCGAAAAGACTAACGACAAGACCTCTTTAGTAACCACGCTGACCAGCAATCCTGAGTTCAAGGTCAACGATCAGGACGTCAAGTTTCTGAAGTCTCTCCGGATCAAGATCGAAGACGACGCGGCCTAGGAGATGCCGCAAAATCTACTTACTTCCGAGTTCCTGAAGCGCCACGCTCTTCTCCCCGGACCCATACGCTGAAATCAGAACTATGCGGCAGTTTTGCGTCCACCACCCGGCTGCTGCGCGTCCGACTTCATGACTTCGCTAAGAGCGCGCTTCCCGGCCTGTTCGGCACCTTCCCGGGTCGGCACATCTCCCGACGAGAGTACCTGCTCCACCGGCCGAACCCGGTACAACTTATATCGCCACCCGGCTCTGATCAAGGTAGCCGGGTCGAGCACCTGCTCCACTTCGTAGGCATAGTTCCCTTCATAAATACGCATAAGGCCCTCGCATATGAATTGGATGCGGCAAGGCCCGAGACTTCGACTGTGATTATCTGTTGCTATTTTGGGCGCGTGATTGCTCCCTCCGAGGCGGAGGAAACCAGGGCTGCATACTTGGCAAAGACTCCGCTGGCATACCGAGGCGCAGACGCCTTCCACTCTGCCAGCCGCTGTTTGAGAACCGAGTCACTGATCTCGATTTCAGCAACCCGCTTCGTGATGTCGATGTGAATTGTGTCCCCTTCGCGAACTGCGGCAATCGGCCCGCGAAGCGCAGCTTCGGGTGCAACGTGCCCCAGCATCAATCCACGAGTGGCTCCGCTGAAACGGCCATCCGTGATCAGCGCAACGGACTCTCCCAGACCTTCCCCGACAATTGCGCCTGTCACGCTGAGCATCTCGCGCATGCCAGGACCTCCCTTCGGACCCTCGTTCCGGATGACGACAACATCTCCGGCGTGAATCTGTTTCGAAGTCACCGCTTTCATGGCATCCTCTTCGCAATCGAAGACGCGGGCCGGACCGCGATGGCTCAAACGTTCATGGCCGCTGATCTTGGCAACGCATCCATCGGGCGCGAGATTACCGTGGAGGATCACGAGCCCACCGGTTTTTTTCAATGGTTTATCGATGGATGCAATCACCTGCTGGCCGGGCTGTTCCACGGCATTCGCACTCTCTTCGCAAAGTTTGCGGCCAGTCACCGTCAGGGCATCTCCGTGAAGATTCTTGATCAGACGCTGGGCTAGAAGTTTGATTCCGCCGGCACGATGCATGTCCGCCGCGACAAAGCGTCCGGCAGGTTTAAGGTCGGCGATCAGCGGAGTCCGCTGGCTGATTGTGTGTAAGTCGTCGATGTGGAGCGGTACGCCAGTTTCGCGCGCTAAGGCGAGAAGGTGAAGCACGGCGTTGGTCGAGCCGCCCGTAGCGGCAACGGCGGCAATCGCGTTCTCAAACGCGGGACGCGTAAGAATTTGTTTGGCAGTAATTCCCTGTTGCAGGAGATTCAGAACAATTTTTCCGCAATCGAACGCGATCTGATCCTTTGCCGGGTCCATCGCGGGAACGCTGTTGAAACCCATCGGGGAAAGGCCGATCACTTCCATCACCGTCGACATCGTATTTGCGGTGTACTGCCCACCGCAGGCACCGGCGCCGGGACAGGCTACATTCTCAAGTTCGTTGAGCTCCGCGTCGCTCATTTTTCCCGCAGCGTTCGCACCGACGGCTTCAAAAACATCCTGAAGGGTTACGTCTTTGCCGCGATAACTTCCGGCGGCGATTGTGCCTCCGTAGAGCACGAGCCCGGGAATATCGAGGCGAGCCAGCGCCATTGCGGCGGCGGGAATTGTCTTATCGCAGCCAACGACGCAAACCACGGCGTCGAAAAGCTGGCCCCGACAAACGAGTTCGATCGAGTCCGCAATAATTTCGCGGCTCACGAGCGAGGCGCGCATCCCTTCCGTACCCATGGTCTCGCCATCGGAAATGGCAATGGTGTTGAACTCCATCGGCGTTCCGCCGGCCTCGCGGATACCGTCTTTCACCTTGGCGGCGAGCCGGCGCAGATGAATATTGCAGGGCATGGTTTCGATCCAGGTGTTGGCAACGCCGATGAGCGGTTTGCGAAGATCGCTGTCGGTGAAACCGACGCCCTTGAACATGGCCCGCGATCCGGCCCGGTCTCGCCCGTCCGTGATGGCATGGCTGCGGTGTTTGAGATTCATGATGAGTAGAGATTAGAACATAATCGCGGAGGCCCGGACGCCCTCATCCGGGCGCATCTCGCAAAAAAGGATTATGCGCTCGCCGATTGCGCCGCGGGGATTCCGGCGTTTACTGCTTGCGCCGCGGGGATTCCGGCGTTTACTGCGGGATACGCCGGCGCCGTCCAGCTTGGCTTCGGCCGCATATTCAGCCGTCCGCCGGCACGAACCTCAGTCACGTCGACAATGGCGTTCCAGTCGCGGCGAAGTTGTCCAATCTGTTTGGGGGTGAGATCAAGAAGCAGAGTCACGGTGTGGCTGTGCGATGAGGGCGTCGCTTGCACGAATGGCATCTCGATACCACGCCTCGAAACAGCATTCAGGATCCGCATAAGCGTGCCTTGCGTGTTGCGGTAGCGAATTCCGAGAACCTGCATGTCGATCTCCTTTTTTGGCGGGCGAGGCGCCCGCCCCACACAAAGCTATTCTTCGAACACCATCTCTGAGAGTGAGGCTCCGGCCGGCACCATCGGATAAACATTCGCCGCTGGATGGCAGTCGAAGACCAGCAACTCCGGTTCGGGCGAACGCAAAAAACGATCCAGCAACCCTGAAGTCGCGTTGCTTACCGGAAACTCCCGCACGGCGTCTTCGTCTAATCGGTCGCCATAAATGCGATAGGCGCGGGCAATCTCGACAAAATCCGGGTTGTCGCTGAGATCAGTTTCCGCATAGTTCTTCTGATAAAAAAGCTGCTGCCATTGGCGAACCATGCCGAGGTACTTGTTGTCGATCACGACCATCTTGATCGGCAGACGCAGCCGCCGCACGGTCGCCAACTCCTGAATATTGATTTGGAAGCCACCATCGCCCGAAACGCACAGAACCGTGGTCTGCGGATGTGCCAGTTGAACGCCGACCGCCGCCGGCAAAGCGAAGCCCATCGCACCCAGGCCTCCGGAAGTCATGAATCCTGAAGGTGTAGAACCACGATAACGTTGCGCCGCCCACATCTGGTGCTGACCGACGTCGGCTACGATGACGCTGTTTTCTGGCAACCGGCCGAAGAGCTCGTCGAGAAATCGAACGGTTGGCTGCGACAACCCCCGCGGATCGGGTTCGGCGCGATCCGAGCTGCAGGCGATCGAATTCCAGCGACTCCAGTTTGGCAACAACACCCGGCTTGCCGCCTGATGAAACGCAGGGATCGTTTCCGCAAGGTTTCCAACCACGGGTAAATCGCAGGTGCGGACGCGATCCAGTTGTGCAGGGTCAATCTCAAAGTGAACGATGCGGGCATGCGGAGCAAAACGAGTGGGCTCGCCGCTGACGCGATCATCGAGCCGCGCTCCGAACACCAGCAGCAGATCGGTTTCATGCAGCGCCAGGTTGGCCGCTCGCGTACCGTGCATGCCTACCATTCCCAGGTAGTAAGGAGCTTCAGGCGGAACCGCTCCGAGACCGTGCAACGTGGCAAAAGCTGGAATGCGCAAATACTCGAGAAGCTGCCGAAGATCGTCGGTAGCACCCGCCAGCTTCACACCCGCCCCGACGAGCACCACGGGACGCTTGGCGCTTTCGAGCAACGCTATCAGAGTTTCCGCCCATTCCTCGTTCGATTGGACCTCTGCGCGATTCGGATGAAACTTCACCGGCCCGGCAAATTCCATCTTCCCTTTCAGCGCGTCGGTTGCGATATCAATAACGACTGGGCCAGGGCGCCCGCTGCGCGCCCAATGAAAACCTTCAGAAATCACAGCTGGAATTTCTTCGATGGATCGAACCAATCGACTCCATTTTGTAAGCGACAGAGTTAATCCGAAAACATCGGTTTCCTGAAACGCATCGGTTCCAATCAGGGCGCTGCGAACCTGGCCAGTGATGCAGACAAGAGGAACGGAGTCCATTTTGGCGTCGGCAATCCCGGTAACAAGGTTGGTTGCGCCGGGCCCGCTGGTCGCAATGGCTACACCGACTTTTCCCGTCGAACGCGCATAACCCTCGGCGGCGAAAACTGCCCCCTGCTCGTGGCGCGTGAGAACGTGGCGGATTCCGCTGTCCTGGAGCGCGTCATACAACGGCATGATCGCGCCGCCCGGGTAGCCGAACGCCAAGTCCACTCCCTCCCCGCGCAAGCAGCGGAGAACGATTTCGGCTCCTTTAAGCATTCACGGCCTTGGCTTCAGCGCATTCGCCGAGCTCAACCTTCTTCTTCGGCTGCTTCTGCGCTTCTTTCGGAAGCCATGACATCATGCCGCGGAGCCGCGCGCCCACGGCTTCAATGGATTGTTGTTTCTCGTGCTCACGCAACGCGGCGAACTTCTTCCCGCCGGTTTGATTTTCTGCGATCCACTCCCGGGCAAAGCTGCCGTCCTGAATGCGAGCCAGAATTTCCTTCATTGCCGTCCGCGTCGAATCGCCGACAACCTGGTTGCCGCGAGTAAGGTCCCCGTACTCTGCGGTATTCGAAATCGAATCACGCATGCAGCTGAGGCCGCCTTCATAGATCAGGTCGACAATCAGCTTCATTTCATGCAGGCACTCGAAATAAGCGACTTCCGGCTGATACCCGGCGTCCACCAGCGTTTCGTAGCCTTTCTTGATCAGCGAAGTCAGGCCACCGCACAGGACCGCTTGCTCGCCAAAAAGGTCGCTCTCGGTTTCTTCCTGGAAAGTGGTTTGCAGAACACCCGCGCGAGTCGACCCGATGCCGTAGGCATAGCCGAGCGCGTACTCGTGCGCGCGGCCGCTCGCGTCCTGGTGAACGGCTAGCAGCGAAGGCACGCCGCGACCTTCGGTATAGACCCGGCGCACCAGATGCCCCGGACTTTTCGGCGCAATCATGACCACGTCCACTCCGGCAGGGGGCGTGATGGTCTTGAAATGAATGCTGAAGCCGTGCGACACGCCGAGAATTTTTCCTTTGGTCAGATAGGGCCGGATCGCAGCCTCGTAGAGCGTGTGCTGTGTCTCGTCCGGCGTCAGGATCTGAATCCAGTCGGCGCGCTTGGCAGCCTCAGCGGGAGCGAACACCCGAAAACCATCCGTCAAGGCTCGCTGCGCGCTGGGACGGTTCGCGTCTAACCCGATAATCACTTTGTAGCCGCTGTCGCGGAGGTTCTGCGCTTGGGCGTGTCCCTGGCTGCCATAGCCGAGAACCGCGATCGTCTTGTTCTTCAATGCGGATGGATTGGCATCGTGCTCGTAAAAAATGGTGGCCATAGCGCCTCCAGGTTAACGGTACATACCGACCGGTCGGTATGTTGCACGATCCTACCGATCCACCATAGTCATGTCAAGGAAAAGTTTTGGTCTGAGGCTATCGAGGTAGTGAATTCGTTTAGAAACCTCAGGCCAGTTCGAGAATTTTCCGGCGCCTTAGTTCATGGCGCCGAACCCATGCTTGGTCTTGCATACCTTGCAATATTTCGCAGGCTCAGTGTTGTCCACGTTGTGGCAAACCGGCTTGATGGTACGCAGATAAGCAAAGATCGCCTTCAGATCATCGTCCGACAGGTTTCGGAAGTACGCCCACGGCATGATGTTCGAGAGCGGTCGCGTTTTGAAACCTCCATTGCGGATGACGTCGAGAAACATGGCTTCGTTGAAATAGGAAATCCCAGAAGCATCCGGGGTCAGGTTCAGCGCATTGACCGTCAGGAGCTTCGTTCCTCCCTCCCAATTGCCAACGAGGGGCGCGCCCCCGGCGAGATACATCCCGGGAATCGGATTTCCCTTTTCGTCCGTGGGTGTGTGGCAACCGTCGCAGTGCCCGGCGCCCACCAGGTACTCGCCATACTTCACCCGGTCCGAATGATCCGGATCCGGGACGTGCTCCAGCGGAGGCAGGGGCTGGAACGCCTGCTTAAGTTGCTCGGTCAAGTGAGTCTTGGGACGCTTGATGTGCACCGGGGCCACCGACCGTTCGTAAACGATCACTGCTGCCAAGTCCTCATCCGACAATTGGCGAAAATAGTAGTAGGGCATCAGCGGATACAGGGTGCGGCCATCGTGTCCGATCCCTTGCCGGAGCGCGCGTACAAAATCGGCGTCCTTCCAGGTGCCGGCGCCATACTCCCGATCCGGCGAGATATTCGGCGCAACCACAAGGTTCGGCTTCGGAAGATCCAGTTCTACGTTCGGGAACACGAAGCCCCCCAGCTTCTTGCCGGCAACTACTTCGATTGGGCGTTTGGAAAAATCATTCTCCGAGTGGCACAGCGGGCACTGCAAGAGCCCTTCCACCAAATACTTTCCGCGTGCCATCCGCTCCGGCGTGCGCGGAATCGGTTCCGTGTCGAGCACCGATTGGACTGCGAGCGTCTCGGCCTGCTTTGCAGCTAGAGATCCGATCCCCAGAAACATTAGTCCCACGGCTACAACCGCCATTGCTACGCGATTCCCAGCATTCCCTAGACTCTTCACAGTGTCCCTCGAATGGAGATTTCACTCCCGAAAGCCCGTGCAGCACTGCACACGAATCCCGGCTCTGCCCTTCAACACCTGTTCACGAAAACAACTGAACTTACGCTTTGCGGGGGGCAAAGCTCACAGAAAAGAGCCAATTAGGGGGGATCGTCAGCTCAAGACGACGATGCGCATGTTACCCCCGGTCGGAATCCGAGGTCAAGAAAATTACGGGGTTGGCGATGGATGTACAACGCGCAAACTCTTCCGTTAAGCGCCACTTTTTTGACGGCTCTGCTCTCTTTATGGCGACGCGATAGCGATTTATGAGCGCAAAGGGATATCGCGTCCGGGACTATAATTGCCCGCGGTTTAGTACCGCCAACGATGGGGGCATTCATGCCAGTTAAGCAGGGCAGTCTTGAGTTGTTGCAGCATCCCACATCCAAACAGCTCTTAGAATCCACAATTCCCGCCCGCCTAGCCTATGTCTGGACGGATGGCACTCCTAGAGTTGTTCCCATCTGGTTCCATTGGAACGGGCGAGAATTCGCGCTGGGAAGCCCTTCGAAAGCTCCGAAGCTGAAGGCTCTCGCCAGGAATCCAAAAGTGGCGCTCACGATCGACGACAACAATTTCCCGCATAAAGTCTTGCTAGTGCGCGGTACGGCTAGCCTGCAGCCCGTGAATGGGATCGTTCCTGAATATGCGATTGCCGCGGAGCGCTATTTCGGAACCCAGCAAGGAAAAGCATGGGTGACTCAGCTTGCCTCCATGATTCAGGGCATGGTGCGAATCACGATAACGCCGGAATGGGTCGGGCTTCTGGATTTTCAGACGCGTTTCCCCAGTGCCCTGCCGCTGTAGGTCACGACGCGATTGCTAGGCTGCAAGCAAAATCTTCGCAATCTCATCGGGACGTTCGACATGGCAGTCATGGCCGGTTTCCACTTCGGCGACATTCCAGCCGGACGCACGAGCTTTCTCTGCGAATGGCTGGAAAAATGGCCTCGCCGGATATCGTTGCGCAACACAGGCCACGAAAGTGGCCGGAATGGTGGCCTTGCGATTTGCGGGAAGAGAAAGCGGCTCCTCAAAGCAGCGCAGACTAAAATCACACAGCCTCGCTCTTACGAAATCACGCGCCTCACCCGGCTCCAGACCCCAGAGGTCGAGCTGGCTCTCTCCCCCGGGCAGCCGCCAACCAGCTCCCTGCATTTGCGCAATATCGCGAAAATGGGCGCCAATCTCCGGTGGAAGCAAGTCCAGTACACTCTGCCCATCGTCGGGAATGAACGCATCTAGAAAAATCAAGTGCTGTACTTTGGATGGATGGGCCTCTGCCACGCCACTGATGATCATGCCTGCGTAACTGTGGCCTGCAAGGACTACTTGTGGGAGCGTCGACAACTCGCGCGAAACATCTTCCACATGTTGTTGCAGAGTAGTTTCGGGGGATAGACGGCTTTGGTCAGTGCCGAGCCCGCTAAGGACAGGCGTAATCACCGTGTGGCCCTGCTTCTCTAGCAAGGGTCTTAACAGGTCCCACGTACCGGCGGACTGCCAAGCACCGTGCACAAGGAGGAACGTCGACATTCGCGAGAGTTTATCAGGTTCGACGGTTTAGCTAGTTCTAACTCGTAGCCATCAGGCGCTTCGTTCCGAAACACGTCCGGACAACCGAATGGGAGAATAGAATGGCGATACAATCGCCCGCATGCACCAACTTTCAACTGGAAGGGAACACGTTTCATGAAGGCCACGAAGCAACTTTTGATGGCTTGCTTGGTCGCGGGAATCTTCGTGGCCGGTTGGCGCACCTTGGCGGCAGTTCCGGCTAACATTTCAGACGGTTTGGCGACTCGCCCCGACAAGCCGGGGACGAAGACCGCGAATTCTTGGGATCCGAAGGCTGCGGCCGCCTACTTAGACCAACGGCAAGCGTGGTGGATGGACTGGCCCAAATCCCAGCGAGACCACGAAACCTTTTGCGTGTCGTGCCACACCGCGGTTCCGTATGCTCTTTCGCGTTCCGCTCTTCGGACGAAACTCGACGAGCAAGCGCCCTCGCCCAACGAACAACGGCTGCTGAACAACGTCACGAGGCGCGTGCGCCTCTGGAAGGAGGTTGAACCTTTCTACAAGGATGCAGACCGCGGGCCCTACAAGTCGGTAGAGTCGCGCGGAACGGAATCCGTTCTCAACGCGTTGATTCTTTCCAGCCGCGATTTGCAAACCGGTCAACTTAGCAACGACACCCGCACGGCGTTTGCGAACATGTGGGCCGAACAGCAGAATGCCGGTAAACAGAAAGGTGCATGGCTCTGGTTGCGCTTTAAGAACGAGCCGTGGGAAGCGGACGATTCAGATTACTTCGGAGCCACATTGGCTGCAGTGGCCGTTGGCATCGCACCAGGAAACTACCACGCAATGCCTGACGTCCAAACCAATCTCAAGCAATTACGCGAATACCTCAACGATGAATTTGCCGCGCAGACTCCCATCAATCGCGTCCTCCTCTTATGGGCCGCAGCGAAGTTGCCGGGATTGCTCGAACCAGATCGGCAGAAGGCCATCATTGACGAGCTTCTGGCGAAACAGCAGGCTGAC